>Ga0136633_1002527_pt1 | contig 12557 bp, 14 predicted proteins | sample AntDrymeUQ832206_2_FD_105494 | JGI IMG/M metagenome (GOLD analysis project Ga0136633, IMG submission 105494) | Polar desert sand microbial communities from Dry Valleys, Antarctica - metaG UQ83 (22.06) | ecosystem: Environmental > Terrestrial > Soil > Desert | place: Antarctica: Dry Valley... | reverse complement strand
TGCAAATTGACGAACGACGGACCCCGGATGTGCATGCGATACGGCTTGGCCGAACCGTCGGAGACCAGATAGCAACCGAGCTCGCCGCGGGGCGACTCGACCGCGACGTAGACCTCGCCCTCGGGAACCTTGAAGCCCTCGGTGAAGAGCTTGAAGTGGTGGATCAACGCCTCCATCGACTCGTCGATGCGCACCCGGGGCGGCGGGGTGACCTTCTTGTCCTGCACCCGATAATCACCGTCGGGCATGCGCTCGACGATCTGGCGCACGAGTTTGATGGACTCGCGGATCTCGTTGAGGCGGATGGCGTAACGGTCGAAGGTGTCGCCGTAACGACCGGTCACCACGTCGAACTCGAGCTCGTCGTAGTGCAGATAGGGCATGTCGCGCCGGAGGTCCCAAGCCAATCCGGTGGATCGCAGCAGGGGGCCGGTGGCGCCGAGAGCGAGCGCGTCAGCCTGGGAGATCACTCCTACGCCCTCCGTGCGGTCCCGGAAGATCGGCTGACCGGTGAGCAACTCGTCGTACTCGTCGATGCGCGGCGGGAGGATCTCGCAGAGACGCTCCACGTCGTACTCCCAATCATCCGGAAGGTCCGCGGCGACGCCGCCCACTCGGATGTAGTTGTGGTTCATCCGTAGACCCGTGGTCTTTTCGAAGAAGGACAAGACCTCTTCGCGCTCGCGCCAGCCGTAGATCATCATGGAGATCGCGCCCAGGTCCATGCCGTTGGTGGCCATGAAGAGCAGGTGCGATGAGATGCGGTTGAGCTCGCACATGAGCATGCGGATCCAGCGGGCGCGCGGCGGAACTTCGACTCCTAGGAGTTCCTCCGCAGCCAGAGCGAAGACCAATTCGTTGAACAGCGGCGCCAGGTAGTCCATGCGCGTCACGTTCGTGCCGCCCTGGACGTAAGTGAGGTCCTCCGCCGTCTTTTCCATCCCGGTGTGCAAGTACCCGATCACCGGCTTGGTCCGCAGCACGGTCTCGCCCTGGAGCTCGAGCATCAGGCGCAGGACCCCGTGCGTCGAGGGGTGCTGAGGCCCCATGTTGATGATCATTCGCTCATCGTCGGGATCCTCGGAGATGACCGGCTCGATCGAGATGTCGCCGTGATCGAGCGAGGGGCCCTCGGGCAGGCGGAGCACCGCGTCGCCCAGTTCCTGCGCGCCTTCGGATGTTCTTCCCCCGGGCGGGCCCCCCAACCCGCCCTCCTCCGGTGCGTGGGACCCCACCCCCACGCCCGGCCGTTCGCGCGACCCCGTCTTCATCGTGAGCTGGCCGGCGCCTTGAACTGGATGGGGACGCGCGCCACGGGGTAGTCCTTGCGCAGCGGGTGGCCCTCCCAGTCGTCGGGCATCAGTATCCGAGTCAAGTCAGGATGCCCCTCGAAGCGCACGCCGAGCAGGTCGAAGGCCTCGCGCTCCATCGCCTCGGCGCCCGGGTAAACCGCGGCGATCGAGTCGACCACCGGGTCGTCACCCGCGATCTGGGTCCGCACCCGGACTCGCCGGCGCGCCGAGACCGACAACAGACTCACCACGACCTCGAAGCGTTGCTGCTCGACGTCCTCGGGAAGGCCGGCTCTGCCCGGGTGCGACAGGTAGTCGACGGCGCATAGGTCAGCGCACATCTCGAAGCCCTCGTCCTTGAGGCGCGTGATCGTGGCCAGATGGTCGGCCGCGCTGCAATGAATTATCTCGAGCGCGGTGGTCATCGGGCGGCGGCCGGAGCTGGAGCGGGGAGGTGGATGCCCGCGCCGGCGCCCGAGGCGGTGCGGCGCCGGAGAATGTCGCCGGTGCTGATCTGCTCGTGCAGGGTGATGATGGCGTGGAGCAGGGTCTGCGGACCCGGGGGGCAACCGGGGGCGTAGACGTCGACCGGGACGATCTGATCTACGCCCTGGACAATGGCGTAGTTGTTGAACATGCCGCCGCTCGACGCGCAGACGCCCATCGAGATCACCCACTTCGGCTCCATCATCTGGTCGTAGACCTGCCGCAGGACCGGGGCCATCTTCTGGCTCACCCGTCCGGCCACGATCATCAGGTCGGCCTGGCGGGGAGAGGCCCGGAAGACCTCCATGCCGAAGCGGCTTATGTCGAAGTGCGCCGCGCCGGTGGCCATCATCTCGATGGCACAGCAGGCGAGCCCGAACGTGGCGGGCCACACGCTGTTCTTGCGGGCCCATTGCACTACGTCTTCCAACGCACCGGTCATGAAGTTGTGGTTGAGGCTCTCGAGTCCCATCGGTTCAGCCGCCTGGGACGGCTGCGGCGACCGGTTCGGACGCAGCTTCTGGCACGGGAACCGAGTCGAGCGCAGTCCGGTTGCTCACTCGGACGACGGTGTTCTCACTGGTGCGCATCAGACGCTCGGTGAGCGGGCGGGAAACCCGCGCCGGCGCCCAGTCGAGCGCGCCCCGGCTCACCAGCCAGAGGAACGAAACGAACACCGCGACCGCGAAGACGCTCATTTCGGCCAACCCGAACAGACCGAGCTCTCCGAAGATCACCGCCCAGGGAAACAGGAAGATGATCTCGATGTCGAAAATGATGAAGATCATCGCCACGAGGAAGAAGCGCACGGGGAAGCGCTCTGCCGGCTCACGATCCGGAACGATTCCGCACTCGTAGGGGGCGAGCTTCGCGTCCGTCTGCCGCCGCGGCGCCAACAGGCGAGACGCCAGAAAGCTGAGTCCCGCGAAGAGCGTCGCCAGGACGAACATCGCTAGGACCGGGAGGTACTGGACCAACGGGTCGGCCTCAGCTCGCGGCGACGATGGAGGTGCCCGCGGCGCGGGCAGCCATGGCCTCCTTGTCGCGTCTGTGCAGGATGCTCAGCAGGACGGCGAAGATCACGCCGGAGGACACGAAAAGCATGAACGGCGGAAGGCGCACGTTGCCCAGGTCGCGCAAGAGCACTACCGAAGTCATGGGCTTGGTTGGGTCACGTTCGGGGCTGGGCGGCGGGGCGCCCTTGGGCACCTCGACCTCTTTTACCGGCGCAACGCGAATGACGGTGTGGTGTGGCGCGTGCCAAAAGAACAGCTCACTCTCGCCGCCCTTCTCGTAAGCGTCGACCAACAGGTAGTCCGTGGGCCCGTCGAATGGGGCCTCGAATCGCGGCCCGGACTGCTCCTCTTCGGCCCCCGCCTCGCCGCCGTGGGCCGCGCTCTCCGCCGCGCTGGCCGCAAGCACCGCGTCCGCGGAAGCCTGCGCATCACCCAAGACCGTGCCGCCCACTTCGAGCGGCTTCCAACCGTCAGGGAATCCCGCCGCCACAGGCTCCACGGTCGTCTGCTCGAGCAAATCCCCGGTGATGACCTCCTGGGGCTCCCAGTGAGGTTGGCGGCCGCGGTTGCCCTGGGCGAAGACCCACCAAACGAGACCCTGAACCGTCATCCAACCGAAGAACGCGGTGAGCGCTATGAGGAAACCGAGCCGCGCGCCGACGTTCGTGGACAGCAGCAAGAACACGCTGCCCGGGAGAATGGCGATGGCGGCCAGCACGATGAGCAGACCGCGAACCGTCGGGTCCCACTCAAGCGCGCTGATGATCGGCACGAGGTGCCCGGTGACCAAGCCGATCACAGCGACCGCTCGTAGTCGACGATGGCCTTGATCTGTTCCTTGGTGAGGCTCGTGCCGAAGCCCGGCATGCGTCCGGTTCCAACGCCGCGCTCTCCGTAGGCCACCTGGTAGTCGGAGCCCTCGGTCACGAAGTCGATGTGGTCCTGGCGGTTCGGGAACTGCCGGGTCGTGACTCCCTGTACGAGGCTCGGGCCGAACGCGCCGCCCGCGGCCAACTCAGGCTCGCCGTAGGAGAAGCCCTTGGTGTGGCAGCGGGCGCAGTTGGCTTCGAAGAGCCCCGCGCCGTCGCTGCCGAATTGCGAGACCTGGTCGCGCAGGCGCTCGGCTGCGTCCTCGTCGCTCAGCTGGAGGGTCTTGATGTACGCCAGGAGGTCGGTGACCTGCTGCTCGTTGAGCGGTCCACCGCCGTCGACGCCCCATGCCGGCATCGGCGAGTTCTTGCGACCGTAAGTGATGATCTCGACCACCTCTTCGTCGGAGAAACGACGCATGACGGTGTCGAGGGGTGGCGCGGACCAGACGACTTCGCGCGGGAATGCGTCGGGCTCGTCTTCTCCCGGCAAGATCACGTACTTGGCTGCGCCCCCCTGGCCGGTCGGACCGTGGCAGGACTCGCATCCGTAGTTACCGATGTTGTGCCCGCCCTCTGTCGGCCCGGTCGACCAGAGGTGGAAGCCGCGGCCCGCGGCTTCCTCGTCGAAGGCCACGATGGCTCCCGACATCCGGTTGGGCTCGTTCAACCAATAGAGCGGCAAGCCGACTCCGGTGATGATCAACAGGAGCAGCGCCCAGGTCAGCGAGCTGTCCAACCGGCGGCCTTCCATGTCTTCGTCTTCGAAGTAGGGACGACGGTTGGGGGCAAGTTCGATCTCGGCGCCGGGCGGCTCACCGCTGCCCTTTATCTGTAGCGCGACGTAGACCAGCAGGCCTACGACGGACAGGGCGACGATGGCCAACCCGAGCTGCTGCTGGATGGCGCCCAGCAGCTCCGGCGCGCCCTCGCGGGCGAGAACCAACGAGCTCATGCGCAGAACGGCCCTTCCGCCTCCTGGCCAGTGGTGTTCGTCCCGATCGGCGGGCCCTGGACCACCAGACCGGTGTCCACTTCGACGCGACCATCGGTGATGACCACCCCGAAACGGTCCATGCCGCGGGGCGCGGGGCCGGCCTTCTTCTCGCCGACCTGGTTGTACTTCGATCCGTGGCACGGGCACTCGAACCACTGGGAGGACTCACACGACGGCACGCGGCAGCCGAGGTGGGGGCACTTCTGATACAGCGCGTTTATGCCTTCCTTCATCCCATCCAACACCCCGCCGGAGTAGAACTTCTCCGCGTCCTTCACGGCCTCGGCGGGGTACTCGGTGAACCAGGTGCGGGCCTCGGCGAAATAGAGGAACCCACCGCCGTCCTGGATCCCGGCCTTGATGTCGTCCAGCGAGCCGGCGTTGACCTTGGAGCCGAAACCCCCGGAGCCCGAGGGCCAGAGGAAAGCGATGGTCGACGCGCCGAAGCCCGAAATAGCCAGGCCAAATGCACCGACGACGCCGCGGTTGAGGAATTGACGGCGGGTGACGCCGAGCGCCTGCTCGTCGAGGTACACCGGCGCGGGCGGAGGTGCATCCGCCACGGGAACCACCTCGGCGCCGCCGCGCCACTCGGCCGCGGCAGCCCGCTCCACTTCGCGACCGCTCTGTGCTCCGGCGTCTGCGATGGCCTCGGGGGTGACGTCGCTGCGATCCCGCCGGCGCGTCTCGCGCGATAGCGAGCCCGTCGCCGCGGCGCGATCGCGCCGAGCCGAGGACGTGAAGAAGAACAACGCCCCGAGGACCACCAGCGCGCCAAGCGCGACGGTGAGGATGGTGTCCGTATCCATCAGAGGTCGAAGATCTCGTGGACGCCCTGCTGCCAGGGGAGGATGAAGTTGAATCCCTCGCCGCGGAAGAACGATCCGATGATGACGAGCACCGCCCAGAACATGAGGAACATCGTCATCATCGCGATGGCGAACTTGCGGTCCTCAGGCTTGTGCGAAGGGTTCTTGTCGACATAACCCGCCATCCCAAGGGCTACCAGCGCCACGCCGGGAACGGTCACGCCGGCGACCATGGGGTGGAACATGGTCAGCAGTTCCTGAAGTCCGAGGAAGTACCAAGGGGCCTTCGACGGGTTCGGGGTCTGGTTGAAGTTGGCCAGGGCGAGCAGGGGTGCGTTGACGAAGGCCGAGAAAACAAGCAGGAAGGCAGTCATGGCCATCGAAGCGACCAGCTCGCCGACCAGCAGGTGGGGCCAGACGTGAACCTTGTCCGACGGGGTCGCCTTGACGTCCTGGATGGAACCGGCCTTGACGACGGTCAGCAGCCGCTGTGTGTGGCCGGCCGGCCCCGCCGCGGCAATTGACTGTGGTGCGGTCGCTACCGCAGTCGCAGCGGGGGCGGTCGCGACCTGTCCGGTGAGCAGCGCTCCGGGAATTCGGTCGCCATCGTCTCCAGCCGATCCGCCGGCGTCACCCGGGGGCGCGGCTCCCCCACCCTCAAGGGCGGCGCGGCGCTCGCGCGAGCGCTCCAGAAGGTGTTCCGGGACTTCAGCCATTACAGGGGCCCCGACAGTCCGCCGTCTTTGCGGACTCGCCAGAAGTGGATCGCCATGAAGATCACGATCACGAACGGGAACATCAGAACGTGCAGCACGTACCAGCGCAGAAGCGTGTCAGAGCCGATCTCCAGGCTGCCGAGCAGAACGAATCTGACCTGAGAACCGAAGACGGGCGTGTATCCCATCATGTTGGTTCCGACGGTTACCGCCCACAACGCCAGCTGGTCCCACGGCAGCAGGTATCCGGTGAAGGAGAGCAACAGCGTGAGGAGCAACAGGATCACGCCGATCACCCAGTTGAACTCCCGGGGCGGCTTGTAGGCACCGTGGTAGAAGACGCGCGCCATGTGCAAGAAGACGGAGATCACCATCAGGTGAGCCGCCCATCGGTGCATATTTCGCACCATCAGGCCGAAGGTCACCGATGTCTCGAGGGTCGCGATGTCGCTCCATGCCGCCGCGGCCGTCGGGCGGTAGAAGAACATCAAGAAGATGCCCGTCACGGTCAGCAGGATGAAGAGGAAGAACGACAGTCCTCCGAGACACAGCGTGTAACTGACCTTCACCGCGTGACGCTTCACCTTTACCGGGTGCAGGTGGTACAGCACCGAGTTCATGATCACGTACGAACGGTTTCTCGGGCTGTCCGTGTAGCCCTTGCGGAAGATCGATCCCGGCCGGAACACCGAGGCCCAGAACTGCGAGCCCTGCAGGGCGTCCATCTGGGCGGTCATCTTCGTCTGGGCCAGCTTCAGCGGGTTCGGGCGCGAATGGCCGTTCGACCCGTTGCCGTTGCCGTTTCCGTTGCCGATTCGTCGTGCCATCTCTAGAACCTCATGCCGTAGGCGTAGCCATGTTTGTAGTCGCGTTGGTGGGCGTCGCCTTCACGGGCCGCCACTCCCGCCTTGCCGAGGATGATGACGCCCGTCGGGCAGCGGTCCACGCACAGGGCGCAGCGGGTGCATACGTCTTCGTCGACCACGAACACCACCTTGTCGTCTGGATCCACGCCGGGTTGGTCCGTGTTCGTGGCCTCCGCGACCGTCTCCGGGGAGAGCATGTGGATGCACTTCCACGGGCAGATGTCGACGCAGCCTTCGCACAGGATGCACTCGGACTGATCGATGTGCAGGAAGGTCTTCGGCTTGACCGCTCGGTTGAGCTCGTCCACCGACACCTCGGCGAGGATGTAGTCGCCGGGAAAGGCGGGAAGCGGTGGGTTCGCGTCGGTCTTGGCCATGGCTACTTGTCTGCTCCGCTCAGCTGCGCCGCGGGGGCGGCCTGTCCCTGGTGCTCGACCTTGGTGCGCACCAGCATGGGACGGCCGAACGCCGACTCCTTGACCTCGCTGCTCTTCGGACGAGCCTTGCCGCGCTTCTGCCACCACACCCAGACCCAAACGTGGGCCACCAGTACCACGACGTAGATGAGCGTGGCGACGATGTCGCGCAGCACCTCCTTCGGGATGAGGATGCGTCCCCGGCCGAAGAACTGGATCCCGTTGTCACCGAAGAAGAAGGCGTCTTTCCGCCAGGCGAGTTCGTTGTCCGCCCACAGCAGCCACTGGTTAGGCACGATCCCGTATACGAGAACCATCATCGCGGTGACGAAGACCGCGGCGGCGATGGCCTCCGCCCAGGTGAGCGGCGTGCCCGGGGCGCGCTTCTTGGCTACGAGAAAGAGGATGCCCACGAAGAAAGCGCTGACGACGAGGGAGACGATGAAAGCGACCATCGGTTAACGGGCGCATCCCGCGCTCAGAGGCCGTAGGCCTCGTCCCAGGGTTCTCATGCTCGGTCGCATCGCGCCCTCTTCCTGGACTTCGTGAAAGTTCTCACATGCTACCCCAGCCGCTCCACAGACGTGGCCGGCCAGCACCGCATCGGTCTAGCACTGGTTTGAGCGTGAGTGTTCCTATCCCCAGGCTGGCAGCCGGGCGGCGGGGTTGGGGTCCCCGCCGCACAGCGATGAGGCCTTGGCCGAAGAGCCGGGGATGCTGCGCGGGCGAAGCCCGCCGCCTCACTAGTGTCGGCGCGGCCATGGCTGAGGTACCGGAACATCTCCTCCAGCGCTCCCGCGAACGGCGGGCCGCGCTCGAAGGCGGACCCGCCCCTGAGCCCTCGGCCGCTCCGGTCGCGGCCTCCGGCGCCCCGCCCCCCACGCAAACCGGGGGCGTGCCCGCCGCCGCGATGGCCCCTGCGGCTCCCGTGGTCGCGGCACCGCCGCCGCCGCCTCGGGCGAGGCCCAGCGCGAACCGGGTTCCGACATGGGTCGTGCCGGCCCTCGCCGCGTTGCCGCTTTGGGGGTTCCTCTACCTGGGAATCTTCGGCGAACGCGGTGCTGAAGTTCACGCGGTGAGTGGCTCTCAGGTGTACGCCAGCAACTGCGCCAGCTGCCACGGAGCCACCGGCGGGGGTGGCGTGGGGCCGGCGCTGGCCGACGGCGCTTCGGTCCAGACCTTCCCGGACGAGGCGGCCCATATCGACTGGGTGAAGACCGGATCCCAGCCCGTCGCGGGCAAGCCCTACGGCGCCACCGGCAAGATCGCCACCGGCGGCATGCCCGGGTTCGAAGGTTCACTGTCCGAAGAAGAGATACAGGCGGTCGTCCAGTACGAGCGTGACGAGCTCTGATCAAGGGGTCAGTTGACGTCCTCGTAGTTGGGGGTGGGCCTTCGGGCGCGGCGTGCGCGGCACATCTCGCCGCGGCAGGTCACGAAGTTCTGGTCGTCGAGAAGAAGACGTTCCCCCGGGAGAAGACCTGCGGCGACGGGCTGACGCCCCGGGCAATGCACGAGCTCGACCTGCTCGGCATCGGCGGCGACGTGGAGCGCATCGGCCACCGGTTCTCGGGTCTGCGATCCATAGCTTTCGGTCGGACGCTGGAGTTGGAGTGGCCGTCGCATCCCGACTTCCCCGACTTCGGCGTCGTTGTCACCCGCCATGACCTCGACGCCCTCGTCGCCGGCGCGGCGGAGAAGGCCGGGGCGACGCTCTGGCAGGGGGCCGAGGCACTCGCCCCGGTGATCGAGGACGGTCTGCTCACCGGCGCCCAGGTTCGCCGCGGCGGCCCGTCCGGCCCGGTCGAGGAGGTGTCGGCGCGCTTTGTCGTGGTGGCTGACGGGGCCAACTCGCGGTTCGGGCGCGCCTTGGGCACCGAGCGCGACCGGTCCTATCCGCAGGGCATGGCCATCCGGGGTTACTACGACTCGCCTCGCCATGACGAGCCCATGATCGAGTCGCACCTCGACATCCGTGATCGGTCCGGCAACGTGTTGCCGGGCTACGGCTGGATCTTCCCGGTGGGCGACGGACGGGTGAACGTCGGCGTCGGGCTGCTCTCGACTTTCGCCCACTGGAAGGACGTCAACACCTCGCACCTCATGGACGCGTTCGCCGCGCATGCTCCCGAATCGTGGGACATCCGTCCGGAGACGGCGTGCGGCCCGCCGACCGGTGGACGTCTTCCCATGGGCCTTTCAGTCGGGCCGCGGGTCGGCCCGACCTGGCTGGTGATCGGCGACGCCGGCGGCGTGATCAACCCGTTCAACGGCGAGGGCATCGCGTATGCCTATGAGTCCGGGCGTTTCGCAGCCGAGGCGCTGGACGAGGCGCTGCGCCGCGACGACGGTCTGGCGCTGCAGGGATACGAGCGACGCATCCAAGCCGCGTGGGGCCGCTACTTCAAGGTGGCCAGAGCCTTCGTCCGATTGATCGGTAATCCGGAGGCGATGCGGATACTCGTTTCCACCGGGATGCACAGCCGCACGCTGATGGAGTGGGTGCTGCGGATCATGGCGAACATCCTCCGCCCGGACGAGACCGGGCCGGCCGAAGCGGCCTACCGCGCCGTCGCCGCCCTAGCCCGCCTAGCCCCCGGCGACTAACTCGCCAACTTCGGTTCCCGCACCCACCGTCAGGGGTGTCGTCGAACCGAAGTTGTGCGGTGTGGGTCAGCCGACGAGATTGGCTACGACGTAACCGACCACCAGGAGAGTGCCGGTCGCCAGGTGCAGGACGATGTTGTCCTGCATGTACGACATGAGCGCGTAGGGCTGGTCGTAGTGGGCCCGCAGCCCACGTCGCACCTTGAGGACCAGCGGGGCGGGCAGCACCGCGATCAGCGTCCAGATCGGCGTGACGTCAGTGAGCGCGTTCAGGACGACGACCGCGAAGGCGATGGTCGCCAACGCGGTGTATGTCGCGATGACGCGGCCCTTGGGCCAGCGCACGATGAGGGTGCGCTTCCCCACCGCTGCGTCGCCCACTCGATCGGGGACTTGGTTCACGTAGAGAATCAATGCGACCAGGATCGCCACCGGGATCGAAGCCAGCACGGGCTCCCAGCTCCACGTCCGGGCCACCGCTAGATAGGTGCCGACGGCCATCACCGGACCGAAGCCCAGCGCCGTCACCGGCTCCCCCAGGCCTCGGTGCACGAGACGGAACGGCGGCGCGCTGTAGACGAGCGACAGGACGACGCCCGCGATGCCGACCCAGAGAAGGTCCCATGTGCGCGTCGCCGCCAGGACCAGGCCGATGATGGCCGCGACGGCGTAGAACGCGACCGACGCTCGGATCATCGCGGCGCGCGACACCAGGCCGTACTGGATCACGCGGGATCCGCCGCTGAACATCGTCGGCGTAACATTGGCTTCGTCCGCGCCGTTCGCGTCGTCGAAGACATCGTTGGCGATGTTGAGTCCCAGATGCACTGCGCAAGCACCCACCAACGTCAACAAGAACCAGCCCCAGTGGAAGGCTCCGTCCCGGGCGGCGACGGCACCGCCGAGGGCGACGGGGGCGATGGTCGCGGTGAGGAACGGAAGTCTCGTGGCGAGGAAGAACGTCCAGAAGCGCGACAGCCGCACGTTTGCGCCCAGACTCGCCAGGTACGACCGGGCCTGGGGAACGTTGCGCTCGGCGTATTCGAAGAACGGGACCTCCGCTTCGTCCCAGCCGGTAGCGCGGGTGGCCGTAAGCCGGATGTTCTCACCGTCGCGCTCCGCTGTTCCCCAGAGATTCATGTAGCGACGCTCGTCGTAACCGACTCCCCGCTGCGGCCGAATGTGACTGAAGGTGACGCACACCTCGCTGCCGTTCGGCGGCTTTGATTCGTCGGCCAGCGGGCCGATCACCACGGTCGAGGCGGCGGAATCGGAGCGGAATGGGGCGCCGACGCTGTTCGGGTACCCGCCCGGGACAACCCAAGAGAGCACGGCGTGGGAATAGGACTCCGAGCGGCGAAGTGCCTCGACGGTGGTGAGGCTGCTCATCGACCGACCCCCGCGCCGCCAGCCCGAAGAGCCGAGAGCTCGAAGACCTGCGGAGCCACATCGACCCGGCCATCCGGCCAGTACAGGGCGCGCTTGGGGTCTATCCGAATGATCGAACGCTCGAAGAAAAGCGGAATACCGAAGCGCTTCTTCACGAAAGAATCGATGATCGGCTCCTTCTTGCGCCAGAGCGGAAGGAGCTCCTCCCAGCCCGAGTGAGGATCGTCTTCGAGGATCTCCGCGTCACCTTGGACCGTCGCCCGGGCGAACGGCTCGACGGGGATCGCCACCGGATCAGTCAGGGAGAAGCAGACCTTCGGGTTGGCCTTGATGTGTCGCAGCTTCTTGGAGAACAGCGCCGCGGAGGTCAGGTAGAGGTAGCGCCCGTCGTACAGCGGGATCAACGGGTAGGCGATGGGCCGTCCGGCCGAGCTCACGACCGTGAGCTCGCCTACCAATGCGACATCGAACAGCTTCTCGACCTCAGGAGGCAGAACTCCACTCATGAGGCGAAGGTAGCCCGGACGCGACCTGCGTCGGTTCAGCCCACCTCTGCGCCGCGGTCGGAATGACGTTGGTTGTAGAACGACAGCACCTGGAGCTCGATGGCTAGGTCGACCTTGCGGACCGACACGTTGGCGGGGACCGACAGCACGGTCGGCGCGAAGTTGAGGATCGAGCTGACGCCGGCCGCTACGAGGCGGTCTGCCACGTCCTGAGCGACCGCGGCCGGCGTGGCGATGATGCCAATGGCGGGCGAGGACTCGGCGACTATCTCGGCCAGGTCAGCCAGCGGCCGGACACGCGTGCCCGCGACGAGCTCTCCGATCTTCGCCGGATCGGTATCCACCAGACCGACGATTTCGAAGCCCCGCGCCCCGAACCCGCGGTACTTGGCCAAGGCGTGCCCCAGGTTTCCGAGCCCGACGATAACTACGGGCCAGTCCTGGGTCAGGCCCAGCTCGCGGCGTATCTCGAAGAGCAGGACCTCGACGTCATATCCCACTCCGCGGGTGCCGTACGAACCGATGAAAGACAGGTCCTTGCGCACCTTGGCGGCGTTCACGCCGGCCCGCTCGGCCAACCGCTGCGAG
>Ga0136633_1002526_pt1 | contig 12559 bp, 11 predicted proteins | sample AntDrymeUQ832206_2_FD_105494 | JGI IMG/M metagenome (GOLD analysis project Ga0136633, IMG submission 105494) | Polar desert sand microbial communities from Dry Valleys, Antarctica - metaG UQ83 (22.06) | ecosystem: Environmental > Terrestrial > Soil > Desert | place: Antarctica: Dry Valley... | reverse complement strand
TCGTCGAGGGGCTGGCGCGGGACATCGACGAGGCGGCCGACATTGGCTTTCCGGTGTACGCTAGGGGGGCCACGGCACGTACGGCGCGTGGTCGAGTCTATGAGGCGGAGACCGGCGGGGAAATCATGGTGGGCGAAGCGACGGTGCGGGATGGTGATTTTGTCGTCGCCGATTCCAGCGGCACCGCCTTTATCGCCGCTGATGAGATTCAGCGCGTTTTGGATGCTGCAGAACGTATTGCCTCCAGGGAAGCGGCGATGACAAAGAAAGTGCTTGCCGGCGATCGAGTGAGCTCCGTGATGGGCGCCAGTTACGAACATCTCCTGGAAGGGGAGGAGCGATGAGTGAGCTGGATCCGATCGCGCGGGCTGACCGCATCGACACTGCCACTTTGAGCGATGCGCTCGATAAGCTCGGAATTGTCGGCCAATGCCTCGGCATCAAACCGCTTGATCAGAAATTCAGGCTTGTGGGCCGCGCATTCACGCTCAGCTATGCACCGGCTGGACCTGGCGGAACGGTTGGTGATTTCATTGATGACGTCCCGCCAGGCGCCATCGTCGCAATTGACAATGGCGGTCGACCCGATGCCACCGTCTGGGGCGACATTTTGACCTTGTGCGCGCATAAGCGCGGTCTCGGCGGGACGGTAATCGACGGCGCGTGCCGAGACACGCATTTGGCACTTGAACTTGGCTATCCGCTTTATAGCCGCTCTTATTCGATGCGAACGGGGAAAGACCGGGTTCAGCTTGAAGCGACTCAAGTCATCGTCAACATCGACGACGCGCGTGTGCAGCCCGGTGATATATTGCGTGGCGATGCCGACGGAGTGGTCGTGATCCCGCAGGCACGTGAATTGGAGGTGCTCGAGGTCGCTGAGTCTATCGAGGATGCCGAAGCCAAAATCCGTGAACTCGTGCAATCGGGTATGCGTCTGGATGAAGCACGACGGCAGCAAAGTTACCACCTTCTCCAGCGCCGCCAGACATCGACAAGTCGATAACCCAGTCGCGATCGAAGGTGGCCAGCAGCCAGGCCTGAAAGTCCAACGGCAATGCAGGTCGGACATTGCCCGGCCCAAGTTCTTTGGCCTTCGCCGCTATGTTTTAGCCGATCCGTTGAGCGGGTCGCGATGCTGCATGTCGGCCGATGTTCGGCACTGAAATTTGCGTGGGCACAAAGCGACTTAACCCCTCTGAAGTTTCATAAGTTCATTCCACGACGATCAAGGCATCGAGAGCCAATGAACTTTTGCCGCCGTCGACAATGACGAGAGGATTGATGTCGATCTCGATGATTTCCGGGTGGGCTCGGAGGAGCTCACCGACCTTGATGACGACGGATGCGATCTCCGATTTATCCACGGGCGGCGTACCGCGATAGCCGTCGACCAACGTCTTGGCTTTGAGCAGATCGAGCTCCTCGATCACTTCGTCCTGGCTGGCTTCTGCGCAGACTAGGCGTACGTCTTTCAGCGCCTCGATCCAAATCCCGCCCAGCCCAAACAGCAGGACCGGCCCCCACTGCGGATCCCGGCGACCGCCAACATCTCGAGTCCTTCAGGCGCCATAGTCTCCACAAGATAGCCTTGAATGGTGCAGTTCGGATGGTCTCGGGCGATCCGAGCGCTCATCTCGACAAATGCGAATCTCAATGTGTGCTCGTCCGCCAGTCCGATGGCCACGCCGCCAATCTCCGTCTTATGAGGGAGTTGCGACGACTGGACCTTGAGGACGACTGGATAGCCGATGCGCACCGCGATGGCCGCTGCTTCGTCCGCGGAGTTGGCGAGGCCCCCCTCCGGCACCGTCACGCCAATATTGCGCAGTATCGTTTTACCATCATGCTCGATCAGCACCCCGGCTGGCTTGATTCTTGGACGGCGCCCGTCCTTGCTCGAGCGATCTCGCTTCGCACGCGATTTCAAGGCCGCGTAACGGGCTGAGTGGGCGAACGCTCTCAGCGCTCGCTCGGGCGAGCGGAAGAAAGGTATCCCGTTGTCGAGCATCAACCCCGGTAGATCGGGGTGGACGGGTGCGTCTCCGAGCACGACATAGGCTTTCGGCTTCTCGCTCTGGATCAGCTCGGGCAGGATCGCCCTCGCCTTGGCCATGCCGACCTCAGGAGACCCCGGCATGACCGCGACGAGGACAGCGCCGGTGCGCGGATCGGAGGTCAACGCTTTTGTTGCCTCGGCGTAGAGGGGCATATCCTTCAGACCTTGGGCTGTGATGTCGAGCGGGTTGCTCGCGTCGGCAAAGGTCGGGAGCCTCGTCTTCAGAAAGGTGACAGTAGCCTGCGATAGTGCCGGAAGACACAGATCGAGCGTTTCGGCCAAATCAAGTGAAAGGCCACGGATGGCTCCGGAATCGGTGAGGATAGCCGGACCGGCCGGCGGCGGGGAAGGAAAGCGGGTCAGGCATTCGGCACTGTCGAGCAGCTCTTCCAGCGTTTCGACGGCAACCACCGCCTCACTCGCCACAAGGGCGCGCATGACATCATAATCGCCGGACAGGGCGCCGGTATGGGAGGCGGCCGATGCGCGGGCGTCCGCACTGCGCCCAGGGTGAAGGAGCAGGATTGGTTTACCGTTGCGTGGGCGCGGCGCGCCAGTGCAAGGAACTCGCCCGGGCGCCGAAGTTGCTCGGCAAAGATTGCGATTGCGCGCGTGACAACATCATCGACAATGTGAGCGAGGGAGTCCTCGACGCCCGTAACCGCCTCATTGCCGGTCGCGATCGCGTAAGAGACGGCGTATTTGCGCGCCTGCGCAGAAAGCCGCAGACTTCCTATCATGGCGCCGCTCTGTGCGATCACCGCGAGGGCCGGTCGGCCCACCGGCGGGGCGGGCGAGTTGGGGCCGAAGGCGAGACAGACGAAATCTACATAGTTGGTCATGCCAAGCGTGTTTGGGCCCAGCACCGCGATACCTGCGTCTCGGGCGATCGCGGTCAGCCGCGCTTGTTCCGCCCGACCCTCTGCTCCGGTCTCTGCAAAGCCGGCGGCATATATGATCGCGCTTCCGATGCTTCGGCGCGCACAAGCCTCCATCGTTGGGAGGACCGCCTGACGGGGCACCGCGATGATGACGGCGTCGACTCCGGTCGGGAGCTCGTCGACCGAGCCCAGGCACCGGCGCCCGTGCACTTCCTTGCTGGTCCTGCTGACCAGGTGCAGCTCGCCACTGAAAGCGAAGCGTTCGAGATTCAGCAATGAGCGACCGCCCATCGATCCGGGGTCTTCTGAAACGCCGACGATAGCTATTGAGCGCGGTCGAAGCAGTCGTCCGACGGCGCCGGAGGAGACGGTAGCTTCAGCCATCCCGCCGGTAGCCTTGGAGCCCCGGCCGAATGCTCTTCTCGTCCAGAAACTGGCTCATGCCCTTTTGACGGCCCTTCTCCGGATCCTGCGCGGCGGTCTGCTCGGCCTTGGCACCTAAATAGTCTTCGGCCAGGTCCCAATCCATCGCACCGATGCGCTTGAACGCGTTCTTCGCTTGCCGAAGCACCGTGGGATTTTTGTCGAGCAATACTTTGGCAAGCGCGCGCGTACGTTCTCTGAGTTCCCCGATGGGGACAGACTCATTGACTAGTCCGGTCTCTCGGGCAACCTGTCCGCCGAACGGTTCTCCCGTCATGAGGTAATACAACGCGGCGCGATGGTTCATGACCTCCGCGATGGCGCGAGTCACGTTTCCTGCTGGGATTATGCCCCAGTTGATCTCGGAAAGGCCAAAGGTCGCTTCGTCCGCGGCGATGGCCAGATCGCAGGAAATCAAGGGGGTAAAGCCTAGCGTCCTTGCTCGGTACCTTCCAGAGCGCTCCGGGAGAAGCCGGCGATCGTCTTGTATCGGTCGGACATGGCGCGAAGTTCGTCCTGCGAGATATAATCGTCCAGATTGGTGAAAGGACGATCACCCACAAGCTCCTCCACCTTCAGGTTGATGGCATCTGGCGGGGTAGTTCGGTTGGTCTCGACGACCAAGGCGGTTGCCGGTCGACGCTCGGCTTCATAAGCCGCGAACGCTCTGACTCTGTCGTTGCTGCTCGCAATCAAGTCGGCCAGCACGCGCACATCGATGAGCGCCTGTGCTGATCCGTTGGAGCCACGGGGATACATCGGGTGGGCGGCATCTCCGGCCAGCGTGACCCGGCCGAAAGTCCACCGATCGACGGGGTCCTTATCCACCATTGGATATTCGAGAACCGTCTCTGCATCCCGGATCAATTCACCAACGTCCAGCCAATCAAATTTGAAACTTTCGTAGATCGGCAAAAAGTCCTCCAGCCGACCGGGTCGATTCCAGTCGTTGCGCTGCGGGCTGTCGTTTTTTATCTCTGCGATCCAGTTGATCAGCTGATCACCGCTGTCATCAATGTCGTCAATGATCGGATAGATAACGATCTTGCCCGTGTTGATCGACCCCATGCGCATGTAGGTGCGTCCGTCGAGTATGGGCCGGCGGCGAGTCACGCCGCGCCATGTGTTAATTCCGGTGAACGCGACATCTTCGTCGGGATAGAAAAACCTGCGCACCGTCGAATTCACGCCGTCGCATGCCACCGCTACTTCGGCCGTGACTGAAGGCATCGGCTCACCGGTGCTTGTGCGACGAAAGTCGAGAGTGACCCCGCCCTCGTCCTGGGCGAGACCAACGAGTTGATTGTCAATGCGAACCGCGTCCCTCCCCAGTCGCTCACGTGCGGCCTGATACAAGATGTTGTGGAGCCGCCCGCGGTGAATGCCGATTTCCGGATGGGAGTATCCGCCGAACTTGCCTCGCGGCTCTGCATAGAGCCGCTGCCCGAAACGATTGAAAAAGGCGCTCTCCCGATTCTCGATCCCGGCGGCAATGACGGCGTCAGCAAGGCCGAGTCCTTCAATCTCGCGCATCGCGTGCGGAAGAAGGGTGATCCCGACGCCGATTTCGGCGATCGATGGCGCTGCCTCGTAGACGGTGGCGCCAATTCCGTGGCGGTGGAGCGCCAGCGCCAGCGCCAGCCCCGCGATGCCACCGCCGATGATCGCGATTTGATCGTTCACCCCGTCCATCGGCTTATTCCCCAAGATGGTAGAACCATCAGATATCTGTCTATAGATCAGCGGTCAGAAGGAAACTGTCAACTGTAGACGCGCTTTTGCCCATTCCATTCTTCCTAAAATGGCAGCTTCGACAAAATGACCACGATCCCGAGACATAGGCAGAATGGTCGGCTTTCGACGCTATGTCTTCAACGTTGACAGACGTCTACCTATCACCGATGTTGGCTTGGACGCGCTTAGGAATGGCCTCCACGCAGATTCGGCTCAAGGACGGGAAGATGGTCTCGACGACGAACAGATGCCCTCTGCTACGCCATTTCCACGCCGCGTCTCACGATTGCCGGTCCATGTTGCCAGCTTCGACGTTCCGTGGCTCGTTCGATAGGGTCGGCGGTCACGAGATCGCGGGGGGCTGGTCGGGAGGAACGCCTTGAGCCGGAGTTGGGAATATCCACCTCCTTCGCTTTTCATCGCTGGCGTCTGGAGAGACGCCAGCGATGGCGCGACTAGACCCGTTATTAATCCGGCGTCAGGCGAGACCATCGGTGAGCTACCCATCGCATCGCAAAGTGATCTCGACGAAGCGCTGGATGCTGCCGCAGGCGGATTTGAAATCTGGCGTCGGACTACCGCCTACGACCGGGCCAAGATCCTTCGCGCCGGCGCCCAACTGATCCGGGAGCGCGCTTCGCAAATCGGGGCCATCTCCACAATGGAGCAAGGAAAGCTCCATGCTGAGGCTACGGCCGAAGCTATCGCCTGCGCCGACATTTTCGAGTGGTTCGCCGAGGAAGCGCGGCGCGCTTATGGGCGTATCGTCCCGTCGAAACATCCTGGTGTAAGGCACTTCGTCACGAAGGAACCCATCGGGCCGGCAGCCGCCTTTTCCCCTTGGAACTTCCCCACCACAATTCCGTCGCGGAAGATGGCCGCGGCTCTCGCCGCAGGCTGTTCGGTGATCATCAAGCCTGCCGAGGAGACGCCGGGAAGCTGTCTCGCGCTTGCGCGGGCGCTCGACGACGCCGGGTTGCCAAAAGGTGTCCTGAACGTCGTATTCGGGGTTCCTGCTGACATTTCAGAATATCTCATCGCATCGCCAGTGATCCGAAAGATCAGCTTCACCGGCTCTACGTCCGTGGGAAAACATCTTGCTGGTCTGGCTGCCAAGGTGATGAAGCCGACCACGATGGAGCTAGGGGGGCACGCCCCCGTGATAGTGTTTGAAGATGCCGATATCGACCTGGCCGTGCGCCTGACGGCTGGGGCCAAGTATCGGAACGCTGGCCAGATATGCATAGCGCCCACCCGCTTTTACCTGCACGATTCCATCCACGACGAGTTCGTGAAGAAGTTTCAGGCCATAGCCGGATCGCTAACGCTCGGCAGCGGCCTGGACCCGGCAACGAAGATGGGCCCCCTGGCCAATCCTCGCCGTCTCGCAGCAATGGAAATGATGGTCGCCGACGCTAGTGCGAAGGGCGCCCGCGTGGCTGCTGGCGGTAATCGACGGGGCAAATCCGGAAACTTCTGGGAACCGACTGTGCTGGTTGATGTGCCTTCCGGCGCTCGCATCATGAGCGAAGAGCCGTTTGGTCCGATCGCCGTTACTCAGCGATTTTCAACCTTTGACGAGGTGGTGGAGCGGGCGAATTGCCTCCCATACGGTCTCGCCGCTTATGCTTATACGCGCTCGGCTCGGACAGCGGCAGATATTGGGAGTGCACTTGAGGCCGGCATGATCGGTATCAATTTTTCAGTTCTCACCGGGCCCGAAACCCACTTCGGTGGAATCAAGGAAAGCGGCCACGGTTCGGAGGGGGGCACCGAAGGCTTGGAGGCCTATCTCAACCTCAAATATATAGCGGAGGGATGAGCAGCAGAATGCTTAACCAAGAAGGTAATGAGCGCCTGACCCGGGTGGGTCCCGCAACCGAAATGGGTGAGTTGCTTCGCCGCTACTGGATGCCGATCGCCGGCGCGGCTGAATTTGACACCGGCTCGGGCATCCGTGCGGTCAGGCTGTTCGGTGAGGATCTCGTTCTCTACCGCGACAAGAGCGGGACGTTCGGCTTGGTTGATCGTCATTGCCCGCATCGTCGTGCCGATCTGGCCTATGGCTTCGTCGAGGATTGCGGCATTCGCTGCGCCTATCACGGCTGGCAGTTCGCCGAGGACGGACGCTGTCTTGCGCAACCCTATGAGGATATCGCCAATCCGCGTGCGCGGTTTCGAGACAAGATCAGGACTATTGCATATCCCGTGGCGGTGAAGGCGGGATTGGTCTGGGCATATCTCGGTCCCGCGCCGGCACCGCTTCTTCCCGACTGGGAACCCTTCTCGTGGACGCACGGGTTCGCTCAGGTCGTGATTTCAGAGATCCCGTGCAACTGGCTCCAGTGCCAGGAAAACTCCATCGATCCCGTTCATTTCGAGTGGATGCACATGAACTGGGGCCGACGTCAGAAATCTGCTGACTCGGAGCATGGGCCACGCCATCTCAAGGTTGCCTTTGATGAATTCGACTATGGATTTGTCTACCGGCGTCAGCGGGAGGATTTGCCAGAGGATCATCCTCTTTGGACCATCGGTCGCGTCTGTCTTTGGCCAAATGCCTTCTTTCTCGGTGACCATTTCGAATGGCGCGTCCCAATCGACGATGAGAACACACTGAGCGTGGCCTGGATGTTCAACCGGGTGCCGCGAGAGCAGGAGCCATATGAGCAGGAAGAGATTCCTGCTTGGCGTGCTCCAATCGTCGATCCGGTTACCGGTCGCTGGTATTCGCAGCACGTCATGAACCAGGATTTTGTGGCCTGGGTGGGGCAGGGGCGAATTGCCGACCGGACCAAAGAGCATCTTGGTCAGAGCGATATGGGTATCGTCATGCTGCGTCGGCGTTTCCTCAGCGAGATGAAGGCGCTTGCTGAAGGAAAGGATCCCAAAGGTCTAATTCGTGACCCAGCTTCCAATCACCGCGTCAGAATTCCGATTTCCGATCGCGAATATTTCGAGGAGGGGCTGACGCTTGCCGAGATGCAGGCGCATCCGGTGTTCGGAAAGCATCTCGAGGCCTTTCTGTTCCAGGCTGGGCAGCCTCCGGAGGTCTGGGCAGCTTTTCGTCGAGCTATGGGACTGCCGGCGACCCCGCCACCGGAGGCAATACCGGACATCATATGATCCGGCCGCCGTCTATTGTGTCTTCACTGTTTCTGTCTGGCCCAGCCGAACTCATGGGCGCTTCCATGAGGAACACTGACGCCGAGGATGATCGTCTGGCGACGCGTTAGATCCAGTCCCGCATCTGAGTCTCGATCCGCTCCGATTTTTCGCGGGCACGGCGAATGAGCTGGTCACGTGCCAGGAGCACCTGATCACGCACTGCTTGAGTGCTCGCTTCCGGAGTGCCGATCCCGAACGGCGGTGCAGGCGCATATTCGATCATGAGCTGGATCCTCCGCGAGTTGCCGGTTCTGCAGCCGGGCCGCCAGTATTCGCCCGAAATCGAGGCCCGCCGTTACTCCGCCCCCGGTAATCCGGTTTCGGTCCTCCACGACTCGTTCGCCGGACGGTGTCGCTCCGAACAAGGCCACCGGGTATGGAAGTCGCATGCTTCAGTCACGACCGAACTGGGCATCCCGATCGAACCGACGGCATCCTTCGACGAGCGCCCCTGGGATCAGATTCAAGATGGTGAGCGGTCCGATGAGGTCCATCGCCACCATCATCGGGTGAACGAGCATGGCGATCATCAGTTGTCTGTTCTCGGACTCCGGTCGATGCGCCAAATCGTCTCTTCTCGTTCCCCATAGGTTCGCCCAAGAGAGTGGCGGACCGTTGCGTGACGGAGGCACTACTACAACATCGAGGCTTCGCCAGGTCGCGCGGCGCGGGCACAAGGCCAGGCGACGAGAAAAAGATCAGACGTATGCGTTTTATTGTTGACAGCCCGGCTCACGATCCACGATCGTAAGTGTCAAACGGGACGCTGACCCACCGCTGCGTGGAGATAAAAATTTGGCGCCTGTGAACTGAGGGAGGAAACGATGGTTAGTCGCTCGCACTTTCTTAGGACCGCAGGCGTTTTTGCGCTCGTTTGTTCAGCGGCCTCCGTAGAAGCTCAATCGGCCGCTCAGTCAGAAGGCCCACCCGATGCGCAGCCGCGCGCTGACGCCGAACCCCTCGCAACGGAGGACCCTGTCGCGGAACAGGCGATCGTCATCACTGGCAGCCGCGTTTCCCGCGATGGGTTCGACGCTCCGACTCCAACCACGGTCCTGTCTTCCGAGGAACTGGCGGTCCGGGGCACGCCTCAGGTCGGCGAATTTCTCAATGAAGTGCCGGCTTTCCGAGCCAGTCAGACTCCACAGACGAACCCGCAGAGCGCGCGTGGCGCAGGCCAGTATTTCCCTGACCTTCGCGGTCTCGGCGGTATCAGGACGCTGACCCTTGTAAATGGCCGCCGGCACGTTCCGAGCTCGCCTGAGGGTCAGGTCGATCTGAACCTCATCCCCACTATTCTCATCGACAGGTTAGAAGTGGTGACCGGCGGCGCGTCAGCCCAATGGGGTTCTGACGCTGTCGCGGGCGTCGTCAATGTCATCCTGAACACGCGTCTTGAAGGTCTTCGGGGCGACCTTTCATACGGAATTACGCATTACGGCGATAATGCGGAGCTACGGGCATCGCTGGCCTACGGCGCAGCCTTCGATGGAGGGCGCGGGCACATCGTCCTGGGGGGCGAATATGTCAACTCTGAAGGTGTGGCTTCCCACTGGGATCGGCCATTCGGACGCAATCAGGAAGAGCTGGTCTCTTATACGGGAACGCGTCCGGCCGGGGCGCCCTCTCGCTTTTACGCCGCCGGTGTCACTCCGATAAACATGACCCGAGGCGGAGTGATCATCGGTGCGAACACGGCCCCGGGACAGGCGCTGCGAGGAATTCAGTTCGGTCCTGGCGGCACCCTCCTGCCGTTCGAATATGGCAATGCGATCGGGACCGCCGCGATCGACTTCACTGGCGGGGAGCCCCAGTTCTCGATCCGGTCAGGACACACACTCGTACTACCTGTCGAGCGCAAGGTCGCGATGGGATACGCCGAATACGAGGTCGCCCGGCCGTTCACCGTATTTGCCGAGGGGACTTGGGCGCGCGCCGGCTCCGACTTTACCACCGCCTTCGTTCGTGATGCTGCCCCTACGGGGATCGTCATCAGACGGGAAAATCCGTTCGTCCCGGCCCCCCTTCTCCAGATTTTGACCTCGAGAAATATCGCTCAATTCTCCGTCGGCCGCGAGCATATGGACTTCGGGCGGGTCGAGGCGAGCAACTTCAACACGACGGTGAGGGCCGCGATCGGCGCCTTTGGTGATCTTGGCGGCGGTTGGGGTTGGGACGGATACTATCAGTACGGCCGTAACGAGTTCGACTCGGTCATAGAAAATCTCCGCGTGAACTCGCGATTCCAGTTGGCAGTCGATGCGGTCCGCGACCCGGCTTCCGGACAGGCCGTGTGTCGTGACGTGACCGCGCGTGCGGCAGGGTGTGTACCCATCAACCTGCTCGGCTTCGGATCCCCGAGCGCGCAGGCGATTGATTATGTGACCGACACCGCGCTGTTCAACGTCGAGTCTCGGCAGGACGTAATGGCGCTCAATCTGCGCGGGGAGCCGATGCAAACCTGGGCCGGGCCGATTTCGATAGCCACGGGTGTCGAGCGGCGCGTTGAGGAGTCGATCTCGGTGGTCGATCCGATCTCCGAGGCGAGGAATTTTGCCTATGGAAATCCGCAGCCCTTCCGCGGTCGCTATTCGGTCTCCGAAGCTTATTTCGAGGTCGTTGTGCCGCTTGCGCGGGCACTTCCGTTCGCGCATTCGCTCGACCTCAATGGCGCCATTCGCTACGCAGACTACAGCACGAGCGGAGGTGTCTGGACCTGGAAGGCCGGAATAACCTACGAGCCGACAGACTGGCTCCGACTACGTGCCACACGCTCCCGGGATATCAGGGCGCCTAACAACAGCGAGCTATTCGCATCGACCACAAGCCAATTTACGCTAAGGAATCCCTTCTCCGGTGCGACCGGCCAATTCACCGTCATCAGTGGATCGAGCCCGACTTTGCAGCCGGAAACGGCCGACACCTTCACTGCGGGAATTGTGGTGAGCCCGACGTTCCTGCCAGGGCTGCGGCTGTCTGCAGACTTTTTCGACATCGACATCCAAGGCGCGATCTCGGGCTATAGTGCCCAAGTCATCTTGGATAACTGCTTCAGCGAAGTCGGTGCTGGAACTCCGGGTTTCTTCTGCGGTTTCGTTTCCCGCACCGGAACCGGTGCGGCGACGGTTATCCAAAGCGTGGAGACGCAGCTCCTCAATATTGGCGGCTTTCGGAGCCGTGGGATCGACTTTGAGGCCGCATATCGCTTTGATTTAGGTCAGGGCGCTGTGAACGTCCGTCTCTTCGGCACCTACACGATCGACCTGATCTCAGATGACGGTCTAGGGGTTGCTCGCACATACAATTCTGCGGGCATCATTCAAAACGTTGGGAGCGTGATCGATCGCGCCGGGCAAGTCGGTGGCTTCACCTCCAGCAGCAACAGCGGCGCAACCAACGCGCCCACGTGGGTGCTGAGCGGCAGCCTCACCTATACCGAGGACAGGCTGACCGCTTTCCTTCAAGGCCGCTACGTGGGAGGTGGCATAATCGACAAGACGCTCGTCGGTCCTGACGATCCTGACTATAATCCGGCCTCGCCGATTTCGATCGCCGAGAACACGGTAGACGGGCGGTTCTACCTGAACTCTGCCATTTCCTATGACATCTACAATGCGGGTGATCGTCGAGTGCAGCTCTACGGCTCGATCAGCAACATCACCAACGTTCGACCGCCGTTTCCGTACACTGCGTTTGCGGGGCTCTACGACCGTGTCGGGCGGACGTACCGGGTTGGTGTTAGATTCGCCTATTGAGGTTCTGTCTGATGGGGTGGACGCCCCCCGACGGCATCTTGTGCCAAAGTAGGTGTTGTTGAGCACCTATGAGCAGGAGGCGTCCGTGAGCGAAGTTAGCACGATTCGTCTGGATATCGCCAAGACCGTTTTTCAGGCGCACGGCGCTGATGCGCGCGGAGGGAGTTGTCAGGGCAAATGCACCGGTCAGTAACGAGGCTGGGCTAGTGGGCTCCGATGCCCCGCCGCCGTAAGCCAGCCAGCCCATTCCGCGGTACTGTCAAACCAAATGCACCGCCATTTTCCAAATTGGTTAGGCGGGTCTCGAAGCCATCAATCACCCGTTTATGTCGCCAATTTGACCCGCTTACGTTCTAGTGGGTAAGCGGGCATTCCCAGCGATCAAGACCTCAAACGAACCAAAGTGCGGTTAGTCTGACAGTACCCGCAGCTGCCTTTCTGCGAGTACCGCGCCCACTCCGGTGCCGATCGGGTATTCGCGGCATGAAGGGTCTGTCTCGGGCCGGCTCATCAGCTCCATGTCCCTGGTTTCCATACCG
>Ga0136633_1002525_pt1 | contig 12560 bp, 11 predicted proteins | sample AntDrymeUQ832206_2_FD_105494 | JGI IMG/M metagenome (GOLD analysis project Ga0136633, IMG submission 105494) | Polar desert sand microbial communities from Dry Valleys, Antarctica - metaG UQ83 (22.06) | ecosystem: Environmental > Terrestrial > Soil > Desert | place: Antarctica: Dry Valley... | reverse complement strand
GCGAACAATGGAGGCCAAGGCCAGCAGCAGGCACCGCCGCAGCAGACGGGCAGCGGAACGCAGCCAGCCCAGCCCAGCCCGGGCGCCGGCCAGCCGGCCACGCCCGCACAGCCGGCCAAGGGCAAGGCCAAGCGCAAGCGGCCGACGTGTCAGGCCAAGGCCAACCGCATCAGGAACAAGGCTCAGCGCAAGGCCGCCCTCAAGCAGTGCAAGAAGGCGGCGTGCGCGGCGAAGGCCAAGAAGCTCAAGGGCGCCAAGCGCGCCAAGGCGCTGAAGAAGTGCAAGAAGGCCACGAAGAAGGGGAACCGATGAAGGCTCTGAAGCTCGTCCCGGTCCTGGCGCTCGCGGGCGCCGCGGCGTTCGCCTCGCCAGGCGTCGCCGAGGCGCCGCCGATCGACGGCTGCGCGGGGTACCACATCAAGGACGCCGCCGGCGACCAGACGGTCGGGCCGATTCTCGGTGATCACGCGGTCAACGGTGGTGCCGGGCAGACGAAGGGGCCGGACAACCTCGACATCCTCGGCTTGTTCTTCGAGTCGCGCAAGGGCGCCGACGGCAAGCAGGTGACGACCGGCAACCTGCGGATCGCCAACCTGACCAAGGAAGTTCCCCCGGAGATCCGCTCGGGCGCGCTGTCCTACCAGGTCGAGTTCAACAAGACCGCGGAGGGCGACGTCCTGTTCCTCCGCGCCGAGCTCAAGGGCGGGGCGTGGAAGTTCTACTACGCGACCGGCGAGCGGGTGGAGACACCAGCCCAGAACAGCGAGCGTCCGCTGGCCGAGGTCGAGACGCCCGGTCAGGCGATCGAGGGGCCCAACGGCCTGGTCTCGATCCAGCTCCCGGAGGGGATCGCCAAGCCGGGGACGAAGCTCGAGAATGTCTTCGGCATCGTCTCCCAGCGCTCCGACGAGACGGGCTACGTCGGCTACGGCAACGACGAGGTGCCGGACGCGGGTGTCAGCGAGGGCAAGAACTACACCGTCGTCGACTGCCCGGCGCCGGCCGCTTCCGGGACTCCGCAGACGCCTGACGGCACCCCGGCGACGCCGGCTCAGCCCGCCCAGCCGAATCAGGGTCAGGGTCAGCCGGCCCAGCCGGCCAAGCCCGCCCAGCCGGCCAAGAAGCCGGCCGCGAGCAAGCGCAAGGCCTGCCAGAAGAAGGCCAAGAAGATCAAGAACAAGAAGGCGCGCGCGAAGGCCCTCAAGAAGTGCAAAAAGGTCAAGTAGTCGGACCTTCCTGAGTTGTCGGGGGAGATTCGGGTCCCACTGGATCTCCCCCCACCACTCCCCCGCAGATCACCTGCGGGGGAGGATTCGCCGCCGGCTCTGATCACCGATAACTCCAGTACGAGGCCGAACCGGCCCACACAACTTCCAAAGGACGGACTGGGGTACAGCCTGATCACCACGGAAGCCGAGAAGCAAGGAGCCTGGCGGGGCATCCACTTCTCACCTGAACGACACGAAGAGCGCCTGGCGGGGCGCTCTTCGTCGTTAACGGGCCGGTGGGGCGGTGGTCGGCGGGTTCCGCGGAACCGCGAGGGCAAGAATTCGTCTGTCGATCGGCGTGCCATCCCCCGCACTCGCGAGGGCGACTCTTCGTCGCTCGGGTGCCATCCCCCCGGTTCCGCGGAACCGCGATTGCAACAACTTTGCGCAGCCGTGGGAGCCCGCCTGCCGACATGCGAACATGTGTTCGTGCACCGAGACCTGACCACCCTCCCGAGCGACCGGCTCGAGCGCGAGATCGCCGGACTGGCCGGCGACATCAACGTGCGTATGGAGCACTGGCTGGCGTTGATCGCGGAGTTCGATCGTCGTCAGGCGGCGCCCGACTGGGGTTTCCGCGGAACAGCCGAGTGGCTGTCCTGGCGCTGTGCCATCGGACCGCGAGCGGCAAGGGACCACGTGCGCGTGGCACGGCGCCTGGCCGAGCTGCCGCTCGTCCGCGACGCCTTCGCCGGCGGCGAGCTGTCGTATTCGAAGGTGCGGGCGCTCGCGCGGACCTCAGAGATCGAGGACGAGGCCGGCTTGGTCGAGCTGGCACGAGCGTCCACGGCGTGCGAGCTCGAGCGCGCGGTGCGGCAGCTACGAACGGCGGAGTCCGCCGACGTGAACGCCGCCAACCGCAGTCACGAGCGGAGGTTCCTCGGCTGGTGGTGGGACCCCGACGGGTCCCTGCGCTTCCACGGCCGGCTCGCGCCGGACGAGGGCGCGGCGCTGATCGAGGCCATCGACACCGCGGCCGAGGCGCTGCATGGCCTGCCGTCGCGCGCGCGGTCAGACGTCGCGGATGCCGACGCACGACGCCCGGCACGAGGTGCCCGACGGGTGGACGCGTTGACCGAGATCTTGATCAGCGGCGCGCCGCGGGCCCAGGTCGTTCTGCACGTGGACGCCGAGGCCCTGGCCTGTGAGTCTCCCGGGCCTGTGGAACGGGCAGGGGCACTGTGCGCGCTCGAGGACGCGCCGGCCGTCCCGTCGGAGACCGCTCGGCGGTTGGCATGCGATGCGGATCTCGTCGTGGCTCGCGCCCGAGGCGACGGCCCAGCCGACTTCGGTCGCTCGCGCCGTGTCGTCTCACCCGCCATGCGAGCCAGCCTCGAGCGGCGCGACGGCCACTGCCGGTTCCCGGGTTGCGTGCGCCGTCACGGCCTGCACGCGCATCATGTCCGTCACTGGGTGCATGGCGGGCGGACCGACCACGACAACCTCGTCCTGCTGTGCCGCTTCCACCACCGCTTGGTCCATGAGGGCGGGTTCAGCTTGCGCCACGAACGCGGGGCGCTCAGCTTCCGGCGGCCCGATGGGCGAACGGTCCAGCGCTTGCCGGAACCACCCGGGACCGCCGGGCGGGCGCCGCCTGGATTGGCGGTCGCAGCATGAGCGGGAGAAGTTCGTCCCCCTCAGGAGGGCAGCGGGCAGAGGCCGCCGAGGTAGCGGCGCTCGAAGTGCTGCTTGACCGCCATCCGCTTCGCCGGCGCGCTCACGGTCTTCGACTTCGCGCTGCCGGAGAACTCGAGGATCGCCACGCCGAGCGCGTTGTCGGCCACGTAGACCTTGCCCTTGTGCCAGTAGGGCGCCCAGGTGTTCGCGCCCGATGGGCGCCAGAAGCCGATCTGGCGGATGTCCTTGGGATCAGAGACGTCGAGGAAGCGCACGCCCTGGCCATAGAAGGCGTTCGCGAAGACGCCGTCGCCGCGTGAGGCGAAGTAGTGGGCGGACTCGCAGCCGTCCGCGCCCTCGGCGTTCTCGGGCGTCCAGGTGTCCAGCGCGGTCATTCGGTGCTTGGTCTTGTCGATGTCCTCGAAGCCCTCGCCGCCGAACGTGCCCTCGAGGTCGTAGGTGACGAACCGGCCCGAGCTCTCGCACGAGGACTCGAGCGCCTCCTCGGTCCCGTAGAGGACGCGCTCGGGGGTCAGGCCGCCTGCCGAGGCCGGAGAGCCGGGCGGCTTGGTCGTCCCGGGGAACTGGGGCCGGGGATTGAGCGGCGCGGCCTTCTTGGGCTTCTTGCAGTACCGGACCTTCTGCTTCTTGGACTTCGCCTTGAAGCACTTCTTGGCCAGCGCGCACTTCTTGCGCGCGGACTTGGAGCCCTTCTTCGTCGAGCACTTCGGCGCGCGGCGCTTCGCAGCGGCGCTGTAGGCAGCCACCGGCGAGCCCGACACGCCCGACAGGCGACGCGCGACCACACCGGCGTCCGGCTCGCGGTAGGAGTTGTGCATGAAGCGCGACGGCGTCGCTTCCTCAGGCGTCCCCGACCCGGCATACGGGACCGGCTTGCACGCAGTCGCCTCCTCGACGCTGCCCGACACCGGGTTGCGGTGCGAGCCCTTCGTCCAGTAGCCGCGGATGCCGCCGGCGCCCGAGATCCAGGCGATGCCGCGCGAATCCACTTGGACGTCGTGCGTGTAGTCGGTGACGCCGTCGTTGCGGTTGAGGTCGATCGGGTCCGGGCAGGGCTTCGGGGCAGCCGGGTCGGTCACGTCGGTGGCGTAGACCGGGCGGCCGACGTAATCGGGCTGGGTCTGAGCGTTGGCGTACGGCCCCGCGGTCCAGAGGAAGTCGCAGTCGTTGATGCAGGTCGACGTGTGCCCGGCCGGCAGTGTGAAGAAGCCGACCTGGACCATCGCGCGCGGGTTGGCGACGTCGATGACGTGGACGGCGCCGTAGGGGAACGTGGCGCCCGGCGTGGCCGGTGTCGTGAAGCCGCGCGGATCGCGCGAGATGAACACGCGCTTGCGCTTGACGTCGACCGCCATGTCCTCGTTCTCCCAGATGTACATGGCGATCGACGAGAGCAGCGACGGCTTCGCGGGGTCCGCGACCGAGTAGGCGAACAGGCCCGTGGTCGTTGACACGAACATGGTGTCTTCAATGAAGTTGATCGCGATCGCCGTGCGCATCTCGGGGATGGACGCGATCTGTTTGACGTTCGAGGACATCTCCTGAGCGCCGGCCGTGGCGGGTGCGAGGAGGGCGGCGAGCAGCGTGAGGGAGGCGTAGAAACGTCGCATGCCTGACCTCCAACGCCGGTTGACCACCAGACTTGCGCGCCCGGAGCGTTGGATGAAGGAAGCGCGAGGCCTGGGAGGGTCCGCCGCGCACCCCTCGAAGAAGGATGTCGTCTGATGAGCCGGACCACCGTTGCGCGCCTGCTGGCGTGCGGAGCCACCACCGCCGCTGTGATCGCTGGCGGCGCCGGTGCGCAGACGCCGGCCAAGCCGGTGCCCTGCGGCCCGGTCACCGCCGACCCGGCCGGAGACGCGAAGACCGGCTTCGCCGGTAACCAGTCGCCGAACCCCGAAGGCCCCAATCAGGACCTGACCGGGATGTTCTTCCGCAACGACGGCAAGAAGCAGACCGCGCATTTCACCTTCGTCGATCTCAGCAAGACGATCCCGCCCGGGGCGGCCGGCCTCGTCTACCGGTTCTTCCACACCACCGGCGACGTCGACAACTACTTCGACACGCGCGTAGACAGCGCCGGAGCCGTCACCTATGCCTTCGGTCACTTCGGGGACACCGGGCTCGTCAAGGACGGCGACGGCAAGGGCCAGTTCATTGAGGGCAAGGACGGTCAGATCGCCATCGAACTGCCCGCCGCTGCGGGCGGTAAGCCGGGGGCGAGGTTCACCGACGCCCGGATTGTCGCCTCGACGTCGCGCGTCGCCGTGATCGCCCAGTCCGATGTGGCTCCCGACGAGGGCGGCGTGTCGTTCTTTGGCGCCGCGTGCGACAGCGGAGGAGCTCCGACGAACCCTGAGCCCACAGGAACGGCCACTCCGACGCCCAGCGGCTCGGGCGGCAGCGGTGGCTCGGGAGGCAGCGGCGGCTCGGGCGGCAGCACCCCGTCGACCCCGCCCCCGGGCGCGAACGCGACGACGCTCGAGATCCGCGCGGGCAAAGTGAGCCCGAAGGCCAAGGCGGCGGCCAAGAAGCGCAAGCTCAAGGTCGCCCTTACCTCGCCCGAGAATCTCACGGCCTTGAGCGGGAAGCTGTTGAAGGGCAAGAAGGCCGTCGGCACCGGCAAGCTGGCCACGCTTCCGAAGAAGGGCACGATGACCCTGAGGCTCAAGAAGGGCTTCAAGAGGGGCACGTACACCCTGTTCGTCCTCGCGAAGCGCTCGAACGGCACGACCGCGGGCGTCAACATCAAGCTGAAGGTCAAGTAGCGCGACGGGGCCGGGCGGATTTCGCCCGGCCCCGTACGCTTCATGGCCATGGACGACCTACTGGTCTGCCACCTCGGTCGCGTCGAGTACCGCGAGGCCACCGCGCTCCAGGAACACCTGCGGGCGCAGGTCCAGTCGGGCGCGCAGGAGGACCTCGTGCTGCTGCTCGAGCACCCGCCCGTCTACACGCTGGGGCGCCGGACCGAGCCCAAGCGCGATCTGCCGATGGGCGAAGCCTGGTACCTGAGCCAGGGCATCGACGTCGTGCCCACCGATCGCGGCGGCCGGCTGACCTACCACGGCCCGGGACAGCTCGTGGGTTATCCGATCATGCGCGTGACCGACGTCGTCGCCTACGTGAGGACGCTCGAGCGGGCGATGATCGCGGCGCTCGCGCACGAGGGGCTGGAGGCCTTCACGCGCGAGGGCAAGGACTTCACCGGCGTCTGGGTCGGGGAAAGGAAGATCGCGTCGATCGGCGTCCACGTCCAGCGCGGCGTGACCACGCACGGGTTCGCGGTCAACGTCGACAACGACCTCCAGCCCTTCGAGTGGGTCGTGCCCTGCGGGCTGCAGGAGGTTCAGATGACGTCGATCTGCCGGGAGACCGGCACGGGCGACCACTTCGATGGGTTCCGCGCGCGCATGACCGATGCGCTCTGCGCGGCGCTGGAGCGGCGCGCCAAGCCGGTCACCCCCGACCAGCTCGACCTCGTACCCTCGAAGGCCACGTGACCGAGCCTGAGACGCCCGTCCGCCTGCACGTCACCCGCTCGCGCGCGAACCCGGGCGGGATGGACGTCCGCAGCGTCCTCGGCGACGTCCAGGAGCCCTTCCGGGGCCGCAAGCCGCCGTGGTTCAAGGTGCCGCCGCCGGGCGGGGAGAACTACCGCGAGCTGACGAACCTGATCAAGTCCGAGAACCTGCACACGGTCTGCCAGGAGGCCGCCTGCCCGAACATCGGCGAGTGCTGGGAGCGCGGCACGGCCACGTTCATGATCCTCGGCGACACCTGCACGCGCCGCTGCGGATTCTGCAACGTGAAGACGGGCAAGCCGACCTGGAACGACCCGCTGGAGCCCCTGCGCGTCGCCCGTTCGGTGGCGAAGATGGGCCTGCGCCACGCGGTCATCACGTCGGTCGACCGCGACGACCTCCCCGACTACGGCGCCTCGGTGTGGTGCGGGGTCATCCGATCTATCCGCATGCAGGCGCCCGAGTGCAAGATCGAGTGCCTGACGCCGGACTTCCGCGGCCAGGAGATGCCGCTGGCCCGCGTGATCGCCGAGCGTCCCGACGTCTTCAACCACAACGTCGAGGTCGCCCCGCGCTTGTACAAGGTCGCCCGCCGCGGCGGGGACTGGGAGCGCTCCAAGCGCGTCCTCTACAACGCCAAGCAGATGGGCGGGGACGCCGTGGCCACGAAGTCCGGCTTCATGGTCGGCCTCGGGGAGACGCTCGAGGAGCTCGTCGACGCGTTCGGCGAGCTGCGCGAGGCCGGCGTCCAGATCCTCACCGTCGGCCAGTACCTGCGGCCCACCGAGCGCCACCTGCCCGTCGTGCGCTACTGGCACCCGGACGAGTTCAAGGCGCTCGAGACCGCCGCCTACGCGCTCGGCTTCGACCACATCGCCGCCGGCCCGCTCGTGCGCTCGAGCTATCACGCCGACGAGCACGTCAAGCAGGAGCGCCCGGGCGTCGGGCCGCTCGCAGCCGCTGTCTGACGCCAGGCGATCGAGAGCGGTGGTCGCCTAGGGTTCGGGCCGCGTGTTCCCGTTGAAGGACAACATTCCGACCGATCGCTTCGCCGTGGTCACGGTGACGCTGATCGCGATCAACGTCCTCATGTACTTCCTCTTCCAGTCGGGCGGGATCCTCGACGGGCCCGACGACTGCAACGTGATCGAGTACGGGGCGATCCCGTTCGAGATCACGCATCCCGGCCAGCAGGTCGGCTTCCAGGAATGCGGGGCGCCGACCGCGCCGACGTGGCTGACCGTCCTGACCAGCATGTTCATGCACGGTTCGATCCTGCACCTGGCGGGCAACATGCTGTTCCTGTGGATCTTCGGGAACAACGTCGAGGACTCGATGGGCCGCGGGCGCTTCGTGGCCTTCTACCTGCTCGGCGGCCTCGCGGCGCTGGGGCTGCAGACCGCGGTCGGCACCGGCTCGCAGATCCCCACGATCGGCGCGTCGGGCGCCGTGGCGGCGGTGCTGGGCGGCTACATCCTGATGTACCCGAAGGCACGCGTGGTCACGGTGATCTTCATCGTCGTCATCTTCACCGTGCTCGAACTGCCGGCGCTCGCCGTGCTCGGGTTGTGGTTCGCCCAGCAGCTCGTGTTCGGGCTGACCGAAATTGCCACGCCGGCCGGCGGCGGCGGCCAGGGCGGGGTGGCGTACTTCGCGCACGTCGGCGGGTTCGTCATGGGCCTCGCGCTGATCAAGCTGTTCGCCACCCGGATCAAGGACACCCCGACCTCGAAGTACCCGGTGTACTGATGGCCGCCCGCCGCGCCGTCCTCGCCGTCGCCCTGATCCTCGTCGGCTTCCTCGCCTTCCTGACGCTGCGTCAGCTGTTCACCACCGGCGCGGACGTCCTGGTGATCGTGTCCCTCGGCGTCCTGGCGATCCTGGGCTTCGGGATCTTCGGAGCGCTCAGCGAACCGGATGGCCGAGGTTGATGCTCCAACTCCCCATCGGACCCGTATAGGTGAGCGTGAGGGTGACCGCTCGCGATCTGGACAGCCGCAAGGCCGACCACCTCCGGCTCGCCGCGGGCGACGGCGTCGAGCACACGGCGTCGTCCGGGCTCGAGCACGTGCGCCTGCGCCACCGCGCGCTGCCTGAGCGCTCGCTGCACGACGTCTCGCTGCGCACCCAACTGCTCGGCCGCACGCTCCAGGCGCCCCTGGTCATCTCGGCGATGACCGGCGGGACCGATGCCGCCGGAGACGTCAACCGGCAGCTGATGCGCGCCGCCGCCGAGCACGGCATCGCGCTCGTCCTGGGATCGGGCCGCAAGCTGCTCGAGGACCACGAGACGCTGCGGACCTACCGGCCCGAGGGCGAGGAGCGGCCGCCGTTGCTGCTCGCGAACCTCGGCGCGGCCCAGATCAAGGGCCGTGACGGGGGCTGGCGAGCCGAGGAAGTCGTGGACCTGCTCGACGCCGACGGGCTCTCGATCCACCTGAACCCGCTCCAAGAGGCCGTCCAGCCCGAGGGGGAGCCTGACTTCGAAGGAGTCCTCGACGGGATCGCCGCCGCCGTGGCGCGGCTCGGCGGGCGGCCCGTCGTCGTCAAGGAGGTCGGCTTTGGACTGGACTTCGACGATGTAGCGATGCTGCGCCAGGCCGGTGTGCAGGCGATCGACGTGGCCGGTGCCGGCGGCACGAACTGGGCCCTGATCGAGGGCCTGCGCGACGAGCGCGCGGGCGCCGTCGCCGCGGCCTTCGCCGACTGGGGCGCTCCCACCGTTCAGGCGATCGCCGACGCGCGCACGGCCGGCGGCGGGCTGCCGATCATCGCCTCGGGCGGATTGCGCGACGGGGTCGACGCGGCCAAGTGCCTCGCGCTCGGCGCGACCGCGGCCGGGATGGCGCGGCCGTTCCTGGTCGCCGCGCAGGCCGATCGCGCCACCGAGGCCGTCGGCGCGGTCGTCGAGCAGCTGCGGATCGCGACCTGGCTCGCCGGCGCCCCGAGCGCCCAGGAATTGTCAGGAGTGCACCTGCGATGAGTCGCGTCGTCGTCATCGGGGGCGGCCTCGGCGGCCTGGCCTGCGCGCTGCGGCTGCAGGGTGCCGGGCACGACGTGGTCGTCTGCGAGCAGCGCGAGCGCCCTGGCGGCCGCGCCTACCAGCTGCGCGACCGTGGCTTCACGTGGGACATGGGCCCGTCGCTGATCACCATGCCGTGGGTACTCGAGGAGACCTTTGCGGCCGCGGGCCTCGACGTGCACTCGGAGCTCGCGCTGCACCGACTGGATCCCATGTACCGGATCTTCTGGGCCAATGAGGAGCGGCACTTCGACTTCACCGACGACCGCGAGCACCTGCGCGGGGAGATCGCGAAGTTCTCCAGCAAGGACGCGGCGAACCTGGATCGGTTCCTGGCCGCGCTGAAGCCGATCTACGACGAGGCCATCGTCGGCGCCGGGACGCGCCCGTTCCTGAACGCGGGGGCCTTCGCCCGCCTGCTGCCGATGATGCTGCGCCTGCGCGCGATCGAGCCGCTGCACTACTTCGTCTCGCGCTTCTTCGAGGACCCGCGCGTGCGCGAGGCGTTCTCGTTCCACTCGCTGTTCATCGGCGGCGACCCCTACCGGGTGCCGGCCGTCTACGGCGCGCTGGTCTACCTGCAGATCCTCGACGGCGGCTGGTACTGCGACGGCGGCGTCTACTCGCTCGTCGAGGCGCTGGCCAAACCGCTCGACGTGCGCTGCTCGTCTCGAGTCGAGGCGATCGAGACCGGGGCGGGCTCCGGGCGGGTGACCGGGGTCCGGCTGGCCGGCGGGGAGCGGATCGCCGCCGACGCCGTCGTCTCCAACGGCGACGTCCTGCGCACCCACGAGCTGCTCGGCCGCCGCGCGCCGATCCGGCGGCACAAGCCGACGATGTCGTGTTTCCTGCTCTACCTGGGCACCGACCGCCCCTTCGAGAAGCTCCAGCACCACACGCTGCTCGTCGGCGGCGGCTACCGCGAGTTCATCAAGCGCGTCACGAAGGGCTCCACGCTGCCCGACAACTACTCCACCTACGTCCACGCCCCCACCCGCAGCGAGCCCGGGATGGGCGCCGGCGGCGGAGACTCGCTCTGCGTCTTGCTGCCGGTGCCGAACCTGCGCGCGGGCATCGACTGGGATCGCGAGGCCGACGGGCTGCGCGATGCGCTCGTGGCCGACATGGAGACCACCTTCGGCTTGACCGGGCTCGACGCAGCGGTCACCGTGGAGCACCGCATGACCCCGCAGGACTTCGCGACGGAGCTCGGAGCCGTCCATGGCAACGCGTTCGCGCTCGAGCCGACGCTGCAGCAGTCGGCCTACTTCCGGCCGCCGAACCGCGACCGGTCGGTGCGCGGGCTCTATCACGTCGGCGGCGGGACGCATCCGGGTGCCGGCATCCCCGGCGTGCTGATGGGCGCCGAGGTGACGGCGACCCTGGTCACCGCGGACCTGCCGGCCCGGCCCAAGGTGGCGGCATGACCACCGACGTCGCCCTGCTCGACGAGGCCCGCTCGACCACGCGGCGCGTCGCCCGCACGTTCAGCCTCGCCTGCCGCTTCCTCCCGCGCGGGATCCGCGACGACGTCTACCTGCTCTACCTCGTCTTCCGCACGCTCGACGACCTCGTGGACTTCCGCTCCGAGGAGGCATCGGAGCGTGTCCGCGCCGTGGAGCTGTGGGCCGCAGGCGCCCCCGCCTCCTCACAGGAGTCCGAGCTGCTCGAGATCCTCGTCTCACGCCACCCGCTCCCGCGCCAGGCGTTCGCGGACTTCTGCGCGGGCATGCGCTTCGATCTCGAGGGCCGCTCGAACGTCACCGAAGCGGACCTCGATCTGTACTGCTATCGCGTCGCCGGCACCGTCGGGCTGGCGATGGCGGCGCTGCTCGGGGCCCCTGACGAGGACGCGGCGATGGCCGCGAAGGCGCTGGGGATGGCGATGCAGCGCACGAACATCCTGCGCGACATCGACGAGGACCTCGTGGAGGGCCGGGTCTACCTCGCCGCGGACACGCTCGAGCGCTTCGGCGGATCGCTGGCGCCCGGGAGTCGCGCGCCGCTGATGCGCGACCAGATCGCCCGCGCCGATGCGCTCTACGTCGAGGGGATCGCCGGGATCGGCATGCTGCCCAGCGGTCGCCGCGCCGTCTCGGCGGCCGCCGCCATGTACCGCGAGATCCTGCGCCAGATCGAGCGCGAGGGCTACGGGGCCCGGGCCGGACGTGCCGTCGTCCCGTCCCGGCGCAAGATCGCCGCCGCTGCACGCCACGTGGCGCTGGCGCGCTGACCGCGACGCCTCGTCCCCCTGCGTATGCGCTCCCCTGATGCCTCCGTGTTCCGGCGCCGCCGTGCCGGCGCGCTCCTGGCGCTGGGACTCGTCGCCGCCGGGCTGGCGATCTTCCTGTTAGGGCGCGGTGATGACTCCGAGGACCGCTCGGCTCGCACCGCTCGGTCCACTCCGGCGCCGACGCCGACCCCGGCCCCCTCCGAGCTGCCCGGCGGCGGGCGCACGATCTTCCCCGACCGCCGCGTCGTCTCCTTCTACGGGCACCCCGCGGCCGACGAGCTGGGGATCCTCGGCATCGGCAAGCCGTCGCTGGCCGGCCGCCGGCTGCTGCGCCAGGTCAAGCCCTACGAGCGCAAGACGCGGGCGGTGCTGCCGGCCATGGAGCTGCTCGGGACGATCGCCAACGCCGACCCCGGCATGGACGGCACCTACCGCTCGCGGACGAGCCCGAAGATCATCGCGCGCTATCTCAAGGCGGCACGAGAGGTGGGCGCGCTGCTCGTGCTCGACATCCAGCCCGGCCGGGCCGACTTCTTCACGGAGACCAAGGCGCTGCGACGCTGGCTGAAGGAACCGGACGTGGGGCTGGCGCTGGATCCCGAGTGGCGTGTGCAGGAGGGGCAGATCCCCGGCAAGGTGATCGGCTCGGTCACGCCACGCGAGCTCAACGCGACGACCGCGTGGCTCGACCAGCTGACCGAGCGGCTCAAGCTCCCGCAGAAGCTCGTGATCGTCCATCAGTTCACCGACGACATGGTCGACGCGACGCAGATGAAGGCGCGCCGGAACCTGGCGATCGTGCTGACCGCCGACGGCTTCGGCGGGCGCGAGGTGAAGATCGCCAAGTACCGCGCGTTCACCCAGGAGGGCACGGG
>Ga0136633_1002524_pt1 | contig 12560 bp, 12 predicted proteins | sample AntDrymeUQ832206_2_FD_105494 | JGI IMG/M metagenome (GOLD analysis project Ga0136633, IMG submission 105494) | Polar desert sand microbial communities from Dry Valleys, Antarctica - metaG UQ83 (22.06) | ecosystem: Environmental > Terrestrial > Soil > Desert | place: Antarctica: Dry Valley... | reverse complement strand
CTCGTCCTTCTCCTTGATGATGGTGCGGGCCCGCCCGTACTTGTTGATCACGTTGGTGAGGGACTTCTTGAAGCCCTCCTCGTGCATGCCGCCCTCGGTGGTGGAGATGCCGTTGGCGTACGAGTACAGCCCCTCGTGATAGCCCGTGTTCCACTGGAACGCGACCTCGCACTCCATGTCGGTCTCGATGCTCTGGTAGTGGCCGACCTTCTTGAACAGGCGGTCCTTCGAGGCGTTGATGTGGTCTACGAAGTCGACGATCCCGTTGTCGTACTTGAAGACTCGGGTCTCCTCGCGGCCCGGCCTCTCGTCGACGAAGTGGATCTCGAGGCCCTTGTTGAGGAAGGCCATGGTCTCGAGGCGCTCGAGCACGGTGGCCGCCCGGAACTCGGTGCCCTCGGACTGGAAGACCGTCGAGTCGGGCCAGAACGTGACGGTGGTCCCCGTGCGGAAGCCGCCGCCAAGCTTCTGCGGGGCCTCACCGATCACCTCGAGCTTGCCCTGGGGCTTGCCCCCGTGGGCGAACTCCATGCGGTGGTGCTTGCCGTGCTGGAAGACCTCAACAACGAGCCGGCTCGACAGGGCGTTGACCACGGACACGCCCACGCCGTGCAGGCCACCGGACACCTTGTATCCCTCGCCGCCGAACTTGCCGCCGCCGTGCAGCTTGGTGAGGGCGATCTCGACCCCGGTGATCTTCTCCTTCGGGTGCACATCGGTTGGGATGCCCTGCCCGTCGTCGACGACCCGGCACCCCCCGTCGGCCAGGAGCGCAACGTCGATCCGGCTGCAACGACCGGCCATTGCCTCGTCGACTGAGTTGTCGACGACTTCCCAGATGAGGTGGTGCAGGCCGTTCAGGCCGGTGGAGCCGATGTACATCCCGGGGCGCTTGCGGACGGGATCGAGGCCCGAGAGGACGCTCATGTCCTTCGCCCCGTACGAGGTGCTGGCCGGCTTGGCCTTCGGGGCTTCGGGGTGTCGAGCGGGCTCGGTGGGGGTGTTTTCGTCGTCCATGCGGTGGGGCGCGCCTTTCCAGAGACCTTTGAGCAGTGCAGGTCGCGCCACGTTGGCCAGCGACGAGGAGGAGCCGGAGGAATCCGACTTGTGAAGTTTACCTCATCCGCGTGACACCGTGAGCCATCCTGATCGCCACGGAGAAGCCTTCACAGGCCCGCCCGACGCCCGCTCGGGGCATTGCTAGAGACGCGACGGCCCCCCTCCCCCCTTTTCGGGACGCCTGCCCGGTCGGGCCGGTGACGAAGGAGCCGAACAGCCCGACCGGAACAACGAGGCGGCCGCCGGAGGCGGCACCACGCAGTTGGGGCAGTTGGGGCGAGCGCAGCGAGCCCGCTAGGGCTTGCCCACCCTGTAGCGCACCTTCGTGACCACACCCGGTCCGGCCACCTCGTCGAGACGCCGGAGAAGGGTGCCCTCGAGATGCGCCAGCTGCGTTGCCCAGGCCGCGTGGTCGACCTCGACGTGAAGTGTGGTTCCCGCGAGGCGCAGCGGAGCGGCGTGGGCGGCAGCCGCCTCGCCCACGATGTCGGCCCACCGGTCGAAGACACCGGTGAGCCCTCCCGCGGAGCGGGCCCCGAACCGCCTGGCCACCCGGTCGAGGCTCGCACCGAGGCGCTGCGGCTCCTTGGCCGAGTCCGACACCCAGGTGCCCCGGGGGGCGTCGTCGCGGGACACTCGAGCAGTGTGCCACCGTCCGCCGGCCCGAGTCGCGACGTCACAGCACACGGCCGCCCTCTATGCGAACGGAGAGGGCGGGGTGGATGCCCGCGGGCAGCTCCCCCGCCGTGGTCAGGAGCGCCTGACCGGCGGGGAGGTTGGCCACGAGAGCCGCCGTGCGGACGGGGTCGAGCTCGGAGAAGACGTCGTCTAGGAGCAGGATCGGCGGCGAGCCCGCGACCTCTGCCACAACCTCGTGCATGGCGAGGCGCAGGGCCAGCGCGAGGGTGCGCTGCTCGCCCTGGCTGGCATGGGTGCGGGCCGGAAGGCCAGCGATCGTGAGACCGACGTCGTCCCGGTGGGGACCGACGGTCGACACGCCGCGGCGCAGGTCGTCCGTGCGCGCCGCGGCCAGGGCTGAAGCCAGCTCGGCCTCACCCGAGCCCCATGCGGTCTCATATCGGAGCGTGATGGCCGAGGGCTCCACAGCCAGGCGCTCGTAGGCGGCCGCCGCCGCGGGCCCCACCTTGGCCAGCAGGTTGGTCCGGGCGGAAGCCACCGCGGCTCCCGCTGAGACGAGGCGCGCGTCGAACACGTCGAGGGTCAGGGCTGCGGTGTCATCCAGCCGTCCAGCCGCTCCCTTCAGAAGAGCGCCCCGCTGCTTCAGCACCTTGGTCAGGTCGTCCTGCAGGCCCCGGTAGCGGGCGCCTACCGAAGCTAGGGCCTCATCGAGCACGCGGCGGCGGCCGTCGGGACCGCCTTTCACCACGTCGAGGTCGTCAGGGCTGAAGACGCTCACCCGAAGGGCCCCGAGCAGGTCGCGAGCCCGGCCTTGCGGCTGACGGTTCACCTGGACCTTCACCCGACCACCCCTGCCGGGGATGTTCGCCTCCAAGAGGAGGCGCCGCCCGTCCCGCTCGCCTTCCGCACGGAGGATGGCGTGCTCGGCACCCACACGTACAAGGGCTTCGTTGGGCGCGCCACGAAAGGACGAGAGCGTGGCAAGCCAGCCGAGCGCCTCCAACAGGTTGGTCTTGCCCTGCCCGTTCCGGCCCACGACGACGGTGAGGCCGTCCGGAGCGGGAGCGAGCTCAGCCTGGTGGTAGCTGCGGAAGTCGGTGAGCCACAGCCGCTCGAGCCGCACGCCGGGCTACACGCGGACGGGCATCAGCAGGTAGAGGTAAGCCGACGTCGTGGGGTCTGCGCTCGTGATCGTGGCCGGCTTGATCTTGTCCTGAGCCTGGAGGAGAACCTCGTCTCCCGAGATGGCCTCGAGGCCATCGATCAGGTACGCGGGGTTGAATGCCACGACCATGTCCTCGCCCTCGTACTTGGCATCCACGTCCTCGGTGGCCGTGCCCACGTCGGCGCTCGCCACGGTGAGGGTGATGCCGTCGGCCTTCAGGTGGACTCGGACGTTGGTGATGGTGTCGCGCACGAGGAGCTTCACCCGCCGGAGCGCCTCGAGGAGCGGTTCGCGGCCGATCTGCAAGGTGTTCCGCTGGCCACTCGGGATCAGCTGGCGGTAGTCCGGGAAGGTGCCGGGGATGAGGCGGGTCGTGAACCGGGTCGTCCCGATCTCGAACGTGGCCTCCTGCTCGCCGAGGCGCATCGTGACCTGACCCACGCCCGGGGCCTCGCCCTCGACCGGGGTCGCCGGCATGGCCGACGGGAGGAGACGCTGCAGCTCGCCGAGCGCCCGGGCCGGGATCAGGACCTGCTGGCCCGGGCTGAGGACATCGACACCGGGGATGTCACGCATGGCCAGCCGGTACTTGTCGGTGGCCACCAGACGGAGCCCGCCACCTTCGCTGGTCAGGAGTACGCCTGTGATGATCGGGACGCCGTCGTCGGTCGACGCGGCCCTGACGACCTGACGCAGCGCCTCGGCCAACACCGCGGCCGGCAGCGTGACCCCGCCGCCCGCCGGCGTAGGGACCTTCGGGAAGTCGGGGGCTGCATAGGACCGGACTGAGAAGCTGGCCCGACCCGAGGAGATCCGCACCTCGTCTTCGGTGGCCTCGACCGTGACCATGCCAGGCTCGAGGGCCCGGACGATCTCGGCGGCCAAGCGGGCAGGGACGACGGCCACCCCATCTGCGTCGCCCACCACAGCGCACTGGACCTGCAGGAACAGGTCGAGGTCGGTGCCCGTCACCTTCAAGAGCTCGCCCACCAGCTCGAGCCGGACCCCGGCGAGAACTGGAAGGGACGCGTTCCGGTTCGTGACCGCTCGTTGCGCCGTGCCCAGGGCTTCGACCAACACGTCTCGCTCGCACCGGAACCTCATGCCAGCGTCTCTCTTTCTCTCTCTTGGATAGATATGTAGGAATAGGAGTAGGTGCTGTGGATTGTGGACGATACGGCGATCGTGCAGGTCACAGGCGGTTTCCGTGTCCACCGGTCATCCCCAGCCTCCCACAGGCAGAAGGATGGGAGACGGATGTCGGTGGACGACGGGCCGGCTGTCCCCATGTCATCCCTGGCCTTTCCATGCGCCGGTCCACCTGTGTTGCACAGGCTGTTGTGGGTCATCCTCCCGACACCAGGGCGCTGCGCAGGGCGGTGACCTGCTCGTAGACGGTCCGCTTCTCCTTCATCTCCTTGCCGATCTTGTTCACTGCGTGGAGGACGGTGGTGTGGTCCCTACCCCCGAACTCCTCCCCTATCGAGGGGTACGAGAGCTCGGTCAGCTCGCGCATCACGTACATGGCGATCTGCCTGGCCTCGACAAGGGGACGCTTGCGGGTGGGTCCGCACAGGTCGTCCACGGAGAAGGCGAACATGCTGGCCGCAGTTGTGATGATCAGCTTTGGTGTGATCCGTCTCGGCTCGGACATCGAGAGGATGTCGCTGAGGACGCGCTCGGCCATGGCGAGGTCGAGCGGGGCCCGCTCCAGGCTGGCGAAGGCGATGACCCTGGTGAGGGCGCCCTCGAGCTCGCGGATGTTGCTCCGGACGTTTGTGGCGATCAGGTTGAGGACCTCTTCGGGAGGCATCACCTGTTCGCCCTCGGACTTCTTGCGCAGGATGGCCAACCGGGTCTCGAGGTTGGGCGGCTGCACGTCGGACACGAGGCCCCACTGGAACCTGTTGCGCAGGCGCTCCTCCAGCGTGGGGATCGATCCGGGCGGCGTGTCGGAGGTCAGCACGATCTGGCTCTTTGACCGGTAGAGGTGGTCGAAGGTGTGGAAGAACTCCTCCTGTAGGCCCTCCTTTCCCGCCAGGAACTGCACGTCGTCGATCAGGAGGACGTCGACGCCCCGGTAGCGGCGGCGGAAGTCGGCGCCCGTGCCCGTGCGGATCATCTCGATGTACTCGTTCAGGAACGTCTCGGTCGACACGTACTGGACGACGTAGTCCGGGTACTGGGCATGGACGTAGTGACCTATGGCGTGGAGCAGGTGGGTCTTTCCCAAGCCGGAGGCGCCGTAGATGAAGAGCGGGTTGTACGAGCTGGCGGGCGACTCGGCAGCGGAGCGGGCCGCAGCATGGGCGAAGCTGTTGGCCTCGCCGATGACGAAGGCCTCGAAGGTGTACTCGGGGTTCAGGGCCGCCCGCTCGGACGGCTCCCGCCGCTTGCGGGGCGCCGAGGCGACCTCGGCGGGAACCTCGTCGGCATCTTCGTCGCCGTCGACCGACGTTGTGCTGGCTTGTGCCGCCGGGGCCACCACCTCGACCCTCAGCTCCAGCTCGGAGCCACCGGCATCGTCCACCACGTCGCGGACCATCGACAAGAAGCGGGACTCGAGCCGCTCCTTCACGAGGGAGTTCGGAACCAGGAGGACGAGCTCGTCACGCGCTCCTGCGCCCGCTCTCACCTCCTCGAAGGTCGTGATCCAGGCCGCTTCGGACACCAGGCCTCGCAAGGCCGATAGACAGTCCTTCCACACCCGCTCCGCGTCCGTCACAGTTGTCCTGACCTCCCCGGATCTCTTTCGTCCACAACGTTGTCCACACCTGTGGACGGTCGGGGGAAGTCGACCGCCCCCATCCCGCCGCCTGGGCCGCGCCAGTCGGCGTGGGGTTTCGGCAAACTAGCAGGCGCGTCCGAGGGGAGGCCCATTGGTGGGGCGAGGCAGGATGCTTGTAGCCTGGCGCGGTCGTGCGTCCGCGTTCGGATGCATTGAACGAGCCGGTGGCGACACGACTGTCGCCACCCCCGACGTGCAGGAGCAGCAACGTAGATGAAGCGCACCTTCCAGCCGAACAACCGCCGCCGGGCCAAGGTCCACGGCTTTCGCGCCAGGATGTCAACAGCCGGCGGCCGAGCTGTCATCAAGGCGCGGCGCCTGAAGGGCCGCAAACGGCTGACGGCGTAGGGCGCTGTCTGAGATCTGGCGGGTTCGGGGTGCTCCTGCCTTCGCCGCCCTGGCCCGACCGCGCGATCATGGTGGATTCCGACGTCGCAGCGGTCCGGTGACCATCGCCTGGGTGCCGAAGCACCCCGGGTCGCTGAGCGCGCGGCAGTTGCCGCCGGCGGCTACGGAGAGCGTCAATATCGAACGTTCAGCGCGCGAATCCTACTCTTCACAGACGCCTGCGGTGGCCTTCGCCATCGGCCGGAGAGTTGGACCCGCCGTGGTCCGCAACCGGCTTCGTCGCCGACTGAGACACGAGCTGCGCGACATGGCGCGTGCGGGCGACCTGGCCGACGGCTGCTACCTGGTCGGTCTGGGCCCGGAGGCCGCTTCTATCTCCGCAGTCGCCCTCGGATCGCACGTGCGAGGCGCCCTTCAACAGAGGGATTCGTCCCCGGAAGGCAAGCGATGATGCGGCGGGTGCTGGCCGCACCTGGCCGAGTGCTCAACCGGGTCCTCCTCGCTGGGATCTGGCTCTACCAGGCCGCTCGGCTGGGCCAGCCCTCGCCCTGTCGCTACACCCCCACGTGCTCGGCCTACGCGGCAGAGGCCCTGCACGTCCACGGTCCGCTGGCTGGGCTGTGGCTGACCGTCCGTCGCCTTGCCCGCTGCCACCCCTGGGGTGGCTTCGGGCCCGATCCCGTGCCCCACAAGGGAGCTCTCCGTGCTGGCTAACATCCTTGACCCCCTCTACCAGGTCATGGGCTACATCCTCGCCGCCGTGTACGGCGTGGTGCCCAACTACATCGTCGCCATCATCGGGCTGACGGTGCTCGTGCTGCTGGCCCTCACGCCGCTCACGCTCAAAGGGATGCGCTCGCAGATCACGATGCAAAAGCTTGCTCCCGAGGTCAAGCGCCTGCAGGCCGAGTACAAGGACGACCGGATTGCCATGAACGAGGCGGTCATGGGCCTCTACAAGGAGCACGGGGCGAACCCGATCAGCGGTTGCCTGCCCTTCCTCGTGCAGAGCCCCTTCTTCATCGCCCTCTTCGGCGTGCTGCAGGGCATTAGCCGGGTGCAGTACCGCACGATCGTCCCTGGCCAGGCATACACGTCCTGGCCCATGGTCAGCGACAAGGCCAAGCGGGGTGCACCCGACGTGCTGAGGATCGGCGTGCCAGACCATATCCCGGCAGGGTCGGAGCTGTACGCGAGCCTGTTCGGCGCCAGGCGGCCACCCGAGGGGTCGGGGCTACCGGCGCTGAACCACAACGCAGGCGAGGTGAAGGCCTGGGGCTTCGACCTGGCCCGGTCCGCCAGCCAGACCGTGAAAGACGGCTTCATCTCCTTCTTCCCGTACCTGGCGCTCATCGTGGCCATGATCCTTCTCCAGGTCCTCGCCCAGCAGCAGATCACCAAGCGCAACCCGCAGGCTGCCGCGGCGAACCCGCAGATGCAGCTGATCAACAAGGTCTTCCCGTTCCTCTTCGGGATCTGGGGATGGGCGTTCCAGGCCGGCCTCACGCTCTACTGGGCTACTGCCGCGGCTCTGCGCATCGTCCAGCAGACGGCGCTGTACCGATTCGACCCCAAGCTCGCCGACTCTGTGAAGGAGCGCAAGGCGGAGTTCGAGCGTGACGTGAAGACCGCAGTGGAGAAGAAGGGTACGGGCAAGACCGTGAAGAAGGCCGCCCCCCAGAACAAGACGAAGCCCCAAGGACCGAAGGAGATCGGTGCGGATCGACAGCTCAAGCCGGCGCCCCAGGGACCATCCGGGGGATCGCCGAAGCAGAATCCCGGTAGGCAACAGCCGAAGAAGCGCAGGAAGGGTCGCTGATGGAGTGGGTTGAGACAACAGGTCGAACGGTCGAGGAGGCCACCGAGGCCGCGCTGGCCGCCCTCGGCGTCGCCGTGGCCGACGCCGAGATTGAAGTGGTCGCCGAGGCGAAGATGGGTCTGTTCGGCCGGCTGAGAGAAGAAGCGCGGGTACGGGCCCGGGTCGCTCCGTCGACACCCAGGGCCAAGGAGGAGCGGGATCGCCGCCGCCGCCCGAAGTCCACGCCGTCGCCGTCGACCCAGGACGCTCTAGCGGTAGCGACCGTCAGCTCGCCAGATGATCCGCCCGCCGCTCCGCGTACGAAGACACCCGCGCGATCGCGCCCCACCAAGAACGAGGAGACCACAGTGGACGAGCAGGACCGAGGTGCCGACGTACCGGTCGCCGAACAGGCTGCGGTGGCGCAGGAGTTCCTGGAGGGGCTTCTGGGCTCAATGGGGATCACCGGTTTTGCCACGGCCGTCAACCTGATCGATGACGACACCGCCGAGGTGCAGGTCACCGGGGAGGACCTCGGTCTGCTGATAGGGCCGAAGGGGGCCACCCTATTGGCGGTTCAGGACCTCGCCAGGGTGTTCGTACAGCGCCGCACGGCGGCCCGACACGGACGTCTCATGGTCGACATCGCCGGCTATCGTGCCAAGCGGCGTGAGGCGCTTGAGCGATTCACGCAGAAGGTCGCAGCGGACGTCGTGGCCAAGGGCGCGGCGATCGCCCTGGAGCCGATGAGCGCGGCCGACCGAAAGGTCGTACACGACACCGCGAACGACATCGACGGCGTCATGACATCCAGCCAAGGTGAGGACCCGAGCCGACGGGTGGTCATACAGCCCGCGTGACAGCCTCTGAGGTGCGAGTTCTCCCCCACGTCTTGGCGGTCTTGGAGGAGGCGGGCAGGAGAGGGTTCCTCGGCCCCAGGCCGGCTGTCGATCATGCCGACCACGCCCGAGGATTTGCCGCGGCGTGGCATGAGATCGTCGGAGAAGCCGCACCGATCCTGGCGTGCGACTTGGGCAGCGGCGGGGGAGTGCCAGGCCTCGTCCTGGCCTCCGGTTGCTGGCCCGAGACCAAGTGGACGCTGATCGACGCCATGGCGAAGAGGTGCGCCTTCTTGGCCGAAGCCGTGCAGGAGCTGGGGCTCGAGGACCGGGTGACGATCGAATGCGGCAGAGCTGAGCAGATCGGCCGATCAGGTCAGCCGCTCCGAGGGGCTTTTGACCTCGTGACGTCGCGAGGCTTCGGTCGGCCGAGCACAACTGCGGAGACGGCGGCCCCGTTGCTGGTTGCTGGCGGCGCCTTGGTTGTCTCGGAACCCCCTGACAGCGACGGTTCTCGCTGGAACGCCGACGGGTGTAGCTCGGTCGGCCTTACCCCAATGCGTGTCGTCCGCTTCCCCACCGCTGGCTTCATGGTGCTTCGCCAGCTGACGTCGGTACCGGACCGCTTCCCCCGGTCACCGAAGGGCCAGAGCCGGTCCCCGATCTTCTGAGGTTCCACGTGGAACAAAGCCGCTTGAGCCAAACGCGTTGAAGCGTTCCACGTGGAACATGCAAAGCATCCACCCATCTGTCCGCCCGGCCTGGCACGATGTCCCCCACCATGAGCATGTCCGATGATCTTGCGGCTCGGGGGCGGGCGATCTTTGAACGGCTGCGGACAGACCCCGTGGAGGTGACGCCCGCCTCGGGCCATCCATCGGAGCCCACAGGAGGCGAAGTGGACTCTTCGCACACCCACGATCAACCAGTACACGACGTGCCCGCGAATGCGACGTCGGAGGTAGACGGGGTTACTGGGATGGCCGAGACGACGGATGCTGCTCCGGAGCACCCGTCAGCCGCCGCGATGACGGACCTCGCCGACGCCGAGCCAACCGGCGACCTAGTCACCGCGAGCACCACGGGCGCTGCTCCCGCTAACGGCGCCTCAGATGCCGTCGCCCAGCCCTCTGCATCAGAGGAGGTCGACTCCCCCGGCGCGCCGGCCGACGCAGAGGAAGCCGTCGCTGAAGTGCCGGCCGTACCAGCCGCTCCGGCTCGACGGGCGTTGCCGCGGATCATGGCCGTGGCCAACCAGAAGGGCGGCGTGGGCAAGACGACGACGGCGGTCAACCTCAGCGCGGCCCTGGCCGAGCTTGGTTACCGCGTCCTGGTCGTAGACCTGGACCCTCAGGGAAATGCAAGCACCGGCCTCGGGGTGAACGCTCGTTCACTCGAGAGCACTGTGTACGACGTCCTCATGCGCGACCTTCCCCTCGAGGACGCCATAGAGCCGACGAGCGTGAAGAACCTCTTTGTCGTTCCGGCGACGATCGACCTGGCCGGAGCGGAGATCGAGCTGGTTCCCGCATTCTCTCGTGAGCTCAAGCTGAAGAGGGCCCTCGAGAGCGTGGGTGATGACTTCGACTACACCCTCATTGACTGCCCACCCTCCCTTGGGCTGCTGACCGTGAACGCTTTGGCCGCCGCGGGTGAGGTGGTGGTGCCCATCCAATGCGAGTACTACGCGCTGGAGGGCCTGGGCCAGCTCATGCGAAACGTTCAGCTGGTGCGGGGGAACCTCAACCCCACGCTCGAGCTCAGCACGATCATCCTCACGATGTACGACGCCAGGACAAAGCTGGCTGAGCAGGTGGCCAAGGAGGTGCGCGAGCACTTCGGGCCCGTCGTGTGCCGCCACATCGTCCCGCGCACGGTCCGGCTGTCGGAAGCACCTAGCTTCGGACAGCCTATCATTGCTTTCGATCCGACCTCCCGGGGCGCCATCGCCTATCGGGAGCTGGCCAAGGAGGTATCCGGTGGCGCGCCGTAGCGGGTTGGGTAGAGGACTTGGGGCGCTGATCCCGCCGGACGTGGCGCCGACCAAGGGTGAAGCAGGTTCGTCGGACCTGCGTGAGGTGCTGGTCGGCGCGGTCCGGCCAAACCGCCACCAGCCACGGCAGGCCTTCGATGAAGAGTCGCTAACGAGCCTCGCGGCCTCCGTGGCCGAGCTCGGTGTGCTCCAGCCCATCCTCGTGCGGCCTGTGGGGGAGGAGGATGGCCAGGCCGTCTTCGAGCTGATCGCAGGTGAGCGCCGCTTGCGAGCGGCCAAGCGTGCCGGCCTCGTCACCGTACCTGCGATCGTTCGCGACGTCACGGACGAGGCCAGCATGGAACAGGCCGTCGTTGAGAACCTTCACCGCGCCGACCTGAACCCCATGGAGGAGGCGGCGGCTTACACCCAGCTGATCGAGGACTTCGGTCTGACGCACGACCAGGTGGCCAAGCGCGTGGGCAAGGCCAGAGCGTCGGTGTCCAACCTCCTTCGTCTCTTCCAGCTCCCGGCCACTGTGCAGCGCATGGTCCGTGACGCAGAGATCACCGAAGGCCACGCCAGAGCTCTGCTGGGTACCCCAGACCGTGCCTTCATCGAGGGTTTGGCGCGACGCATCGTGGCCGAGGGGCTCACTGTGCGTGCCGTTGAAGACGCTGTACGTGCCCGCTCGGGTCGGTCGGCCGATCCTGAGCAACCAGAGACGTCGCCCACCCCGGTCCCAGGGTCTGAGCCCGCTCATTCCAGTGCGGCGAAAGAGCCGGGGCTGCTTGAGCTCGAGGGTCTGCTGGGCGACCTGTTGCAGACAAAGGTCACGGTTGAGCTTCGCCAGCAGAAGGGCCGAGTCGTCGTCGAGTTCGCTGATTTAGACGACCTCGAGCGCATATACAGGGCCATGACCGGCGCCTGACCGGAACCTCGACTGAAGCCTTCTCCACATACTGGGGACAAGTCGGTGGAGAACCGCTGGGCCGCTTCAGGCGCCCAACCCTCGATCGGTCCTAGAGGTGGCGGGAGATCTCCTCTTGGAGGGCGGCCTTGCCCCGGGCTCCAACCATCCGCGCGACCGGCTCACCATCCTTGAAGAGAATGAGGGTCGGGATGCTCTGCACGTCGTACCTCGTGGTGATCTCGAGGTTGTCGTCGATGTTGAGCTTGCCGATGGCGATCTGGCCGGCGTAGTCGGCGGCGAGCTCGTCAAGGACAGGTGCGATCTGCTTGCACGGCCCGCACCACTCCGCCCAGAAGTCGACCAGCACCGGCGTGCTGGAGCCCTTCACGGTCTCATCGAAGCTGGCGTCTGAAAGGGTGAGCGTGTTTGCGCCCATTGCGGCCTCCTCGGCTGTTGTCGTGCGGACGTGCCAACAGCGCGGGACGGCTGGGCATTCCGGTCTCAGTGCCCACGGTCGTGGGCATCCTCCAGGAACCTCTCCGCGTCGATGGCGGCCATGCACCCTGAACCGGCCGCGGTGATGGCTTGACGGTAGACGTGGTCCTGGACGTCGCCACAGGCGAACACGCCTTCTACGTCCGTGCGGCTCGAGTCGGCCTGGGTCACGAGGTATCCGTTGGCATCCATGGCCAGCTGACCCTTGAAGAGATCGGTGTTGGGGGCGTGCCCGATGGCGACGAATACCCCGTCGAGGGGCCTGTCCGTGACCTCGTCGCTCATCACGTCGCGCAGGCGGATCCCACTGACCTTCGTGTCACCGAGGATCTCCTCGACCACCGTGTTCGTGAGGAACTCGATCTTTGGGTTGTTCTTCGCCCGGTCGAGCATGATCTTGCTGGCCCGGAACTCGCTGCGTCGGTGGACGATCGTCACCTTGGAAGCGAACTTGGTGAGGAAGCTCGCCTCTTCCATGGCGGAGTCACCGCCCCCGATCACGGCGATCTCCTTGCCGCGGAAGAAGAACCCGTCGCAAGTGGCG
>Ga0136633_1002522_pt1 | contig 12569 bp, 15 predicted proteins | sample AntDrymeUQ832206_2_FD_105494 | JGI IMG/M metagenome (GOLD analysis project Ga0136633, IMG submission 105494) | Polar desert sand microbial communities from Dry Valleys, Antarctica - metaG UQ83 (22.06) | ecosystem: Environmental > Terrestrial > Soil > Desert | place: Antarctica: Dry Valley... | reverse complement strand
TCGCCCGTACATGAAGCCCATCTCCATGGGCTCGTTCGCAGGTGAGCCGCCCGCACCGAGCGCCTTGTTGGCGAACGTGTCGACATCCTCCCGGCTCTCTGCCGAGAGCGCCATGATCGCCTCGGTCGCGCTCGTGCTGTCTGCGAGCTCCTTCTTGGTGAAGTCCTTGAAGCGATCCTTCACGAGCAACATCACGGTCGCCTGGTCGTTGACGACCATCGCGGTCGCGGTTTCGTCGGTGAACCGCTGGTCGAACCCGAAGCCGAGCTTCGTGAAGAAGTCGACCGAGCGTTCGAGGTTCTCGACCGCGAGATTCACGAACAGCATCCTGTTCGAGCCGTTGCCTGCCACTGCTTCCTCCTCGTATCGTGGTCTCACTCGCTAGGACGGCCGCGAAACCGAGAACTCATCGCTCGGCCTTTCCGCGAAGACGTCCGTCAGACCCATGAACGAGACCAATGCCCGGAGCTCGGGGCAGGCGTTCCGGAGACGGACGCGACAGCCTTGCCGCCTCGCCGCGAGCTGAAGCCGGGAGAGCACGTCCACGGTCACCGCATCACAGGGAACTCCCGCCACGTCGCACAAGGCGACACCCGCACCGGTCTCGTTGAGTAACCGGCACACGCGGTCGCACAACCCGGCGAGATCGGTGCGCGTGATCGGGCCGCTGACGGCGAACGTGACCGAGACCGGCCCTGGTGTCGGCATCGCGATAGAGACCGGTCCACGGCGCGAAACTCAGCGGTCGGCCAATCGCACCGCTACCACGGACCCCGCGACCTGGAGTCAATAAGGCCCACGCGGAGCAGAGCTCATCTGCGACCTTGTGCTGCCGCTGCTCGACGGCGAACGATGATTTTCGTCTAGGGCTCCGGTCTGAGCTTTCGAGACCGAATTCGAAAGGAACGCCGATGACCAAGCTGGACACCCGCACGCGCTGGCTCGTACTCGTCCTCCTCTGCCTGGGAGACCTGATGATCGTCCTCGACGTGACGATCGTGGGTGTTGCCCTTCCCTCGATCAAGGAAGACCTCGGCTTCTCCGATTCCTCGCTCGCGTGGGTCGTCAACGCCTATCTCCTCACGTTCGGCGGGTTTCTTCTGCTCGGCGGCAGGCTTGGAGACCTCTTCGGGCACCGCCGGCTTTTCCTGATCGGCATCGCGCTCTTTACGGCCGCGTCCCTTGCCTGTGGACTCGCGACCTCGCAGGCGATGCTCGTCTCGGCCCGCGCGGTGCAGGGCGTCGGCGGCGCGATCGTCTCGGCGGTCGCGCTCTCGCTGATCGTGACGTTGTTCACCGAGCCTGGGGAGCGCGCGAAGGCGATGGGAGTCTTCGGCTTTGTCGCCTCCGGCGGTGGATCAATCGGTGTCCTCCTCGGCGGGATCCTGACCGACGCCCTCAACTGGCACTGGATCTTCCTTGTCAACATCCCGATCGGGATCGCGGTGATCGCGTTCTGCCTACGACTGCTCCCCGGCGGCGGAGGCCAGCCAACGGGCACGCGGCTCGATATCGCGGGGGCGGTGACCGTGACCGTTTCACTGATGGTCGCGGTGTACGCGATCGTGAACGGAAACGAGGTCGGCTGGCTGACCGGTCGCACCATCGGCCTGCTCGCTGCGGCCGCGGCGCTCTTGGGGCTCTTCCTCTTCATCGAAGCGCGTGTCAGCTCGCCGCTCATGCCACTCGGGCTTCTGCGCCTACGCAACCTCGCGGTCTCGAACGTCGTCGGCATCTTCTGGGCTGCGGCGATGTTCGCGTGGTTCTTCCTTTCGGCGCTGTACCTCCAGCTCGTGCTCGGATACAGCCCGCTCGAGGTCGGTCTCGCCTTCCTGCCCGGCAACCTGATCATGGGCGCGCTCTCACTGGGCCTCTCAGCGAAGCTCGTCATGCGTTTCGGGATCCGGCCGCCTCTAGCGGTCGGGTTGTCGCTCGCTGCGGTCGGCCTCCTACTGCTCGCGAGAGCGCCTGTCGACGGCACCTTCGTCGTCGATGTCCTCCCGAGCATGATCCTGCTCGGTCTCGGTGCCGGGATGGCGTTCAATCCGGTGCTGCTCGCTGCGATGGGTGACGTCGAGCCGAGCGAAGCCGGGCTCGCGTCCGGGATCGTGAACACGGCGTTCATGATGGGCGGAGCTCTCGGGCTGGCAGTTCTCGCCAGCCTCGCCGCCGCGCGCACGGACGCACTGGGCGGAGCCGACGACCTCGAAGCGCTCGCTGCCGGGTACCACGTCGCGTTCCTCGTCGGGGCGATCTTTGCCGCGAGTGCGGCGGCGATCGGGGCGATCCTTCTCCGTCCGGCGGCGACGACCGACCCGCACGGAGCCGAAGGTGACGTTGCTCCCGAGGCCGCGTGATGAGTGCAGCCTACGGCGAGCACAAAGGCTTTCTGGCTGCGGGCGAGGGCGAGCGACTCGCGTTCAGCGGCGCTGAGTTTCTCGTCAAGGCTTCGGCCCGGACGACGGGCGGCGCCTTCACGGTAATCGAGGAGCGCGACCCGCTGGACACGCCGCGTCATTCGCACGAGCACGAGGACGAGCTCTTCATCGTGCTCGAGGGTGAGCACGTGTTCGAGGTCGGCGACGAGGAGCTGCACGCGGGCCCGGGCGACGTCGTGTTCGCGCCTCGCCGCGTGCCGCACGCGCACAGGCGGGTCGTCCCGCGGACAGGGTGCTTTCTCACGCTCACGTCGCCTCCGGGCTTCGAGAGCTTCTTCCGCGATCTCGCGGCGGCCGAGCAAAGTGCCGAGCCGCAGGCGGAGGCCTACGCGCGCGTCGCCGCGAAGTATGGCGTGACCTGGGGCTAGCCCTCGATCACCGAGACGATGTTCCCGGCGGGATCCCGGAACCACGCCTGCTTCGGGCCGGGCGTCGCGATGCCCTTCTCGTTCGTCTCGAGTGGCCCGTCGTCGTACTGCTCGAACTCGATCCCTGCGGCGCGGAGCTCGTCCACCGCGGCCTCGATGTCGTCGACGGGGAAGTTGAGGATCGTGTGCTGCGCCGGCACGTGGCCGGGCTTCTCGTAGATCAAGACCGCATACCCGTTGCCGGCTTGCAGCGACAGCAGGCCGTCCGCGATCTCAATGATCTGGGCCTCCAGCGTGTCCGCGTAGAATGTCTTCGCCTTGGCGATGTCGTCGACCGCGAAACCTGCATAGAACGGTGAGTTCTTGAGCATTTCGAGCCTCCTCGGTTGGCGTCCTTCCTGATAGACGGGAATGGTCGACGAGACTCATCGGGTCATCCGTCAATCTGGCAAGAGCGGCATCACGACACCCGGATCGCGACCGACGAGCACCCCGCGCGAGATCGCAGCGGATCCAAACCGGTCGCGCACATGGTCGCAAGCGATGTCGAGCGCGGCGTCGTGGCGACGGTCGAATGGCAGCGCGAGCTGCACGCGATCCTCGTCCTCGAGGTTCGTTAACGAGAGCCCGACGAGCGTAATGCCTTGAGCGGCAATGAGCGGCTGGGCGGCGACGAGAAGCTCTCGTGCGGTGTCGAGGATCGGCTCCGTTCGCGCCGTCGCCTGCGGCATCGTCTCGGAGCGGGTCGCCCGAGTGAAGTCGGCAAAGCGGAACCGGAGCACGACGGTCCTGCACACGCGCTTCCCAAGACGCAGCCGGCGAGCGACGCGGTCGACGATCGCCACGAGGGTGGCATCGATCTCCTCCAGTGATCGCGGCTTGCGACCGAGCGCGCGCTGCGATCCGATCGAGCGTCGACGGTGACCGACGCGAACGACCCGCGGATCGCGGTTGTGCGCGAGCGCGTAGAGCTGACGCCCGGTCGCGCGACCGACCATCCAGGCGAGAATCTGCTCTTCGAGCTGGGCGACCTGGCCGACGGTTGTGATCCCGCGACTGTGCAGCTTGTCCGCAGTGACCCGGCCGACTCCCCAGAGCCGCTCGACCGGAAGAGGGTGGAGGAAGCCCAGCTCGTCGTCCGGCGGCACAACCAGCAGCCCGTTCGGTTTTGCGACGGCGCTCGCCACCTTCGCGAGAAACTTCGTCCGCGCGATTCCGACCGTGATGGGCAGCCCGACCTCGTCGAGCACCCGTTGCCGGAGCCGCCTGGCGATGTCAGTCGGCGCGCCTGCCAGTCGCCGGAGCCCGCGGACGTCGAGGAACGCCTCGTCGATCGACAAGCCCTCGACGAGTGGCGTCGTGTCCTCGAACACCGCGAAGACCGCCTTGCTCGCCTCTGAATAGGCGGTCATGCGCGGCGGGACGACGATCGCCTGGGGGCAGAGCCTGTGTGCCTGCCATCCACCCATTGCCGTACGAATGCCATATGCCTTCGCCTCGTAGCTGGCGGCGAGCACCACTCCCCCGCCGACAATGACGGGGCGTCCGCGCAGTCGCGGATCGTCGCGCTGCTCGACGGAGGCGAAGAACGCATCGAGGTCGGCGTGGAGAATTTCCGCTTCTCGGAACACGAACATATGTTCCCATTCCGATGCGTCGGCGGCAAGCGCTACGTTCTTGTCATGGGAGACCTGGAAACAGCCCTCGACGCGCTGGCCGCCGAGAAGTCCTTCTCCGGTGTCGTGCGCGTCGACCGAGGGGAGAAGATCGTCATCGAGAGGGCCTACGGACTTACGCACCGCGGGTATGAGATTCCGAACGAGGTGGGCACCCGGTTCGCGACCGCGAGCGCGACGAAGGGGCTCACCGCGCTAACGGTGGTCAGCCTCGTCGAGGACGGGGCGCTCGAGCTCGCGACGACGGCGCGCTCTGTACTTGGCGAGGATCTTCCGCTGATCGGTGACGGCGTGACCGTCGAGCACCTGCTCGCCCACCGCTCGGGGATCGGCGACTACCTCGACGAGGACGATCCGGAGCTCGACCTCAACGGTTACCTCATGCCTGTCCCGGTACACGAGCTTGCCGAGACCGAGCACTATCTCGCCGTCCTCGACGGGTACGCGACGAAGTTCGCCCCGGACGAGCGCTTCTCGTATTCGAACGGCGGCTATGTCGTACTCGCGTTGATCACCGAGCGCGCGAGTGGCGTGCCGTTTCACGACCTCGTCCGGCAACGGGTGTGCGAGCCGGCCGGCATGCAGGACACGGAGTTCCTGCGTTCGGATGAGCTACCGGGGAGGACGGCGCTCGGCTACCTCGAGCTCGACGGCGTCTCGCGAACGAACGTCTTCCATCTGCCGGTGCGAGGCACGGGAGACGGGGGGATCTACACCACGGCGGCTGACATGCGGTCGTTCTGGACGGCGTTCTTTGCGGGCCGGATCGTCCCGCCGGCCTGGGTGGCGGAGATGGTGCGACCGCGGAGCGACGCGGCTGAGCACGAAAAGCGCTACGGCCTCGGTTTCTGGCTCCACGAGTCGACGGATGCCGTCATCCTCGAAGGCATGGACACCGGAGTCTCGTTTCGCTCCGTCCACGACCCGCACGCAGACCTGACACACACGGTGATCTCGAACACGACCGACGGCGCGTGGCCGGTAACGGCACTCCTGACCGAACGTCTCGACACCTGAGGCGGCTACTCGGGAAGCCAGCCCTCGCGGTAGCGCGTGAACGTGCGGTGGGGGACGGATGCGTATGCCTCGTCTTGCTTCGTCGTGTCCTCGGCGACGCCCGCCCCGTGTCGGAGCGCGGCCTCGTCGACGGTGTAGCCACCCCAGTCGGGGCCTGTTGAGCGTGAGCTACGAGCGCCGACCGCGACGATCACGCTCGGCCCGTCGCCGGCTCCGACGATCGTGTGCTTCGTCTCCGGAGGGCAATGCACGAAGTCCCACGCGCGCAGCATGCGCTCCTGGCCTTCGACGATCAGAAGCGCCTCGCCGGAGACGACGAGGAAGTCCTCCTGGTCGACCTCCCAGTGATACATGGACATCGGACTGCCAGGCTCGAGGACGAAGACATGAATCCCGACCTGTGCGAACTCGTAGTCACCGTCGAAGTCGGTGAGCGAGCCACGCCCTTCGGTGCCACGCCAGCACGTCTCGCGTGCGTTGACGACGAACCAGCCCTCGCCCCCAGGCGCGAGCCCGTGCTCCGTCACTTCGAGTCGCGCCTCGGGGACCACTCGCGAAGCCTGCCTCATCTGCCTCACGCCGTGCGACGGTGCCGCGGTACGATGCGACATCATCCGGGCTTGAGCACGAGCTGGCACGAGGGGTTCGCAGCCCGATACGACGAGTGGGCGGCGGGGATGACCGAGGACGTGCCGTTCTATGTCGCTCTCGCGCGGGAGGCGGACGGGCCGCTCGTCGAGCTCGCGGTCGGAAGTGGCCGCGTCGCGATACCCGTGGCACTCGCGACGGGGCGCACCGTCATCGGCATCGACTCGTCGCCGGCGATGCTCGAGCAGGCTCGCGAGCGGACGGCCGAGGCGGAGGTGGAGTTGGACCTGCGCGAAGCCGACATGCGCGAGCTCGCCCTCGACGAGCCCGCGGCGCTCATCTACTGCCCCGCCCGCGCGCTCCTGCACCTGCCGACGTGGAGCGACCGCCGCCGCACCTTCGAGCGCGTAGCCCGCTCACTTCGCCCCAGTGGACGGTTCGCGTGGAACGCCTTCGCGTTCGACCACGCGATCGCGGCACGCCTCGACGGGCTGCATGACGACGAGCCGGTACCGCACACACTTCGATATGCGGTCGGCGACAACCGCGTGGACATCACACTCGACAGCGGCGGGACCAGCTCGCTCTGGTGGGCGACGAAGAACGAGTGGCTCGGGCTCCTCGACGTCGCGGGCTTCGAGCTCGAAGCGCTGTACGGAGGGTTCGACCGGGAGCCATTCACCGAGGACAGCCGTGAGTACGTGTTCGTGGCCAGGCTCCGATGAGGGCGCTGGCGCGCATCGCGCTGCTCGCGTCGATCTCGCTCGTGATTGCCGCGACGGGCGAGCGTGCCACCGGCGGCCGGCCGGCGAGTGACGCGACCATCGAGGAGTTGACGCTCGAGCAGCAGGTCGGTCAGCTGATCCTGCTGAGCTTCCGCGGCACGACCGTGCCCGAGTACGTGCGGGAGGCTCTCCGGGAGAGACGCGTCGCTGGGGTGATCCTGTTCAGCGGCAACATCACCTCGCGCGGCCAGCTCCGCACGCTCACGCGAGCTCTTCGCGAGACCGGAAGCCGTCCGATCGTTGCGGTCGACCAAGAGGGAGGTAAGGTGCGGCGGATTCCGTGGGCTCCCCCGTTCGCGTCGCCGGCCGACCAGGTTGCGGCCGGAACGGTGCTTTCCGAGTCTGCTTCGGCAGCGAGGGCCCTGCGGGCGGCGGGGATCACGGTCACGCTCGCACCGGTGGCCGACGTTCCGAGCGCAGGTGGAGCCGCGCTTGGTTTTCGTGCGTTTTCGCGCGATCCCGCGGTGGCGATCCGCGCCGTCACTGCCGCTGTGGCCGGGTGGCGAAGCGGAGGAGTCGCGCCTGCGGTGAAGCACTTTCCCGGCCTCGGCGGCGCGACGGTCAACACCGACAGCGGCGAGGTAACGATCACGCGAACGCGTGCGCAGCTCGATGCGACCGACCTGCCCCCGTTCGAGGCGGCGATCCGCGTCGGCGTGCCGCTCGTGATGCTCGGACACGCGCGCTATCCGGCGCTCGATCGAGCTCGTATCGCGTCGCAGTCGCGGAAGATCGTCGTCGGCTTGCTGCGCGAGCGGCTCGGCTTTCGCGGAGTCGTCGTCACGGACTCGATGGAAGCTCGAGCATCGCTCGCGACGGGGAGCATCACGCGGGTGTCCGAGCGTGCCGTACGTGCCGGCGCCGATCTCATCTTGCTGACGGGGCGTGGCTCGTATGCGCCCGTGTACACGCACTTGCTCGCGGTAGCGAAGCGATCGCCGGCGCTTCGCGCTCGCGTCCGCGAGTCGGCCTCGCGCGTCCTCGCACTCAAGCAGCGCGGCGGTAAAGCGCCTCGCTGATGCTCGAGCGGCGGAGCGTTCTTGCGAGACTTGACGAATGGCGGGCGAGCAGCTCGAGATTCGTCGACTGGATGCGACCCAGGTTCGTGCGGAGCTCGACGGGCTCGCGGCGGTGCTCCTTGACTGCGTCGAGGGGGGTGCGTCTGTGGGCTACATGGCCACCTTCTCGCACGAGGACGCACGCGGGGTGTACGAGGCGTATGCGGGCGACGTCGAGCAGGGCGGTCGGTTGCTTCTCGCTGCGTTCGCGGACGGGAAGCTCGTCGGGACGGTGCAGGTCGTCTTCGCCCCACATCCGAACCGCCTCACCGCGCGGACATCGCGAGGATGCTCGTCCATCGCTCAGCCCGCAGGCGCGGCATCGCCCAACGGCTGATGGAGCAGGCGGAACGAGAGGCGTCGGCGGAAGGCAAAACGGTGCTCGTCCTCGACACGGTGACGGGCGACGCCGCAGAGCGCCTCTACGAACGGCTCGGCTGGACAAGGGTCGGCGTGATCCCGAACTACGCGCTCTATCCGGACGGACGGCCGTGCAGCACGACCGTGTTCTGGAAGGCGCTTTGAGGTTCGACCTCGCTCCGCGTCAAAGCGCCGTTGTCGCAGCCCCGGATGCGATGCTCACGCCGAGGTCGCGGAGTAGCCCGTCCTCGAGTCTGTACACAAGGCCGTGCACGGTGAGATCTTGGCCGCGCGCCCAGGCATCCTCGACGATCGTCGTCTGGCAGATGTGGGCGACTTGCTCGACGACGTTCAGCTCGCACAGCCGGTCCAAGCGGCGCTCCTCGGGGACCGCCGCGAGCTCTTCCGCGTGCTTCTCGCCGACGTCCACTACGTGACGAAGCCAGTTGTCGATGAGGCCGTGCCGGACGCCGGTCAGCGCGGCGCCGACGCCGCCACAGCGGTAGTGGCCGCAGACGATCACGTGCTTCACCCCCAGGACGTCGACGGCGTACTGGAGAACCGAGAGGCAGTTGAGGTCGGTGTGCACGACCACGTTCGCGACGTTGCGGTGCACGAACACGTCGCCCGGTGCCAAGCCCACGATCTGGTTTGCGGGAACCCGGCTGTCCGAGCAACCGATCCAGAGGTACTCGGGCACCTGGCGCTCCACGAGCCTCGCGAAGAAGTCCGGATCGTCCGCGACCATCCCCGCCGCCCAGGCTCGGTTGCGCTCGAAGAGCTCGGCGAGGTCGGCCACCGGGCGAAACGCTACTTCGTCGCGCACGCGCATGCCCGGGACTCGCTCGAGCGAGGTAGAGGGGACGACGCCGGCAGCCGCGAACGAAGGACGTGAATCGTGAGCCTCACTCAGTACTACACAGCGACCTCGCTCGACGGCTTCATCGCCGACTCCGAGAACTCGCTGGACTGGCTGTTTACCCGCAAGCGAGAAGATGATGGGCCGTTGAACTACGGCGAGTTCATCGCCCGCGTCGGGGCGATGGCGATGGGATCTACGACGTACGACTGGATCCTCGACCACGAGTTCGCGGCCAAGGATCCGGCAGAGTGGAAGTGGCCGTATGACATCCCGTGCTGGGTCTTTACGCATCGGCAGCTGCGGGTCGTCCCCGACTCGGGAATCGAGTTCACGAGCGCGGACGTCGCATCGGTGCACAGCGAGATGGTCAGCGCCGCCGGGGGGCAGAACATCTGGATCGTCGGCGGGGGAGACCTGGCCGGTCAGTTCGCAGACGCCGGGCTGCTGGACGAGGTCATCGTGATGATCGCGCCGGTCACGCTAGGTGGGGGCGCGCCCCTGCTACCCCGCCGGATCGAGCTGTGTCTGGACGAGCTCGGACGGAACGGCGACTTCGCCTGTGCCAGGTTCTCTGTCGTGCGCTCACCCGCATAAGTCGGATCCCGAGCGCTCTCAATGGTGTCCTAGACCGCACGCCTCACCTGAGCACCATGTCGAGGTTTTGGTTGACACGACCATAACCAAGTGCTAGGGTAACAGTCGCGAAGACTAAAACCACCGTAGGGAAGCGCGGACTACGACCTCTCGCGCTGGCCCTCGCACCAACATCGCGCCGAGGGCTACTACCGGTGCTGAAAAGGAGACCTCCGTGTTCATGCCCACGCTTCCGCTCGACTATCTCGAGCAGATCGACCACGGCGACCGCATTCGCCGGTCGCGCACTCGCCCAGGCGACAGTCGCTTGCGCCGCAACCCGCGCGGCTGTTCGAGTGAGTAGAGACGACATGCCGACTATCCGGAGAGCCGCTCTCGCATGACCACCAGTAAGCGCACAGCTGGGGAACCGCCGGTGGGCTACGACCCGTCGCAGTTCCCCGCGTTCGCAGTCACGGTGGACATGGTGATCCTGACCATGTCCGAGAGCTCGTTGCATGTTCTGCTCGTCCGTCGAGGTGAGGCGCCGTTCGAGGGCATGTGGGCCGTCCCCGGCGGCTTCAAGCGTCCCACCGAGACGTTGGACGAGGCTGCGAAGCGGGAGCTCCGCGAGGAGACCGGCGTCAACGCCGCGAGCCTGTTGACCCAGTTCGGCGCGTACGGCGACCCCGAGCGCGACCCTCGCATGAACGTCGTGACCGTTGCGTACGTCGCGGTGCTTCGGGACGTGGGGGCGATCGTTGCCGGCACGGACGCAGCAGACGCCTCCCTGGTCCCAGTATCGGATGTGCTGAACGGGAAGCTTGACCTAGCGTTCGATCATCGGAGGATCGTGCGGGATGCGATCGAGCGTGTACGCGTCGAGCTCGAGGTCGCGGGCATCGCAACGGCCTTCGTCGGAGCGACGTTCACCTTGGCCGAGTTGCGGGCTGTGTACGAGGCCGTTTGGGGCGTGCAACTCGACGCCGCGAACTTTCGCCGGAGCATCGTCTCGGAGGACGGTTGGGTGATCCCGACCGGGCGGCGAGCCCGGCCCGGCCCGGCCGGCGGCAGGCCCGCGGAGCTCTATCGAGCAGGTCGCGCATGGAAGCACGGCGGACCGATCCATCTACAACGAACCGACGAGAGGAAATGAATCCATGAGAGCAGTTGTCCACGACAAGTACGGACCACCGGAGGTTTTGCGACTCGAGGACGTCGAGCGACCTGAGCCGGAAGACGACGAGGTCCTCGTCAGGGTTCACGCGACGACGGTTACCAGGAGCGACTGCGGCCTTCGCGCGGCAGAGCCGTTCTTCTCGCGCGCCTTCACGGGTCTGCGACGACCGAAGCAAAGGAACCTCGGCATGGAGCTGGCCGGCGTGGTCGAGGCGGTCGGCGCGGACGTGTCCGAGTTCGAGGTCGGTGACGACGTCTTCGGCGTCAGAGGCGGCGCGAACGCCGAGTACATCTGCGTCCGCGAGAGCGGCGTGTTGGCGCACAAGCCGGCGGGCATGACCTACGAGGAAGCTGCCGCGGTTTGCGACGGAGCGATCATCGCGCTGGCGTGCTTGAGAAAAGCCGGCCTGCGCGAAGGGCGGAGCATCCTCATCTACGGGGCTTCCGGCTCCATCGGAACCGCAGCCGTGCAGCTGGCCAAGCACTTCGGTGCCGACGTAACCGCGGTCTGCGACACGAAGAACGTGGAGCTCGTGAGATCGCTCGGAGCCGACAGGGTCGTCGACTACATGCAGGAAGACTTCACGAGAGCCGGCGAAACGTACGACGTCATCCTCGATGCGGTCGGCAAGCACTCGTTCAGGCGGTGCAGACGCTCGCTGAAGCCGGGCGGGATCTTCATCGAGACCGACCTTGGGTTCATGTGGCACGCCCCACTGCTCGCCTTGGCGACTCGAGGGATCGGCAACAAGCGCGTGACGATCGCGATTCCCAAGTACACGAAGCAGGACGTTCTCTTCCTCAAGGAGCTCATCGAGGCCGGGGGGTACCGCGCCGTCATCGACCGCCGGTACCCGCTGGAGGACGTGGTGGAGGCGACCAAGTACGTCGAGACCGGACAGAAGACGGGAAACGTCGTCTTGACGATGAACGGCGCGCGACGAAGCGAGGCGCAGACTCACTCCGACGCTGAAGCGGAAGTGGCGCCGTGAGAGCCGTTGTCCACGACAAGTACGGCCCACCGGAGGTCTTGCGACTCGAAGACGTCGAGCGGCCCGAGCCGAAAGACGACGAGGTCCTCGTCAAGGTCCACGCGACGACGGTGAACCGAACGGACTGCCACCTTCGCGGGGCCAACCCGTTCCTTTGGCGCCTCTTCGGTGCAGGTTTCCTGCGCCCGAAGCAGCGAATGTCTGGCAGCGATCTCGCAGGGGAAGTCGTTGAGGTGGGCGCAGCCGTGACCGAGTTCGCGGTCGGTGACCACGTCTTCGGCACCAGCGGATACAGGTTCGGTGCACACGCGGAGTTCATCTGCGTGCGCGAGACCGCACTGATCGCGCACAAGCCGGCCGAGCTGAGCTTCGAGCAGGCCGCCGCAATCGCCGACGGGGCTCTCCCGGCACTGGCGTCGCTCAGGCGTGTGGGCCTGCGAGAAGCCAGAGGATCGTCGTGTACGGCGCGTCCGGGGCAATGGGCACCGGTGCAGTCCAGCTCGCGAAGTACTTCGGTGCCCACGTCACCGCGGTGTGCACACGAAGAACGTCGAGCTCGTGCGATCGCTCGGCGCCGACAAGGTCGTCGACTACACGCGGGAGGACTTCACCAAGAGCGGCGAGACGTACGACGTCGTGCTCGACGCGGTTCAGAAGCACTCGTTCAGGCGGT
>Ga0136633_1002520_pt1 | contig 12573 bp, 6 predicted proteins | sample AntDrymeUQ832206_2_FD_105494 | JGI IMG/M metagenome (GOLD analysis project Ga0136633, IMG submission 105494) | Polar desert sand microbial communities from Dry Valleys, Antarctica - metaG UQ83 (22.06) | ecosystem: Environmental > Terrestrial > Soil > Desert | place: Antarctica: Dry Valley... | reverse complement strand
GGTGTCCGGCGTGATGGGCGCGGGCAAGACGTCGGTGGCGGAGGCGGTCGGAGACCTGCTCGCCGAGCGCGACGTACCGAGCGCGATGATCGACCTGGACTGGCTGGGGCAGGTGCATCCGGCGTCGTCTTCGGATCCGTTCGCGCACGACCTGATCGCAGACAACCTGGCAGCGGTGTGGCCGCAGTTCTCTGCGCGCGGGGTGGAGTGCTTGGTGCTCGCCCGCCTCGTCACGTCTGCCTCGCAGTGGGCGCGTTATCGGTCCGCGGTGCCAGGCGGGACGTTCACGCTGGTGCGGCTGACAGCGCCCGTCGCCCTCATCTCGTCGCGTCTGGTCGCTCGGCATGCCCTCGACGTGTCTCCCGACATCCTCGAGCGCCACCAGTCCCGCGTTGCCGAGGTGACGGCGACCTTGGATGCGCTCTGCCTGGAGGACTTCGTCGTACCCAACGACGGCCAGCCGCTGCGCGCAGTGGCCGAGGAGATCCTGACCCGCTGGCTGCCCGTCTGATCGGCGAGCGACTACGCCGCACTAGAGCCCGGCGCGTACCTGCTCATGATCTTGGGCTCACGCGGGCGGCGGCCAATTGAGCCGGCCGCAACGCGTCACGACCGAGGTGCAGGATGTGCAGGTGACCGATGGTGTGCTCCGACGCGCATCCGAGGCCGTGCGTGCCAGCCGGACAGCGACCGTCCTGGCAGCGACTGGACTGATCGCGCGGGCCGGCTTCTATCTGCTCCTGGTCTATCTCGTGGTTCGGGTGATCCTCACCAACGGCGGACCGCCCGCGAACGCGGCCGGCGCGCTGGAGACGGTCGCCTCCACACCTCTGGGACTGATTCCGGTCGGCCTGGCGGCAGTCGGCTTCGTGGTCTTCGGCCTGTCCCGTCTGCTGGGTGCATTCCGCGACCGGAGCGCGTCTGTCCTGTCCCGCGGCACGACGGCGCTGCAGGGGCTGTTCAGCTTGGTCCTGACGGAGGTTCCGGCCTCCTACGTCCTCGGCAGCCGCTCGACCGGCACGGAGCGCCAACAGCGCATGACCACCGACCGATTGCTCACCCTGCCGGCCGGCCGGGTGATCCTGGTCGCCGTCGGGCTCATCTTCATCGGCACGTGCGTGTGGCAGGTCACCACCGCGGCGCGAACCGGGTTCACCGAGAGCCTGCGCACCGACACCTCGGCGCCGTGGTTGCGGTTGCTCATCCGGGTCACGGGACGGGTCGGGATCACAGCGCGCGCGCTGGTGTTCCTGCCGATGGGTGTGCTCCTCATCGTCGCCGCGGTCGACGTGGACCCGAGCAAGGCCAAGGGACTCGACGGGACGCTGAGCACTCTTGCGCAGAATGTCTGGGGCCGCGTGCTGCTCGGAGGAGTCGCGGCTGGCTTCACGGTCTTTGCGACGTACAGCCTGCTGGAGGCGCGCTATCGCGATGTCGATGCGGGCGACTGAAGCGGACTCCCTACTGCTCACGGCCGGCGATGCCTGTCGCAGCACCGAACGGGCACCCTTTAGCGCGGGATGGAGAGCTCGCGCTGGTGGTAGAGGGCCCAGCCATTCCTGCCGTTCGCGCGCTCGCGGTAGACCGCCATGCCGATGTGCATCCGGCCGTTCTTGTCCAGCGTCACCATCTCGAACTCCGGCGCGACCTGGGCTCCGGTGAAAAGCGGCTTCGGCGTCGTACGGCCGGTGTTCACCGACGGACGGCCGCCGCGACCGGGCTTGATGCGCGACGCGTAGAAGTACCAGTCCGAGGCGGCGCCAGTCTTCGCACTCGGCGAACCCAGCCACACCACAGCCGCCTCACCGCGTCGTGCACCGCCGACCACCCACGGGGCATACCCCGTCGCGCCGGAGACCAAGGCCAGCGGCGCTGACCAGGTGCGGCCACCGTCTACGGACGACGTCACGAAGACCGGGTTCGCGTCGTCCTCCGGTGCCGACCACACGACGTGCAGCCCACCGCCCCCGTCGAGCCCGATCGACGGGTAGATCGACGACGTCGCCTTGGCCAAGGAGGCCACCAGAGTTGACGACCAGGTCAGACCGCCGTCGTGGCTGGCTGCCAGGAAGATGTCCATCCCGGTGTCCACCTCCGTCGGAGCGAGGCGGCGCGAGTAGGTGAGGTAGAAGTCCTTGCCGTTGGGCGCAACGACGTAGTTGCCCTCCCAGATGTAGGCGCCCTCGGGCCCCGGCGTGGGAATCGGCACGGCCGGGGAGAATGTCTTACCGAAGTCCGTCGACTTGGTGAACCACATCGCCGACGGCATGCAGCACTGCAGGTCGTGGTAGCTCAGGTAGACCGTGCCCTTAGGCCCGCCGACAAGCCACGGTCGGTCGACGACGGGAGCCGAGACGGCCAGCGCCGTACCGGACCACGTCGTGCCGCCGTCGGTGCTCGCCCCGACGGAGAGGTTGCCCAGCCAGGTGTCCGCCGAGTAGAGCGTGCCGCCCTGGTCGAAAGCCACGTCGCAGTCGCCGCCTTCGAACGCGGCCTTGCGAGTGTCCGTCCCAGAGGTCTCGACGTTGACCGTCGCCCAGGTCTTGCCGGTGTCCTTGGTGGTGTGGAAGTAAGACTGCCCGTTGCCTATGCTCGGCACGCCGGACGGCGCACAGGCCGCGAGGAAGCGCGGGTCGGTCGGGCTCAGCACCAGGGAGATCTCCGGGGACGCCTTGGTCTCGCTGATCAGCACCGGAGCGGCCCACCGGGGCGTCGGTGCGGCGCTGCCCGGCGCGGCGGCGGCAGCAGCAGCCACCGCAGCAGTCACCGCGAGAACGTAGAGGGACGGCCGGGTGCGCATGAAGGTCGGGCTCCTCGCCAGGCTAGGGCGGTGCCAGGACTACTTCGCCGTACGACGGCCACACCCTGCTTTCCGCTTCACCAGCGGGTCGGCATTGCACCGGAGGGCGAGTCACGGCACGCTGGCAGCGGCACCTCACACTCCAACTGTCGCCTCCCTGACATGGGCGGCCCGGCTCGTAGGACAGGCTCGACCCGCCCCTGCCCCATCACGTCTGACGGAAGGACCACCACATGCGCCGCCACGACAGCGACCTGGACCACCTCGCGGCGATCCCGCTCTTCGGCGGCTGCACCAAGGACGAGCTCCAGCTCATCTCGCAGAAGGCCGAGCGGGTGTCCTTCTCCCCCGGCCAGGTGCTCACCAAGCAGGGCAGCCTCGGCTATGAGTTCTTCATCATCACCGAGGGCGAAGCGGAGGTCAGCCGCGACGGCAACGTCGTCGCCAACCTTGGGCCTGGCCAGTACGCCGGCGAGCTGGCCCTGCTCGACCGCGAGCCGCGCAATGCGACCGTGACGGCCATTACCGACATGAAGGTCATCCTGCTCGGCTACCAGGAGTTCTGGTCGGTGCTGTCCGCCGCGCCTGGCCTCGACAAGAAGCTGCTCATCGCCATGGCCAAGCGCCTGCGGACCGCCGAGTCCCCGAAGGTCGGCTAGCCCAACGCTTTATCGACGATGGACCTGGGGTTAGCAGGTCTCCAGCGGGAAGAGGCAGCGCGAGGGGCGCAGCTCCGTCGGCTTGGCGAGCATCCGACCGCCGGTCTTCTGCTTGATGAAGATCGGGTTGGAGACCAGCTTCGGCACTCCGCCAGGCCCACGGAGCGAGGTGTCGGCGGAGACGATGAACAGTCGCCCGGTGTGGTCGAAGTTGACCGTGAAGAAGTCACCCAGGCGGCGGTCACCCTTGCGGAAGTCCGTGGCGCCGTTGCAGCCCGTGCCGCTGAGGCAGATCGGCCCGTCGTGGATCGGCTTCTTGCTCGCGTTGGCGACAGCGAAGCGCGGCGGCACCTTCTTGCTTGACAGGACGGTGCCCGCGGCGTCACGGCAGGTCTCGACACTGCCTGACCCGTTCATCGTGTACGCCGCCATCGCGTAGAACTTCTCCGGCGCCCCAGCCATGTTCTGGTACCAGACGACCGCGACGCGGCCGTCGTCGCCGGCGATCAGCCACGGCCACATCGCGTCGCCCTTGGGGATCGGGATCGAGATCGGCTCGGGCAGCCACTCCTTGGTCTTGCGGTCGAAGTAGTTGAACTCGACTGCTCCGTCGGCCTCCTCATCACCCGCGCCAAGGTAGCCGCCGGCCGATGCCGCATAGATGTTGCCGGCCTTGTCCACGGCGATCACGCCGAAGAACTGCGTCGACGATGCGAAGGCCGACTCGTACGCCTCCCACGTCTTGCCCTTGTCGGCACTGATCGCCGCACCTCCGCTGGAGATCGGCCCGATCAGCCCGGACTCCGGGTTGAGCGGGTCGATGATGAGCTTGCCATCAGCGGGAAAGCTGGTGGACACCAGGGAGAACGTCACGCCGCGGTCCGTCGAGCGCAGCAGCTGCTTCGGTGCGTTGACGTAGAGGTAGACCTCACCGGCCTCGCCACCGGTCACCCACGGCCGGTCGCCCGAGCTGGCGACTGGGTTGGCGATCGGCCAGCTCTTGCCGTCGTCCGGGCTGGCGAAGACGGCAACGTTGGCCAGGTTGATCTCGGTGTTGTAGAGGTTGCCGGCCGCGTCCATCGTCAGGTCGGGGTCGGAGAAGCCGCTCGACGTCGGACTGTGCGGGCCGCTCTGGGTACCCGCACTGCCGACGAAGCGCCACGAGTTGCCGCCGTCGATCGAGCGCCAGTTGAGCGTCTGGTTGGTGTAGCCGTTGAGGAAGTCGCCGCTGCCGCGCGCGATCGACTGCGGGTCCTTGTAGGCGTGCGTCGTACCGGCGTGGGTGGAGACGGTGATCGAGCCGTCCTGCGCAACCACGCTGACCGGCTCGCCGCCGGCCCGCTCGCGGTCGACATAGACCCGTTCGCCGAAGGACAGCGGAGGCGTGTCGGCGCCGGTGCAGCGGATGCCGCCGCCGCTCGGCTTGGCGAGCGCGACCGGCGCGGCCACGCCGATGGTCGCGGCCAGCAGGCCGAGATGGACGAAGCGGCGCTGGGTGCTACGGCGCATGGCGAGCGGATCTCCCCGGATGAGACGGACGGCGTACGGCGAGACTTCGACGTCACCGCCCGGATCACCTGCGTCGGCGAGACCACCGTGCGCTGCTGCGCCAAGGAGAGCCAGAGCAGCGTCGTTCAGGGCGGGGTCAGGGTGTGGCGTACGACGAGAGCTCGGCGGCCAGACCGGGCGCCACGCGGGCCTTGACCCGGGTGCCGTCGCCGGTGTGCTCCTCGCTGATCAGCTCGGCGTCAGTGTGCAGCTTGCTGACGAGGTCACCGCGCCGGTAGGGCAGCAGCACGTCGACTTCGACCAGCGGCCGCGGCAGGTCGGCATCGATCGCGCCAATGAGCGCCTCCAGCCCCTCGCCGGTCTTCGCGGAGATGAAAACGGCGTTGCGCTCCTCGCGCCGCAGGCGGCCCAGGACGACCTCGTCGGCGGCGTCGATCTTGTTGACGACGACGATCTCGCGGATGTCGCGGGCGCCGATCTCGGCGAACACCTCACGCACCGCCGCGAGCTGCGACTCCGGGTCGGGGTGCGAACCGTCGACGATGTGCAGGATCAGGTCCGCACCGCTGATCTCCTCCAGCGTCGACTTGAAGGCCTCGACCAGCTGGTGCGGAAGGTGCCGTACGAAGCCGACCGTGTCAGTCAGCGTGAAGCCGCGCCCATCGGGCAGCACCGCCCGGCGCACTGTCGGGTCCAGGGTCGCGAAGAGGGCGTTCTCGACCAGCACACCGGCTCCGGTGAGCCGGTTCAGCAGGGAGGACTTGCCCGCATTGGTATATCCGGCGATGGCCACCGACGGGACATCGTTGCGGCGCCGCTCCTGGCGCTTCGTCTCGCGGACCACCGACATCGCCTTGATGTCGCGGCGCAGCTTGGCCATCCGGGCGCGCAGCCGCCGCCGGTCGGTCTCGATCTTGGTCTCACCCGGCCCGCGGGAGCCGATGCCGGCACCGCCGGCGACGCGGCCGCCGGCCTGGCGCGACATGGACTCTCCCCAGCCGCGCAGCCGGGGGAGCATGTAGGTCATCTGGGCGAGCTCGACCTGGGCCTTGCCCTCCTTGCTCGTCGCGTGCTGAGCGAAGATGTCGAGGATCAGCGCGGTCCGGTCGATGACCTTGACCTTGACGATCTCCTCGAGCTTGCGCAGCTGTCCTGGGCTGAGCTCGCCGTCGCAGATCAGCGTGTCGGCGCCGGTCTCCACGATGACGTCGCGCAGCTCGATCGCTTTGCCGCTGCCGACGAAGGTTGCCGGGTCGGGCTTGCCGCGACGCTGCAGCAGTGCGTCGAGCACCTCGGAGCCGGCCGTCTCGGCGAGAGCGGCGAGCTCCGCGAGGGAGTTGTCCGCATCGTCGCTGTTGCCCTCGGTCCAGACCCCGACGAGGACGACGCGCTCGAGCCGGAGCTGGCGGTACTCGACCTCGCTGATGTCCTCGAGGTCAGTGCGCAGGCCGGCGACGCGGCGCAGCGCGTTGCGCTCCTCGAGGTCCAGACCCTCGCCCTCGAGGTCGTGGAACTCGAACCCCTCGTCCGTGGGCTCGACGTCGCGCTTCGGCTCGTGGCCGCGGTGATCAGTCATCTGCGGACATGATCCCACCCCGCCGCACGCCGTACACCTCGGTTATCGCCTCACGAGGTGAGGAACGGGCTCCGAGCCAGGTCTCGAATCGTGCTCGGGGCCTGGAAGTAGTCGTCGCGACCCAGGTCGAGCTTCTTGTCGCGTAGCGGTACGCCGACGAAAGGGAAGAGGATGTCGAAACGCTCCGGATCGAGCCCGGTAAGGGCCAGTCCGGGGGTGCAGACGTGGAGGTAGTTGGGCAGACACTGGTGCGGCGCGGAGAGGGGGACGACGCCGTCGTTGTGCATGATCTCCTGCTGCGCGATCGTCTCGGTCATCCCCGGCGAGCCGACCGACGTGGCGAAGTCACGGGCACGGCAGCCGGTGCTGGAGTCGAGGTAGACGCCCGCGTACTTCCCGTCCGCCGCTGAGTTGGTGGGCTGACCAAGCGGGTAGTACGCCGACCCGCACGAGCCGTTGCCGTCAACGGCGGCGTAGATGAGGTAGCGCTTGTCAGTCTGGGTCAGACCCGCAGCGACGAGCTCGTCGTCGATCGTGGTGATGTCGCGCAGCTCGCTGGAGGATCGGCTGCTTCGGACGAAGGTCACGTCGTAGGCCGTGATGCGCTGTGCGGCTCCATCGACGGTCGCGTCGAAGGAGAAGGTGTCGAAGCGCCACCGACGCCCGCCAGTCTCCCGAGCAAGCCAGGCGTTCTGCGCCGCGACCGAGACGTCGAGCACTCCCGCGACGTCGAGCGACTCGTCCGGCTTGTCCGCGGGGAGGAAGTAGACGACGTGGACCAGGCGGCCGTCCTGGGTGTCGGGCCGGTCCACGGTCGAGCGCGGGATCGGGTAGGGATAGCGGCTACCTGGCGCGGGGGACGCCCCTGTGCCTTCGGCACCGGCGGCTGGCGGGTCGTGCGGCAACAGCCGGGCCAGGGCACGGGCCGGGCCCCCGGGGTCGGCACGAGGCGCCCTGGACGCGCCCCAGCCGGGCGAGGCACCGAGCAGCATTGCCACGGCAGCAAGCACCCCCGCCGCACGCCGTACGGCCGTCTTCGGCACCTAGCCTCCCAGTCGGATCCCCGCGGAGTGCTTCGGCGTCGGGGGCCGGTCCCCTGCTAGCTCCGTCAGTCCGGGGCCGGCGGCCTACTTGCGGAAGTCGAAGAGCGCGAAGCGCTTCATGCCGTCGTCGAGCGTGATCGTCAGCTGCTTGCAGCCCGTCCAGTTCACAGCGGTCTTCCAGGTGTAGTGGAAGCGCTGCTCGGTCTGGTCGAACTTCAGCCCGCTGGTCGACAGCAGGTCGAACTCGGTGATCGGGTCGATCGTGGCGTTGGCCTGACAGGGGATGGTCGTCACCACGATCGAGCTGACCGTGCTCAGGCTGCTCATCACCGCGTTGGTCGACCCGTCCCGCACCCGGAACTTGACCGGGATCGAGCTGCCAGGCTTCGCCTTGTTGTAGACGTTGGGGTTATCGACCGGTGCGAAGAAGCCTTCGAAGATGTATCGCGTGTCGACGGTGTACTTACGAGCGAGGGTCGTTACCTGCCCGACGTTGTCGGTGGCCCGTACCCGGAATGTCTTGGGCCCCGTAGTGGCGGTATCGAGCTGAACCGGATCGAGGGCCTCACATTTTGCGATGCCAGATCCTGCATCCGCGCAGGTGAACTGCGCGGTGACGGCCTGGCCAGCGGTGAAGCGCTGTCCTTCAGTCGGCACCCTGATCGACACGACGGGACTGCTCGTGTCGATCACCATGCTTGCCGTACCGGAGGAGCCATCGGAGCCGCGGATCTCGACCCGGTGATAGCCGTCCCCGGCTACGGCGATGGGGCCGGTGTACGGCGCGAAGGCCGACCCGTCGATGCTCTGCTCGTAGGCAGCCGGCGGGTCACCCGCGATCGGGGAGACCGTGATGGTCGGGTTGGTGGTGTGGAAGCCCGACGCGGTCGGTGCTGGGGACACCTCCAGCGTGAGTCCGGTGGCAGCGGTGGCCGGCTGTGGCTCAGCGGTGTAGTAGAACACCTTGTTCCGCGACGAGCTCGTCGCGCCGAAACGATCCTGCGCCTGCACCCACCACTGCGTCACCCGCGTGGCGCCAGACGGCAGGACCACAGCGCCGGTCCAGGCGCCGCCACCGGCCGCGGCCAGGTCGACCGTCTTGAACGTGATGTCACCGCCACTGTCCGGGCCCGTCGTGTCGTCGGTGTAGAACACCCGCATGCGGCTGACGTCGGCGTCCGGGGTCTCGGCGCGGAACACGGCGGCCGAGCCGAGGACACCCGCGGTCATGTTGCGCAGCTGAGGCGGAGTGAAGCTGTTGCCGTCGGTGCGCGCCACCTCACCGGCGAGCCGGGTGAACAGGCGCTGGACGACCCTGCCCGGCGGGAGCCCGGCCGTAGATGCGCTCTGGCCGGTCAACAACATGAGACTTGTCTTGCGTCCGTTCGCTGTCGGCGCTGTGCCGAAGTTGCTCAGAGCGGCCGGGAACGCGATGTCGCCGAGGACCGGCTCCGGCGCGGAGCTGGCGAGGTCCACGGCGGGCACGGACAGGTGCGGGTCGATGCCCCCGGTCGTGCCGATGTCGCGGAACTTCACCAGGTCGAACCACACACCGTTGACCTTGAAGCCATCCGTCGGGGTGACGTCAAGGGTGTGCATGGGCTCGATCGGCCGGAAGTGCTCGGTGATGAGGGACTGCCCGGCCTCCTTCCAGTAGCTGCCGCGCGTGGTGTCCACCCGGCTGAAGGTCATCGACTCGTCGAAGCTGCGCGTGCGCATGCTCGGCGACGCCGGGGCCGGCGCGGCGGGCTGCGGTACGAAGGACGGCGCGAGCAGGCCTGAGGTGCCCACGCGCAAGAACGGCCAGCCGTACATCGTGGCCTCGCTCAGCAGCTTGTGGTCGTAGACCCCGACCTTGGGTAGTCCGCCAAGTCCGCCGACGTAGGCGTTCTTGGCCAGAGCGAACGCCTGGCCAACGGTCGCGGTGCCGTCGAGGCCGCGAGCGAAGTTGCCGAAGAGCCGCTCCGAGTAGGCGACGACCTCGGTGTCGCCGTAGCCGAAGCCGGTGTTTGCGGCGTAGGTCAGCAGCTTCTCGCCGGTGGCCACCTGCGCCCAGTCCGCCTCCTTCTTCGCGTCCGGGTGGTCCGGGGCGAGCGTGACCAGCGTGTCAGCGATGTTCAGCCCCGACTGGCAGCCGAGCGTGAACAGCAGCGCTCCCGGGGACAGGGCCGAGGAACGCAGATCGGTGGCGTTGAAGAGCGGGGTCGGCGCGTTGGCGCTGAGGTTGTTCGCGGCCGGCAGCGCGCGGTAGTGGTCGTAGTGGGCCAGCACGCTGGAGACCCGGGGATTGGCGTCGAGCGCCGTCGTGACGTCCTGCGCGGTCCAGGTCTCGCTGATCTTCGACGCCGGACCACCGGAGGCCCGGCTCCGCAACGTCTGGTCGATCTCCTGGGCGCCGTCGCGCAGGAAGTCGTAGCCCGCAGTGAACGACGACGTCGTCACATCCAGCGACTTCATCGCCGGCAAAGTGGCGGTGCCGAGCACCCGGTCGGCCTGGCCGATGATCTCCGTCGGACTCTCCACGACACGGCCGATGCCGACGTCGGGCACGTAGAGCTGGCTGCCGAACCACGGCAGCGGGTCGAAGTCGCCGATCTTGTCATCGGTGATGACGTAGCCACGTCGGTAGGCACGGGAGATGGGGTTGTCCAGGCCACCGAGGGCGGCAGCCTCGGCGTAGTCGTGCTGGTTGGACAGGGTGACCAGGTCCGGCACCCGGAAGAACGGCATCATCTCGTCCGACCCGACCAGCACGAGGTGCCGGAGCCCGGTCACTCCGGCGCGCTTCGCGTCGACCAGGCGAGCCACGACGTCGACGACGGCGTTGGCCGCCGTGATCGAGCAGACGTCGGAGTCCCACGCCGCGTACGCCGCGGCGACGGCACTGTTGGACTCGACCGGCAGCACAACGCCCTTGACCTCGGGCAACTCGGCCAGGCTGCGCAGCTTAGCCATCATCGCGTCGGTCTGCGAGAGACCGTAGGCGTCGCCGAACCTCTTCTGGTTGACGAGGAACAGCGTCTCTCGGTCGGCACCCACGGACACGTCCGCGCCGTTGACGCCCGTACTGCCGAAGCTGCGCTGCACGCAGGGCAGGTCGGGCGCAGCCCTCGTGGTCTTCATCCGGACGAGGTACGGCGACGTCGCGGTGGCGCCGTTGTAGCCGGCGCCCGCTAGGTAGAACGTCTGCCCCGCATCCTCCTCGGTGATGTTGAGCGTGATCTCCTCGTCGAGGAGGCCGCGCTGCACGCCTGAGCCGCGCAAGGTCGAGCTGTTGAGCGGGGAGCTGTTCAGTGGCGAGCTGTTCAGCGGTGAGGAGTTGAGTGGGCTGTCCTGGAGGCTGTCCGGCGCGACGTTGGCGCCACCCGGCGCGGAGTAGGCGCCCTGGTCCTCGAGCGGGGAGCTGTTCAGCGGCGAACTGTTCAGCGGGCTGCTGTTCAGTGGCGAGGAGTTCAGCGGCGCGCTGCGGCTGTCCGCCAGGCGCGGGCCGAAGATGCCGAAGTCGAAGTCGGCCGGCAGGTGGCTGGCGTAGACCGTGACCTGGCTGCCGGCCGGCGGAGCGGTGAACTTCCACACGTCGACATCGCTCTTGCTGGAGATGAAGCCGGTGTAGAGCACATCGGCCCCAATCGGGGCGGCGGTCTCGAAGGTGTCGTTGTTCGACTCCGGGCCGTCGAAGGTTGCCAACGTGGCGTTCGGCGCCCGCAGAGGCCCCACGTCGTCGGTGCGCACCGACGCGCTCGCCTCCTCCAGGCCCAGCTCCGGCGGAGTGAGCGCGCGCAGCCGAGCGGTGACGGGCACTGCGGTGTTGCTCGCGTCGTTGGTGCATGCCGGGTTGCCGAACTGGGAGTACTGCAGGCCACCCTCCCCGTCGCTCGGGTCGCCGAAATACGGGCCGCCCGACGGCGACGGGGCCGGCGACGGCGGCAGCAGCACCTCGGAGAAATCGCCGCTCGGCGGCGGGTTGTAGCTGGCCGGGCCGAAGTCCATGGTGAACGAGCCTGGGATGTAGCGGCTTCCGTTAGGCAGGTTGAAGCGCAGTGTCAACCCGTTGGACTGCTCACAGACCAGGTTGAAGGTGAGCTTGTACTCGGCGGAGTCGCCCTCGAAGCCGGCCTGCTCGAAGAGCTCGTTGAGGCCGATGGACTCGTAGGGGAAGTCCGCCGCAGGGATCAGGCCGACGATCAGCTCGCTGAGCTTGAGGGTGGCCATCTCGGGGATCGGACGGAGGTCGGCGACCTTGGCCGACGGCGCGATGTCCGGCAGCTCGGGTGCCGCCTGCGCGCTCGCCAGCGTGTCCTGGTCAGCGCAGCCACCGACCGGGCAGGTGAACAGCGCCGGTGCGGAGGCGTAGCTGACGAACGCCAGCGGAGTCACGCTGGTCTCGATGTTGGCCAATCGGATGGTCATCAGCGCCGAGCCGGGGTCGGGCGTGCCCTGGAAGATCGGGATGTCCGAGCCGTAGAACGTGCTGAGGTCGTCACCCTTGAGCTCGAGTGCCCACAGCGGTGTCACGTCGGGGTTGACGCCGTTAGAGCAGTTGAACCGCATGGGCGCGAGGTAGGCGCACCACCGCTCGCTGGGCGGGGTGCCCTCGGGGGAGCCGAGGGGCAACCCGACGGCAACGAGCGGCGTGTTCCCGTAAAGGGTTGCGGCGAGGCTGGAGCTGTTTAGCGGGGAGCTGTTCAGCGGGATGTGCGCCAGGGTGAGGGTGGCCATCTCCTCGGGTTGCGGGCTCAGCGCGAAGACCTGCTGAATGGTCCGCGCGTTGTCCGGGATGCCGGCCAGCGCGGTGTCGGAGAGGATGGCCTCCCAGCCGCCCGGGATCCGCAGCGGAATCTCCGACAGGAGGGTGGGCGGGAACGAAGAGCTGTTCAGCGGGCTGCTGTTCAGCGGCGAGCTGTTCAACGGGCTGCTGTTCAACGGCGAGCTGTTCAACGGGCTGCTGTTCAACGGCGAGCTGTTCAACGGGCTGCTGTTCAACGG
>Ga0136633_1002519_pt1 | contig 12575 bp, 7 predicted proteins | sample AntDrymeUQ832206_2_FD_105494 | JGI IMG/M metagenome (GOLD analysis project Ga0136633, IMG submission 105494) | Polar desert sand microbial communities from Dry Valleys, Antarctica - metaG UQ83 (22.06) | ecosystem: Environmental > Terrestrial > Soil > Desert | place: Antarctica: Dry Valley... | reverse complement strand
GCCCGGCCGGCTGCGTGCCTGCATGCCGTGGAGGCCGCTCCTGGAAGCAATCGCTGGGCGCAGCCCAGTGAGCGGCCCGGGAGGCCGCTCCTGGAAACAATCGCTGGGCGCAGCCCAGTGAGCCTGGCGGTGCTGCTGACGCCCGGCGCCAGCGCCACCCGTGACCACCCGTCGCTCCTCGCTCTCGACCGGGCGCTGTCGGCCGACGGGTTGACGGTGGTACGGCTCGACCTGCCGTCGTCGCGGCCCGGTCCGAAGGTGCTGGGCACCATCACCGACGCAGCTGCGGCGCTGGCGCCGGCGGAGGTCGTGCTGGGCGGACGGTCCTTCGGCGGCCGTATGTGCTCGGTGGCCGTGGCCGACGGGCTGCCGGCGGCCGGCCTGGTGCTGATCAGCTACCCGCTGCACCCCCCCGGACGGCCGGAGACGATGCGCACCGAGCACTTCCCCCGACTGACCGCGCCCTGCCTGTTCGTGTCCGGCACCAGGGATGCCTTCGCCACCCCGGCCGAGCTCGAGGAGGCCACGGCGGCGATCCCGGGCGAGGTGACCCACGTCTGGATCGACAGGGGGGGCCACGGACTGAGCGGGAAGAATCAGCCGGTTACGGAGGCAGTAGTGGGGTGGGTGGCCGGTCTTCGGGGTTAAGGTCCTCGAGCTCCCTGCCCGCCGTCTCCGGATAGGCGGCCAACACCAGCACGGCGAGGAGGAGCGGCCCGGCGGCCAGGATCGACATGGCCGGGCCGATGCGACCGAAGTTGTCGGACATCACCCCGCACAGGATCAGGCCGCCGGCGCTGTCGAGCAACGAGGACACCGCCACCATGCCGTTGGCCCGGCCCCGCAGGCCGGTGGGGAACAGCTCGGGCCCGTACACCCCCAGGGCCGGTATGGCGGCGGCGGAGATGATGGCGCCGACCATCGACACCACCCACATCTCCCACCCACTGGTGAAGTAGTACCCAAGGGTGCACAGGGTCCCGAACACCAGGGCCACCGCGGCCACCAGCCGCCGGCCGTGCACGTCGGCGATGCGCCCTCCTGCCACGATGCCGATGACGGCCGGTGTGCCGACGGTCACCGACAGCAGGCCGATCCGCCCCCCGCTGAACCCGCGCTCGTCGCGCAGGTACTGGTTCCCGAACTGGGAGCTGGGGGCGACGAAGAGATTGACCAGCACGCCCGAGACGGCCAGCAGCAGGAGCCGGCCGCCATGGCCGGCCATGGCGCCAGGGACGTGGGGGGCAATGAACCGCCGGCTCTCGGGCAGATTGCGACGCACTGCGGCCACGATGGGCAGCGCCAGCAGGGGGATCACGTAGAGCAGCCGCCAGCTCCGGGTGCTCAGGTCGGCCAGGCGCAGGGCCAGCACGCAGACACCTGCGCCGAGCCCGCTGGACATGGCCAGCAGGCTCACGGCGTAGGCACGGGAGCCGGCGGGCATCTCCTCGGCGGCGACGATCGTCACCAGCAGCAGGACGGTGATGCCGAAGGAGCGGGCCAGCATCTGGCTGGCGGTGAGCCAGGGGAGCGACGGGGCGAGCGCGCCGGTGACGGCCAGCACTGAGCCGGCGGTGGCCGCCCAGATCAGGACCACCTTGCGCCCCCGGCGGTCGGCCTGGATCATCACCAGCAGGGCGACGATGCCGCCCACCCGCACGAAGCTGCCTGCCACCCCGAGGGCCGAGTTGCTGGCGCCGAACTCGTCGCCGGCGAAGGGGACGGTCTGGGTGAAGAGCGTGTTCAGGTACCCGGAGGCGACGGTGAGCAGGGCCAGCGTGCCCAGCACCGAGGCGCCCCGGGCGTCGAGGCGGGCCGGCGGCGCCCACCACGGCGCCCGGGCCCGACCGGGGCGGGCGAGGGCGTGCTTGAACGGAAGGACGAACAGCCAGCCGAAGTACGGCACAGCCAGGCGGAAGTCGACGGTCTGGGTGACGAGCACGGGCTGGCCGGGGACGATGCCCTGCACCACGTCGACCGTGCGTCCGTAGGAGTGGACGGGTCCCGATTCGGCCTCGAACCGACCGTCGCCCATGTCGCGCTCCAGGAGCAGGTCGGTGCGGGGCCGGAGGAGATCGGCCAGACCGGCGGCGTCCGTTTCCGTTCGGACGACGACTCGGGTCACGGACCGAGCAACCTAGCCGAGGGAAGAAGGGCCGCCCGATCGGGGTTGTAGCTTTACGACATGAGCATGCAGGAGCAGTTGATGGAGGCGATCGAGGTCATCCGCCCGGCGTTGCAGGCCGACGGAGGCGACATGACCCTGGTCGGCTTCGACGAGGCGTCCGGTCGGGTCGAGATCGAGCTCGTCGGCGCGTGCGGCAGCTGCCCAGCGTCGACCATGACGCTCAAGGCGGGCATCGAGCGCATCCTGAAGGACCGCGTGCCCGGCGTCACCGAAATCGTGGCCATCGGCCAAGAAGAGACCCTGATGGAAATAGGCCACTAGAAGTTTCGGCGTCGCAACCAGAGGTTGCTCGCCGAGGCAGCTGCGCTCCAGACGGCCGGCAGAGCCGGCCGCCCTCCGCCGTTTCGTCCTTGCCCGCAGCCGGACCGAGGCCGCCTTTGGCGGCGTCGGCGGCCGCCGGCGATGAAACTACGAAGCAGGAGTTGTATGGACGGCCCAGGCCACCCGGCCGAGCTCGGCGAACGTCGAGAGGTCGGCGTGGGCGGGCACGATCCGCACAGTGAAGCCGTAGCGGCCGGCCCGCTCGCAGGTGAACGTGCCCTCGTACCGGTGGGTGCCGTTGCGGGAGCCGCTCAGGGCCATGGAGAGGATCGACGGGTCCATGAGCTCGTCGGTCGGGCCGACGGCGCCGTGCACGAGCTGGACGTCGACGTCGGACGGACCGAGCTTGCCCAGCACCACCTCTGCCGAGACCTCACGCTCCCGGCCGAGGTCGATGGCCAGGCTGTCGCTGGTCACGTCGTCGACGGAGACGCCGGACCATCCCTCGACCACCCGCGCTTTCCACGCCGACAGCGCCTTGGCCCGCTCGTGCCCGGCGCCTGACATGACGTCGGCTGAGGTGGCCGCCGGCTCGTACATCTCCGACACGTAGTCGCGCACCATCCGGCTGGCCGTGACCTCGGGACCCAGGGTGCGAAGGGAGTGGCGCACCCGCTGCAGCCAGCGCTGGGGCGGACGGCCCGGCGCCCGCTCGTAGAACAACGGGACGATCTGGCGCTCGAGCAGGTCGAACAGGCTCGACGCCTCGGCCTGGTCGCGACGGCCCAGGTCGTCCCAGCCCTCGGTGGAGGCGATGGCCCAGCCGTTCTCGCCGTCGAAGTACTCGTCCCACCAGCCGTCGCGGATCGAGCAGTTCAGGACGCCGTTCAGCGCCGCCTTCTCGCCGCTCGTACCGCACGCCTCCAGCGGCCGCCGGGGCGTGTTGAGCCAGACGTCGCAGCCCTGGAGGAGCATGCGGGCGAGGGCCATGTCGTAGTCCTCGAGGAACGCGACCCGGTGGCGGACGTCCTCCTGGCGGGACCATTGGACGACCTGGCGGATGAGGTCCTTGCCCAGGTCGTCGGCCGGGTGGGCCTTGCCGGCGAAGAGCAGCTGCACCGGGCGCTCGGGGTCGAGCAGCAGCCGCTTGAGCCGGTCGCCCTGGGCGAGCAGGAGGGTGGCCCGCTTGTAGGGGGCGAAGCGCCGTGCAAAACCGATGGTGAGCGCGTTCGGGTCGAACGCCTCCTCGCACCAGGTGGCCTCGGCCTCCGACAGGCCCCGGGATAGGGCGGAGTCGTGGAGGCGGCGGCGGACGAAGTACACGAGGCGCTCACGGGCCTGCTGGCGGGCCCGCCATAGCTCATCCTCGCCGGCGTCCTCGATGCGCGCCCAGCGGTCGGGGCCGGCCTGGGCCCACTCCGGCAGGACGTGGCGGTCGAACAGGTCGCGCATCTCGGGCGCCACCCACGTGCGGGCGTGGACGCCGTTGGTGACCGAGCGGATCGGACGCTCCTCGACGGGTACGCCCGGCCATACGGGGGCGAAGATCTGTCGGCTGACCACACCGTGCAGCTTGGACACGCCGTTCGCAGACGCCGCCAGCCGCAGGCCCATGACCGCCATGTTGAACGGGGCGTCGAGCGGCTCGCCCGGCTGGTGGCCGAGGTTCATGACCCGGTCGAACGGCACGTTGCACTCGTCGGCCCAGCCCTTGAAGTACTTCTCCATGAGGTGGCGGGGGAAGCGGTCCATGCCGGCGGGGACCGGCGTATGGGTGGTGAAGACTGTGCCCGCCCGCACCGCCTCGACGGCCTCGTCGAAGGTCAGGCCGTCGTCGAGGATGGCCCGCCGCACCCGCTCCAGGCCGAGGAAGCCGGCGTGGCCCTCGTTGGAGTGGAACACCTGGGTCTCGACCCCGATCTGCTCCAGGGCGCGGACACCGCCGACACCCAGGAGGATCTCCTGGCGCAGCCGGTGCTCGCTGTCGCCGCCGTAGAGGCGGTCGGTGACCGTGCGGCAGTCGTCGTCGTTCTCCTCGACGTCGGCGTCGAGCAGGTAGAGCGGGATGCGGCTGACGTTGGCCCGCCAGATCCGGGCCACGAGCGACGTGCCGGCCAGGTCGACCTGCACGCGCACGCCCTCCACGGCGGCGAGCGACATCACGTGGGGGTCGAGGCCCACATAGCGCTCGCGCTGCCAGCCGTCGGCCTCGAGCTCCTGGCGGAAGTAGCCCTGGTGGTAGAAGAGCCCGACGCCGACCAGGGGGACACCGAGGCCGCTGGCCGCCTTCAGATGGTCGCCGGCCAGCACGCCGAGGCCGCCCGAGTACTGAGGGAGCGCTTCGGCGATACCGAACTCCGGCGAGAAGTAGGCCACCGAGCGCAGCGGGCTCTCCCGGCCCTGGAACCAGCGGTCGGACTCCACGTCGCGACGGAGGTCGTCGTGGACCTCGGCCATGAAGGAGAGGAAGGCCCGGTCCGCCGCCAGAGACTCGAGGCGCGGACGATCGACGACGGCCAGGAGGCGGATGGGGTCGTGCCCGCTCGCCTCCCAGGCGTCGGGATCGACCCAGCGGAACAGATCCTGGGTCCGGTCGTCCCACGACCACCTGAGGTTCATGGCCAGGTCCTGGAGAAGCAGAAGCCGCTCAGGAAGCCGCGGTTGGACGGTGAAGCTGCGCAGTGCCCTCATCGGCAGGGAACGGTAGCGGGTGGGCGGGTGTGCAAGACAGGTGGAACGCGGGTACACCTTCGGGGTGATCGGTCGCATCGTCATTGATGACCCGCGCCCCCGCACGCCCGACGGGCATCCGGCCAAGGCGGTGATCGGCGAAACGGTGCGGATTTCCGCCGACGTCTTCCGGGACGGCCACGACATCCTGGCCGCTCAGGCGAGGTGGCGGCCGACGGGCGAAAGCAAGTGGCGGGACGCCCCGATGGAGCACCTGGGCAACGACCGGTGGGAGGCGGTGGTCGAGCCCGCGGCCCTCGGCCTGCACGAGTACGTCGTCGAAGCCTGGACCGACCGACTGGCCACGCTGGCCCACGACATCGAGGTCAAGGAGGCCGTGGGCGAGCCGGTCGACGTCGAGCTCGAGGAGGTGAAGCTCGAGAAGAAGGCCCAGCAGGCGAAGAAGAAGCCGGCCGATTTCACCACCGCCGGCCCCTTCCCCCTGTGGGTCGACCGTGAGCGGGCCCAGTTCAGCGCCTGGTACGAGCTCTTTCCCCGCTCGGAGGGCGGCTTGAAGCGGGCGGCCCAGAGCCGACTGCCCGAGGTGGCCGCCATGGGCTTCGACGTGGTGTACCTGCCCCCGGTCCACCCCGTCGGGCGGTCGCACCGCAAGGGCCCCGACAACACCCTCGTCGCCGGCCCCAACGATCCCGGCAGCCCCTGGGCCATCGGCAACGATCTCGGCGGCCACACCGCGTTGGAGCCCAGCCTGGGCACGTTCGACGACTTCGACGACTTCGTGGCCGCGGCCGAGACGTTGGGGTTGGAAGTCGCCCTCGACTACGCCCTGCAGTGCTCGCCCGACCACCCCTGGGTGGCCGAGCACCCCGAGTGGTTCCACCGCCGGCCCGACGGCAGCATCAAATACGCCGAGAACCCGCCCAAGAAGTACCAGGACATCTACCCGATCAACTTCTGGCCTGCGGACGACACGGACCGCGTCGCGCTGTGGCAGGCCTGCAAGGAGGTCTTCGACTTCTGGATCGGGCACGGCATCCGGATCTTCCGGGTCGACAACCCCCACACCAAGCCGCTGGCGTTCTGGGAGTGGGTCATCCCCGAGGTGCAGAAGACCCATCCCGAGACGCTGTTTCTGGCCGAGGCGTTCACCCGGCCGAAGATGATGGCCAAGCTGGCCGAGGTCGGCTTCAGCCAGGGCTACACGTACTTCACGTGGCGCAACACCCGAGATGAGTTCGTCGAGTACCTCGAGCTGCTGAGTCAGGGGCCGACGGCGGACTACATGCGGCCCAACTTCTGGCCCAACACGCCAGACATCCTCGCCGGGCCGTTGCGCAACGGCCCTCCAGCGGCGTTCCGCCTGCGACTGATGCTGGCCGCCACCATGGTGCCGAGCTACGGCGTGTACGGCGGCTACGAGCTGTTCGAGAACGAGCCGGCGTCGCCGGCCAACGAGGAGTACCTGCACTCCGAGAAGTACGAGGTCAAGCACCGCGACTGGCAGCGCAGCGACTCACTCGCCCCATTCATGACCCGGCTGAACGACATCCGGCGCCGCCATCCCGCCTTCGCCCAGCTGCGCAACATCACCTTCCACCGGTCGAACTTCGACCAGATCCTCGTCTGGTCGAAAGTCGTCCACACGAACGGCGGGGTCGAAGACCGCATGCTGATGATCGCCAATCTCGATCCCGTGGCGTTCCACGAGGACACCATCACCCTCGACCTGGAGGTGCTCGACCTGCCCGCCGACAGACCCGTCCAGGTCACCGACGAGCTCACCGGCGCTAGCTGGATCTGGTACGGCCCGACCCAGTACGTAGCCCTCGACCCCGAACTGCAACCCGGCCACATCCTCCACCTCACGCCGCTGACCGCGCCGGCCGAAGCGCTGTGAGCGACGCCACAGAGGGTGCGTGGTATCAGCGTGCCGTGTTCTACGAGGTGCTCGTCCGGGGGTTCTTCGACTCCAACAACGACGGCACGGGCGACATCCGGGGGATCACCGAGCGGCTCGACCACATCCAGTGGCTCGGGGCGGACTGCCTGTGGCTGCTGCCCTTCTACCAGTCACCGCTGCGCGACGGCGGCTACGACATCAGCGACTTCTTCTCCATCCTCCCCGAGTACGGCGACCTGGCCGACGTCGTCGAGCTGGTCGAGGAGTGCCACCGGCGCGACCTGCGGATCATCGCCGACATGGTCATGAACCACACGAGCGACGCCCACCCCTGGTTCCAGGAGTCCCGCCAGGACCGCACGAATCCCAAGGCTGACTGGTACGTGTGGAGCGACGAGGACACCCGCTACCCCGATGCCCGCATCATCTTCGTCGACACCGAGCGGTCGAACTGGTCGTGGGACCCGGTGCGCGAGCAGTTCTACTGGCACCGGTTCTTCAGCCACCAGCCGGACCTGAACTACGACAACCCCGAGGTCCAGCAGGCCATGCTCGACGTCGTCCGCTTCTGGCTCGACGTCGGCCTCGATGGCTTCCGGCTCGACGCGGTCCCCTACCTGTACGAGCGGGACAACACCAACGGCGAGAACCTGCCCGAGACGCACGACTTCCTCAAGCAGCTGCGCAAGGAGATCGATTCGTCGCACCCGGGCACCGTCATGCTGGCCGAGGCCAACCAGTGGCCCGCCGACGTCGTCGATTACTACGGCGACGGCGACGAGTGCCACATGTGCTTCCACTTCCCACTCATGCCCCGGATGTTCATGGCCGTCCGACGGGAGCAGCGGTACCCGATCACGGAAATCCTGGCCCAGACGCCCGAGATCCCCGAGGGCTGCCAGTGGGGCATCTTCCTGCGCAACCACGACGAGCTGACTCTCGAGATGGTCACCGACGACGAGCGCGACTACATGTACAACGAGTACGCCAAGGACCCGCGCATGAAGCGCAACGTCGGCATCAGCCGCCGGCTGGCTCCGCTCGTCGACAACAACCGCGCCGTCTCCGAACTGCTGCACGCGCTGTTGTTCAGCCTGCCGGGCAGTCCTGTCCTCTATTACGGGGACGAGATCGGCATGGGCGACAACATTTACCTGGGTGATCGCGACGGTGTGCGCACGCCCATGCAGTGGACTCCCGACCGCAACGCCGGCTTCAGCAAGGCCGATTTCGCCCAGCTCTACCTGCCTCCGCTGATGGACCCGGTGTACGGCTACCAGGCCGTGAACGTGGAGGCCATGCAGCGCGACACCGGTTCCTTCCTACACTGGATGCAGCGGGTCCTTCAGGTCCGCCGTCAGCACGGCGACGTCCTCGGGCTCGGGAGCCTCGAGATCCTTTCGGCCGAGAACCCCTCGGTCCTGGCGTTCCTCCGACAGCTCGGAGACCGAATCATGCTCTGCGTGAACAACCTCAGCCGCTTCGCCCAGCCCGTGGAGCTCCAGCTCGCCCGGCTCTCCGGGAAGATGCCGGTCGAGCTCTTCGGGCGGGTGCCGTTCCCTCCGATCGGCGAGCTGCCGTACCTGCTCACCCTTGGGGGTCACGGCTTCTACTGGTTCGAGCTCGTCGACGCCCCGGCTGGGGCAGCATGACCCGCCCGGGAGGCGGGTTCAGAGAGCACTCACTGGGGCAGCCTCCGAAGGAGGTGGCCCAGTGATTGACGTCCCGGGCCTCGTCCCCGCGATCGTCGAGTGGCTGCCCCGACAGCGGTGGTACTCGGGGCAGACCGCCCCGGCGGCGGTGACGATCGTCGACCAGGAGATCCGCGGCGACCGTTTCCCCATCCTGGTGCGGCTGCTCGTGGAGGCCGACAGCGTTGCCTACCAGGTGGTGCTCGGACTCCGCAGTCGCGACGAACGCCCCGACTTCCTGCGGGGCCACGACCACGCGGTCATCGGGGAAGCCCCCACCCATCAGGGCGACGCCCTGGTCTACGACGCAGTCTTCGACCCCGAGCTGGCACTCGTCATCCTCGACAAGGTCGCGCCCCACGAGAAGGTGGAGCGGGCCCGGCTCATGGGCGCCGAGCAGTCGAACAGCTCGATCGTCTACGACGAGCGCCTGATCCTGAAGCTGTTCCGGCGGGTGCAGCGGGGTCACAACCCGGAGGTCGAGGTCACCGAGGCCCTCGCCCGAGAAGGCTTCTCGAGCGTGGCCGAGCCGCTCGCCACCCAGCGTTCCGGCAACTACGACCTGGCCATCCTCCAGCCGTTCCTCGCCGGCGCGTCCGAGGGGTGGGCGCTGGCCCTCACGTCGCTCCGCGACCTGTTCGGGATGCACGACACGTCGTCGATACCGATCATCAGCCTGGACTCGCCGCCCCTTCCGCCCGACCCGGGCCAGGCCGGGGGCGACTTCTCCGGCGAGGCCGCCCGCCTCGGCGCCATGACCGGCGGGATGCACGTGGCCCTGGCCGATGCGTTCGGTCGCCACCGTGCCGACTCCAGGGCGTGGGCCGCGTCCATCGCCATGCAGGTCGAGGTGCTCGAGCCGGATGATTACGACCCGCAAGGCGTCAAGGCCATCCTCGACCAGCTGGCCGACCTCGACCCGGGCCACGCCATTCGCGTCCACGGCGATTACCACCTCGGCCAGGTGCTGCGTACAGACGCCGGCTGGTTCGTCCTCGACTTCGAGGGCGAGCCGGCCCGGCCGATCGAGGAGCGCCGCCGGCCGACATCGCCGCTCAAGGACGTCGCCGGGATGCTGCGCTCGTTCCACTACGCCTCTGCCGTCGCCCGCACCGAGCGCGACGAGGGGGCGCTCGAGGACCTGGCCGCCGCCTGGGAGGACCGCAACCGCCAGGCCTTCCTGCGCGGGTACATGCGTGCCGCCGGCCCGGGCAACATCCTGCCGCCCGACCCCGAGTGCGTGGGCGCCGTCCTGGCTGCCTTCGAGCTGGAGAAGGCGGTGTACGAGGTCGGCTACGAGCGCGCCTTCCGCCCCGAATGGGTCCACATCCCGCTTGCCGCCCTGAGACGATTGACGGAGGCGTGATCGCCGTCACTCGCTTCGCTCCGTTCCGGCGAGTTGATCGTGCTCCAGCCGGCCGGCGGAGCCGGCCGGCCTCCGCCGTTCGTTTTCTGGCCGGCAGCCGACGGGGGCCGCCTGCGGCGGCGCCTGCGGCCGCCGGCGCTACCGCAATGGGAGACTCATGACCGCTTCGAACAAGGCTGTGGACCTCAACGCGCTTGTCGATGGGACTGACACGGACCCGCACCGGGTGCTCGGTCCGCACGGCGACGTCGTCCGGGCGTGGCGGCCCGACGCGTCAGCGGTCACGCTCGTTCTGGGCGACACCCGCGTCCCGATGGTCGAGGAGCACCCGGCCGGCGTTTTCGTGGCCAAGGGCGTCGACCTTCCGAAGGGCGATCTCGCCGACTACCGGTTCGACGTCACCTATCCCAGCGGCGACACGTGGCTGGTCGACGACCCGTACCGCTTCTGGCCGACGGTGGGCGACATCGACCTCTACCTACTCGGCGAGGGTCGTCACGAGCGGCTCTGGAACCGCCTCGGCGCCCACCCCACCGAGCACCAGGGCACCGCCGGCACCGCGTTCGCAGTGTGGGCGCCGGGCGCCCGCAGTGTACGGGTGGTGGGCGACTGCAACAGCTGGGACGGCCGCCAGCACCCCATGCGTCGCATCGGCTCGTCGGGTGTGTGGGAGCTCTTCATCCCGGGCATCGGGCACGGGTCCCGGTACAAGTACGAGATCCTCACCGCCGCCGGCCACATCACCCTCAAGGCCGACCCGCTGGCCATGGCCACCGAGGCGCCGCCGGAGACCGCCAGCGTCGTCTACCAGTCGTCGTACGAGTGGGGCGACGCCGAGTGGGTCGTCCGCCGGCGTGAGGCAAATCCGTGGACCAGCCCGATGTCGGTCTACGAGTGCCACCTGGCATCGTGGCGGCACGTGCCCGAGGAGGGCGACCGGCCGCTCACCTACCGGGAGATGGCCGAGCAGCTTCCCGCCTACCTCACCGAGATGGGCTTCACCCATGTCGAGTTCCTGCCCGTCGCCGAGCACCCCTTCGGCGGGTCGTGGGGCTACCAGGTGACCGCCTACTACGCGCCGACGGCCCGGTTCGGCACGCCCGACGACTTCCGTTTCCTCGTCGATGCGCTGCACCAGGCAGGTATCGGCGTCATCGTCGACTGGGTGCCCGCCCACTTCCCGAAGGACGCCTTCGCCCTCGCCCGCTTCGACGGCACTGCCCTCTATGAGCACGAGGACCCCCGTCAGGGCGAGCACCCCGACTGGGGCACGCTGGTCTTCAACTTCGGCCGCCACGAGGTCAGCAACTTCCTCTTGGCCAACGCCCTGTACTGGATCGAGGAGCTTCACATCGACGGCCTGCGGGTCGACGCCGTCGCGTCCATGCTCTACCTCGACTACTCGCGCAAGGAAGGGGAGTGGGTCCCCAACCAGCACGGCGGAAGGGAGAACCTCGAGGCGGTCGAGTTCCTGCGCCAGCTCAACACCGTGGTGCACTCCGAGCACCCGGGCGTTCTCACCATCGCCGAGGAGTCCACCTCGTGGCCGGGCGTGTCCCGGCCGGTCTACCTGGGCGGCCTGGGCTTCGGTTTCAAGTGGAACATGGGCTGGATGCACGACACGCTCAGCTACTTCTCCAAGGAGCCGGTGCACCGCCGGCACCACCACCAGCAGCTCACCTTCGGCCTGCTGTACGCCTTCTCCGAGAACTTCTCCCTGCCCATCTCCCACGACGAGGTGGTGCACGGCAAGGGCTCCCTGATCAACAAGATGCCGGGCGACAAGGGGGCCCGACTGGCCACCCTCCGGGCCATGCTGGCGTGGATGTGGGCCCATCCGGGCAAGCAGCTGCTGTTCATGGGCTGCGAGATCGCCCAGGAGCGCGAGTGGTCGCACGACCGCAGCCTCGACTGGGACCTGCTGGGCGACGCCGGCCACCGCGGCGTGCAGCAGCTCGTGTCCGAGCTCAACCGCATCTACCGCAACGAGCCGGCGCTCTGGGAGGTCGACTTCGACGGCGAGGGCTTCGAGTGGATCGACGCCAACGACGCCGACCAGAACGTCCTGTCGTTCTGCCGGTACTCGGCCGGTCGGGAGCGGTCGCTGGCGTGCGTGGCCAACCTGTCGGGCACCGACCGCCCGGGGTACCGGATCGGTCTACCCAAGCAGGGGGCGTGGGAGGTGGTGCTCGACACCACGATGGCGAACGGCGGCTACCGGACCACCGAGCCCACCCCGTGGCACGGCTTCGACCGCTCCACCACCATCGACCTCCCGGCGTTGAGCGTGGTCTGGTTGGTCAACAACTGAGCTCGCCGATGTGACCGCAGTGCCGGTTCGAATGCAACCGGCACTGCGGCGATCGGCATGCGGCGATCGGCATGCGGCGATCGGCATGGAGGTGTCAGGGGCAGTTCACCACGTCGCTCCGAACCTTGTCGACGACGATGTCGACCAGGCCCAGTACTGACACGTGG
>Ga0136633_1002518_pt1 | contig 12576 bp, 8 predicted proteins | sample AntDrymeUQ832206_2_FD_105494 | JGI IMG/M metagenome (GOLD analysis project Ga0136633, IMG submission 105494) | Polar desert sand microbial communities from Dry Valleys, Antarctica - metaG UQ83 (22.06) | ecosystem: Environmental > Terrestrial > Soil > Desert | place: Antarctica: Dry Valley... | reverse complement strand
CGTGGCGCAGCGTGTGGCCGCGAAGATGGAAGAGGTCAACCGGACGCTACCGCCCGGGGTGGTCGCGAAGACGGTCTACGACCGCACGACGCTGGTCGATGCCACGATCGACACCGTCCGCCACAACCTCGTACTTGGTGCGCTCCTGGTGATCGTTGTGCTGTTTGTGTTCCTCGGCAACATCCGCGCGGCGCTCATCACCGCGTGTGTCATCCCGCTCTCGATGCTCCTCACGATTACGGGCATGGTCGAGTGGGGGGTCACGGGTAACCTGTTGAGCCTCGGCGCGCTGGATTTCGGGATCATCGTAGACGGCGCGGTCATCATCGTCGAGAACTGCATGCGGCGCCTTGGCGAGCGCCAGCGAGAACTCGGTCGGCTGCTGACTCGCGAGGAGCGGCTCGAGACGGTGTTCGAGGGGTCGAAGGAGGTACGGCGGGCGACGATGTTCGGCGAGCTGATCATCATGGTCGTGTATCTGCCGATCCTGACGCTCACCGGCATCGAGGGCAAGATGTTCTACCCGATGGCGTTCACGGTGCTGGCGGCGCTCTTCGGCGCGATGATCCTGTCGGTCACCTTCGTCCCCGCCGCGGTGGCGCTGTTGGTCACGGGCCGTGTCTCGGAGAAGGAGAATCCCGTCGTCCGATGGGCCGAGCGCGCATACCGGCCGACGCTCCTGACGGCGATGCGCAATCGAGTCGCGACGGTTGCCGTGGCGGGCGCACTCATGGTCGTGACCGGAGCCATGGCGATGCGTCTCGGCAGCGAGTTCCTGCCCAGCCTCGACGAGGGGGATCTGTTGGTGCACGCCCTGCGGATTCCGGGTACCAGTCTGACCACCGCGATCGAAATGCAGCACACGCTCGAACGAACGTTCAAGACCTACCCGGAAGTGGACTACGTGTTTTCCAAGATCGGCACGGCCGAGATCGCGACCGACCCGATGCCGCCGAGTGTCGCTGACACCTACGTGATGCTCAAGCCGCGGGAGGAGTGGCCGGACCCGCGTCGGCCGAAGGCGGAGTTCGTGGCGCAGCTCCAGAAGGACTTGCCGCTCGTCCCAGGGAACAACTACGAGTTCATCCAACCCATCCAGATGCGGTTCAACGAACTGATCGCGGGCGTGCGTAGCGACGTCGCCGTCAAGGTGTTCGGTGACGACATCGAAGTGCTGGCCGACGTCGGTACCCGGATCGAAAGCGTGCTGGCGTCAGTGCCGGGCGCGGCCGACACCAAGGTCGAACAGACGACAGGCCTGCCCATGCTGACGTTTCACTTCAAGCGCGCCGAGATGGCGCGCCTGGGGCTCAACGTCGCCGACGTGCAGGACGTCATCGAGGTGGCGATCGGCGGACGGGTTGTCGGCCAGGTGTTCGAGGGCGATCGCCGGTTCGACATTCTGGTGCGCCTCCCGGACGCGCTACGCACGGACATGGAGGCGATGGCGCGCATTCCCGTACCGTTGCCTCGGGCGGCGCGTCCGGCCAACGGTGACGCCGTGCCAGCGGGAGCCACTGGCGGCCATGTCGTCCCGCTTGGTGCCGTCGCTGACTTCGAGGTGGCACCAGGTCCGAACCAGGTGAGCCGCGAGAACGGCAAACGGCGGGTCGTCGTGACGGCCAATGTGAGAGGCCGAGACATCGGGTCGTTCGTCACCGAAGCGGAGCAGCGCATCCGCGAGGGCGTGGCCGTCCCCCCGGGATACTGGACGGCGTGGGGTGGGCAGTTCGAACAGCTCATCTCCGCCCGCCGGCGTCTCCAGATTGTCGTGCCTGCGGCGCTGTTGCTGATCTTCGGGTTGCTGTTTGTCACGTTCGGCAACGCGCGTGACGCCCTGCTGGTGTTCACGGGCGTGCCCCTCGCGTTGACCGGCGGCGTATTCTTCCTCTGGATTCGAGGCATTCCCTTCTCAATCTCGGCGGCTGTCGGATTCATCGCCTTGTCTGGCGTCGCCGTGCTGAACGGCCTGGTCATGATTACGTTCATCAACAAGCTGCGAGAGGAGGGACAGCCGCTGAATGACGCCGTCATCCAGGGCGCGATCGCCCGGCTTCGACCGGTGTTGATGACCGCCCTCGTGGCGTCGCTCGGCTTTCTGCCGATGGCGTTGGCCACGGGACGCGGCGCTGAGGTACAGCGACCGCTGGCGACGGTCGTCGCGGGCGGCATCCTGTCGTCCACGGCGTTGACGTTGCTGCTGCTGCCGGTGCTCTATCGTCTCTTCGCGCGTGACAGGCAGGCGGTCGAGCGCTGAGGGCGAGCCCCCCAACCCGGATCGGTCCCGCTCGGGAGACGTATCTCCGTCCGAACGTGCCTCGATTGGGAGCGAGATCAGACTCGTATCAATCCCCGCCGCCAGCGTGCGGTTGCATCGGTCGTGGAGCCTTAATTCGCGCCGCCCTTCGGCAGATCGCGGATGTCGCGGAGCGTCCGGCGCATCTCCTCCACGGCGTGCATATGCACGAGCGTACCCTGCAGGGCCTCGGCCGTCGCATGCACCGAGTCTGTGGCGGCTTGCCGGGCCTCGTGCGCGGCCGACCGAGCCGCCTCAGCCGCCCCCCGTGCCTCCTCAGCCGCCTGACGCGCCTGCTCCCGCTCATGCCGGAGGACCTCGGGCGCCTCACGGTGCTGGTCGCCGACTACACGCTCGCCTTCCGCCTGTCGTCGCCCCTGTTCGGCGCCCTCACGGTTGGTCTCCGCGTGCCGTCGGAACTGCTCGGCCTGCCGACGGCTTTCCTCCGCACTCGTCTTTGGTTCGGTCATGCCCCACCTCTCCCCTCGCCAAGGGCAACGCAGGACACCTGCGGCACCTGAGGCCAGAGCCACCTGGGAGCGTACAGGACCCGGGCGTACGGGGACGTTCCGTTTGGAACACCTGAGCACCGCTTCGAGTACGTGGAGCGGTCGCGGTTGGCTTTCAAGACCGTTGACAAAGTTTCCCGACCTGTTTTAGTCTCTCAAAATAATGATTTTGATTATTCAAAATGTCTGCCGTCTCATGCGCGCGCTTGCAGCCGCGTCGCGAGCCCCGCGCAGGCGAACGCTGACGGCGCTGGCACTGAGCCTGTTGTGTGTGCCTGTGAGCGGGTGGGCCCAGAGCACATCCTCCATCGGGGGGATCGTGACCGACTCGCAAGGGGGTGCCCTGCCCGGCGCGGTCGTGTCGCTGCGGCAGGCGGCCAGCGGGCTGGAGCGGCAGACCGTCGCCGGCGACCACGGCCACTTCGAACTCGCCAACCTGCCACTCGGCACCTACGACGTTCACTTTTCGCTGGCCGGATTTTCGCCTGAGCACCGGCGCGCCAACCTGACCTCAGCGCTGCCCGTCGACCTGCCCGTGACATTGAACATCGCCGCGGTCACCGACAGCGTGCGCGTGTCACCCGACGTGCCGGTGGTCGACGATTCCTCTGCGGGCTCTCGGCACTCGGTCAGCGTGACGCGCATCGAGCGCCTGCCGGTCGCCGTCTCCAGCCGCGGCCTCGAGTCGGTCCTGGTCACATTCCCCGGCTTTTCACAGAACGCCAATGGCGCGATCCATCCACGCGGTGCCCACAACCAGATGACCTTCGTGGTCGACGGCTTGCACATCAGCGATCAGTTGACCGGCGCGTTCGCCAACTCGCTCGATGTCGGCGTGGTGCAGACGGCCGAGGTGATCACCAGCAACGTGCCGCCCGAGTTCGGCAGCAAGGTGTCCGGCGTCGCGGTGCTCAACAGCCGCAGCGGGCTGGGCACCGGTCGGGCTCTCGCCGGGTCGCTCGCCGCCTCGTTCGGTGGATTCGGCACGGGGCAGGGGGCGCTTCAAATTGGCGGCGAGCGCGGGCGCGTTGGCTACTTCGGGTCGGTCACGACCATGCGGAGCGACCGGTTCCTCGACCAGGTATCGCTTGACAACGCCCACAACGCCGGTCACTTCACCCGCGGCTTTGGCCGTGCGGACGTGCGGGTGTCCGACCGGGACACGCTCCGCCTCCATGCGATGGGCGGCCGTTCCGCCTTTGAGTTGGCCAACCTGCGGTCACAGGCACTGGCTGGCCAGGACCAGCGTCAGGCACTGAGCGATGTGTCGACGTGGGCCTCGTACCTGCGCGCACTCGACCGACAGTCGACGCTCGAGGCCACGGTCGGCTATCGCGCCACCGCCGCGGGGCTCGACGCCAGTCCCGGCGATACCCCGGTGACCGCCGCGCAGGATCGGCAGTTGTCGACGTTGACGGCCAACGCCCGGTACACGCGCACCATCGGCGCCCAGATGGTGCGCGCCGGCTTCGACGTCCAGCGGTTCCCGGTCCAGGAGCGCTTCACGATGGGCCTCACCTCGCCGTCGTTCAACGTGCCTGGATCCCCTCGCTATAACGAGGCCTTGCTGCCGTACGACCTGACGCGGGGCGGGACGCCGTTCGTCTTCAGCGACGCGCAGACCGGCAGCCAGGTCAGCGCTTTCGTGCAGTCGACGGTGCACTGGGGTCCGGCGACCTTCACGGGCGGCCTGCGCCACGACGAGTATCGCTTCCTGGTGACCGGCCGGCAGCTCCAGCCGCGGGTCGGTGTGGCCTACCGCGTTGCTGGTCGGGATCTTGTGCTGCGCGCCTCATATAATCGCAACTACCAGACACCGCCGAACGAGAACCTGCTGCTTTCCAGTTCCGAAGCGGCCAGCCAACTGGCCCCGGCCAGCGTGCGCGACGCGCTCGGCGGCGGCTACCAACCGATCCGTCCCGAACGCCAGAACGTCTACGAGGGAGGCCTGCAGACCGCGGTCGGCCGCTTCGCCACGTTCGACGCGTCGGTCTACCGCAAGACCTCGGTCGATCAGCAGGACAACAACAACTTCTTCGACACGGGGATCATCTTTCCCACCACGTTGAAGAGCATTCGGGTCACCGGCGCCGAGGCCAGGCTGTCGCTCGTGCCACGCCACGGGGTGAACGGTGCACTCAGTGCGACGACGGGCCGGGCGGTATCGACGCCGCCGTTCACCGGTGGCTTGTTCCTGGGGCAGGACGCCGTCGATCTGTTGTCGGCCGGGCCGTTCCTCATCGACCACGACCAACGTTTCAGCCTGCACGGCACGATGTCCTACGACGCGCCAGGGCCGTGGTGGGTGAGTGCATCGGTCCGCCATGACAGCGGGCTCGTCTCCAACCCATCCGACCCGGCGGTGGTCGCGCGCGACCCAGACTTCGCCGACCTGCTGCCGTATGTCGATCTCGAGGCCGACACGCCGCGGGTTCGGCCGCGCACGATTGTCGACCTCGGCGGCGGCCTCGATTTGAAAAGCGCGGAGGGCGTCCGCCGCTGGAGTCTGCAACTGCAGCTGACCAACCTGACCAATCGCATCGCGCTCTACAACTTCCAGTCGGTGTTCGTTGGCACGAGGCTCGTGCAGCCACGCACCGTCTCGGCGCGGATCGTTCGCTATTTCTGATATCGGCCCATTTGGAACGCCGCGCCGCCCTCACCCCCAATGCGCTCGTCGACATGGACGGGCGCCGCGCCAACCTGAGCGTCGTCTGGCGCATTGACCCGCCTTGACGCGGACCAGGCGCTGTCACGTTGGCTGCCGGGTCGGCTCGACCAAGGGGCCGGGCGCGGCGACGTGTCTGCTTTGGTACAGGCACAACACTCCGAAGCCGCTAGAGTGGACTGAGAGGTCGGCGGGAGGTCTCAGCACTGAGGAGTCTCATGAAGCCAAGCATTACGCTGGGCCGTCTGTTCGGCGTCGAGATCGGACTCCACTACAGCTGGTTCATCATCGCGCTCCTGATCACGCTGTCATTGGCTGGCCACTTTGGCGCGACCAATCCCGGTTGGAGCCGCACCATCGTCTGGAGCTCGGCGGTCGTCACCGCCCTGCTCTTCTTCGTGTCCATCGTGGTCCATGAGCTGTCACACGTGTTGGTGGCACGCGCCCGGGCCGTCCCAGCGCGATCGATCACGTTGTTCGCGCTCGGCGGTGTCGCCACGATGGAGACGCCGGCGCCGGATGCGAAGACCGAGTTCCTGATCGCCGCGGCCGGCCCCGTTGCCAGCGTCGCGATTGGCCTGGCATGTTACGCGCTGGCGGCATCGCTTGGCTGGTCGCCACAATCTGAGATCGGTCCCTCGACGGCGGTACTGGGCTGGTTGGGGTACATCAACATTTCGCTCGCGGTGTTCAATCTGATTCCTGGGTTTCCGCTCGACGGTGGCCGGATTCTGCGCGCCGCGCTCTGGGCACGAAGCGGCGATGCCGACGGGGCGACGATGACGGCGGCGCGTGTGGGTCAAGCCGTCGCGTTCGGCTTGATCCTGATCGGGGTCATGCGGTTCTTCGCGGGCGCAGGGTTTGGCGGCCTCTGGATTGCCTTCATCGGGTGGTTCCTGCTCCAGGCCGCGCAGGCCAGCTACGCCCAGGTGGCGGTCGTTGCCGACCTCCAGGGCATTCGCGTGCAGGACATCATGTCCACCGACTGCACCACGGTGGATGCGGACATGCGTGTGCAGACCCTGGTGGACGAGCACCTGTTGCGGACCGGGCAACGCTGCTTCGTAGTGGGCAGCCCCGGCCGAATCGTCGGCTTGATCACGTCGCACGAAATCAAGGACGTCGCGCGCGACCAGTGGGCCACGACGCCGCTGGGCAGCGTCATGCGCCCGCTCGACCTGCTTCGGACAATCACACCCGACCTGCCGGCGATTTACGCGCTGACGCTCATGGGACGAGAAGACGTCAATCAGCTGCCGGTGATGTCGGGGACCAGGTTCGAAGGCATCGTCAGCCGCAGGCACATCGTGCAACTCCTGCAGACCCGCGCCGAGTTGAACAGCCCGAGCACGCCGAAGACCGCCGCGCCACTGACCGCCATCGCACAGACAGGGAATTGACAATGACAACAGCAACGACAGTTCGACAGGTGCCCATCGAGAAAGGCATGCCGGATCAGATGAAGGCGCTGGTCTTTCAGGGTCCGGGCAAGCGAGCGTGGGAAGACCGACCCACGCCGGGCGTCCAGGCGGCCACCGATGCCGTCGTCCGGATCACGACCACGACCATCTGCGGCACCGACCTGCACATTCTCAAGGGTGACGTGCCAAGTGTCACGCCCGGGCGGATTCTCGGGCATGAAGGAGTCGGTGTCGTCGAGGCCGTGGGTGCGGCAGTCACGAAGGTCCGCCGCGGCGATCGGGTGATCGTCTCGTGTATCACGTCGTGCGGCAAGTGCGACTACTGCCGACGCGGGATGCTCTCGCACTGCCGCCACGGCGGCTGGATCCTCGGCAACACGATCGACGGCACGCAGGCGGAGTATGTGCGGATTCCCTACGCCGACACGAGCCTGCATCATGCGCCCGCCGACAGCGACGAAGAGGCGCTCGTGATGCTGAGCGACATTCTGCCGACCGGTTTCGAGTGCGGCGTCCTGAGCGGCACCGTCAAGCCCGGCGACACCGTGGCGATTGTCGGCGCAGGGCCGATCGGTCTCGCCGTGCTGCTGACCGCGCAGTTCTATTCTCCCGCGGCCCTCATCATGATCGACCTCGACGACCACCGGTTGGACGTCGCCACCAGCTTCGGCGCGACGGCCGTGATCAACAGCGGCGACGGGAAGGCGGTCGAGCGTGTGCTCGCGTTGACGGGTGGCACTGGCGTTGACGTCGCAGTGGAAGCTGTGGGTATCGGCCCCACGTTTGACATCTGCCAGTCGATTCTCGCCCCCGGCGGGCACTTGGCCAACGTCGGCGTCCATGGTCAGCCGGTGACGTTGCATATCGAGAAACTCTGGGACCGGAACGTCACACTCACCACGCGCCTGGTGGACACCGTGACCACGCCCCTGCTGCTGAAGATGATCCAGTCGGGCACGCTGCGTTCTACTACGCTCGTGACCCACCGTTTCGCGCTCGAGGAGGTCATGGCGGCCTACGACACCTTTGCGAACGCGGGCACCGAGGGGGCGCTCAAGGTGATCCTGCAGGCGGGTCGGTGACGCCGGCTGCCGAATGGTCGCCTTCCCGCCGGTAGGCGGCCCATGACGTCTCAGCCAGCCTGCATCCTGACGCTGAATGGCGGCTCGTCGAGCATCCGGTTCGCGGTGTACGAACTGGGCGACACGCTCCGGCGACGTGTCGACGGCCAGATCGATCGCCTCGGCACGCGCAGCGCGACGTTCATCGTGCGCGATCCGGTCGGAGCCCCGCAGGCCAGGCGTTTACTGGACACCGCCGACCGCGGCGTGGCCGTGGCCGCCGTGCTGGACTGGCTGGGGGCCCATCCGCTCTTCGCGTCGATGACGGCCGTCGGACACCGTGTCGTGCACGGCATGCGGTATGTGCAGCCGGAACTGATCACGCCGGCCCTGCTGGCCCAACTGCGCCGGAACACGTCCTATGCGCCCGATCACCTGCCGAGCGAAATCAGCCTGATCGACGCCGTTGCGCAGCGGCTTCCCGGGCTCCCCCAAGTGGCATGTTTCGACACCGCGTTTCATCGCACCATGCCGCGGCTTGCCACGCTCCTGCCGATTCCGCGCCGCTTCGAGGCGGAGGGCATTCAGCGTTACGGGTTTCACGGGCTGTCGTACGCCTACCTGATGTCAGAACTCACGCGCCTGGGCGATCCCGCGGCGTCGACCGGTCGTGTGATCCTCGCGCATCTCGGCAGCGGCGCCAGCCTGGCGGCCGTGCGCGACGGCCAGAGCATCGACACCACCATGGGTTTCACACCGACGGGCGGTGTGCCGATGGGCACCCGCTGCGGAGACCTGGACCCAGGGGTGATCAACTACCTGATCCAGGCGCGGGGCCTGACGCCGGCGCGCGTTCACCACATGCTGAACCACGAATCCGGGCTTCTGGGCGTGTCGGACTCGAGTGCCGACATGCGCGACCTGCTCGCGCAGGAAGGCGGTGACGTGCGGGCGGCCGAGGCCGTGGGGCTGTTCTGCTATCAAGTCCGGAAGGGAATCGGCGCTCTTGCCGCCGCCCTCGGCGGGGTGGACACGCTCGTCTTCGCCGGAGGTATCGGTGAACACGCGCCGCAGGTGCGCGCGCGTGTGTGCGCCGAACTGAGTTTTCTCGGCATCGAGCTGGACGCGTCGCTGAATGCGGAGTCGGCCGAAGTGATCTCCTCGAGCGCCAGCCGGGCCACGGTCCGCGTCATTCGGACGGATGAAGAGCTGATGATCGCGCGCTCGGTGCTCCGTTCCGTGCTCCGCCGCGAGGACGGCGACGTCACCGACGCTGTGCAATCCGGTACAGCCGCCCGCACGGGGTGGGCCTAGTCTGGCATGGGACACTCGGGCTCGACGTCCTGTTGAGCGCGATCCTCAGTTCAGGAGAAACACGGCCATGGCTCGATTCGGACTCTTCGCACACGCCCTCGCGATCGGCGCTCTGATCGCGATGACGCCATCCGCGCACGCACAGCCGGCTTCGCCAGCGCCTGTCGCACAACCACAGCCGGACCATCAGGAACACCACCCAGCGACCGCAGGGAAGCCCGACGCGAAAGCGCAGGAGGCCCCGATGATGGCCATGCAGCAGAAAACGATGGCCGACATGAAGGCGGCAGACGCCACGCTCGATGCGCTGGTGACGAAGATGAACAGCGCCGAGGGCGGCGCGAAGGTTGACGCGATCGCCGCGCTGCTGACGACGATGGTGCAGCAGCACAAGACGATGCGCGAGGGCATGATGCAGATGCACGGCCGGATGATGATGCCGATGGGCGTGGCACCCGCGCCGGCGAAGCGATGACGAGCGGCCCAGAATGAGAGCTCCCATGAGTACGAACACCAACACGGTCGTCATCGTCGTCGCGCTGGTCGTCGTCCTTGCGCTGGTCCTGTACTTCGGCGGTGGCGGGATGCATGGATGGGGAGGCATGATGGGCGGCCACTGGATGGGCGGGCGTTAGTCGTCGAGTCGCCACGCACACATCATGAACACCGCAACGAACCCATCCCACGATCACGAGGGCCACGACGCACACGAGGGCCACTCCCCCCGGATGTTCCGGGACAAGTTCTGGCTCTCCCTGATCCTGACCGTTCCGGTCGTGTTCTGGTCAGCACACGTTCAGGCACTCCTGCACTACAACGCTCCGGAATTTCCAGGGTCAACCTGGATGGCCGCCGTTCTCGCGACGGCGGTCTTCTTGTACGGCGGCCTGGTCTTCCTGCGCGGCGCGTGGCGGGAGCTGACAGACCGACTACCGGGGATGATGACTCTCATCTCCCTGGCGATCGTCGTGGCCTTCCTGTTCTCCTGGGTCGTCCAGTTGGGCCTGCTCCGAGCGGATGCGCTGTGGTGGGAGTTGGCGAGTCTGGTCACGATCATGCTCCTGGGCCACTGGATCGAGATGCGATCCATAGGCCAGGCCGAGGGCGCGCTCAAAGAGCTGGCCAAACTGCTGCCAGACGTCGCCACGCGGATCACGGACGGCGGCGAGGAGCAGGTGGCGATCGGCGACCTCGAGGACGGCGATCTCGTGCTGGTGCGTCCGGGCGAGAGCATCCCGGCAGACGGCGTGGTGCGCAAGGGGGAGAGTGACATCGATGAGGCGATGATCACGGGCGAGTCCAGGCCGGTGAAGAAGAAGGAAGGCGACGACGTGATCGCGGCGACGATCAACGGCGCCGGCTCGCTCCGCGTCGAGGTCACCGGCACCGGTGAGCACACCAAGCTCTCCGGCATCATGCGGCTCGTGGCCGATGCGCAGAAGTCCAAGTCCCGAGCACAGCACCTGGCCGACCGGGCGGCCCAGATCCTCACCGGCGTGGCGCTCGCGAGCGGTGTGCTGACGCTGATCGTGTGGCAATTGCTCGGCGCGCGTATCGACTTCTCGATCGTCCGCGCCGTGACCGTGCTCGTCATCGCCTGCCCTCACGCGTTGGGCCTGGCCGTGCCCCTGGTGGTGGCGATTTCAACGACGCTGGCCGCCCGGAACGGTCTCCTGGTGCGTGACCGGCGTGGTCTCGAAGAAGCGCGGAACCTCGACACGGTCATTTTCGACAAGACCGGCACGCTGACACTGGGCGAGTTCAGGATCGTCAAGATGTCCGTCGCCGAAGGCCTGTCCGAGGAGGAGGCGCTGCGCGTCGCCGCCGGCGTCGAGTCGGAGTCCGAGCACCCGATCGCGCGGGGCATCGTCAAGACCGCGGAGGACCGGCACATCGAGGTGCCGCCCGCCGACGGGTTCCGCGCCCTGCCCGGCAAGGGCGTGGCGGCCACGGTGGCCGGCACCGAATACCATCTGGGCGGCCCCGCGCTCCTCAAGACCGAAAAGGTGGAGGTGCCGGCGGCGATCCAGGAGGCAGCAGAGGCCGCGGCAGGCCGAGGGCAGGCTGCCATCTACCTGATCCGGGACCGGAAGGCACTGGCCGTCTTCGCCGTGGCCGACGCGATCCGCGAGGAGAGCCGGGAGGCCATCGCCGCGCTGCATGAGCGAGGCCTGAAGGTCGCGATGCTCACGGGCGATGCGCAGGCGGTGGCCGACGCCGTGGCCCAGGAGTTGGGCATCGACACCGTCTTTGCCGAGGTCCTTCCCGACGACAAGGCCTCCAAGGTCCGGGAGCTCCAGCAGCAGGGACACAAGGTGGCCATGGTGGGGGACGGGGTGAACGATGCCCCAGCGCTCGCCACCGCCGACATCGGCATCGCCATCGGCGCCGGTGCGGATGTGGCCGTGGAGGCTGGCCACATCGTGCTCGTCCGCTCCGATCCCCGTGACATTCCCCGGATCGTCACGCTATCACGGGCCACCTATCGCAAAATGGTGCAGAACCTGTGGTGGGCGGCAGGCTACAACATCGTCGCCATCCCGCTGGCCGCGGGCGTGCTGGCGGCGTGGGGCATCCTCCTCACACCGGCCATCGGGGCCGTGCTGATGTCCGCGAGCACGGTGGTCGTGGCCATCAATGCGCAGCTTCTGAAGCGCGTCAAGTTGTGACGACCCCGCCGGCGTACAGGTAGTCGCTTGCGATCAGAAGAGATCCCAGGGGGAGACCGCCAGCAGCGCGACGAGGCGCTCCTCGACCGGCTGCAGCGCGCGGCGTTTGCCTACTTCCTGATCCACGTCAACCCAACGAATGGACTGATCGCCGACAAGTCTCGAGAAGACTGGCCCGCGAGCATCGCGGCGACAGGGCTCGCGCTGGCCGCGGTCGCGATCACGCTGACGACACTGCGTTTCTTCTGGAACAGCGTCCAGACCACTGCGGCCGACGCCACGGGGTACAAGGGGTTCTACTATCACTTCCTCGACATGGCGACCGGCCGCCGTGCCCAGGGCTGTGAGCTCTCCACGGTTGACTCAGCGTTCCTGCTGGCCGGCGCGTTGACCGCCGCTGCCTACTTCGACCGCGACGTCCGCGACGAGCAGGAGATTGGCAGGTTGGCCAATGCACTGTACCGGCGTGCCGACTGGCGCTGGGCGCTCCTCTCCGTACGCGATGGTACCGCTCGTGGCGATGCACGATCGGTTCGATGTCGCCTTCGCCAACGACGCCGATCACGATCGCCACGGGATCGTCACGTCGACGGCGGGCTTGATGAATCCCAACCACTATCTGGCCGTCGCCATTTCGT
>Ga0136633_1002517_pt1 | contig 12576 bp, 12 predicted proteins | sample AntDrymeUQ832206_2_FD_105494 | JGI IMG/M metagenome (GOLD analysis project Ga0136633, IMG submission 105494) | Polar desert sand microbial communities from Dry Valleys, Antarctica - metaG UQ83 (22.06) | ecosystem: Environmental > Terrestrial > Soil > Desert | place: Antarctica: Dry Valley... | reverse complement strand
GACCTCCGCCGTCCGCGCCTCCACGTACGTGCCGCTGACCGTCGGCGACGTCACCGCGGCTGCGGGCGCACCGCCAGCTGCCAGCGCCGGGGAAGCGGTCAGGGTCGCAACGAGTGCCAGGGCAGCGCGGGTCATGGAAGCCTCACAGAAAAATTCAGAATTCGGAATGCAGAATTCAGAAGGAATGACGAATGCAGGGCGGCGCGACCAATGTCGGCCGTCCCCACACATCTCCATGAACGAGCATGCGGCCCCGGGCAGCGGGGGACAAGGACAAAATTCAAAATTCAGAATTTTCACTTCTGAATGACCCGACCTCGCCCCGACACTACGGCCGAGCCCGCCAGGATGACGACGATCGCCACGACAATGCGCCAGGTCAGCGGTTCGTGGAGTATCCAGGTGCCAAGGACGATGGCCACCACCGGGTTGACGTAGGGGTAGAGCGACACGGTCGACATCGGCAGATGCCGCAAGGCATAGGTATAGGCGACAAAGCCGATGAGGCTGCCGGCCACGATGAGGTAGGTCATGGCGGCCACGCTGCCGGGCGTCCACGACAGGCGCCCGAACTCGCCGTGCACGGCCGCCGCGGTCAGCATCACGACGCCTCCGGCCAGCATCTGAAACGCCGACGACACCAGCGGGTCGGTGTCCCGCAGGCGATGCTTAGAAATGGTGGAGCCAATCGCCCAGCCCACGCACGCCAACTGCGTCGCGATGAGCCCGCCGACCCACGTCCAGCCGGAGGTCGCCGACGTGGCCTGGACCAGGTCGGGCCAGACAAGCAGCATGATGCCGGAAAAGCCAATCAGCAGACCAACGACCGTCCTTTGGGTCAGCCGTTCGCCGCCAGCCAGCGCCTCGACCCCCACCATCCAGAAGGGCGCCGACGCCACCAGCACCGCCACCAGGCCGGTCGCCATGAACTGCTCGGCCCACACCACCCCGCCATTGCCAAAACCCAGCATCGTCCCGCCAACCAGCAGGTAGGTGGGCGCCCGCTGCCACTCCGGCCACTGGTGCCCGAGCAGTCGAAGTGCCACCGCGAGCAGGCTGCCCGCAACCGTGAACCGGATGCCTCCAAGCAGGAAGGGCGGAACGGTCTCGAGCGCGACCTTGATTCCCAGGTAGGTCGTCCCCCAGAAGAAGCACACCGCGATGAATGCCGCGTAAGCCCGCTGCGTGGTGCTCACGTGCACGGTGCCACCCCATCGCCGTGCGAGGCCCCCGCAAGTTGGCCGAGCGGCAGGCGCGGCGTTTCCTTCACGGTTTCAAGAACCACGGTGGTGCGGGTCGACACGACTCCTGGAATCCGGTAGGGGCGGCTCCCCGAGCTGCCTGGCACCTCATGCCGTCAGGGCGCCTCGGGGAGGCGCCCCTACCACCACGGGGGATGTGCGCCGCCGATCATTGCGGGGGGCGACGTCTGACGCCGGTAGGGGCAGCTCCCCGAGCTGCCCTTTCACGTCATGTCGTCCGGGCGCCTCGGGGAGGCGCCCCTACCTTCAGGTGTCTGCCCTCGCACCTAATGACAGCAGCCGCTGCCGCTACCGGCCACGCAGCAGCCCGCGTTGGCGGCGCCGCCGTCCGGCCCCATCGCCTTCTGGGTCTGCGTGCACCAGTAGGCGGTGGCGTCCCAGTTGCCGGCGTGCTGCAGTTCACCCGGGTCCGGAGTGCTCAGGACGTACATGCCCTTGTGGCGCAGGTGCGCGCAGTGCACCTCGGGCGACACCAGGCGGGATTCAGGAATGGGATGAGCCACGGTTCACCTCTCAGGCCGTCACGCCGGCCGCGTGCAGGAGCGCCCGCTTGATCGCGGTCTTTGTCACCTGCACCTTGTATGCGTTCTGGGACATCGGGGTCGCCGCAGCCAGCGCGGCCTCGGCTGCCTTGATGGCGGTGGCCTCAGTCAGCGGCTGACCCTTCAGCGCGGCCTCGGCCTCTGGCGACCGCCACGGGATCGGCGCGACCGCCCCCAGCACCACGCGCGCGTCGGTCACCGTGGTCCCCTGCATCTGCAACGCCACCGATGCGAAGGCGATCGGCCAGTCGTGCGAACTGCGGAACCGGACCTCGTAGGTGGCGCTTTTCATCGCCTTGGCCGGCGGCAGGATGACGTGGGTCAGCAGTTCATCGGGCCGCAGCGACGTCTCGCCATAGAGGTTGCGCTCCGGCAGCTCGTAGAACTCCTCGGCCAGCACTTCCTTCTCGCCGCGCGGACCCGCGATGCGCAGTTTCGCGCCAAACGCCACCAGCGGCACCGCCAGACTCGACGGGTGCACGATGTGGCAGGGACCGCCGCCGAGGATGGCGTGGAACTGGTTCTCGCCGTCAACCGAATAGCACCGCGCCCCGCCCTTCTTGAGGCACGGGAACTCCTCGTTGCGGAAGTACCAGCAGCGCGGACGCTGCATGAGGTTGCCGCCCACCGTGCCCAGATTGCGGATCTGCGGAGTGCCGACTTCCGCGGCCGCCTCCATCAGCGCCGCGTACTGCGAGGTGACGATGGCGTGCGCCTGCAGGTCGACCAGTCGTACGGCGGCGCCAATCCGCAGCCCGCCGTCAGGGGTCGCGACGATCGTGCCGTCCAGTCCCTTGACGTTGACCAGCCGGTCCGGCGTGGCGATGCGGTCCTTGAGCAGCGAGACCAGGTCCATGCCGCCGGCCAGGGGCATGATCTTCCCGCGCTCGCGCCCGAGCGCCGCCAGCGCCTGCTGCTCGTTGGCAGCCTTGACGTATGCAAACGGCTTCACTGCGTGCCTCCTGCGCGTTCACCCTCGAGAGCGGTGAGCACCTTCTGCGGCGTCAGCGGGATGCTGCGCACGCGCACGCCGATGGCGTTGGCCACGGCGTTGGCAATCGCGGCCGCCGTCGAAATCGTCGGCGGCTCACCGATGCCGATCACCCCGCGCTCCGGCTGGTTCATCAGCATGATGTCGATCTTCGGGATGTCGCTCATCCCCGGCACCAGATACCACTCCATGTTGGGATTGACCATCGTCGCCGTGTTGCGGTCCAGGATGCGGTCCTCGTACAGGGCGTAACCGACGCCCATGACCATCCCGCCGATGCACTGACTCTCGGTGGCGAGCTGGTTGACGATCAGGCCGCAGTCCTGCACACACAGGATGCGGTCCACCTTGGCAATGCCGGTCTCGATGTCCACCGAGACCTCCGCAAACTGCACGCCGCTCGACCCGCTGGCCGAGAGACCAGGCTCCCACCCGGCGTTGACCGACACCGGCGTGGTCTGCAGTCGCTTGCAGGCGTCGGCCCAGCTGAGCCCCTTGCCCGGCGTCCCCTTGGCGTGCACCCGACCGTTGCCGGCCGTGATCTGGTCGGCCGCCACGCCGATGGCCGGCGCCACGCGGGTGGCCAGCTCCTGCAACGCCTTGCTCACCGTGACGCGAATCGCCGGCGACACCGCCGGCGCGGTCGTCGACCCGCCGCTGCCGCCACTGAACGGGTAGTTGCTGTCGCCGAGCTCGACCTTGATGTCCTTCACCTGCAAGCCGAGCGTCTCGGCCGCGATGATGGCAATCAACGTGCGCGTGCCGACCCCGAGGTCCTGCGTGCCGCAGCGCACCACCACCCCGCCGTCGGGCAGGATCTCGCACTGGGCCTGCGTGCCGCGACCGCCACCGCCCCACCTGTTGGCCGCACAGCCCATGCCGCGTTTGACCGGCCCGGGCGTTGGATCGCCGGTGGCGTGACGCTTGTCCCACCCGAACTTGGACGCGCCCACCTTGAAGTACTCACGCCACATCGCGTTGGGCGCCTGCGGGGGCAGGTTGCGGATGCGGAACTCGATCGGGTCCATCTTGACCCGGTCCGCGAGCTCGTCCATCAGCATCTCGGTGATGAAACAACCCTGCGGATGGCCTGGGGCGCGCATCGCCCGCTGCTGCCCGGCGTTGATGTAGACGTCTTTGTGGACGCGCCGCCGATTCGGGAACGTGTAGATATAGGGGAGCGGGAAGCCAGACGACGCGCCCGCGCCGCCGGTGCCCCAGGTCTCGGCCTCGAACGCCGTCAGCATGCCGTCGGCCGACACCCCGGCCTTGATCCTGGCGTGCGCCGACGGTCGATTGCCCGACGCCAGGTGCTCCTCACGCCGGTCCAACATCAGCTGCACCGGCGCCTTGGCGTCCTTGGCCAGCCTCGCACAGGCAATCCCCTGCACGTCGGGGCCGAACTTGCTGCCGAAGCCACCGCCCATGTGCTCGGTGATCACCCGCACGTTTGCCTGCGGGATGCCGAGGCTGGTGGCAAAGCCCTCGCGGGTGCCGTGCACCGCCTGGGTGCTGACCCACGCCGTCAGCTTGTCGCCGTCCCACTCACACGTGCAGCCGTGCGTCTCGAGCGACACGTGCGTCTGCACCTGCGTGCTGTACGTCTGCTCGATCACGTGCGCCGCCGCCGCGAAGCCGGCGGTGATGCTGCCTTCCTCCTCGGTCTGCGACGCCTTGACGTTGCCGCCCTCGAACACCGTCGGCGCTTCCGGACGCATCGCCTGTTCGACCGAGGCCAGAAACGGCAGGACCTCGTACTCCACCCTGATCGCCCGCGCCGCGTCGCGCGCCTGATCCTCGGTGGCGGCAGCCACGGCGGCCACCTCATCTCCCACGTACATCACCTTGCCGCCTGGCTTGGCGATGGTCACCGCCGCCTTGACGCCCTTCATGGCCAGCGCCGGCGCCAGGTCGATCGACGTGATGCGCGCGTGCGGATGCGGCGATCGCAGGATGCGGCCGAACAGCAGCCCGGGGCGCTTGATGTCGTAGGAGTACTTGGCGCGTCCCGCGACCTTCAGCGGCCCGTCGATCCGGTTCACACTTGTGCTCAGGATCCGGCGTTCCTTCGGCCAGGCAAACGGCGAGTTCGGGTTGGCCGTGGCCGGCAGATTGACCTCGGCGACCTGATCACCGGTCGTCGCCTCGTTCACCGGCACCATCGGTTCCTCAGCCACGCGCGCCTCCCTTCACCGACAGGACGCCTTCGAGCAGTCGCACGTAGGTGCCGCAGCGGCAGATGTTGCCATCCAGCGCCTTCTTGGCCTGCGCCGCGGTGGGGTTGGGAATCTTGTCGAGCAGCGCCACAGCCGACATCACGAAGCCCGGCGTGCAGAAGCCACACATCGTGCCGTCCTTCTCGAAGATCGCCTGCTGCACCGGGTGCAGCACGGTGCCCTGGGTGAGCCCCTCGATCGTCCGGATGTCGGCACTCTCGGCGTCTACAGCCAACACAGAGCAGGCATACGCCGTGCGCTTGTCGATCATCACCGTGCAGGCCCCGCACGACCCGCGGTCGCACACCCGCTTGGCGCCCGTCAGCTCGAGCTGCTGCCGCATGGCGTCGAGCAGCGTCGTCCGCGGCTCCACCGTCACGGTGCGCTTCTGGCCGTTGATGGTGAGGGTGAGCGGCGCGGCATCCGGGCCCACCACGGCGGCGGTCTGCGCGTCGGCGGTCTCCGGCGCGATGGCCGCGGCGACGACGGGCGCCACACCGACCGACCTGAGAAAGGTCCGTCGTGAAAAATTCGGGCCTGACGCCGACGGCTCCGCGTGCGCGGTGGAGGGCGAATCCTCGCCAGCCGGGCGTGAACGCGTGTGTTCGGACACGAGAACCTCGCTGTTACAGGAAGTGGGAACGGCTACGGAGGGCAAGACTACCACCACAGGGAAATTGAGAATTCGGAATTAGGAATGAAGGGCAGCTCCAGCATCCGAAGCGCTCCGCGGTAGGCAAGCACGCAGGCCGCGGCCCCGCCCTCCGACGGGAGGGGCGCCGCGCCGTGACACGCCAGCCCGTGCGACGCCCGCCACGCAAAAGTCGAACAGCCCGTCATACGGTCCGGGCAGATCACCCCGTTGGCCCCGCGCTTCATTCTGCATTCCTCAATTCTGAATTCCGTGAGGCATGCCAGAATCCCGTCGTGTTCACGACCGCGGCGCCGGCCCGGCCACACGCGCTGCCGCCGTCACAGTTGCTGATCCTCAGCGTGCTCGGCCTGATCACGGTCGGCACGTTGCTGCTGTCGTTGCCGTGGGCGGCCGCCGGTCCGGCGCGCCTGCCCTGGCACGCCGCCCTCTTTACCGCGACCTCCGCCGTCTGCGTCACTGGCCTCATCGTCGTGGACACCGCCGCGGACCTGTCGCCGTTTGGCCAGGGGGTGGTCCTGCTGCTGATTCAAACCGGTGGGCTCGGCTACATGACCTTCTCGACCCTGGTCGGCGTGGCGCTCGGCCGGCGCATCACGCTGCAGGAGCGGCAGACCCTGGTTGAAGGACTCAACGCGTTCAGTCCAGGCGAGGTGGTCCGATTCGCCCTGAGCGTGTTCCGCGTGACGGTGGTCCTCGAAGTCATCGGCGCGGTCGTCCTCGCGGCGTGGTGGGCCAACACCCACGGGCTGGCGCGAGGCGCCTGGCTCGGTGTGTTCCACGCCGTCTCCGCGTTCAACAACGCCGGCTTCTCCCTGTTCTCCGACAACCTGGTCGGTGCCTCGAATCAGCCTGTCGTGCTGCTGACCGTCTCGTTCCTGGTGATTGCCGGTGGCCTCGGCTTCTTCACCATCCTCGAACTGGCCTCCCTCCGGCGCCGGGCGCTCCGCCTGTCCGTACACTCGCAACTGGTCCTTTCGGCCACAGCGGTCCTGCTCGCCGCCGGGACTGTCGCGATCTACCTCCTCGAGCGCGACAACCCGGCCACATTGGGCGTCATGCCGGCTGGACAGGCCTGGCTGGCCGCGTGGTTCCAGTCAGCGATCACCCGCACGGCCGGCTTCAACTCGATTGCCATCGGTGCCTGCCAACCGAGTGCGCTGTTTGTGATGATCATCCTGATGTTCATCGGCGCCGCGCCCGGGAGCACCGGAGGCGGCGTCAAGGTGACCACCGTGGGCGTGCTCCTGGCCGCCCTGTGGGCAACCGCTCGCGGTGGAGCCGACGCCGTGCTGTTCAAGCGCCGATTGCCGCCCGAGCAGATCGCCCGAGCCTTCCTGGTCTGCCTCGTCGCCTTCCTGGCCGTCAACGCCCTGGCGGGTGTCCTGCTTGCCCGAGAACACCGTGGCCTGCTGCCGACGCTGTTCGAAAGTGTCTCCGCCTTCGGCACGGTCGGCATGTCCACCGGCGAGGGCACCAGCCCCCTCAGCCTGAGCGGGCACTTCTCGGTGAGTGGGCGCCTGCTGATTGCGGCCATGATGGTCGCAGGGCGTCTTGGACCGCTGACCCTGCTGATGGCGGTGGCGCAACGCACCGAAGCCTCCCGGATCCGCTATCCGGAAGGAAAGGTGCTCATTGGATAGACCAATTCACCATGTCGAAACGTCTGTACGCAGTCATCGGACTCGGTCGATTCGGGTCGGCCGTCGCGGCCACGCTGGTGTCGCTCGGCCAGGACGTGATCGGCGTGGACGACGACGAGGATCGTGTCCGGGAGATGGGCGAACTGATCACCAACGCCCTGCAGATCGACGCCACCGACATGCGCGCGTTGCGGCAGGCCGGCGTCAAGGAGGCCGACGTCGCCGTGATCTCGATTGGCGAGAACATCGAGGCCAGCCTGCTGGTGGTGATGCAGGTGAAGGACCTCGGCGTCAAACAGATCATCGCCAAGGCGGTGACCCCGCTGCACGGCCGCATCCTCGAGAAACTGGGGGTGACGCGGGTGGTGTTCCCCGAGCGCGAGATGGCCGAACGCACCGCGCGCAGCCTCGTGATCCCGAACGCGCTCGACTACATCTCGCTCTCGGCCGACCACTCGCTGGTGGAGATCACCGTGCCGGCGCCGTTTGTCGGGCAGACCCTGCGCAGCATCGACCTGCGCGCCCGGCACGGCCTGACCCTGGTGGCCATCAAGCGGCAAGTGGACGGCAAGGAGGAGACCCTCGTGTCGCCACACCCGGATGAATCCCTACGCGCCGGTGACATCGTCGCGCTGCTCGGCAGCAACGAGCAACTGGCCCATATCGAGACCATCAGGTAGGCCCCGCTGCAACGGACCCGCGCTGACATCTGCATGGCGTGGGGTGCGCCCAAAAAAACGAACCCCGAGTCATGGCAGGCCATGACCCGGGGACGCAGGCTGGGGAGCCGACCGTGCGAGGGCCAGCGTCGGGGACAGAAGCCCCCGAGGGCGCGCACGCACTGGTATCGATAACTGTGGCGAGCGCTCAGCGCTTGCGGCGCGTGATCACACCGGCGCCGAGCAGGCCAACGCCGAGGAGGAGCAGCGAGGTCGGCTCCGGAACGTCGCCCGCGTCGCAATCGCGCTCGCACACCACCGGCGGGAAGCAGCGCACGTCACCCGGCTCGCAGGTGAAGGACGTGCCGTCGCGGAAGTAGAGGCTCATGTGCGACAGGCCGGGCGTGTTGCCGCCGTTGTTCTTGAACGAGATGCCGAAGCTGCCGCTGTCGGACAGGTGCATGGGGAAGAACGACTCGCCGCTGAACAGGTAGGCCGACCACGCCGTCCCGCCCTTGAGCACCACCATGAGGTCGGTTCGCAGCGGCAGGTTCGCCACGTCCGCGTCCAGCAGCGTCAGCGTCCAGTCGCCCGCCCCGACCTCGTTTGTCGCGTCCAGCGTCCAGGTGATGCCCTTGTACTCGGTGCTGGCCGCCTCGCCCTCGTCGCGGGCCAGAGCCTCCCAGTTGCCGCCCAACACCGGCATGGTGTTGACCGTCCAGCCCGCGGGCGTCGCTCCGCCCACCTTGTCGTTGTTCGGGTCGGTCACCGCGCCGAAGCACTGGTCGGACGCCGTCCCGCGGAACATGACGTCAACGACACTGCAGGGGCCACCGGCGCCCGATGAAGGGGGACCGAGCACGACTGGCTTGGCGGCGACCGAGGAGGAGACGAGGAAAAGGACGCTGCCGATGGCGAGGGAGAACGACACGAAAGAACGCATGGTGCGTGGCCTTCTTGGTACGTGCGGCCTGCTTGCTGGAACCGCACTCAAAGGCATCGTCTGGGGCCGATGCGAATCGTTGACCTGACTAATCGCAAGCGGCATGCCAGGCCGATAAGGGCCATATTCGTTGAGAAACTGGCAATCCTGACCGGAGACGTCTCGGCGGAAGTCGGCACCGCAGAGGCTTTTAAGCCGCGCCACGTCGCCTCGGAGCACGCTGCGCACCGCATGCTAGACTCCGCCATTCCCCGGTGGAGTTGCCATGACGTCTCGACGCGCGTTCCTCTCACGGATTGGATCGGCCGGTTCGCTCGTGGCGGCAGGCCTGACCACAGACGGCCTCGCGGTGATGGCGCGGGCCGCCGAACAATCACGCGGCCGGTCGGCCGCGGAACTTGCCGCCGATGAGGACTTCTGGCGCGAGATTCAACTCGGCTTCACGCTGGACCGCACCGTCATCAACCTCAACAACGGCGGCGTGTGCCCAAGCCCGCGGGTGGTCCACGAGGCGTTCAAGCGCTACCTGGATCACGCCAATCAGGCCCCGGTGTTCAACATGTGGCAGGAGCAGGAGCCCAACCTGGAGCGCGTTCGCCAGGGGCTTGCCGATGACGCCGGCTGCGACGCCGAAGAACTGGCCATCACCCGCAACGCGAGCGAGGCGCTCCAGATCGCTCAACTCGGCATCGACCTGAAGCCGGGCGACGAGGTGGTGACCACCACCCAGGACTACGGCCGCATGCTCGACACGTGGGAGCAGCGGGTGCGCCGCGACGGCATCACCCTGACCAAGGTGTCCTTTCCGGTTCCGCCTCCGTCACTGGCCGATCTGACCGAGCGGCTTGAACGGGCACTGACGCCGCGCACCAAGGTCCTGCACTTCTGCCACATGACCAACCTCACCGGACAAATCTTCCCGGTGGCAGATATCTGCAAAATTGCCCGTAAACGCGGCATCCAGACCATCGTCGACGGCGCGCACGCCTTCGGCCATTTCCCCTTCGCCCTGCGCGACCTGGGCTGCGACTACTACGGCACCAGCCTCCACAAATTGCTGCTCGCGCCGATCGGCACCGGATTCCTGTACGTGCGCCGCGACCGTATCGCGGACCTGTGGCCACTCACCCCGGCCTCGGCGAGCCGGGCCGGCGACATCCGGAAGTTCGAGGAGATCGGCACACACCCGGCGGCCAACCACAACGCCATCGCCGAAGCGCGGGTCTACCACCAGACGATCGGCGGCGACCGCAAGATCGCGCGCCTGAGATACCTGCGCGACCGCTGGATGCGCCGCCTGGCCGATCACCCCAACGCCAGGATCCTCACCAGCTTCGACCCGTCGCAGAGCGGCGCCATCGGCAACATCGCCACGCCCGGTCTGGACGTCGTCCAGCTGGTCGCGCACCTCTACGCCAAACACCGCATCATCGTCACACCCATCAAACATCCCGAGTTCGAAGGCATGCGTGTCACGCCCAACGTCTACACGACGCTCGAAGAAGTGGATGCCTTCGCCGCGGCGATGCAACGCCTCCTGGACAAAGGCCTGCCCGCCACCGCCTGAGCGCGCCACCGTCCCGCCAGAAGCCCGGATATGACAAAAACGCGCCGGCCCCTCGCGAGAGGAGACCGGCGCGTCGATCCAGCCGTACGAATCGCGTTGCGTCAGCGGCGGCGGCGGCGACGGGCAAGCCCGGCCCCGACCAGGCCCACGCCCACCAAGGCCAGAGTCACAGGCTCGGGCACGTTCTTCTCGCGCTGGTCGTACGAGCCGTAGTACAGGACGCCGAACGGATTGCTGGCGGCCGTGCCGCCGGTGCCGACCTGGTGCACGTCGATGCGCAGAACGTCGTTGCCCGTGGCCACCCAGTTGAACTGGCCGAACTCGCCCGGCTCGCAGCCGATCGTCCCCCGGGCGCAGGTGCTCTGGGTGATGTTGGGGGCAAAGGTCTGGACGCCGTTCATGTAGATGCCCGCGGTGTCGTCGGCCCAGATCTTGAGGGCGATGGCCGAGCCGACGGTGGTGGTCATGGCGTATTCCAGGCTGAACAGCTGGCCGTTGTTAGGCTGGTTGATCGGCGCCAGGGTCCCGGTGATGCCGGTGTTGGCGTAGGAGGCCCAGACGGCCGCACTGCCATCGGGGTTGTTGCTCTGCCAGGCCCCGTGCCGGGTGATGGTGGTGGTCAGACCCGAGCAGGCCGCCGGGGCACCGCAGACCGCGTCGTTGTCGCTGTGCCACTCGACACCCGCACCCGACACGAACGCAATAGGTGCAGCCGACGCCGGCACCGCGACCACTACCCCAGCAACGACCAACGCCCCGACGAAGAAGTTCTGAAAGCTACGCATGGAGACTCTTGTTCCTGACCGCCATCGAAGGCGCACCTGAGGTGGCTTCGCGGCAGATTTGGCATCGTCTGGGGGCCGACGCCGACTGGTCCATGTAAAGGCAAGGGCCATGCCACCAGGCTCGGGCGTTGTTTTTCAGGACAACCTGTTGAGAGCGTCTCGTGTCTATTCCGCAAGTCGGCGGGCCAGCGAACTAAATCGGCCGCGACGTGGCAGTTACTTGACACCAATTAGCATAATCAAGCCAAAACAAACCATTCTTGAATTAAAGTCTAAGTATCTGAGTGTCGATTTACCGACGATCTGCGGCTCGTCGCCTGCCCACCGAGAGCCAGCCGTGCTGGTGCGTTATGCTGACGCTGCCCAACCCAAGAGGAGACTGAGATGAAGCAGACGTTGAAGGTGATGGCGTTGGCATGCGCGGTGTTCGCGGCCAGTGCAGCGGGGGCCCAGGCCCAGAACCGGGTGACCGTGCGCGCGATGCTGAGCGGTGGCAACGAGGTACCGGGCGTGAGCGCGGGTGCCCACGGTGAGGCCGTAGTCACGGTAGACCGTGCAGCGGGGACGATCGATTACGAGGTGAACATCTACGGCCTGCCCACAGGCATCACGGCGTCGCACATCCATGCCGGCACCGCTGGTGTGAACGGGCCCGTGGTCATCAACCTCGCCGTCGCCGCCGTCGGGCAGTCGGGGTCCTTCCAGCTGAAGGGCACGGCGCGGGCAAGCGAGATGGTGCCTCGGCCGGAAGCGGGCATCCGCGCGTTTGACGACATCGCCTTTGCGATCGCCAGTGGCGCGGCGTATGTCAACGTCCACACCCAGGTCAACGGGGGCGGCGAGATTCGCGGCCAGCTGTGTCCCACAAGCGCGCTGGCCAACACCTTCAATGGCGTTGCGCTGTGCACGCAGCCGGCACGTTAGGGCAATTCAGAATTCGGAATGCACGATGCAGCGCGGGGCGGGCCTCATCGGCCCTGCCCCTCGTTTTGCGTTGACGGGACCCCTCGCCGCACATCCGGCAGGAGAGGGCGGTCCGTCGAGAGCGCCTCGCCCTCTGCAGTCTCCGCCCCGTCCGTCGCGCCAGTCCTGCCAAGTAGCCGCGCGCCGCGCGCCTCACTCACGCTGCGCAGACCCCAGCCAGTCCGCCCCGCGCTGCATTGCGAATGCTGCGGCAGAGCCGACCCAGCCCGCTCCGCGCTGCATTGTGAATTCCCCAATTCTGAATTCGAAAGATCTACCCCACAAACCTGTAGCCGAGCCCGTGCACGGTCAGCAGGTACTGCGGGTGACGCGAGTTGGGCTCGATCTTCTGG
>Ga0136633_1002516_pt1 | contig 12577 bp, 13 predicted proteins | sample AntDrymeUQ832206_2_FD_105494 | JGI IMG/M metagenome (GOLD analysis project Ga0136633, IMG submission 105494) | Polar desert sand microbial communities from Dry Valleys, Antarctica - metaG UQ83 (22.06) | ecosystem: Environmental > Terrestrial > Soil > Desert | place: Antarctica: Dry Valley... | reverse complement strand
CGCCCTTCGCGTACTTCCCCATCACCGAGCGGTAGGACTTCATCCCCGGATCGTTCTTCCACTTCGGGTCGGTCGGGTCCTTGAGGAAGTTGAGTGAGATCGCGCCCTCGATCGACTTGTTCTTCCCGCCCTCGGATGCGAGCAGCATGATGTTCGAGGCGCCGGAGACGGAGTTGTTGATGATCCGCGGTCTCCACGCGAGTCGGTTCGCGTAGACAAACGCCTGGATCGCGAACTTGGGCGTCGCGAAGATCGCGAGGACATTCGCCCCGGACGACTTGAGCTTCGCGACCTGTGACTGCACGTCAGGAGCGGTCACCTCGTATGATTCCGCCGCGACGACCTTCGAGCCCGAGCGCGCGAGCCCCCGCTTGAGCCCGACGAGGAGATCCTTGCCGTAGTCGTCGTTCTGGAGGAGGACGGCGATCTTCGCCTTCTTCATCGTCTTGGAGACGTATTGGCCGTACACCAAGCCCTCGGCCTGGTAGCTCGGCTGGAACCCGATCGTCCACGGATACTTGACGGCGTCGCGGCCCCACGTGGTCGCCCCGGAGGCGACGAAGAGCTGTGGCACCTTCGTCTGATTCAGGTACTCGCGGACTGCGATGTTCTGCTCGGTGCCGAGCGAGTTGAAGATCGCGAACACCTTGTCCTGCTCGACGAGCTGCCGCGTGGCCTGGACCGACTGTGCGGGGTTGTAGGCATCGTCCACGATCTTGTACTCGAGCTTCCGCTTCGCGACGCCACCCTTGGCGTTGACGGAGTCGAAGTAGGCCTTCGCGCCGCGCGCGACCGAGGCGTACGCGGCCGCCGGTCCGGTGAGCGGCGATGTCCCCCCGAGGACGACCGACGTCGAGGTGATGCCCGGATCCGCGGTCGAGCCAGCGAATGCGCCCGGAAGCGCGCCGAGGGCGAGTGCGCTCACCACTGCTAGGGCCACGAGGGCCGACTGTCGTCTCATCGTCTCTCCTTGGGGTCGTTAGCCGCTACGAGAGTAGCGCCAGCGCGTGAGCGTCTGCCCCGCCCGGCGGAACAGGCCGCCGACTCCGTTCGGGAGGAAGAACATGAGCAGGATGAGGACGATGCCGTAGATGATCGCGGGCGCGCCCGGCTCTTTCGTGCGATCCACGATGAAACCGGGGAGCCGCGAGGCCACGCCCTCGCCCTGCGCCCAGAGCGGCAGGAACTGGATGAAGATTGCACCCACGACGAGGCCCGAGAGCCCGCCGAGGCCCCCGACCACCACGCCCACGAGGAGGAAGATAGAGAGCGCGATCGGGAAGGTGTCCGGGTTGACGAACGTCGTCGCGATGGCGAAGAGCGAACCGGCCACGCCCGCATATGCGGCGCTGATCCCGAAGGCGAGCGTCTTGTAGTGGGCAAGGCTGACGCCGGAGGACACCGCAGCCGTCTCACTGTCCCGCACGGCGCGGAAGGCGCGCCCGGTACGGCCGCGGAGAATGAGCCAGGCGATGCCGAAAAGCACGAGCGCTATCGACCAGCAGAGGTAGTAGAGCCAGTCGTTGAAGACGAGCTCGCGCCCGGCGATGTCGACGGGGATGATCCCGGCCGTGAGCTCGGGCAGGCCGAAAAGGTTGACCCCGGACCCGCCGCCTGAGAACTCCTCGAAGCGCTTGACCACCGACGGCAGCGCAACCGCGATCGCGAAGGTGGCCAGCGCGAGATAGAGGCCGGAGAGCCGGAGCGCCGGGAGGCCGAACGCGAGCCCGAAGAGCCCGGCGACGAGGCCGGCGATAGGGATCGTCCAGACGTCCTTCATCCCGCCGCCGATCCCGAGCAGCCCTTCCTGCCCGAACTGCTCGTTTCCGGCCATGAGGAGCGCGGTCGTGTATCCCCCGATCGCCATGAAGGCCCCGTGGCCGAGCGAGATCTGTCCCGTGTACCCGGTCAGGATGTTGAGGCCGAGCAGCGCGATCAGATAGATGCCCACGTAGGCGAACTGCTGGGCACGAAAAGTGCTTATCCACTCGGGGAGGAGGAAGACGAAAACGACGAGGAGCGCGAAGCCGACGAAACCGGTGACGCGCGTGAGGTTGGGGTTCATACGCGCTTCACTTCCGGACGGCCGAACAAGCCCGATGGCTTGACGAGCAGAACGACGAGGATCACGAGCAGGGCTACCGGAAGCTTCAGCTCCGCACCGACGAAGTCGACATAGACGCCGATCAGGTTGAGCATCACCCCGAGCGTCAGCCCTCCCACGACCGCGCCGAGCGGGGAGTCGATTCCGCCGAGGATCGCCGCCGCGAACGCGTAGATGAGGATCGGTTGCATCATCTGCGGATCGAGTCCGACGCTCGGAGCGGTGAGCATCCCGGCGACGGCGCCCAGCACTGCCGCGAGCCCCCACCCCAGCGCGAGCATCCACGTCACGCGGACTCCGACCAGGCGGGCCTCGTTGGGATTGACCGCGGCGGCGCGCAGCGCGAGACCCACCTTCGTGAACTGGAAGAGAAGCCAGAGGAGAATCACGATTCCGATCGTGACGGCGATCGTCCCGATGTCCCCTACGGAGACGATCACGCCACCGATGTCGAGCGTGTCAGTCCCGAAGGGGCTCGCGAGCGCCTGCGGCTCCCCGCTCCACTGCCAGACGACGAAGCCGTTGATCGCGATCAGCAGGCCGATGGTGACGATCACAACCCGCAGGATGTTTCCGCGCTCGACCGGCCGGATCACGACGCGGTGGGTGACGACGCCGAAGAGGAACGAGAAGCCGACCGTTGCGACGAACGCCGGCCAGTAGCTCCAGCCGTGGTTGACGGTCAGCGTCCACGCGATGTACGTGCACAGCGTGGCCATCTCTCCTTGGGAGAAATTGATGACCCCGGTGGAGCGATGGATGATCACAAGCGCGAGAGCTAGGGCCGCGTAGACTCCGCCTGACGCGAGGCCGGACACGACCTGCTGCATGAAGTCGGCGAACGCGGCGGCGACCATTGCGTCTCTAGTACCCCAGGTACGAGCGGCGCACCGACTCGTCTCCCTGTAGCTGCTCGCTCGTCCCCGTCAGCGCCACCCGGCCGACCTCGAGCACGTACGCGCGCGAGGAGCTGCGAAGGGCGATGCGCGCGTCCTGCTCGACCACGAGCACCGTCAGCCCCTCTTTCTCGTTCAGCTCGCGGACGATGCGGAAGAACTCCCGCACGATCATCGGCGCGAGACCGAGCGACGGCTCGTCCAGGAGAAGGAGCCGCGGCCTGCCCATCAGCGCTCGCGCGAGCGCGAGCATCTGCTGTTCGCCTCCGGAAAGCGTCCCCGCGCGCTGGCCGCCCCGCTCGACCATCCAGGGGAAGTACTCGGACATCCGCGCGATGTCCTCTTTCACCTGGCGGTCGCGGCGGGTGTAGGCGCCGAGCTTGAGGTTCTCGGTGACGCTCAGCTCGACGAAGGTGCCGCGGCCCTCGGGAACGTGCGCGATCCCCGCTTTGGCGGCAGCCTCGGGACCGCCCCTGATCTGCTTTCCGGCGAGCTCGATGCTCCCGCTGCGCGAGACGGTGCCGGAAATCGCGCGCAGGGTGGTCGTCTTGCCTGCGCCGTTCGCGCCGAGGACGGCGACGACCTCGCCTTCCGAGACCGTCAGCGAGACGTCTCGCAGAGCTTGAACGGGTCCGTAGTGGGCCTCTACCTGGTCGAGCTCGAGGAGCGTGGTCATGCGCGCTCGTCCTCGTCAGGTGGCTCGTTGGCCGGGGCCACAGGCTGGCTCGAGTCAGACGCCTGCTCCCCGTCCTCCTCCTCGCTGCCGAGGTACGCCTCGATCACCGCGGGGTCCGCCCGCACCTGCGCCGGTGCACCGTCGGCGATCTTTCGGCCGAAGCTGAGGACATTCACATGGTCGGAGATCGACATGACGAGGTTCATGTGATGCTCGACGAGCAGAATCGTGAGCTCGAGGTCGTCGCGGAGCCGGCGAACGAAAACGCCGAGCTCGGCCACCTCCTCGTGATTCAGGCCACCCGCGGGCTCGTCGAGCAACAGAAGACGCGGCTTCGCAACGAGAGCGCGCGCCAACTCGACCCGCTTCTGTATCCCGTAGGGCAGCGCTGCAGCGGGGAAGTGCGCGCGCTCCTTCAGCCCGACGACATCGAGAACCTCGAGCGCCTCCGTCTCTCCCACCTTTCGCCCGCGCCCGTGCGCTCCCACGAGGACGTTCTCGAGCACCGACATCGTCCGGAAGAGCTGGATGTTTTGGAAGGTGCGCGCGATGCCCTTCTGCACGATCCTGTGCGGCGGCGCCCTCAAAATCGATTCGCCGTCGAGGTCGACCGCACCCGAGTCGGGCTTGTAGAGGCGCGTGATGACGTTGAACGCGGTAGTCTTGCCGGCGCCGTTCGGGCCGATGAGCCCAGAGATGTGTCCTTCCTGGACGTCGAAGGAGACGCCATCGAGGGCGACGATGCCCCCGAAGCGGAGTGTGACGTCCCGAACCGAGAGCAGGGCCATCGGCGCTCTACCCTAAACGGGTTCCGCGCACACTGGCAACGACGGGACGGTCTCAGTCGCCTGGCGTCTGCCAGTCGAGACCGGGAAAACGGGCGAAGTCGGAGTCGTACGACACGAGCTCACAGCCATGCTCGAGTGCGAGCGCCGCCAGATGGACGTCGTTGACGAGGTTCCCGGCGGTCCCTACGCCGGACAGAAGCTCGGCCACTACGTCGAGATGTCGGTGCGTGGGCTCCACGATCACCGCGGTAGGTCGTGCAAGCCAGGTTCGCAGAACGTCTATCGCGTCGTTCGACGCCAGTGGCCGCGGGAACAACGCTTCATGAGTCGCGAGTCGGAGAAACGCGAGCAGGGCGATCCACGCGAAGGCAACCGTCTCGTTGCCTGAGAAGGACGCGTCGAGCCAGGCTCGCGCCACGCGATGTCGTGGGGACGCTTCGTTGACGGCGTAAAGAAGCACGTTGGCGTCCACCAGCTTCACGTCGGCCTACTTCCGGAGCGCGATCTTGCGCACAAGCTCCTCGTCCTCGAGCTCACCCGCGAGTTGGAGCGCCTTCTCGAGCGGCACGTGCGGTTTCCCCAAATCGAAGGTCGGGGTCGCGAAGGCAGCGTCGTCGCGCTTGGAAGCAAGCCCGGAGCGGATGGCGAGATTCACCGCCTCCTTGAAGCTCACGCCTCGTTCGCGCATCAGCTTCTTGACGAGAATCTCGACATCGGAGTCGAGCGTGATGGTCGTACGCACACTTGCATCATAGCATCAATTATTTAAGCATTAATGCATCAGTTCCTATCTCGCGCTGGAGGCTGAACAGCAGATTGATCCAGCTCGGTGTCAGACACCGGCACTGGCCGCGCTCACTGAGCCGTCCGAAACGAGGTCTCCGTGCGCCCACGGGCGTCCCGCCTGGTCATCGCTTGTGGACAACTCGGCACAGAATCGGCACGAATGCAGTCTTGACAGAAAACGGTGTCTGACACCGATTCGCCTGAACGCACTACGATCGTCCGGGATGGACCTGCGGGACACTGCCGACGAGGCCGCGTTCAGGGGCGAACTTCGCTCCTGGATCGAGGAGAACCTCCCCGCGGAGCTGCAAGGGCATCGCGGGGGGGCGGCTCGCTTCGAGGGCGAGGCGATGCGTGGATGGAGCCGCGCGCTCCACGAGGCGGGCTACGCAGGACTGACCTGGCCGACGGAGTACGGGGGCAGCGGCGCGTCCTACACGCACCAGGCGATCTTCCTCGAGGAGATGGCTCGCGCCGAGGCGCCGCCGCACGTCGGCGTGATCGGGCTCGGCATGGCCGGGCCGACGATCATGGCGCACGGCTCGGAGGAGCAGAAGGCGCGCTACCTCGAGCCGATTCTTTCCGCCGACGAGATCTGGTGCCAGGGATTCTCGGAGCCGGGAGCCGGCTCGGACCTCGCCGCCGTGCGCACGAGCGCGCGCCAGAAGAACGGCCACTTCGTCGTAGACGGGCAGAAGGTGTGGTCGTCATTCGCCCACCTCGCGAGCTTCTGCATCCTGCTCACCCGAAGCGATCCCGAGTCCAAACGACACGCGGGCTTGACGTATCTCATCGTCGACATGCACGCGCCCGGTGTCGACGTGCGGCCACTCACCCAGATCACTGGCGAGGCGGAGTTCAACGAGATCTTCTTCGACGGAGTCGAGGTGCCCGCGGAGAACCTCCTCGGTGAGATCGGCGGCGGCTGGCAGGTGGCCATGACCACGCTCCTCCACGAGCGCGGGACGCTCGGTTTCGCGCTGCAGGCCGCCCTCGCGGTGCAGGTGCGCAAGCTCGCCGCACTCGCCCGCGACCGTGGCGCCGATCCGTTGCAGCGCGACCGGATCGCGCGCGAGTGGATCGAGGTACAGGCGCTCCGGTTCACGAACTATCGCGCGCTCTCGAAGCTCGTGAAGACAGGGGTACCCGGACCGGAAGGCTCGATCTCGAAGCTCGTCTGGTCAGAGGCCAACCAGCGCGTCACCAAGCTCGCGCTCGAGCTGCTCGGTCCGGACGCTGCTCTCGCAGAGGAGAACGCGCCCTACGGCGGTTACTGGCAGCACCAGCAGCTCAGGAGCCGTGGGAACACGATCGAGGCCGGCACCTCGGAGGTGCTCCGCAACATTGTCGCCGAGCGGGTCCTCGGCCTCCCGAAATCCCGCTGATGGACTTCACCTTCACACCTGAGCAGGACGCGCTTCGCGAGCAGGCCCGCGCGTTCCTCGCGGCAAACCCGGAACCGTCGTGGAAAGAGCTGGCCGAGCTCGGCTGGACAGGAGTCTCGATCGCCGAGGAGGATGGTGGCGCCGGCCTCACCTTCGTCGAGGAGGCCGTGCTTCTCGAGGAGCTGGGACGCGCGCTCTACCGAGGACCGTTCTTCTCGACCGTCGCCGTCACGCTGCCCGCGCTCCCCGATGACCTGAGAGCAGAAGTGGCCGCCGGAGAGACAAGCTGGACGCTCGCCTTCGGCCCGCTTGTACCGGACCTCGACACCGCCGACCGAGTCGCGATCGTCGGCGGCGACGGGATCTACGAGCTCGAAGGAGCGGAGCGCGAGATTCTCTCGACGACCGACGAGACACGTCCCGTCGGAGTCGTTCGCGGAGGAGATCCAGGGCGACGCCTCGCCGACTCCGGTGTGCTCGAAGAGATCCGGAACCGCACGCTCGCGGCGCTCGCGATCGAGGCCTGCGGAGTCGCGCGACGCGCGCTCGAGTTCGGGATCGAGCACGCGTCCACTCGCGAGCAGTTCGGGAAGCCGATCGGCGTGTACCAGGCAGTGTCGCATCCGCTCGCAGACGCCTACACCCGTCTCGAGCTGGCGCGCTCGCTCTCGCTCTGGGCGGCCTGGTGCGTCGCCGAGAACGACGAGCAGGCGCCGATCGCGGCCGCAGCGGCGAAGGCGTTCGCAGCCGAAGCGGCGGTACAGGTATGCGAGACGGCGATCCAGGTGCACGGCGGGATCGGCTTCACCTGGGAGCACGTGCTGCAGCGGCTGTACAAGCGCGCGCTCTGGATCGAAAGCTTCTCCGCGTCGAGCTCCACGCTGCGAGCCGAGGTGGCCGCAGCCCTGCTCGACGCCACCCCCGCGGCGTCTGGCTTCGTCCAGACCCCGGTTTCACTTACCCAAGGAGGCTGAGGTGGAAGGCCTGATCATGGATTACCAGCTCAACGTGCCGGCGATCCTACGGCGCGGCGAGCAGCTCTTCGGCGACCGGGAGATCGCCACACGCCTCCCCGACCGGAGCTGGCATCGCTACGCGTACGCCGACTTCGCCCCGCGCGCCCGCCGCCTGGCCGCAGCTCTCCGCAACGAGCTCGGCCTCCAAGACGGCGACCGCGTTGGCACCTTCGCCTGGAACCACTACCAGCACCTGGAGGCCTATATCGGCATCCCCGTGGGCGGGATGGTCACGCATACCCTCAACCTCCGCCTGCATCCCGACGACCTCACCTACATCGCGACGCACGCGGGCGACAAGGTGCTGATCGCAGACAAGGTGCTCTGGCCGCTGGTCGAGAACTTCCGCGAGCGCGCCGGCTTCGAGCACGTGATCGCGATCGGCGACGGACCGACGCCGGACGGCGCGATCGAGTACGAGGATCTTCTCGCTAGCGCGGAGCCCGACGATCTCCCCGCCAGAGAAATCGACGAGAGAGCTGCCGCGGCCATGTGCTACACGAGCGGCACCACGGGACAGCCGAAAGGCGCCGTCTACTCGCACCGTGCGATCGCGGTGCACTCGCTCGCGTCGGCGATGGCAGGCGTGCTCTCCGTCACCGAGCACGACGTGGTGCTGCCGGTCGTACCCATGTTCCACGCGAACGCCTGGGGCTTCCCATTCACCTGCACGTTCGTCGGCGCGAAGCAGGTCTTCCCGGGGCCGTTCCTCGACGGCGAGAGCCTGCTCGATGCGTTCCAGCAGGAGAAGGTCACGATCACGGCAGGTGTGCCGACGATCTGGATGGGGATCCTGAAGGAGCTGGACGCAAACCCCGGCAAGTGGGATACGTCGTCCGTGCGGCGCATGGTCGTCGGCGGCTCGGCGGCCCCCCAGTCGATGATCGAGGCATTCGAGAAGCGTCACGGGCTCAGCATCCTGCAGGCCTGGGGAATGACCGAGATGTGTCCGCTGGGGACGGTCTCCGAGCTGACCAGCCGTGAGCGCGAGCTTTCTGAGGAGGAGCAGTTTCGCTACCGCGCCAAGCAAGGAGTTCCGGCCCCGTTCGTCGAGATTCGCGCCCGCGGGCCGGAAGGAATCGTGCCCTGGGACGGAGAGACGATGGGAGAGCTCGAGGTGCGCGGGGTCTGGGTCTCGTCCTCCTACCACGACAGTCCTGAGGGAGCAGATCGCTGGACCGACGACGGCTGGTTCAAGACCGGCGACATCGTGACCATCGAGCCGCACGGCTATATCGAGATCCAAGATCGGTCGAAGGATCTCGTCAAGTCGGGGGGCGAGTGGATCTCGACGGTCGCCCTCGAGAACGCGTTAATGGGGCATCCGGCCGTGGCCGAGGCCGCCGTAATCGCGATCCCCGACGAGAAATGGTCGGAGCGACCGCTCGCGGTCTGCGTCTTCAAGGAGGGCGAGACGGCTACCGACGACGAGCTCCGCGAGTTTCTCGCGCCGAACTTCGCGAAGTGGTGGCTGCCGGAGCGCTTCGAGTACGTGGAGGAGATCCCCAAGACCGCGGTCGGCAAGTTCCGCAAGACCGCACTCCGGGAGCAGTTCGCGGCGCAACCGGAACCCGCGGAGACGGCGTAGGTGGGCGAGTTGGTCTCGACGGAGCAGGACGGCTACGTCGCCACCGTCACCATCGACCACCCGCCCGTCAACGCGCTCTCGGCCCCGCTTCTCGAGGAGCTCGAAGCCGAGATCGAGCGGCTCGACTCGGACGACGGAGTGCGCGCGATCGTGCTCAGGGGCGCCGGGGAGCGTGCGTTCGTGGCCGGTGCGGACATCTCCGAGTTCCCTGCGCTCAGGGAGGCCGCGACCGAGGAGGGCGGATCGGCGCGCGGGATCCAGAAGCTGGGTGCACGGATGGACGCGGCTCGCACGCCCTTTGTTGCCGCCATCCACGGGTTCTGCCTCGGCGGTGGCCTCGAACTCGCGATGTGCTGCGACATCCGAATTGCCTCCGAGGACGCCCAGCTCGGTCAGCCCGAGATCAAGCTCGGGCTCATCCCTGGCGGCGGGGGCACGCAGAGGCTGCCACGACTGGTCGGACTCGGGCGCGCGCTCCTGCTCAACATGACGGGCGAGTTCATCGACGCGCCGACCGCTTACGACTGGGGGCTCGTCGAACGAGTCGTGCCGAAGGAGGAGCTCCACGACACCGCGCTCGGAATCGCCCGCACGATCGCAGACCGCTCGCCGGTCGCGATCGGAGTACTGCGCGAGCTCGCGCGGACGACGCGCGACCTTGCGCTCGAGGAGGGCCTCCGCCGCGAGGCCGACGGCTTTCGCCGCTGCCTGACGAGCGAGGACGGCGCGGAGGGCGTGGCCGCATTCCTGGAGAAGCGCGAGCCCCGGTTCACCGGGCGTTGAGGGCGGTCGTTCTCACAGGAACGGGCGGGCCTGAGCAGCTGTCCGTCCAGGAGATGCCCGAGCCGGCGGCAGTGGACGGAGCCGCGATAGTGGACGTTCGCGCGTGCGGCATCAACTTCGCCGACGTCCTGATCCGCCTCGGTCGCTACCCGCAGATGCCCGAGCTCCCGGCCGTGCTCGGCTCGGAGATCGCCGGCGATCTCGACGGCCAACGCGTCATGGGCTTCGTTCGAAGCGAGGGCGGCGGCTACGCGGAGCGGGTCGCGGTCGACCGGCGCTGGCTCCTCCCTCTTCCCGCCAACGCGAGCTTCGCCGAGGGCGCGGCGTTCCCCATGGCCTTTCTCACGGCCTGGATCCCGCTGACCCAGCTCCTCAAGGTCGCCTTCGGAGCGCGTGTGCTCGTGACCGCAGCGGCGGGCGCGGTCGGCACAGCCGCGATCCAGCTCGTGAAGGTGCTCAACGGCCGACCGGTCGCCGCGGTCGGGAGCGAAGAGAAGTTCGAGCTCACGCGTTCGCTCGGGGCGGTGGAGGCCGTGACGTACGACGGAATCGGCGAGCTCGAGCCGGTCGATGCCGTGTTCGATCTCGTCGGCGGCGACGTGTTCGCGACCTCACTCAACCTCGTCAAGCCGATGGGAACCGCCGTCGCGGTGGGCTACGCGGGCGGGCTCTGGCAGGACGTGAGCCCGACGTGGCTCGTCGGTCGCAATATCGGCGTGCACGGCTTCTACCTCGGCCGGCTGATCGGACGGAACCCGGATCTCGTCGAGCAGGCCGCGCGCGATGTCCTGCGGTTCTGGGAGGGCGGGGTCGTCCGGCCGATCGTGGGTGCAGAGTTTCCGCTGGAGCAGGCGGGCGAGGCGCACCGCCTGATCGAGGAACGCAGGTCGACAGGAAAGGTGGTTTTGATTCCGTGACGGCGCTGGTAACGGGCTCCGCGGGTGGCATCGGGAGCGCGATCGTGGAGAAGCTCCGCGGCGAGGGATTCCAAGTACGGGGGCTCGACCTCGTGAACGGATTCGACGTGACCGACCCGGAGGCGTGGGAGCACATCGGCTCGGTCGACCTCGCCTGCCTGAACGCGGGCGTCCTCACCGGTGGGAACGGTGTCGGCAGCCTCACGGACGACCAATACCGGCGAGCGATGGGCGTCAACGTCGACGGCGTCGTCTTCGGGGTTCGCCGGCTGGACCGCGTGATGCCCACTGGGAGCACGATCGTCGTCACCGCGTCACTCGCAGGTCTGACCGCGATCCCCGACGACCCGATCTACGGACTGACGAAACATGCGGTCGTCGGCTTCGTCCGCTCGGTCGCGCCGCAGCTCGCGAAGCGTGGGATCCGCATCCAGGCGGTGTGCCCGGGCTGGGCGAACACGGGGCTACTACCCGCCGAATTCAGGCAGGAGCTCGACGGACGCGGCTACCGCTTGCTCGAGCCCTCGAAGGTGGCCGACGGCGTCTGGGCCGCGTACAAGAGCGAGGGGACGGGAGAAGCCTGGATCGTCCAGCCTGGCCGCGAGCCGCTCCTGTACGAGTTCAAGGGCGTTCCCGGGCCGCGCTAGCGTGGGGGCACCCATGGTTCCCCCACGATCCCCCTCCTTCCGAGCGGCGCACCCCGCACGTTGCGCGTCGCCTCCCGGCCGGCGAAGCCGGCCCCCGGCCGGCGGCCGGCGAAGCCGGCCCCCGGCCGGGTCGACGCGTGTACCCGCAACGTTTCTCTTCTGCTTCGAGGACATCGAGATCGAGCGCTCATGATCGGGTCGCTCTGGGGTCTGCTTGCCGTCGGCGCCGTGCTCGCGGCGGTCGCGATGGCGGTGCTCTGGGCTGTCCAGGTGCGGATCCGGGACGCGAGCCATGTGGACGTCGCGTGGGCAGTCCTGATTGCGTGTGCGGCGCTCGCGTACGCGGTGCTCGCGGACGGAGATGTCGCGCATCGCGTGCTCGCCGCGGTGCTCGCGTCGATATGGGGCTGGCGGCTCGGGCTCTACCTGCTCTTCAACCGCGTCCTCGGCAAGGAGGAGGACGGTCGCTACCAGGCGCTCCGGGAGAAGTGGGGCGAGAACGCGAGCCGAAACTTCTTCCTCTTCTTCCAGTTCCAGGCGGCGCTCGTGGTGTTTTTCTCACTGCCGTACGCGCTGATCTCGCTCGACCCGGCGGACGGGCTCGGCCTCGTCGAGTGGGCGGGCGCCGCTGTTTGGGCGATCGGGAACGTGGGCGTGATCACGTCCGACTGGCAGCTCGCCCGCTGGCGGGCCGATCCTGCGAACAAGGGCAAGACTGCACGGCACGGCCTGTGGTCCTGGTCACGGCACCCGAACTACTTCTTCGAGTTCGTCACCTGGCTCGGAGTCGCACTAGTCGCCATAGCCGCGCCCTGGGGTTGGGTGTCCTGGGCGGTTCCGGCCGTGCTCCTCTATTTCCTTTTCCGCCTGACCGGAATCCCGGCAACGGAAGCGCAGGCGCTTCGCAGCCGGTCGGACTACGCCGAGTACCAGAGGACGACGAGCACGTTCGTCCCGCTCCCGCCGAAGCGCGCGCAGAGCTGACCTGCGG
>Ga0136633_1002515_pt1 | contig 12583 bp, 10 predicted proteins | sample AntDrymeUQ832206_2_FD_105494 | JGI IMG/M metagenome (GOLD analysis project Ga0136633, IMG submission 105494) | Polar desert sand microbial communities from Dry Valleys, Antarctica - metaG UQ83 (22.06) | ecosystem: Environmental > Terrestrial > Soil > Desert | place: Antarctica: Dry Valley... | reverse complement strand
CCGACGATCGCGGTGGCGGCCAGGGCGGTCAGCTTGAGCTTGGTTGCGGTCGTGAACGTCATGGTTTCTTAGAGTCTTTTCGAGCGCGAAAGTTGCGTAGTGACGGCATGTATGTCCGTCAACGGCGCAGGCGCAGTCGCTTGCGGACCACGTCGCGATTGCCCCCGGCGTCCCGCGCGGCGACCTCGAGGATGGCGGTCGTCGAACCGGCCCGCCGCAGGCGTCGCTGCGTGGCTTTCGAGAAGCGCAGGAAGACGAACGTGGAGCCCGCCGACTCGACGGCGGCGGCGCCGCGCGCCATCACGGTGCGGCCGCTCTTCAATCGCGCCTCGAAGGTGCAGCCCTCCGAGCAGCGCACGCGCACCGGCAGGGCGCCGGCGATCTCCTCGAGCCGCACGGTGGAGCGCATCGACACCGTCAGCCGTGGCGCCGCGGCGTCCGCGGCCGCCGCCTTCGGGCGGTCGTCGGACGCGTCGCAGACGTCCCCCGTTCCGTCGAAGTCCACGTCGGACTGGTCCGGGTTGGCCACGAGGCGGCAATTGTCGCGCCGCGGGTTGTCCGTCACGCCGTCGTTGTCGTCGTCGTTGTCGCACTGGTCGCCGCCCGTCGCCGGGTCGCGGTCGGTCGGCAGCGGGACGGGCTGCTCCGTCGGCAGCGTCGGGGTGTACGGGTAGACCGCAACCGGACCGACGCTGGGGTGCGGCGCGGGCTGGTTGACGATCGGGTCGGCGCCGTCGCCGTCGGTGTCGGTCTGCTTCGGGTTGTAGCTGTCGGGACAGTTGTCCGCGTAGTTCTTGAACCCGTCGTGGTCGAGGTCCGTGAGGTCCAGCGGATGGCCGGCGGCCAGCGTGGCGCCCATCAGTGCCGCGACGAACGCGGCGGTGGCGACGGCCAGGAGGCGCTGTGTTCTGGCGGGCACGATCCTCACGGTACCTCTAACGCAGCGCGGCCGGTGAACTTGTCTCAGAGGGCAGCCTTGAGGGCGCGTTCGAACGCCCGCAGCCCGAAGGAGCCCTCCAGCCGCGCGGCGATCGTTCCGTCCGCCTTGACCGTGAACAACCAGGGCTCCGTTCGCAGCTTGAAGGCCTGCAACGGCGGCCGGAGGCCCTTGCTCGGGTCGTTGCCCACGAAGACCTCCTGGTGGATGAAGTCGATGCGGTCGCCGTACTTCGCCTTGAGCTGCAGCGCCTCGTCGACCACCGGGCCGCAGACGCGCGACTGGCAGAGCTGCGGCGTGGCGAACAGCAGCGCGACGGGCTTCTTCCCGGCCACCTTGCTGAACACGGACTCGTGCAGCTCGGGCGCGGGCGGCGTGCGCGTGTCGAGCAGCGTCTCGTCGCCCTTGACGGTGGCGAGCGTGTCCGTGCGCACCACGGGCGCCTTCTCGCCGACGTCGGGGATCGGGTCGCGCTTGGGCGTCGTGACCTCGAAGTCGAAGGTGGCGCCGATGCGGCGGCCCTGGCCGAGGTCGCTGGCCACGAGCACGCGGTGGCGGCCCGTCGTCTTCAGATCGATGAGCGCCTCGTAGACCGCGACGAACGGGTCGGTCTCCGTCGCCGCCTGCTGCGAGCGGTAGCGGGGCTGCGTGACGAGCAGGTCGGCGGGCGCCGCGATCGGGCCGACGACCTCGCCCTTCTCCGGCTCGAGGTAGACGACCGTCTTGCCGTAGACGAAGCGCAGGTTCTCGTCGAGGACGCCGAAGGCGAGCCGGCCCTCGCCCGTCCGGAAGACGGAGGTCGCCGCGATGGCCTGCGGGCCCGCGTCGCTCTCGAACTCCGTGGCGATCTCGTCCAGCGTCCGCCCGGCCGGGGCCGGGAACGCCGCGGGATCGACCTCCTGCGCGGCCTGCGCGGACACCGGGACGTCCTTGGGTGGCGCCTCTGCGCTTCCTCCGCCGCCGCAGCCGGCGAGGACGAGCGCGGCGAGCAGGCTGAGGTGGATCGGCTTCATGACGCGAGCGAGGATAGGGGCGGCCCATAAAGCCCCAGGCCCACGCGAGTGTCAGGTTTCCCTACCTATGCGGTAGGAAAAGTGACACGCGACGCCGCGCTACAGCTTGCGCGCGAACAGCTCGGCGCGCTTGCCGCCGGCCTTGAGGATGATGCGGTACTCGCCGCGCTTGAGCTTCTTCGGCGAGATCGCGACCTTCTGGAGGCGGTTGGCGCTCTTGACCGGCTTGCGGATCGTCCGGACCTTCTTGGCGCCCCGGAAGACCTCGATGGTCACCTTGCCTGCCTGGGTGAGCGTGAAGGCCGCCGTCAGCCCGCGCTTCGGGCCGAACGCCGGAGCGTCGAGCCGGAACAGCGAGATCGCGTTGCACGAGTCGATCTTCTGAAACGGCTTGCGCAGCTTGAACGCGCTGCCCGTGCGCTCGAGGCCGAACGAGCGCACGTCGGGTCGCGATCCCGTCCCGCGGATGGTCAGTCGCACGAAGTACGCGCCCGGCGTGAGCGTGCCCTTGCGCGGCTTGCCGTTCCAGGTCAGGGAGCCGTTGACCTCAAAGCGCGCGACGCGCTTCGGCTTGGTCGCCGACCTGCCCTTGCTGACCCGGAAGACCTCCGCGAGGAAGGCGCTGCCGTTGCGGGCGGCGCCCTCGAACTTCAGACCCTTCCCCGCGCGCTTCACGCTCGCCCGGGTGAAGCCCTGGTCGGATGCGCTCTGGCACGCGACGACGGAGTTCTTCTGCCGGAGCCCGGGATCGTCACCCTGGCCCGCGGGGTCGCTCTCCGTGCCACTGCCGGTGATGACGGCGACGTTGACGCTGGCGGTGTCGGACTTGCCCGTGTCCCGGTTGGTCAGCGTCAGCGTGACGGGGAAGGTGCCCTCGGCCTTGTAGGCGTGCTTGGCGACCTTGCCGAAGGCGGCGGGGCTGCCGTCGCCGAAGTCCCACTTGTACTGGAGGTCCCCGTCGGGCAGCAGCTGCCGGGTGGCGAGCTGGCCGTACTGGTAGGAGCCGGCGGCGTCGAAGGTCTCGAGCTTGCCGGCCGGCACGCCGTTGCGGAACGGCAGCGGCTCGAAGTACGCCACCGGGTCCGGGTTCGAGGTCTGGGTCCCGCCCATCTCGGGCTGGAGCATGTAGCGCGACTCGAGGTTCGCGCACAGCTCCATTCCCTTCAACCAGCCGTCCGAGGCGGTGAGGCCGGTCTGGTCGGCGTCCGTCAGCGCGTTGATCGTCTGGACGCTGTCACGAGGCGTGTGGATCGTGACGATGCCCTCCGACGACGCCGGGGTGCCGTCGGCGTGCGGGCCGAACATGTCGGGAAACAGGTTCATGATCGGGACGCCGATGGCCTCGAAGTTCGCGTAGTCCGAGCTGAAGACGAGCAGCCCGCCCAGCGCGACGCCGAGCTCGCCCCGATCGGCCGGGGTGAAGACGGGCATGGGCCCGGCGGCCGACTCGATGGTGTCGTCGATGTCCTCGAAGAACTCGTCGATGATCGACACGGCGCGCTTGTTGAACGGCTCCACCCGCTCGGGGTCGGTCGCCGACGCAGGGTCGGAGAGCTGCATGACCATCGGCACCCGCTGGGCGGGGTTGCCGTGGTAGTAGGCCGGATACGCGCCGGCGCACGGGTCGACGTTGAAGTAGCCGCGGATCCGCTTGCCCTCCTCCTCGAGGATGTGGCGCGTGACGTAGTCCAGCGAGCCGAAGGTGCCCGACTCCTCCGCGGCCCACGGCATGAACTTCACCGTCGCCGACGGACGCGTGCCCGTGGCGCGCCAGTAGTCCGTCATGATCTTGGCCATGCGGATGACCTCCGCGTGGCCCTCCGAGGAGTCCCAGGCGGCCGCGTGGGCGGCGTCGGTGAAGTCCCAGTGACCCGAGACAATGATCTCCTGCTCGGGGTGGTCGGCGCCGGCGATCACGCCTGCGATGTTGAAGGTCTTGCCGCCGGGGCTGGAGAGGCCTCCGGGCTCGCCGGCCGCGCCACCCGTGTCCGAGCGGCCCGGGTTCTCGAACTCGTAGCGGTGCACCGTTCCGCCGAAGTCCTTGAGCATGTCGCGCATCGTCTTCTCGTAGTAGTCGAGGTACTCGAGCGCGTGGTTGGCGCAGCGGCCCTGCGGCATGTACGCCGGGTTCGGTGGGCAGTAGCCGTACCGGGGGTCGCCTGAGCCCGGCGCGTCGTCGGCGGTCTCGTCGCCGGCCTGGCGCCCCGGGAAGTTCAGCGACTCGAAGAGGTTCGTGTCGTAGGCCGAGTTGTGGCCCGAGGGGTTGTAGAGGCCGCTTGCGTCGGCCTTCGGCGGCTCGAGCGCCGTCTGGGGGATCGGGTCGCCGGGCTTGAAGAAGCCGATCGGTTGCCAGAGTGTCTTGAGGATCCCGCGGTCCACGGGCGGCTGCGCGTGCGACGCCAGCGCGGCGGGGGCGGCGGCCAGCAGGCCGAGCGAAGAGAGAAGGAGGGCGGCGGTCCGAGTCACGATCGCGACTCTAGGGACCGCCGCCCCTCCTTGTGCTGGTTGCTTTTTACAGCTTGCGGGTGAAGAGCTTGAAGCTCTTGCCGCCGGCCTTCAGGACGACGGTGTAGACGCCCTTCTTGAGCTTTGCGCCCGAGAGGGTGAACTTCAGCGACCGGTTGGCCTCGGACTGCTTGGTGAACTTCTTGACGGCCTTCTTGCCGCGCAGGACGCTCACCTGGACCTTGGTGGCCTGGGTGGTGGCGACGCCGATGTCGAGCTTCTTGCCGAACGCCGGCGCGCTGAGGCGGAACAGCGAGACGAGCTCGCAGCCGTCGTTGCGCGTGAAGGCCTTGGCCTTCTTGAACTTCCTGGAGAAGGTCAGGGCGAAGAAGCGCTCGTCGCGCTGGTTGTTCGCGCCGATGCCCACGAGGCGGACGAAGTAGGAGCCCTTCTTGAGGCCCTTCTTGCCCTTCCAGGTGAAGCTCGCCGTCTTGGAGAACTTCGCGACGCGCTTGCTCTTGCCCTTCGTCGCCTGGAACACCTCGATGTTGACCGGCTTCTTCGGGTCGGTCGTGGCGAAGTCGAACCTCAGGCCCTTGCCGGCCGGCTTGACGGACGCCTTGCGGAAGGCGCTAACGGCCTGGCAGGCGACGACGGAGTTCTTCGCCGGGATCCGGTCGGAGAACTGGTCGGCCGGGTCGTTGTCGTCTCCCGCGCCGTCCTCGACGACGATCGGGAGCTCCATGGAGTCCGTCTCGTTGGTCGTGCGGTTGGTGAGGGTCAGCTTGGCCGTGTACGTGCCCGCGGTCTTGTAGACGTGCTTGACGTTGCGGCCGAACGCCGTCGGCGTGTTGTCGCCGAACTCCCACTTGAGCTGGAGCTCGTCGTCGGCCACCATCGTGCGCTTGGCGACGTCGGAGTACTGGTGCGAGGAGCCGCCCTTGAAGTTCACGAACTTCCCGGTGGTGGCCTCGTTGGGCAGCGCCTCGAAGAAGGCGACCGGCTTGGTGTCGGCCGTCTGCGTGCCGCCCATGTCCGAGCGCAGCATCGTGGCGGCCAGCATCGTCGAGCAGCCCTCCATGCCCTTGATGTAGCCCTCGGAGTAGGAGTTGCCCGACGGGTCGCCGCCCGTGTAGCGGTTGATCGTCTGCATGTTGTCCAGCGGCGTGTGGAACTGGTACAGGCCCTCGGGCGGGTTGGAGACGCTCTGCGGGCCGGGCGTGCCGCCGGCCTGCGGGCCGGTGACCTTCGGGGTCGGGTTGAAGATCGGGATCCCGACGCCGATGAAGTTGCGCCAGTCCGAGCCGAACAGGAGCGGGTTCTCCGTGCCGATGAAGACGTCGCGGCCGATGTCGCCGCCGATGCCAGGGAGGCCTTCGGAGGTCGAGACGAAGATCTCGAAGCCGGCGCGGCTGTCGAGCTTGTCGTCGATGCGGTCGTAGATCGCCTCGACGAAGTCCGGCACCGTGGCGTTGAACTTCTGCACGTCGGCGTCCTCGTTGTCGCCGATCTGGATGCCCAGGTCGACGCGGTTGGCCGTGCCGTAGTGGAAGGCGGGGTACCCGCCGGCGCAGGGGTCGGCGTTGAAGTAGCCGCGGACGTTGTTCTCCTGCTCGGGCGGGATCGTGTTGTTCACGTAGTCGATCGAGCCGAGCAGCCCGTCCTCCTCGCCGTCCATGGGCACGAACTTGACGGTCGCCGACGGGCGCGTGCCCGTGGACCTCCAATAGTCGGCCATGATCTTGGCGATACGGATCATCTCCGCGTGACCCTCTTGGGAGTCCCACACGGACGCCGGGCCGGACTCGGTCTGGTCGTAGTGCGAGCCGATGATGATGTTCTGCTCGGGGTGGTCGGAGCCCGCGATGATGGCGGCCGGGTTGCGGCCGACGCCCTCGGCGTGCTCGAACTCGTAGGTGTCGAAGGAGACGCCGAAGTCGCCCAGGATCTCCTGCATCTGCGCCTTGTAGTGCTCGATGTACTCCAGCTGGTGGTTCGGGCAGACGCCCGCGCCATCGGCGGAGGTGACGTCGCCGACCGGCGGCGCGCCGGCGCAGTAGCCGTGGCGCGGCTCGCCGCCGTTGCCGAGCGGGTCCGCGTTGGACTTGTCGTCCTGGTTGCGGAACGGCAGGCAGTAGACCTCGTAGACCGTGTTGTCGAAGGCGTTGAACTTGCCCGACGGGTTGAAGACCTTGCCCTTCAGCAGTGGCTGCACCTCGGCGCAGCTCTTGCCGTAGTCGGCCGGGATGGGGTCGCCCGGCTTGAAGAATCCGATCGGGTCGTAGTCGACCTTGTTGAGGTCGAGGGCGGGCTGGGCGTGGTCGGCCATGGCAGCGGGCGCGAGGGCCAGTGCCAGCAGGCCGGCGAGGGGGAGGGAGCGCAGGAGTCTGATCATCTTGACCCTTTCAACGCGCGGGGAAGCGATTTCATGCGGTGTCCTCGCGCCGGGCTAGGCGGGGGCGTTGTCCAACGAACGCCACAGGTACAGGCTCGCGCGGGTGCGGTGCGGCCGCCAGGGCTCCGCGAGGGCGGTCAGCTCCTCGGCCGTGGGGGGCGCGGGCAGGCCGTACGCGCGCATCGCGCCGTTGCGCACCCCGAGGTCCCCGACGGGCAGGACGTCCGGCCGGTGCAGGGTGAACATGAGGAACATCTGCGCCGTCCAGACGCCGATGCCCTTCACCGCGACGAGCTCGGCGACGACCGCCTCGTCGCCCAGATCGGCGAGCCGGTCGAGCTCGAGGCGGCCATCGGTCACGTGCTCGGCGAGGCTGCGCAGCGACGCGACCTTGGCGCGGCTGAACCCGCACGCGGCGCGCAGCGTCTCCGGGTCCTCCGCGAGGATCTCCTCCGGGGTCGGGGTGCGACCGCCGTAGCGGTCCGTCAGCCGGTTCCAGATCGCCCGCGCCGCCTTCACGGAGAGCTGCTGCCCGGCGATCGACCGCACGAGCGCGCCGTAGTGCTCCGCCGGGCGCCCGCGGTCGTCGGGTTCGAGCGGCAGCGGACCGCCGTAGTCGTCGATCAGGCGCGCCATCACGGGGTCGGATGCGCGCAGGTGGGCGTCGGAATCCGTCATGGGGACCGCCACGGTACGGGCTGGACTTCTTGTCGCGTTCGGAGTTGAATGCGGCGCGTGCTGCGCTGCTTGCTCATCGTGGTCCTCGCCTTTGCGGGTGCATGGGTGGCGCCCGCGCACGCGATCGTCAACGGCGTGCCCGCGAAGCAGCCCTATCCCTTCATGGTCGAGCTCGTCGTCGATGGCGAGCACCAGTGCGGCGGAAGCCTCATCCGGCCCGACTGGGTGCTGACGGCCGGGCACTGCACTTTCGTAAGCGACGTCGGGAGCAGTCCCGCCGAGCCGTCGGACATCGAGATCGGGTGGGACCGCACGCAGCGCGCGACGGGCGGCCGGACGGTTGCCGTGGACCGCATCATCCGCGACGAGAACGAGCACAACGCGCGCCTCTTCTACATCGAGCACGACCTCGCGCTCCTGCACCTTGCGGAGCCGCTGCCCGGCCGCCCGATCCCCCTCGCCGGGCCGCAGGACGCCGCCCGCGTCGCGCCGGGCACTCCCGCCACCGCCATCGGCTGGGGCTCGACGTCCTTCGCCGTCGGCCCCTACTCCGACGAGCTGCTCGAGGTCCAGCTGCCGATCCGCTCCGACGAGGAGTGCTCCCTGCGCCAGCTCGTCATCGACTACAACGCGAAACTGCACGTCTGCGCGGGCAACGACACGAGCGGCGAGGCGGTCTGCCAGGGCGACAGCGGAGGACCCCTGTTCGTCCCGGACGACGCGGGCTACTGGGTCCAGCTCGGGGTGACGAACTTCGGCCGGGGCTGCGGGGGATCGCCCGTCCAGATGAGCGTTTTCGCCGGCGTCGGCAAGGACGAACTGCGGCGCTGGGTGCACGAGACGCTGCCGCCCATTCCGCCTGCTCCTGCCCCCGCGGCCGCTTCGCCGCCCGCGCCGGCGCCCGCGCCCGCCGCCGGCAGCGGGTCCTCCGCGAAGAAAAAGCCTTCATCGACGAAAAAGAAGCGCAAGCCCACCTGCCGCACCCGCAAGCAGAAGCGCACCAAGCGCTGCCGCGCCGCCCGCCGCCGCGCCTGAAACGTCAGCCTCACCCGCGTGCGATCCACGAGGCTGACGTTTCGGCTGACTGTCAGCCGTTTTGTCAGCCTCTTGTCAGAAGGGCGGTTGAGACCGACGATCCCGCTGCGGCCACGACCAGCGGCTCCACCAGAACCTCTTGGCTTCGCGTTGCGAGTTGATGCCCCCAGGAGAGCAACAACTCACGTCGCCAACCCGTGGCACACCACCCGCGACCCCCTCACACCATCTCCACCCAGCAATCCAGCCGCGCTGGTCGCTCCTCGCGCGCTCGAGCGAAGCGCACCAGCAGGGCAGCCGGCCGAGCCCTACGCCTGCCCCGCCACCGCCCCCGGAACCCCGGAGTTGGTCGAGTAGACGGGCTGGATGCGCATTTCGGGGCGGATGTGGTGCACGGCCTGCGCCACCGCGATCGCCGACTCGGCGAACCCCGTCGCGATCAGCTTGAGTTTGCCGTCGAAGGTCGCGATGTCGCCGCACGCCCACACGCGGTCGAGGTTCGTTTTCATCACTGAATCGACCACCAGCGCGCCCTTGGTGATCTCGAAGCCCCACTCGCGCAGCGGCCCGAGCTTCGTCACGAACCCGAGCTGCAGCAGGATGGCGTCGCAATCGACCGTCTCGAGCACCCCGTCCGGGGAGGAGAGCACGACGCCCTCGACCGCCGCGTCACCGAGCACCTCGCGTACGACCGCCGGCACCTTCAGCCCGACCCGGCCGGCGGCGACCTCGCGCATGACCTCGGCGACCGTCGCCTCGTGCGCGCGGAACCCGTCGCGGCGATGGACGAGCGCCACCGAGTCGGCGGTGTCGACGAGGTTGACGACCCAGTCGAAGGCGGAATCCCCGCCGCCGACGATGATGACGCGCTTGCCCGCGTAGACCTCCTTGGACCCGACGACGTACTCGACGCCGCGGCCCTCCCACGGCGTCATGTCGACGTCGGAGGCCGGCAGCTTCTTCGGCTCGAAGGCGCCGTGGCCACCGGCCACGATGAGGGTCCGGGAGCGGATCTCGCCGCGGTCGGTGTGGAGCGTGACGACCTCGTCGTCCCACTCGATCGCACTGGCGGTGGTCTCCAGGTGGACAGGGACGTCGAACGGCTCCAGCGCCTGCTGGCGCAGCATCTCGACGAGGTCGCGCGCGAGCACCTTCGGGTGGCCGACCACGTCGAAGATCCACTTCTCGGGATAGAGCGTCGTCAGCTGGCCCCCGAGCTCGGGAAGCGAGTCGATGATCTGACACGACGCCTCGCGCATCCCCGCCCAGAACGCCGTCGCGAGCCCGACCGGGCCCGCGCCGATGATCGTGATGTCGCGGATGTCGCTGTCGCTCATAGCCCCACGGTCGCCGTCAGCGGCGTGCCGTCGAGGGCCGCGAGCGCGCGCTCGACCGAGCAGGCCACGCACGTGAAGGTGGGGGTGTCCTGCTTGGTGTACGCGGAGGACTCCGTCGTGCGCAGACGCTGGACGAGGTCCAGAAACGAGCCGGGCTCGTCCGTCTCGAAGGCGACGACGAACTCCTGGTCGTCCAGGCCGAACGAGTAGCTCGTGTTGAGGTCGATCTCCGGGTACTCCCGGCCGACCTTGATGTGCTCCTGCATGATCCGCCAGCGCTCGTCGGCGGGCAGGGCGTACCAGGCGCGCGTCTTGATGAAGGGGTAGACGAACATGTACTTCCCCTTGGCGGGCCGGACCTCCAGGCGCGACTCGTCGGAGTACTCGGACTCCTTGGTCATCGCGAGGTAGGAGTACGGGATCGAGGCCCACTTCATGAGGCCGGACTGGGCCAGGACGACGTGGAACTCGTGGATGCGCTCGAGGTTCGTGGCCTGCGTGAGCAGCATCATGTCCGCGTCGCCTCGCGTGCCGACGGTGGAGAAGGCCCGCAGCAGGCGGTCCGTGGCGAAGTCCTCGCACGCGGCCATGAACTCGAGCTTGTGATGGGCCCGCTCCTCGTCGTCCAGGCGACGCCACGCGGGGTCCACTTTGAGGAAGGTGTATTTGACGACGTGACGCTCCCGCGGCATGCCCCGAAGCCTAGTCTCCGGGCGATGCGGGTCGCCCTCGTCTCCCCGTACTCGTGGACGTATCCGGGCGGGGTGACGCGCCATGTCGAGGCGCTCGCGACGGAGCTGCTGGCCGCCGGCCACGACGTCTGCGTCCTCGCCCCGTTCGACCGCGACGGCCGCCGCGCGCGACTGCTGCACCGGGGGGCGGCGCCCGAGACCCGGCCCGTCCCGGACTTCCTCGTAGCGCTCGGGCCGACCGTCGGCTGGCCCGCGAACGGCGCCGTCTCCAATCTGGCGTTCACGCCGACGTCCGTGTCGCTGCTGCGCCGCGGCCTGCGGGCCTTCGCGCCCGACGTCGTGCACATCCACGAGCCCGTGGCGCAGGCGGCCGGCTGGGACACGCTGATGAGCTGGGATGGCCCGAAGGTCGGCACCTTCCACACGTACTCGACCGCCGTGATCCCGCACCTGATCGTGATCGCCAACGGCGTCCGGCGGCGGATGAACCGGCTCGCGGTGCGCATCGCGGTCAGCGAGGCGGCGGCGTGGACCGGGTCGCGCTTCTACGGTGGCGAGTATCGGGTCGTCCCGAACGGCGTGGCCCTACCGGCCTCCGGGGTCCCCGCCCCGAGCAGGCGCGCGCCCGGCGATCCGCTGCGCATCGCCTTCGTCGGGCAGGCCGTCGCCCGCAAGGGCCTGCCCGTGTTGCTGCGGGCCTTCGAAGCGCTGCGGCGGGAGATGCCGGCGGAGCTGACGATCGTCGGAGCCGGGGAGGACGAGGTCGCGCCGCTGCTCGTCGAGCGTGACGGGGTCATCGTCCTCGGGCAGGTGGGGGACGCCGAGAAGCACGCGGCCCTCGCCGCCGCCGACGTCCTCTGCGCGCCGTCGCTCGGCGGCGAGTCGTTCGGGATGGTGCTGACGGAGGCCTTCGCCGCGGGCACCCCGGTGGTGGCGTCGGACATCGCGGGCTACCGGGACGTCGTCACCCACGGCCACGACGGGCTCCTCGTCGCACCTGGCGATTTCTCTGCGCTCGTACAGGCGCTGCGCGAGCTCGCAGCAGACGTCGCGCTCGCGCCGGCCCTCGGCACGCATGCCGCCCGCAGCGCCCAGCGCTACGCCTGGCCTGAAGTCGCCGCACAGGTGGCGAGGACCTACGAGGACGCGGTGTGCGCGACCGCCGCCGTCGCGCCGAGCCCGGCACTTCGGCTCGGCCTACGCCAGGCCGACGGCAGCCCGCCCGTCCCCGCCCGCCGCCTCGCGCCGCTCGACCCGGCGCGCTGACCCGCGGCCGGGCGGCTATGCGACGCTTCAGGGCATGCTCCGCCCTGCCTCCGGTGTCGTCATCCCGCTCGACGAGGTCGTCGTGCGCGCCTCGCGCTCCTCAGGCCCCGGCGGGCAGCACGCGAACGTCACCGCGTCGCGGATCGAGGTCGCCTTCGACGTTGCGGCGTCCGAGTCGCTCAGCGACGAGCAGAAGCGGCGGATCATGGCCCGCAGCGGGCCCGTCGTCCGCGCGGTGGCGCAGGAGACGCGCTCGCAGACGCGCAACCGCGAGCTGGCGCTGCAGCGCCTGGAGGAGCGGCTGGGGCGAGCGCTCGCGGTGCGGCGCCCGCGGCGGGCGACCAAGCCGACCAAGGGCGCCAAGGAGCGCCGGTTGCAATCCAAGCGCCGTCAGTCCGAGCGCAAGCAGGACCGCAGGCGCCCGGAGGACTGAGCCTGGATTCGCCGCGAGAATCGGTGGATTCAGGCTAAGCGCGTGTCGACTTTCTCCCGCTTTCGGGACCCTGGGTCGAGGAATAAGTCGACACTCCTGCTGACGCGTGCGGCTCAGCGCTCTGCGACGCTTAGGGCCATGAGCACGCTTCGCGCGACCCTGGCCGTCCTCCTCGCCTGCCTCGCGGCGGCGCCCGCCGCCGCCCAGACCGTCGACGCCGGCGGCTTCCGCAGCGTGCTCTCGGTCGGTCAGGGCGAGACGGTCAACGCCTTCGAGTTCGCCGGAGTCCAGGCCTCGGGCGCGCCCCCGGCGACCTTCACCAACCAGCTTCCGCTGTACCGGGACCTGCTCT
>Ga0136633_1002514_pt1 | contig 12588 bp, 11 predicted proteins | sample AntDrymeUQ832206_2_FD_105494 | JGI IMG/M metagenome (GOLD analysis project Ga0136633, IMG submission 105494) | Polar desert sand microbial communities from Dry Valleys, Antarctica - metaG UQ83 (22.06) | ecosystem: Environmental > Terrestrial > Soil > Desert | place: Antarctica: Dry Valley... | reverse complement strand
GATACTATTACCCTCGTGGACCGAATCTGGCCAATACACCGTTGAGCATCGGGTACAGGTAGGTAATAGCTTTGATGTCGCGCGTTCGCACTTTGTTGTTGCAAGGTAGCAGCAATCCTACCCGGCATTTGGAACCATCGCTGTATGCAAGAATGGGAGCCTTGACCCCTAAGGCCCTGGTAAAGCATCCACGACGGCGGCGAGATCGGCGCAAACATCGATCTCGCCCAAGGCTTGACCGGAAGCGAGCGTGGCCTGCCCGCGGCCGGTTTTCACCAGGATGGGCCGCGCGCCCGCCGCGCGCGCGGCTTCGAGATCCCGCAGCCGGTCTCCCACCGCAGGGGCGTTCTTTAGGCTCACATGGAGCCGGGCCGCCAGGTCCGTGAACAGGCCGGGTTGAGGTTTGCGGCACAGGCAGTTCTGCACGGCCGCGTGAGGGCAAAAGAATATCGCCTCGATTCTGCCGCCCACCTCCGTCAAGCGCTGGATCATCTTTTGGTTGATCAGGTGCAGGGTGCGGACATCGATGATCCCGCGCGCGATCGCCGATTGATTCGATAGCACTACCACCCGGTAGCCGGCGGCGTTGGCGCGCGCGATGGCCTCGAGACTGCGCGGGATAGGGATCCATTCGTCGGGGGATTTGATGAAGCCGTCCGACTCTTCATTGATGACCCCGTCGCGGTCGAGAATTAAGATGCGCATGGGTAGGCAAACCTCATCCGGGCAGTCGCGAGATATCCGCTATTTCAAGAAACAAGACCTTGAGCTGCTGCAATAATGCCAAGCGGTTAGTGCGGAGTCCCGTGTCTTCGCAGAGGACCAAGACCTGGTCAAAGAAGGTATCAATCGGAGCGCGTAAATCGGCCAAGATTTTCAACACGCCCGTGTAGTCGTGGTTACGAAACTTCGATTCGACCGCGGGGGTAATGGCTTGCACGGCCTTCGCAAGCCCGATCTCGGCCGGGTGAGAGAGCAGACGCTCGTCCACGGGCCCTTGCAGGGAGCTCTGGGCTTGTTTCAATAGGTTATTAATTCGTTTGTTGGCGGCCGCCAGGGCGGCGGCTTCCGGTAAGCCTTGGAACGAGCTGACGGCGCGGACCCGCCGGCCGAGATCGTAAGGACAGGTCGGGCGCCGCGCGAGCACCGCCTCGAACACCTCCGGGCTGACACTGTCATCGATGAGGTAGCCGCGCAGGCGCTCCATCATGAAATCGAATACGCGCGCGACTACGGTCTCGCCGTCGATGCGGCCAGCATAGTTGCGCACGGCATGGGTCAGTAGCTCCTCGGCGTCCAAGGCCAGCTCGCATTCCATCATGATGCGCAGGCTGCCAAGCGCGGCCCGGCGCAAGCCAAACGGATCGCGATCTCCGGTCGGGGCTAGGCCAATGCCGAATACGCCGACGAGCGTGTCGAGCTTGTCCGCCAGCGCCAGGGCCTGGCCGGTCTTAGTCTGCGGCAACCGATCGCCCGCATGGCGCGGCAGGTACTGCTCGACGAGCGCCACGGCGACTTCCTCGGGTTCGCCGTCGTGCGCGGCGTAGTAGCGGCCCATCACGCCCTGAAGCTCGGGAAACTCGCCGACGAGATCGGTCAGGAGATCGCATTTCGCCAGTTGTCCCGCGCGCTCGGCGAGCGCCGCATCGCCGCCGATACTGGCGGCGATGTGCGCCGCCAGCGCGGCTAGGCGTTGCGATTTGTCGAACACCGTTCCGAGCTTTTCCTGATACACCACCCCTTTGAGCAGTTCGCGCCGGGCGTGCAGGGGTGTGCGCCGGTCCTGCCGCCAGAAGAACGCCGCATCGGCCAGGCGCGGATTGACCACCCGCTCGTTTCCGCGCCGTACGATCTCTGGGTGCAGGCTATCGATGTTGCTGATGGCGACGAAATGAGGCAGTATCCGCCCGTGATCGTCAATAAGATGGAAGTATTTTTGATGACCTTTTAAGGTCGCGATCAGTACCTCGGAGGGGAGCTCCAGGTAGTGCTTGGCGAAGTCGCCCACCACGGTCACCGGCCATTCGGTCAGGGCCGTGACCTCGGCGAGCAGGTCTGGATCGATCACCGCGGTCCCGCCGATCGCTTGCGCGGCCGCTTCCACCAGGCCGCGGATCGTATCGCGCCGGCGCGCGAAGTCCGCCAACACGCGGCCGCTGGTTTCCAGAATCAACGGATAGGCCGAGGGTCCGTACAACAGGATCGGATCGGGGTGATGAAATCGATGGCCGCGCGTGGCGTGTCCCGCTTTGACCCCGAGCAATTCGGCGGCGAGCGTTTCCGGTCCGAAAAGCAGCACGGCCCAGTGTACGGGCCGCACGAATTCTTCGCTCCCTGTCCCCCAGCGCATGCGCTTTTGGATCGGGAGTTGTGCTAAGGCCGCACGGACGATGCCGGGGATCAGAAGCCCGGCCTGTTGGCCGCGGAGGGTCGAACGATAGGCGAGCCAGTTGCCTTGATCGGTCGCGAGGTGCTCAAGAGCCTCAACCGCGACGCCGCACGACTTCGCGAACCCGAGTGCGGCCGGCGTGGGCCTGTGCTCGGCATCGAAGGCCGCGCTGGCCGCCGGTCCGCGCTTCAGGACCTCCCGATCGGGTTGGGTTTCCGCCAAGCCCTTGATCAGCACCGCCAAGCGGCGCGGGGTCGCGAAACTCGCGACATCGCCGAAGCCGAGCTGCGCCATATCGAGGCCCGCCGCGATGCTTTGCCCGAGCGCCGCGGAAAGTTGCTCCAGGGCCCGGGGCGGTAACTCCTCGGTGCCGATCTCTACCAGCAGATCGCGCTTCGCGGTCATCGCCGATCAATGCACCGGCGCTTGCGCGGCGATTAAAGGAAACCCGAGCGCGCTCCGGCTTTCGAGATAGGCGCCCGCCACCGCGCGGGCTAGCGCTCGTACGCGCAGGATATAGCGTTGGCGCTCGGTCACGGAGATGGCTCGGCGGGCGTCGAGCAAATTGAACATGTGTGACGCCTTGAGCACCATCTCGTAGGCGGGTAGCGGGAGCGCGTGAGCGAGCAAACGCAGGCACTCCGATTCGCAGGTGGCGAAGCCATGGGTGAGTGATGGAGCGTCGGCGTGCTCGAAGTTATAGGCCGACATCTGCACCTCATCTTGGTGATGAACCTGCCCGTAGGTGGTGCTGCCCTCGCGTCCCTGGGCCCAGATTAGGTCGTAGACGCTGTCCACATTCTGCAAGACCATGGCGATGCGCTCCAAGCCATAGGTGATCTCGCCCGGCACCGGCCGGCAATCGAGTCCGCCGACTTGTTGAAAGTAGGTGAATTGGCTGATCTCCATGCCGTTCAAACGCACCTCCCAGCCGAGGCCCCACGCGCCCAAGGTCGGCGATTCCCAATTGTCCTCGACGAAGCGAATATCGTGTACCAAGAGGTCGATGCCGAGCGCCCGCAGGGAATCGAGATAAAGATCCTGAATATCCAGCGGTGAGGGCTTGAGCGTGACCTGGAATTGGTAATAGTGCTGTAAGCGGTTGGGGTTGTCCCCGTAACGTCCGTCCGTGGGCCGGCGGGAGGCCTGGACATAGGCCGCGCGCCAGGGCTCGGGGCCGATGGCGCGCAAAAACGTCGCCGGATGAAACGTCCCGGCGCCGACCTCCAGATCGTAGGATTGCAGGATCACGCAACCCTTCTCCGCCCAGAAGCTCTGTAATGCAAAGATGAGTCCTTGAAAAGTGTGCATGCGCGTGTTGAAAGTAATGCCTGATTTCCGTACTTAAGCGACCAGTATAACTTGGCGAGCGCACAGGCAAAATTGCTTTGCATCGTGCTCTTGAAGAGTGGTACTAAGGGCCGATACGATCGGCGGCAAGCTGGGCGGAAACATTTACCGCTGCGATGGCGCGGCGCCATGCTAGCTTCTCCATTGACACCGTGATCGGCGCAGTGATTGCATGCTGTAACTATCGAGGGATGCGAGCAATGAGCAAGTTCGTCTTACACACGAGTCCGACAGCCCAATGGCATGCCCTGGTGAGTGAGGCGGAGGCAGCCGCGCGGTGTGAGCTTAACGAAGATACGGCAAGTTATCTCGTGTTCATGTTGATGCGGTTTGTCACCCGCCCCAAGTCGATCAAGAATTGTTTAGCCCTCGGGTACCTGCACGGACTTTTGCAACGCGGGCGGTTGCGGCGCCAAAACCTGCGCGATGTCGGCGACCAGTGCCTGCTGTTCGCCGGGCTGTTCCCGGACCATGCCCAACATTCCTCCCTTTCCATGACTTATTACGTCCGCTTAGGACGTAGCGCCTACCACGCGCTCTCGAGCGATCGGGCGGATGATATTTTTAATCAGCTCAGCCGCGGATTCATCGATCTCATGGACGTGCTGCTCAACATGCGCGAGCTCGACGACGGGCGGCGCTCTTTGGATCCTTTGCAGGCCCATGAGCTATGGCTGCAAACCGGCAGCCGTCATGCGCTGCGTATCATTAAAGAATCGACGGGCGCCATCCCGCCGGCGCAACTGCCTCAAATCGTCCATTGAGGGCTTATCACGGCGGTGTGCCGATGGAGCCCCTCCCAGCCAATAGCGCCGCTGGGTGCGTATAATGGGTGCCGGCGGAAATTCGCCGTGAATCCACACTACCGCCGGTGACGAAAACCCGCCTCGCGCTCGCGCTGCTGGCTATGACACTCGGTCTAGCTGCGATCTTTCCCGCGCTTGATCACGATACGCCGCGCGTGAGCGACGAGAGTGGCATGATCGCGGCGCTTATCGGCATGCAGCAAGGCCGTCTCAAGGACCGTCCGCATGATGGGCGGTTCAAGTTTCCGCAAGACCACGGCAACCATGCGGAGTACCCGGGCGAGTCTTGGCGTATCACGGGTAATCTTCGCGATCAAACGGGCCGGCGGTTTGGTTTGGAATTCGGAATCATGCGCTTGGCGTTCGGCGGCAAGGGAACCCCTAAACGTGCGTCGGCGTGGGCTACCCGCGAGGTGTTTGCCGGGCGGCTGGCGCTGAGCGATCCCGCGCGTGCTCGCGTTTACAGCGATGAGCGTATAAGCCGCGCGGCACTGGGATTGGCCGGCTACCAACCTAGCCCGCCTTCGCTTTGGCTGGAAGATTGGCGGCTCAGCTTCGCACGCAGCGATCCGCTCGCCATGAACCTCGCGGCGACCGCGCAGGAGCTGCGGGTCCGTTTGACCTTGCGTTCGCAAGAGCCACTCGCGGCGGCCGTCGGCTTGGTCCCACGGGACTTGGTTTCATATCTGGCACGCCGGATTGAGGTTCGCGGCCAAGTCACGATCGAGAACAGAGCGCATACGGTTTTCGGCACGGCCATGCTGGAGCACGCTTGGGGACGTTTGCCGCCGCTCGGGGGTCAGCTTCGATGGGAGAGGTTATATCTAAACCTCGACGACGGCCGCGACCTCCTACTGGCTCGCCTGCAGCGGCGCGACGGAAGTGGCGTCCCGGTGCCGAGGGCCGTCATCATTATGCCGGACGGCGAGCAGCGGGCCTTGGCGCGCGAGGCCCTCGAGATCGAGACGCTGGAGGAGTGGGAGAGCCCGGCCGATGGGCGGCGCTATCCGTCCCGGTGGCGCATCAGCCTCCCGAATGAAGGAACCGTGTTGAGCGTCGAACCGACGATGGCCGACCAGGAGGCGCGGGGGTTGTTGCGCCGCTGGGCCGGCGCGGTGCGCATCGAGGGCCACGCGCACCAGCAACCGATCGCAGGCGAGGGCTATGCGGAACTTTTAGGGTGGTAAAATCTGTACTCCACCGGAAAAGCAGCCCGCTTTTGCCAGCCGCGTTGCACGGCAGGAGTATTCCACCGAGAGTCATCCGCACTCACCGGTATTCCGCAGCAAGGCAAGCGAACGGCCTTGGAGCGGATAGCTCATCCCGGAAGCGTATCGTTCCTCGACCGCCGTCTCTGCTTCAAAAGCGGTGTCCAGCACGACCTCCCAAACGCTGTCTTGAAACGAAGGCAGCACGAACGTGATGGTCTCGTGATGCGCGTTCAGCAACACCAGGAAATCATCATCGGCAACGGGTCGACCGCGTTCGTCGATCTCGGTAAGCCCGTGTCCGGCGAGGTACATACCTATGCAGCGTGCGAACGGTTGGCTCCACTCCTCGTCGCTGATCTCGCCGCCCCTTGGATGTAACCAGAGAATATCCTTGACCCAGTCGTCACCGAGGTGGCGTCCCTGGAAAAAGTTGCGTTTCCGGAATAGAGGATGCTCGCGGCGCAAGCGGATCAGACGCTCGACCCAGGCGCGCAGCTCCAAGTCGGTGGCCGTGAGGTTCCAATTCATCCAGCTTGTGGCATTGTCCTGGCAATAGGCGTTGTTGTTGCCGCCTTGGCTGCGGCCCATCTCATCACCCGCGAGCACCATCGGCACCCCTTGCGAGAGCAGCAGGGTGGCCAGGAAATTCCGTTTTTGCCGGGCGCGCAGGCTCAGGGTCGCGGGATCCTCGGTGGATCCCTCGGCGCCGCAGTTCCAGCTACGGTTATGCGTCTGGCCATCGCAATTATCCTCGCGATTGGCTTCATTGTGCTTGCTGTCATGGCTCACCAGATCCTGCAAGGTGAATCCGTCATGAGAGGTAATGTAGTTGATGCTCGCGTGGGGCCCCCGGTGCCGGTAGAGGTCGCTCGAGCCCGTGAGCCGGGAGGCCACTTCACCAATCACCCCCCCGCTTCCTTTCCAATACTCGCGTACCGCATCGCGGTAACGGTCGTTCCATTCGCTCCAACCGGCGGGAAAATTACCGGTCTGGTGGCCGTCGGCGCCGAGATCCCAGGGCTCTGCGATTAGCTTGACCTGGGACAGTACGGGGTCCCGCGAGATGACGTCGAAAAAGGCCGAATGCGGGTTCACCGCGTCTGATCCCCGGGCGAGCGCTGCGGCGAGATCGAAGCGGAAACCATCGACATGCATGTCCAGCACCCAGTAGCGCAGGCTGTCCATGATGAGTTGAAGCACCCTGGGGTGCCTTGTGTCGAGCGTATTTCCGCAACCCGTATAGTCGACGTAATAGCGCGGGTTATCCTGCTTTAAACGGTAATAAGTGGCGTTGTCGATCCCTCGGAAACAAAGGCTGGGTCCCAGGTGATCGCCTTCGCCGGTATGGTTATAGACGACATCCAAGATGACCTCGATGCCGGCCGCATGCAGGGTCTTGACGAGGGTTTTGAATTCGTTCACCTGTCCGGTGGCCAGATAGCGTGACTCGGGGGCGAAGTAGCCGATGGAGTTATATCCCCAGTAGTTACATAAACCGCGTTCCACGAGACGGCGATCATCGACGAAGCTGTGCACGGGCAAGAGTTCCACCGCGGTGATGCCGAGCCGCTTGAGATAGCCGACAACCGGCGCCGAAGCGAGACCGGCGTAGGTGCCTCGGAGTCGGGCCGGGACCTCGGGATGCTGGACGGTAAAACCCTTGACGTGCAGCTCGTATAGGATGGTTTCGTGCCACGGGACCCGCGGGGGTTGATCGTCGCCCCAGGTGAAAGTCGGATCGATCACCGCGCATTTGGGTATCGCGCAGGCATTATCGCGGCTATCGAGCGAAAGGTCCGCGTCCGGGCTAGCGACGTTGAAGGCGAAATGCGCGTCCGTCCATCGCCACTGGCCCACGATGGCCTTGGCGTAGGGGTCGAGCAGCAGCTTGTGGGGGTTGAAGCGGCGCCCGCGGTTCGGATCATAGGGACCGTGGACACGGTAACCGTAAAGGAGCCCCGGACGCGCCTCCGGCAGATAGGCATGCCAGATGTGATCGGCCTGCTTCTGAACATTGATCCGTGCCACCTCGTGCGCACCTCTTGGATCGAAGAGACACAGCTCGACTCTCTCGGCATGCTCGGAGAAGAGCGCGAAATTGACTCCTCGCCCATCCCAGGTGGCGCCTAAGGGGTATGGCCGTCCAGACCAGGCGGTACGCGTTTGCATATCCCGTTTAAACGAACGACGTCACTTTGAAATAATACTTCCTGGCGGGACGACTTATAATGCCCAACCATCGCGGAGAGTATCATACCTATGGAGCAGCACGTTGAGCGGGCGACTTAAAAGCGGCGCTCGTCAACCGGTTTCGCGCCTAAGAGCCCGTAGTCAGAGTTTGTGAAAAAACCGTCGCGAGCGAACGGAGGTCGCGTTCCGACGGAGCGGAGGAACCGGAGTGTATGCTGAAGTACATGAGGATTCCGAGCACCGCCGGAACGAGAGATCCCAAGCGCAGTAGGTTTTTTCACAAACTCTCAGCTAAGATCGGCGATAGCGTGGCATTGATCAACCGTAGTTAAGTAAAGAGAGGAGTCGCGCATGCCGTCAGACAGCAATGTCCCAACTGTCAAACCCGCTTGGATGTCGCCCATCGAAACGCGCCAGGCACGTGCCGACTATTATTTCCGAACGGTCCTGGATGGCCAGCGCGAGTGGTACGACAAGAACGCAGGGAAACAAAAGCGCCGATATTTGGCATTCGCCATCTGCGTCATCGTACTCGGCGCTGATTTCGCTACTGCAAGTGCTGGATACGGCGGACTGGGTGCGCCATCTTACCGCCGCGTTAGGTGCCGCCGTCACCATCAGCCGGGCGGTGGATACCTTGCTGCGTCCCGGCGAGACCTGGCAAGCCTACCGCAAGGCCGCCGAAGGCATGAAACGCGAATACCGCCTGTATCTCAACAACGCGGATCCTTACGCCGCCGTGCAGGACGAGGCCAGCGCCTATCGCCTCCTGGTCGAGCGGGTCGAAACCATTATCGCCGAGGAACAGCAACTATTCTGGCAATCCCCGGCCAAGAGCGCGGTCCATCAGGAACCACCGAACCTGCCTGACCAAGGCGCATGACCACGATATTCATCAGCCACAGCAGTGCCGACAACGCGGCGACGCCGGAGATGAAGGCTTGGCTGGAAGCACAAGGTCATACTTCGCTGTTCCTCGATTTCGACCCGGAGGCGGAGATCAAATGCGGCAGCGGCTGGGAGCTGACGCTCTATCGGCAACTGCGCCAGTTAGGCGGTGATTGCGCTGCTGACGCCCAGTTGGCTGGCCTCCAAATGGTGTTTTGCGGAGCTGGTGCAGGCGCGGGAGCGCGGCAAGGCGATCTGCTAGAGAGGCGGTCTCCGCTGCATGCGAGCCGACCACCGAAGCGCAAGACGCCCTGCTGTCTGCGCTGCTGATACACCCGCGGCCTTTTAATCCCGCAACGGCCCGTCCCAGTCCGGACGCAGAGGCATCCCGCTGGTTCCGTGACCGACCTCGGTCTTGACCGCCAGGATCTGGTTTACGCGGATCCAGTCGCCCACGAAACGCGAGGCCGACCCCGCCAAGTAGAGCCTCCAGACTCGCACGCGGCCGATCGACGAAGCGGCGACGGCTGCGTCCCACTGGGCTTCGAGATTACGGCACCAGTGTTTCAGTGTGAGCACATAATGCTCGCGTAAATTTTCGAGATGCCGGGCCTCGAATCCCGCCTGTTGCATCGCGGAAAGGATCCTTCCGACCTCGATCAGCTCGCCGTCGGGGAAGACGTACCGGTTCGGAAAGCCGGAGCGCGCCAGGGCCTCGTTCTGGAACGGCCTGCGGTTGATCGCGTGGTTGAGGAAGCGGCCGCCCGTGCGCAGTAACGTATATACCTTGCTGAAATAATCGCTCATGCGGGCAACCCCAACATGTTCGAACATTCCGACCGAGCTGACGGCATCGAAGGGTCCATCATCAACATCCCGGTAATCCTGGAATCGGATCTCCACGCGATCGGCCAGGCCCTCTCTCCGCACCCAGTCTCGGGCATAGTGCACTTGTCGATCCGAGACCGTGATGGCGACCACTCTGGCCCGATAATGTTTCGCGGCGTGTAGGGCGAGGGCGCCCCATCCGCAGCCGATGTCCAAGAGCCGGTCGCCCTGACCGAGCCCCAACTTGCGGCAGATGAGATCATGCTTTTTCGCCTGTGCTTGGTCGAGGGGATCCGAATCGGACTCGAACACGGCACAGGAATAAGTCATCGAAGGTCCGAGGATGATACGGTAGAAGTCGTTTGACACGTCGTAATGATGGGCGATCGCGGCTGCGTCGCTGGCACGCGAATGGCGGTCCCGTTGTGGCTTCGCCTCCTCCACGGGAGGTGTGACGGGCCGGAGGTTACGCAGCCCGATCAATTTCAACGCCATCCACCATTGCCGCGGAGAGAGCTTTATGTTCGGCAGGCGCTTGTGCAACTCGACAAACGCGTGGATGTCGCCTTCGATCTCAAAGTCCCCCGCGACATAAGCGCGCGCGAATCCGATTTCCCCGGGAGAGGTCGCGATCCAGCGCAGGGCGTCCTTGGAACGGATGACGAGGGTTGCCGGCGGGTCGGCTGGCCCCATGACGGTACCGTCATAGGCCCGGACGCCAATCGGAAGGTCTGGACCGAGCAGGTCTTCTATAAATTGCTGAATCTTCATAACACACGTCGAAGTAGAAGAATTTCAATGCTATTTTCGCATTGCCTTACGGCTCTGGAAATCCCATAGCATTCATGGAAACTCGAACTGATTCCGCTAGGAGGCCCATCGGGCCCGATGTAAAATGGATTAGCCCAGCGATTGGCGTTGTACCATGTCCACCCACGCCAAACACCTCGCCACCTATGACGACCTGTGTCGTGTGCCGGCACATCTTGTCGCGCAGATGATCATCCACGGACAGCTCATCACCCTGCCGCGACCGGCGCCCAAGCATGCACGCGCCTCATCGATCATGGGCGGCAAGTTGGTTCCGAGCTACGACGAGGGCAGCAACGGCCCCGGGGGTTGGTGGATCCTGGACGAGCCGGAGTTGCACCTGGGATCGGACATCCTGGTCTCCGATCTCGCCGGCTGGCAGCGGGAGAGAATGCCCGCTTTGCCGGAAAAGGCTTACTTCGATCTGGCGCCGAACTGGGTGTGCGAGGTGCTTTCGCCGGCCACGGCGCAGATGGACCGGGTGGACAAGCTGCCCCTCTATGCCGCGCAGGCGGTGGGGCATGCCTGGCTCGTGGATCCCGACGCGCAAACTCTCGAGGTCTACGCTCTGCACGAACGCCGCTGGCGGCTCGAGTGCGCCTTCAAGGCGGAAGAGATCTCGGCGCCACCCTTCGAGGCGCTCCGTTTTAGCCTAGCGGCGTTGTGGCCTTGACTCTGCGTAGAGGGAGATCTTGCATCTAGCGGTGGTAGGGTGCGGATAACTCATGAACAGCATCGACCAGGACCCGGACGTGGTCCGGTTCGACCTCCGGCTCGATCCCGTGTCCCAGGTTGAAGACATGGCCCGGGCCTTGGCCGTAGCTCGCGAGAATCGCGGACGCCTCCGTGCGTATCCGCTCGGGCGTCGCGAAGAGCACCGCGGGGTCCAGGTTCCCTTGAAGGGCGACACGCTGACCGATGCGCCGTCTCGCCTCGCCGATGTCGATGTTCCAATCGAGGCCGACGGCATCACAATCGCTCTCGGCCATCGCCTCCAACCAGCCGCCTGATCCCTTGGTAAATACGATGACCGGGATCCGCTGCCCGTCGTGCTCTCGGCGCAGCGCGGCCAGCACCTGCCGCAAATAACGCAACGAGAACTCGTGGAAAGCCGCCGCCGTGAGCATGCCGCCCCACGTGTCGAAGATCATGAGCGCCTGGGCGCCGGCGGCCGTTTGTGCATTGAGATAGTCGGCCACCGCCCGCGCTAGCGTATCGAGCAGCCGGTGGGCACTCCGCGGCCTATCGTAAATCAGGCTTTTAATACGCCGGAAGGCTGTGCTGCTCCCGCCTTCGACCATATAGGTTGCGAGCGTCCACGGACTCCCGGCGAAGCCGATGAGCGGTTGCTTGCCGTCGAGCTCCTTGCGGATGAGCCGGATGGCTTCCATCACGTAGCGTAGATCTTGCTCGGGATCGGGCACCGCCAAGGCGTTGATGTCTCCTTCGGTGCGCACGGGGCGCGCGAAGCGCGGGCCGATCCCTTCTTGCACCGTGAGGCCGAGGCCCATCGCATGCGGAATCGTGAGGATGTCGGAGAACAAAATGGCGGCGTCCAGCGGAAAGCGCGCAAGCGGTTGCAGCGTCACTTCGCACGCCAGCTCCGGTGTCGTGCACAAGGTCATGAAGTTCCCGGCCCGCTCGCGGGTTTCACGGTATTCCGGAAGGTAGCGCCCGGCCTGGCGCATGATCCAGATCGGTGTGACATCGACGGGTTGGCGCAAAAGCGCGCGCAGTAGCCGATCGTTTCTCAGTGACGGCATCAAATTTACTAAGCGGGTTCGTGTGTGAACCGCCTATGGCGTTGGGATTATGAAACCGGCGCCGGTAGGTCCGAGCTCCCCATCAAGAAGCTGTCGATCCCGCGCGCCGCCGATCGGCCTTCCGCGATGGCCCAGACGATGAGCGACTGGCCACGCTGCATATCGCCCGCGGTGAACACGCCGGGCGCACTGGTCATCCAGTTCTTGTCGCGCCAGACATTGCCCTGCTCGGCGAGCTGCACTCCGAGCTGCTCCAGCATCCCGGGTTTCTCGGGACCGGTGAAACCCATCGCCAGCAGCACCAGATCACAGGGCAGCTCAAAGCCCGATCCAGCGATCTCCTTGAAGCTTGG
>Ga0136633_1002513_pt1 | contig 12590 bp, 11 predicted proteins | sample AntDrymeUQ832206_2_FD_105494 | JGI IMG/M metagenome (GOLD analysis project Ga0136633, IMG submission 105494) | Polar desert sand microbial communities from Dry Valleys, Antarctica - metaG UQ83 (22.06) | ecosystem: Environmental > Terrestrial > Soil > Desert | place: Antarctica: Dry Valley... | reverse complement strand
GGGTCGTAGATGAAGCCACAGGAGACGCAGATCCACTTCTGCTCGCTCGTCGTCATGGGCGGGGAAGGTAGCCCGTCCGCCGCGCGTCATGGAGAATGGCGCGATGGAGGTCGACCGGCCCGCCCCGGGCGAGGAGCTCAAGCAGGACGAGGCGGCACCGACGCCTCCGCGCGACGCCGCGACGGTCATCCTGCTGCGCGGGGGCGACGAGCGCCTCGAGGTCCTGCTCGTAAAGCGCAACCCCGCGCAGCGCTTCATGGGCGGCGCCTGGGTCTTCCCGGGCGGCGCCGTCGACGCGGGCGAGGCGGAGGGCGACCATCCCCACCGGGTGGCGGCCGTGCGCGAGACCGAGGAGGAGGCGGGCATCGCCCTCCCGGGCCCGGAGGTCCTCGTCCCCTACTCGCGCTGGGTGACGCCCGCCCAGATCAGGATCCGCTTCGACACGCTGTTCTTCCTCGCCGAGGTCGGCGACGACCAGGAGGCCACGTGCGACGGCGACGAGTGCGTCGACGCCCGCTGGTTCACGCCTACCGCGGCGCTGCAGGCCTACGCGGACGACGAGATCGTTCTCGTCTTCCCCACCATCAAGACGCTCCAGCAGCTCGCGTCGCACCCGCACGCCGCGGCCGCCGTCGCGGCGGCACGCAACCGCACGGTCGAGCCGGTCATCCCACGCGTGGTGATGGGAGACGCGGGGCCGAAGGTATTCCTCCCCGGCGAGCCCGGCTACGACGACGCATGACGGTCACGGGTCACGAGGACGAGTTCCGTCTCATGTTCCAGGAGGAAGCCACGGCGCGGCTGAGCGATCTCGTGAAGCTCACGCACACGCTCCGCGCCGGCCCACCGCCCGACGCCGAGCTGCTCGACACGATGCACCGGCAGGCGCACACGCTGCACGGCGGAGCGGGCGTGGTCGGGTTCTACGCGATCGCCGACGAAGCGGAACGGCTCGCACGGCTGATCGACGAGGTTCGCACGCGCCGGCGCGCGGCCGACCCGGCCTTCGCAGACGCCGTCCTCGCCGCTGTCAAGGACATCCGCTCGCGCCTCGCGAGCGAGCGGTGATGGGTGGGAACCTCAGGCGCCCGCGGGCGACGAACGCGACGGCATGCGCGGCGGTGATCGCGGCGATGGCGCCTGCGGCGTTGGCGCACGACCACGCCGGTGAGGCCGGCAGCTGGTCGCCGGCGACGGGTGGCCCGAGGCTGGGGTTCGACGCCGCCACCGTTCTCGGCGCGACCATCGGCGAGGGTGAGAAGTCGCCGTCGAAGCTCGAGCTGCTCCTGGACCGCTCCTTCGCGACGCCTGCGCAGCGTGCGGTCACCCGCGAGCTCGAGCGGTCCAGGCCGCGTGTGTCGCAGGGCATCGTGCATCGCGACGGCCGCGTCATCGACGGGGTCGCGGCGCCGCAGGTCACGACCTTCTCGACAGGTGCGACGGCGGGCGAGCCGACCATGGGGATCACGTCGGATGGGACGCTCTTCTACGTCGGCTTCAAAAAGATTCTTCCCGGAGTGCCCGGCGGCGGCTCATCGATCGTGCAGCGCTCCAAGGACGGCGGCGCCACGTGGGAGACACTCGACACCCTCGCGCCTGGTACGGATGCCGACTCGTTGTCGCTGGATCCGTTTCTCTACGTCGACAAGCGCACCGACCGCCTCTTCAACGTCGACCTGGCCTCCGTCGCCTGCTCGGCCATCTCGATCTCCGACAACCGCGGCGACTCGTTCGAACCGGCCACGACTCTGCGCCCACGCCGACCACCAGAACCTCTTCACGGGCCCTGCGCCCGAGGGCGGAGCGAAGCCCTCGGGCTATGAGAACGTCGTCTACTACTGCGCGATCGACGGCGGCGCGCTCGGGAACTTTGGGACGTTCACCGGCTGCTCGCGCTCGCTCGACGGCGGCGTGACCTGGCGGCGCACGCTGACCCCGCCGTATGCCGATGACCCGGCCCTGAGCGAGGGCAACCTTGGGATTCCGGGGCACTGCACCGGCGGCGACCGGCCACGGGGCCGTCGCGCCCGACGGCACCGTTTACCTCCCCCGCGGCTACTGCGGCCGGCCGTTCGTGGCGATCTCCGATGACGAGGGCGACACGTGGGAGCGGGTGCAGGTCGCCGGCAGCGGCATCGCGGTCGGCCCGGGCCCGGGCGAGGAGCACGAGGCGAGCGTGGCGATCGACGCCAACGGCACCGTCTACTACACCTGGCAAGCGGCCGACCGGCTGCCCTACCTCGCCGTATCGCGTGATCGCGGAAAGACGTGGAGCAAGCCGGTCCTGATCTCACCGCCCGGCGTCGACGAAGGCTGGGATCCGTTCATCGACGTCGGCGATCCCGGGCGGGTCGCGATCAGCTACGTGGGCACTGTCAACTCGCCCGGTCCGCCCTTCTGCGTGACGACGATCGGGTCGCTCACCTCGCTCGAGGGAAGCTGCTTCGACGCAGATGGCAAGCCGGGCCGCGCCAGTTCGGACTGGGACAAGACGCGATGGACCGGCTACATGGCCGTCTCGGTCGACGCGACGAGCGCTGCGCCGACCTTCCACACCGCCCCGGTCGGATCGTTCGAGGACCCTCTCTACATCGGTGTCTGCGGGACGCTGCGCTGCGGCGTCGAGGTCGACTTCCTCGACGTCATCGTCGGCCCGGACGGAACGGCGTGGGCCTCGTTCGTCGACGGTTGCAACGGCGCCCCTGAACCTTCCTGCGTCCCGCTCGGCGCCGGCGTCGTCTCCCACCTCACCGGCGCGCCCCCGCTGACGGGCCAACTCCCGGTACCGGATCCAGCACCGGGTTCAGCACCGGGTCCAGCCCCAGGTGCGCCCGCACCCGGCGTCACGCCGGCGCCCCCGGCACCCACCTGCGCCGGCGGGCGCGTCACGCTGCGCCTCCCGCGCACGCTGGGCAAACGCGTCCGCCTCACGCGCACCGTCAAGACCTGCCGCTGAGCCTCAACCGTCGAGCAGGTCGAGCGCGGCGCCGAGAATCGACTCGGCGTCGATCTCGTGGTGCACGTAGAGCTCGCCGACGTCGCCCGACTGCCCGAAGCGCTCGACGCCGAGCGTGGTGACCGGGACGGTGCGCACGCCGCCGAGGAACGCGAGCGTGTGCGGGTGGCCGTCGACGACGGTGACGAGCGGGAGCGGTGCGGGGAACAGCTCGTCGAGGATTTCGTGGGATGCCGTCCCGAACCCCGCGCGCGCCCGCAGCGCGCGGAACAGGAGGTCGGCGCTCGTCACGCACACGACGTCCGCCGCGACCCCGCCGTCGGCGGCCAGCGCGTCGGCCGCTGCGCAGGCCTCGGGCACCAGCGCGCCGACGACCACGATCGCCACCTCGGCGTCCTCAGGAGCCCGCAGCCGGTAGCCGCCGCGGAGGACCTGCGAGCGCCGGCGCTCGCGAGCCTCCGGGTCGGCGGGGAGCGCGGCGAGGCGCTGGTCGATCGGCCGGGTGGAGAGGCGGAAGTAGGCCGACGTCCCGTCGGGCTTCCCGAGCCGTGACAGCGCGTGCAGGAACGTCCACTCGAAGTCCTGCCCGAAGGCCGGCTCCCAGGCGACGACGCCGGGCTGCTCGATGCCGATCGACGGGGTGGTGACGGACTGGTGGGCGCCCCCCTCGGGCCCGAGCGTCACGCCGCTCGGGGTGCCGACCAGGATCGACTGGCCGCCCCCGTAGATGCCGAACGACCACGGCTCGAGAGCGCGCGAGACGAAGGGGTCGTAGATCGTGCCCACGGGCAGCAGGGGCTGTCCCTCGCGCGACCACGTGGCCCCCAGCTCGCCGAGCAGCGATACGAGATTGACCTCGGCGATACCGAGCTCGAGGTGCTGGCCGTGGTCATCCTGGCGCCAGCGCACCAGCGTGTCGGTGTCGTCGGCGAACCAGTCGATCCGCTCTCCCGCCGACCAGATGCCGACCTTGTTGATCCATCCGCCGAGGTTGGTCGAAGTTCCGACGTCCGGGGACACGGTGACGACGCGGCGGGCCACGTCCGGGGCCTCACGCACGAGGTCGACGAAGAAGCGGCCGAACGCCTGCTGGGTGGACTCGCGCCCCATCCCGTGGTCGCGGCCGAGGTCCGCGGGCACGGCCGGCGGCTCGGCGTGGAACTTGGGCTCGCTCGCCGAGCCGAGCCGCGCAGCGGCTCCGCGGCAGATCTCGGCCTCCGGCGTCCCCTCCGCGAAGGTGGCCCACATGTCCTCCGGGTCGGCCCCCAGCCGCTGCGCGAGCTCACGGAACTGCGGGACCGTCAGCAGCGCCGAGTGGTTGGCGGGATGGCCCTCCGTGGGCAGCGACCAGCCCTTGATCGTGTACGCGAACATCACCGTGGGCCGGTCGCGCTGGGCGTCGGCCTCGCGATAGGCGTCCAGCAGCGCGCCCAGGTCGTGGCCACCGAGGTCGCGGAAGGCAGCCGCCAACTCGTCGTCATCGAGATCGCCCAGCAGGCGCACGAGCGCCGCATCCTTGTCCGGGCCGGGCAGCCGCTCCCGCAGCTCGCCCGGCGTGTGGCGCAGCAGCCGCTGGTACTCCTCGTTGGGCATGGCGTCGATGCGTGCACGCAGCGCCTCCCCGCCGGACTCTGTGAAGAGGGCCTGCAAACGGCGGCCGTACTTGACCGAGATGGCGCCCCATCCGGCCGCCTCGAACATGCGGATCATGCGCGTGGCGGCGATGTCCGGGACGACGCGGTCGAGCGACTGGCGGTTGAGGTCGACCACCCACAGAACCTCGCCGAGCGACGGCACCATGGGATCGACGATCGCCTCCCAGCAGGCGCCCTCGTCGAGCTCGGCGTCCCCGATCAGGGCGATCTGACGGCCGCCGCGCGGAACGTCGAAGTGCCCGGCGACGTAGCGGTGCGAGATCGCGCTCCAGATGGGCGCCGTCGCGCCAAGACCGACGGACCCCGTCGAGAAGTCCACGGGGTCGGGGTCCTTCGTGCGGCTCGGATAGGACTGCAGCCCGCCCATCTGGCGCAGCGTGGTCAGGTACTTCGGGTCGAGCCGGCCGAGCAGGTAGTTGATCGCGTGCAGGACGGGCGAGGCGTGCGGCTTCACCGAGACGCGGTCGGGCGCCTCGAGGTGCGCGAAGTAGAGCGCCGTCATCAGCGACACCATCGAGGCGCTCGAGGCCTGGTGTCCGCCCACCTTCACCCCGGAGGGATTGGGCCGCACCCGGTTGGCGTGGTGGACGATCGCAGCCGCCAGCCACAGCACGCGGCGCTGGATCGATTCGAGGGTCCGGAGGTCCTCCATCCCCCTCAGCTTCGCATCTCCTCGCCGCGCAGCGCCGGGTGCTCGCAAGGCTCCGGGGCAGGACGTCTATCCTGTGACTTCCCAGGTACCCGGGGCCGCGTGCAGAATCTCCGTGCGAGTCCCGCACGGGAGGGCATGCGCGCGTCCAGGCTCCTCGTCGACACGTCTGCCCGAACTCCCTCCCTTAGATGCGCCTCCCCTCTCTCGTCGTCCTGCTGCTGAGCTTCCTGCTGGCGGCCGCTGCACCCGCCCACGGTCAGGTGGAGGCAGACCCGGGCCCGGACGCCATGGCGCCGCCCGAGTCGATGCCCGACGGCTCCGCCCAGGGCGACACCCCGACCCCCGGAGCGCTTTACGAGACGGGAGCCGACGGTAAGTACCTCATGGGCGGCGAGTGGCTCTTCCGGCAGGATGCCGAGGACATCGGGCTGCGCTCCGGCTTCGCCCGCGCGTCGAGCACCGACGCCTGGGCGCCGGTCGCAGTTCCCCACGTCTGGAACGCTCGCGACACCTCCGACGCTTCGATGCTCGGCTCGATCGGGTGGTACCGCAAGGACTTCCGCGTCCCGAAGGACGGCCGCGCCAAGGGCTGGCGCTTCCGCTTCGAGGGCGCCAACTACCGGCTGACGGCGTGGGTCAACGGGCGCTTCGTGGGCCGCCACGAGGGCGCCTTCATTCCCTTCGAGATCACGGCGAAGAACCTGCGTGCGGGCGTCAACCGGCTCGTGCTGCGGATCGATTCGCGCACCAACCGCTTCGACCTTCCTCCCGGAGGCCCAGACGAGACGGGCCGGCCCGACGGCGGTTGGTGGAATTACGGCGGCCTGCCGCGCGAGGTCTACCTGCGCCGCATCGAGGCGCTGGACTTCGACGATCTGTGGGTCCGCTCGACGCTTCCGTGCCGCACGTGTGCCGCCACGATCATCGCTGAGGCGCGGGTCCGCAACACCGCCTCCACCTCGCGCGCGGTGTCGCTGACGGGGACCTTCGGCCGGCTGCGCCTGCGCTTCAGCGGTGCCAGGCGGCTCGCTCCGGGTCGCGTCGGGACCTACCGGGCACGGCTGCGGATCGCCGAACCGTCGCTGTGGGCGCCGGGGCAGGCCAGCCTCTATCGCGTCCGCGTGACGGGGAGCGACGGCCGCGGCGCACGCCCCTCGTGGTTCGTCCGCCACGGCATCCGCTCACTGCGAGTCGACAAGGGTGGCCGCTTCCTGCTCAACGGCCGGCCCACCTCGTTGCGCGGCGCCTCACTTCACGAGGACGACCTGCTCGTCGGCAATGCCCTCACCACGGCCCGCCGTCGGGCCGACATAGAGAGCCTGCGGCGCCTCGGCGCGACGATCACCCGCGCCCACTACCCCGTGCACCCGTACACGCTCGAGCTCGCGGACCGCTTCGGAATCCTCTTCTGGGATCAGGCGCCCGTCTACCAGCTGCGCGCACCACAGCTCGGCAACCTCCCGATGCGCCGGCGCGCGGTGGATTACATCAAGCGCCAGGTGGTGCGGGATCGCAACCACGCATCCGTCATCCTGTACTCGCTCGTCAACGAGCTGCCTGCCCGGCCCGGATCGGGTCAGGAGCTGCTGATCGCGCAGATGGCCCGGGCGGCGCGCAAGCTCGACCCGACGCGCCTGATCGCGCTCGACATCCTCGGCTACCCGCAGGTGGGCCCCCAGGACGTGTACCGCCTGGTCGACGCGATCGGCGTCAACTCCTACTTCGGCTGGTACCCGGGGCCGAACGGCACCACCGCGAGCCGCGAGGACCTCGGCGCCTACCTCGACCTCATGCACACCGCCTATCCCGACAAGGCGCTGTTCATCACGGAGTTCGGCGCGGAGGCCAACCGGGACGGCCCCCTGGACGAGAAGGGCACCTACGCCTACCAGCAGGACTTTCTCCGCTACCACCTGGGCGTCTACAACTCGCGCTCCTTCATCAACGGCGCACTCGTCTGGATTCTTCGCGACTTCCGCGTCAAGCCGGGCTGGGAGGGCGGCAACCCAAAGCCGTCGCCGCCCGTCAACCACAAGGGCCTGCTCGACACGGACGGCAAGGAGAAGCCGGCCTTCGCCGAGCTGTCGCGGATCTTCCGCGCAACGCGTCAGCTGAAGTGAAAAAGAGCACACGCAGGCGGCCACTTTTGTAGGAACTTCCGCCTTACGATGCGGTTAGATGACGTAGCGACACTTTCCCTGGAAGGAAGTCGACGACTCGTGGAAGCCTCAGCCCTCACCGCACCCCCCTCGATCCAGCGCCTGTCGCTGGCGGGGCCGCTGCTGCGCCTGCGCTCGGACGAGCAGCTCGTGGCGCACTTCCGTGCCGGCTCGGAGGATGCGTTCACGGTCATCCACGACCGCTACAAGCAGCGGCTCTTCGCCTACGTGCGCCAGATGATGAGCTCCTCCTCGCGGGCCGACGCGGAGGACATCCTGCAGGACGTCTTCGTGCGCGCCTACGGGGCCCTGCGCAACGACACGAGGGACGTCAACCTGCGCGCCTGGCTTTACCGGGTCGCCCACAACCGCTGCATCGACCACTTCCGCCGCCCCACCCCCGCGGCTGCCGACCTCTTCGACGTGTCGCGCACCCCGCTCCACGACCCCATGGAGACGGCTCAGCGGCGCGAGGATCTCCAGCGCCTGGTGGCCGACGTCGGCCGCCTTCCCGAACAGCAGCGCTCCGCCCTGCTGATGCGCGAGATGGACGGAATGGCCTACGCCGACATCGCCGGCGCGCTCGCCGTCACGGTTCCTGCCGTCAAGTCGCTGCTCGTCCGGGCGCGCGTCGGTCTCGCCGAGGCGATCGAGGCGCGCGACACGGACTGCTCCGTGATTCGTGAGGATCTCGCCGGTTCCTACGACCGCGGTGTCAAGGCATCCGGCCGCGCGCGCCGCCACATGCGCGAGTGCAGCGGGTGTCGCGACTACCGCACCAATCTGCGCGGGATCAAGCGCTCGTTCGCGGCGCTGAGCCCCGTCGGCGCCCTCGGGCCGATCGCCCTCGCGGCAAAGGCGCTGGGCATCGGCGGCGCCGGCGGAGGAGCCGCCGGCGGCGGTGGAGCCGCGGTAGCCGGTGGCGGGGTCGCCACGGCGACGGCGTGCAAGGTCGCCGCAGTGGTCTGCACCGCCGCGATCACCGCGGGCGGCGCCGTCGAGGTCAAGCGCTTTGCGATGGACAAGCCTGCCAGGGCATCGGCAGCAAACACGGCCGCGGCCCGTCCGGCACCCGCTCGCACCGCGGACGCCACCCTGGTACCCGTGGCCGTCTCGGCTCCCGTGATCGCCCACCGGACCGAGCCGGCGAACGCAACAGCACCGGCGCCCGAGACGCACGGCGGCCGGCGCGACGTCATAGAGGCCGCGCCCATCGTCGCGCTGGCGCCGGCGCCCGCCCCAGCTGCTTCCGTCGACGACGACCTGGCCGCGACCACGGGTGGCGCTATGGCGCCCGCCGAGGAAGTGGTGACCGAGGTGGCGCCGAAGCCGGCCGACGCCCAGGAGAAGCCGCAGCCCACCGACGAGCAGCCGGCGCCCGCCGGATCAGGTGCCACGGCGCAGGACCCCGCCCAGACGGGCGGCACCCAGAGCTCCAACGACCCGCCGTCGGAGCACTGAGCCCCGGCCGGGGCGCGGGACGGCGCGGGCGGCGCGCGCCGCCCGCTAGATTCGTGGCCCGCCGATGGACCGCTACCTCGCCACGCTCGACCACGAGGAAATCGTCATCCGCCGCGGGACGCGGTCCGGGGTCTACTGCATGGTCGCGGTCCACTCCACCGTCCGCGGACCGGCTCTTGGGGGCTGCCGCATGTGGTCCTACGGGGACACCCGGGCAGCACTGCGCGACGTCATGCGCCTGTCGGAGGGAATGACCTACAAGGCGGCCGTCGCCGATCTCCCGCTGGGTGGCGGCAAGGGCGTCATCGTCGTCCCGCCGGGTGAGCGGCTGACCGGCGATCGCCGCCGCGACGTCCTGCTGGACTTCGCCGACACCGTCAATCGGGCGGAGGGGCGCTACCTCACCGCGGAGGACGTCGGCATCTCCGACGACGACGTCGCCGTCATGAGCGAGGTCAGCCCGCACGTCAGCGGCCTTGCCCGCGAGAGGGGCGGCTCCGGCGACCCGAGCCCGTGGACCGCCATCGGCGTCGGCGAGGCGCTGCGCGTGTCCTGCGAACGGGTCTTCGGGACGGCCGACGTCGCCGGCCGCTCCGTCGTCGTCATCGGCCTCGGCCATGTCGGCTCCCACCTCGCGCGCGGCCTCGCCGCCGACGGGGCCCGCCTGATCGTCGCCGACGTCGACGAGAACAAGCGCGCGCTGGCCGAGGAGCTCGGCGCCCAGTGGATCGCCCCGGAGGAGGCGCTGTTCGCCGAGGCCGACGTCGTCGCGCCCTGCGCGCTCGGCGGCGTGCTCGACCACGAGACGGTCCCGAGGCTGCGCTGCAAGGTGATCGCCGGGGCCGCCAACAACCAGCTCGCCGACACCTCCGTCGACCCGCTGCTGGCCCAGCACGGGGTCCTCTGGGCGCCGGACTTCGTCGCCAACGCGGGCGGCATCATCAACATCTCGGTCGAGTTCTCGCCCGATGGCTATTCCGAAGACCGCGCCGAGGTGCGCGTGCGCGGGATCGCCGACACCGTCCGGCACATCTTCGACGAGATGGACGCGTCGGGCCGGACCCCCCTGGCAGCGGCCATGGAGATCGCGCGTCAGCGGATCGCCGAAGCCGTCCCCGCCGCCTGACCCGAACCTCAGGCGCGGCCCTCCGAGCGCAGCTTCTCCAGGTGGGCGCGCAGCGTCATCGCCGCCGCCGGGCGCAGCGCCGCCGGCACGTCGTCCCACGCCGCGTCCAATAGGTCCTCCTCATCTCGCAGGCCTTCGGCGAGCGCTGCGATGAGCCGCCGCTCGCGGTCGAGGCGGTGGGCGATGTAGTGCTCGAGCTTCGAGCGCGTCTCGTAGACGGGCGGGCCGTGGCCCGGCAGGATGACGCCGATGTCCCGGTCGCGCAGCCGCCGCAGCGCATCCAGGTAGCCACCCATGTCCTCCGCGACGAACACGCTGCCCTCGCCGAGCACCGCGTCCCCCGTGCAGCAAGCGCGGCCCCACATGAAGGCGACGTGATCGCGTGTGTGCCCGGGCACCGGCACGACCTCCAGGGGCCCGGGGCCGAGCGGGACTCCGCCCAGCCGTGCGCGCAGCGGCTCGACGGCCTGGGCATGATCGTGGTGGTCGTGCGTGAGCGCGACGCCGCCAGCGCCCCCGCGCTCGGCGCAGACCGCCGCGACCGCTTCCAGGTGGTCCTCCAGCGCCGGGCCGGGGTCGACGACCCAGGCCGGGTCGCGCCCCAGGACCCACGTGTTGGTCCCGCTCAGCGTCAGCCAGCCGGGGTTCTCGGCGCGCACACGCACCGCGTCGAACCCGTCGACGGTGCTGACCTCGCTCACCAGCTGGCCGCCTGCGGCGGCTCTTGCTGATGCTCCGCGATCACCAGCTGGCCGCCTGCGGCGGCTCTTGCTGATGCTCCGCGATCACCAGTTGACCGCCTGCGGCGGTTCTTGCTGATGCTCCGCGATCATAAGCTCACCGCCGGGCGAGGCGGAAAACCGGTCCCTCCAGCGAGAGCGCGTACACGCGGCCCGACGCGTCCTCTCCGAAGGAGGACAGCGCGCCGACCTTCAGGCCGGTGTTTGCAATCGACCGGGCACGCGGGACGCGCAGCGCCGCCGACAGCACCTCCCCCTTGCAGAAGTCGCCGAAGACGTAGCGGCCGAGCAGCCCGGGCAGGTTGCGGTCGCGCACGATCACGCCGCCGGTGATCGAGCACCATTTGTCGCTGTGCGTGCGCTCGATAACGGGCGGGACGTGGCCGGGCGCATCCTCGCCGTCCCGGAAGCGCGTGCGGCCTTCGAACGGGCGCCAGCCGAAGTTCGCGCCGCGGCCGCGGCCCTTGCGCACGAAGTTGACCTCCTCGATCTCGTTCTGCCCCACGTCGCCGATGCTCAGGTCATCCGTCCGTCGGTCGAACGAGAATCGCCACGGGTTGCGCAGGCCGTAGCTGTAGATCTCCCCGCGCGCGCCCGATCGGCCCGCGAACGGATTGGACGACGGGATGCGGTAGGGCCGCCCGCCGGCGCTTCGCGGGTCGATGCGCAGGATCTTCCCGAGCAGCGACCCGAGGTCCTGCGCGTTGCCGCGACGGCCGTGCTCGTCGCCGCCGCCGCCGCCGTCCCCCGTACCGACGTACATCAAGCCGTCCGGGCCGAAGAGCAGCAGGCCCCCGTTGTGATTGCTCTCGTCGTCAGGCATCTCGAGCACGAGCCGCGCCGTGCCCTCGTCGGCTCGGTCGGCCGTGGCGCGGCGGTACTCAACTATGCGCTGGTCGCCCTGGCGATCGGTGTAGTAGACGTAGAACCGTCCCGTGGAGGCGTAGTCCGGGGCGAAGGCGACCGACAGCAGCCCCTGCTCGCCGCCCGCCATTACGAGGTCCCGTATGTCGAGGAACGGACGGCTGAGCTTCCTGCCCCCGCGGACGACCATGATGCGCCCCGCCTGCTCGACCACGAACAGCCGCCGGCGGTCGCCGCGCGGGGCGGTCAGGTAGACGGGCGATTCGAACGCGCCGACCCGCACGAGCTTGACGCCCCGACCCGCGCTCGCCTGCGCCTCCTGGGCCTGCGGGGCGGGCGGCGGATCAGTCATGCGAGCGTCGCTCGACGCGCTCCCGCAGGCCGTCAGCAGGAGGGTCAGCGGAAGCAGGCAGGCGCGTCTGAGCATGCCCCAGAGGATGGCAGGCTCTGGGCGGCGCCTACGCGCCCGGAGCGTCCCGCGCGGCCAGCACCTGGGCGATCGTGGGGCGGTCCGCCGGGCCTGTGCTCCGGTGGATCCAGCGGATGCGCCCGTCGGGGCCGACGAGCACGTCGCCGCCCAGCTGCAGCGTGTCCTCCTCGGGCGGTGCCGGTCGCCTGCCGCGCGCGACCAGCTTCGCGTAGCTCAGCCACACGCGCGGGTCCAGCCAGACGCGGGCCACGGACGCACGATCGAAGCCGAAGGCCGCGTAGGCGTGGCGCTCCGGGTCGCTGAACAGCGCCGCGTCCTCGAGGCCGAAGCCCGTCTCGTAGGCCCGCAGCGCCGGGGGTGCCGCAAAGGAGATGATCGCCACCTCCACCCGCAGACGCTCGTGTTCGCGCAGCACCTCCACGAGGTGCTCCCGGCAGGGCAGTCAGGCCAGGTGGCGCAGGAAGATCAGCAGCGTGTGCTCCCCACGAAACTGTGCGAGCGACGACGGCGCTCCCGCCGTGTCCAGAAGCGGCAGGTCGGGAAGCGG
>Ga0136633_1002512_pt1 | contig 12591 bp, 11 predicted proteins | sample AntDrymeUQ832206_2_FD_105494 | JGI IMG/M metagenome (GOLD analysis project Ga0136633, IMG submission 105494) | Polar desert sand microbial communities from Dry Valleys, Antarctica - metaG UQ83 (22.06) | ecosystem: Environmental > Terrestrial > Soil > Desert | place: Antarctica: Dry Valley... | reverse complement strand
GACCCACGTGGTCTACGACGTCGCCGGGTACTTCTCCGACTCGCCCACGGGCAACGACGGCCGATTCCAGCCACTCGAGCCCGCCCGCATCCTCGACACCCGGGACGGCACCGGCGGAAGCGCCGTCCGCCTCGGGCCAGGGGCCAGCCTCGACCTCCAGGTCTCCGGCCGGGGAGGGGTCCCGGTCACCGGTGCCGAGGCGGTGGTCATGAACGTGGCCGCCACCAACACCACCGCCATGAGCTACCTCACGGTGCATCCCACAGGGTTGGCTCGTCCTCTGGCCGCCAACCTGAACTGGACCACCGGCGACACCGTGAGCAACCGGGTGATCGCCAAGGTGGGCTCCGGGGGCCGGGTCACGCTCTACAACAATGCCGGCGACGTCGACCTCGTGGTGGACACCAACGGCTGGTTCACCGACACCGTCCAGGCCGGCACGGGCGGGGTCTACTCGCCGCTCGCCCCGGCTCGCATCCTGGACACCCGCGACGGGACCGGCGGTATCGGCGTCCGTCCGGCGGGTAGCACCGCCGACGTGCAGATCACGGGCCGGGGAGGCGTGCCGGCCGGCGGTGTCAGCGCGGTGATCTTCAACGTGACTGTCGTCAACCCCACCGGCGCCGGGTTCCTCACCATCTTCCCGGCCGGCTCCGCCCGTCCGCTGGCCTCCGACCTGAACTACGCGACCGGGGAGGTACGGCCCAACCTGGTGGTCGTCAAGGTGGGAGCGGGAGGCAGGGTCAGCCTGTTCACCTCCACCGGCGCCGACGTGGTCGTCGACGTCGCAGGCTTCGTCACCTAGGGATCCCGGGGCCGGCGGACGGTCTCAGGTACTCTGCCGGGAGCCGCGTTTTGCCGACCCGCCTGTTCCTGGATGACGAGCCCGCCCTCGAGACACGATGCAGAGGCGGCGCCCGCGGTCGACCCGATCTCGCCGGCGTTGCTCGGCGGGTTCGGCCGCGGTGTGGGTTGGACGTACCTCACCCTGCTCCTGACCGGCGGGTCCACCTTCTTCCTGGCCGCCTGGTCGGTCCGACGGGTGGGGACGGCGCAGTATGGGCTTTTCGCGCTCGTGACGTCGCTGACGGGGCTGCTGACCATCTTCGACTACGCCCTCGGCCTCACCGTCCAGCGGGCCGGTGCCCGGGCCGACAGCGGAGGGGACACGCCGGAAGCGGCCGAGGACCGAGCGACCGTCGGGTCCGCCCACGGGACCTATGTCCTCCTCGGACTGGCGGGCGTCGTGGTCACGACGATCGTCAGCGCCGTCCTCGGCTTGGCCGGGCCACCGGACACCCCGTACGTGATGCAGACGGTCGCCCTGCTGGGCGTGGCAACGTCGCTGCAACTCGGGACCGCCGCCCTTCCGGCAGTCGCCCTCGCGAGCCGGCGGTTCGCGCTCCGCAGCGGGGCGGCAGTGCTCGGCGTCGTCGTACGGGTCGCTGTCGCGCTGATCTTCATCGGCCGATTCGGCGTGGCCGGGCTGGCTCTCGCGCAGCTCGCCGGGGTCGTGTGCGAGCGCTTCGTTCTTGTCCGTCTGGTGAGGCGCCGCATCCCGTGGTTCGTCGCCCGGCCGACGGTGCCCGACCGGCAGGCGCTCCGGAAGGTGACCGGGTACGCGCTCCCCCTGCTGGTCATCAGCACGAGCGCGCAGCTCTTCACAGTGTCGGATCTCGTCGCCGTGAGTGCGCTGGTCGGGGTGGCGGCGGTCGGTGTGTACCAGGTGTCCAGCCTGGTTCCGCTCTACCTCGTCGGGATCCTCGCCACGGGGTACAACGTCGTCTTTCCGGCCCTCGCCGCCAGTGACGACCCGGCAGGCCAGGAGCAGACCACCGCGTTTCTCACGCGGGTCTTCAGCTACATCGGTGCGACCGCCCTGGCGTTGGTCGCGCTGCTCCGGGCCGACGTGATCGAGATCCTCCTTGGCCGGCGGGACGGCGTCGCCGAGGACGTGCTGACCGTGCTCTGCGCCATGGCCGTCACCAACCTGATGGTCCATGGCCTGGCGTCGCTCCTCATCGCCCGGGGCCGGCAGAGACTGATGGCGACTGCGGTCGCCATCGAGCTACCCCTGAACCTGGTCCTCACCGTGGTGCTGGTCGTGGCTTTCGGGGTGGTCGGCGCCGCGGTGGGTACGCTGGTGACGGCCGCCATCATGGACTTCGTGATCCTTCCGATCGTGAGTCGGGGGGAGTTCGGCGTCTCCGCGCTACGCATCACCGTCCGGCACGGAGTGGTGCCCTCTCTCGCTGGGGCGGCCGTCGCCTTGGTCGGAGCACAGGCCGCCGGCATCACAGGAGGGCCGGCGGTGCGGCTCGCGATCGGGGTCGGTTGTGCCGCGTTGATCGGGATGGGGGCAGGGCTCGCGCTCCTCGGCGAAGGCGGGCGCCGGAACCTGAGAGATGCCTTGGCCCCCGCCCGCCGCGGGCCCGGACTGGTCACCACGTGAACGGCGGGGGCAGCTCCGGCATCCGAAGCATCGCGTTCTACCTTCCCCAGTTCCACGCAATCCCGGAGAACGACGAGTGGTGGGGCGAAGGGTTCACGGAGTGGACCTACGTTCGCCCTGCCAAGCCACTGTTTCCCGGGCACCACCAGCCCCATGTGCCCGCCGATCTCGGGTACTACGACCTGCGCGACGCCGCGGTCCGGGAGGACCAGGCCGCCCTGGCGAGCCGGTACGGGATCGACGCGTTCTGCTACTACCACTACTGGTTCGGAGGCCGGCGCCTTCTCGAGCGGCCGTTCGAGGACGTGCTCACATCGGGTAAGCCGGACTTCCCGTTCCTCCTCTGCTGGGCGAACGAGCCGTGGACCCGCACGTGGGACGGCGGCCGCAACAACATCCTGATGGACCAGCACTACAGCGAGGCCGACGACATCGCCCATATCGACTGGCTCATCGAGGCCTTCCGCGACCCTCGCTACGTGCGGGTCGAGGGCAGGCCGCTCTTCCTCGTCTACCGGGCCACCCAGTTGCCCGACCCGGTCCGTACCACCACGCTCTGGCGGGAACGCGCCAAGCGCGCCGGACTCCCCGGACTGTTCCTGTGCCGGATGGAGAGCCACGACGAGACCGGCGACCCGACGGTGCTCGGCTTCGATGCCGCAGTCGAGTTCCAGCCGGCCATGCTGAAGCTCAAGGGGCTGCGGCAGCAGAGGCTCAAGCCCCGACGGGTTCTTAGTCGCATGGGAGTGACGCCTCCGGAGAAGTCTTACATCGCACTGGACTACCAGGCGCTGGCGCGCCAGATGATGGGCCGACCGCAGCCCGACTATCTCCGTTTCCCGTGCGTGATGCCGGACTGGGACAACACACCGCGCAGGCCCTACGGTGCCTTGATGTTCAGGAACTCCACCCCCGAGCTATTTCGGGAATGGGCGGACGCCGCGGTACAGAGACTGAGAACCCAGCCCCCTGAGCACCGACTCCTGTTCGTGAACGCCTGGAATGAGTGGGGAGAGGGTTGCCATCTGGAGCCCTGCGAGCGATGGGGTTGCAGCTATCTGGAGGCCTTCGCCAGGGCGGTCGTCACATGACCGAGACGCCGACGCTCGGCAGTAGCAGGCCGTTCTACGAGGCCAAAGCTGCGCTCTACAGGCGAGCGGAGAATCCGGTGGTGCTGAAGCGCGTCTTGGCAGTGCTTCCCCCCGGCGGCCGAGTCCTCGACGTCGGCTGCGGCTCCGGTGTGCTTCTTGCCCAGCTCGCCGGCCACGCCGGCTACCGGGCCGGCGTGGAACTGAGCGACACGGCGGCGGAATCCGCGTCGGCGGTCGCCGACGAGGTGATCAACGCGGCCGTCGACGCCGACCTGCCCTTCGGAGCCGACAGCTTCGACGTGGTGGTCTGCGCCGATATCCTGGAGCACCTGCCCGATCCGGCCACCGCACTGACGCTGTTGGCCGGCTTCTGTCGTCCCGGTGGAGCGGTCGTCATCTCGGTACCGAACGTGGCCAACTGGCAGGCCCGGTTGCGGCTGCTCAGGGGCATCTGGCGCTACGAATCGGTGGGCATCTTCGATACGGGGCATCTGCGTTTCCTGACCCAGGAGACCCTCTTCGACCTGGTCGCGGAGAGCGGGCTGACAGTCGAGTCATGCCTGCCCGCCCGCCTACCGCACCTGGGCATCCAGGTGCCTCTGGTGGCGAGGATGCCATCGCCTTTCCGTCAGATCCTGAACCGAACATGGGGAGTCGTCGGGTACCGCCTTGCGCTCCGGCGGCCGACGCTCTTTGCGTATCAGCTCGTTTGTACCGCCCGCCGTCCGTCTGTGTGATCCGGCAGGTCGGCAACGGCTACCGACGGCCGGTCGACGCCCTCGCCCATGCGATCAAGCGGGCACTTCGGAGCTCCAGCCGGGTCGCCCCCACCTTCTCCAGATAGACGAGCTTGCTCTGATGAAACTTCCGGACCTGCTCGGACTTCGACCCCCAGCTCATTCCGATGCCATGCACGACGGAGGCTGCGGTCTGGCGACGAACGTCTTTGCCGAACTCTCCGAGGCGGCGGCACAGGTCGATGTCCTCGAAGTACATGTCGAAGTCTGCGTCGAAGCCTCCGATGGAGACGAACTGCGGCCTTCGCAGGAGCATCGCCACCCCCGAGACCCACCCCAGGGGCGCCCGGCCAGAGGCGGGCGGCCATCTACCGAGGATGATCTGAACCCGATTCGGGAGCGCGCCGAAAGCTCCCCATTGCGGAGTGCGACCGTCCGGCCCGTAGACGGCCGGTGCCACCACGCCGACGCTGTCGTCGGATAGCAGCGTCTCGATCAGCACGCCCAGCGATCCCGGTGTGAGTGTGGTGTCGCTGTTGAGGATCAGGGACAGCGGCGCGGTGGAGTGTTCGACCCCAAGGTTGACGCCGCGACCGAATCCGAGGTTGGTGGAGGATTCGACGAGCCGAACCCGGGTATCGTCGAACGCCTGCCGGAGGAGATCGGCGCTGCCGTCGCCAGAGGAGTTGTCGACAATGACCACTTCGTGCACGTCGGGTTCGGACAGCACCGAGGCGACGGCTGCACGAGTCAATTCGCCGGTTCGGTAGTTGACGATGACGACGGCGGTGCCGTGGGGGCTTGACGTCAGCGCTCAACGCCCAGGGGGAATGCGGTGACGGCGAAGCCGGTGTAGGCCATGTCGCCCAGCAGAAAGGATAGACATCTCCAGATCGGAGATCTCAGGTGCCCGATCGGACTGATTCCCTCTATCCGGTCGACGGCAAAGCCGGAATCGGAGAACATGGTTCGGATTGTACGCGCCGTGAAGAAACGTAAGTGAGTCCGATCGAGTATGCCCATGTCGGTGTAGGTCCAGTCGCCGCGCAGCAGAAGGTTGGCCACGATCTTGATGTGGCGAACGTTGGGTATGGACGCCACTACGACACCCGTTGTGGACAAATGGGCCGTCGTGGCCCGCAGCGTCGCCCACGGGTCGACCATGTGCTCGAGCACATCGTTGAACACGATGCAGTCGAACGATTGTTCACAGTCGGCCAATGCTTCCGGGTAGCCGCCGACGATTACCCGATCGTAGTATGCGGCGGCGGTCTGCGCGGCATCGGCGTCGGTCTCCACCGCCCACAGCACCCGGCCGGGGTCTTCGTCCCGGAGTGCCTTGCCGAACCCTCCGAGATGACTTCCGACATCCAGGACGGTCCTGGCCGACGCCGGCACGAAGCCAAGCATCTCCCTCCGCTCGGAGAAGGGGTACGGCCCCGGATCGTGATGCGCAAGCGGGACCACGACGCAAGACTATGGCGTGCGGCGCAGCCAGCACCCGCCGCGCCGCTCCATGCGAGCGGCTCTCAGCGGGATGCGTGCACCACGACGCGGCCGCGCCGCAAGGTTTGCCTGAATGGCCGGCCGTGGAAACGGCCCTTCGCCGCTCGAGCGAGCCGGCTCACATAGGGCGTCACGAAGACGACGTCGGCGGTCTTGAAGCCGACGGCACGTAGCATTCCAACAACGGCGAGTACGTTGGGCCCCCACCAGTTGGATGGGTCACCTTCCAATTCGTCCTCGGCGTAAAAGGCCGCTGCCGGCTGCGGATGTTCGAGCAGGTCGACGAACGTCTCGAGGATGAGCTGGTTCCCGGTAACACTGGCGACAGATGAGAGTGCGGCGAGCGGGTCGCGCAGGTGGTAGAGGACCCCGAGGAACATCACCAGGTCAAAGGTGCCGATGTCGCCGGGCTTGAGTTCGTCGACCTCGAGGTGGCGGGCGACCACCGAGGAACCCAGTGCCTCACGGGCCAGATCGAACCCGGCCCTGCCGTGCTCGGGAGAGTCCCAGACAATCGAGTCGACGGCAAGAACGCTCTTCGCCCCTCGGCGCTCCGCCTCGAATGCGAAGAACCCGTCGAAGGTGCCGATGTCGAGCACCGTCAGGCCGTCCATACGTTCTGGAAGACGCAGCGACTTGAGCTTGGCCGCCGACCGGTCGCGTCCCGGCGTGATGATCCCGTTTCCGAGATCGATCGAATGGAACCAGCGGATCTCCGACACCCGTCGCTTCAGGTCGTCGACGTCGGCGCCCGGCTCCACCTGGCCCGGGTCGCTCACGACTCCCGCCTGATCACGACGGTCTGCTGATGCTGGTCCTTGTCGAGCACGTCGATGACTTCGAAGGCGCTGCGGGCGAACATCATACGAACATCGGCTTCTCGGTAGGCGACCGCCGCCTCCGGGTACCTGGCGCTCTGGAGCCGGCAACCCTCCGCCTCGTGGGTGAACGTCCAGCGGTCTCCCAGCAGACCTTCGATGTAGTCGAGCAGGAAGAACGTGTGCGACCCGTACCCTCCCGGCTGCGTGACTCTGCCCAGTTCCGCGGCGTAGTGGGTGGCGTCCTGAGCCACCAGATGCGAGAAGAGAGACACTCCCAGTGAGAATGTCACCGAGCCGGCGGCGAGGGGCAAGCGATACCCGGGGACCGGGCTGCCACCCGGGTTGTACACAGCGCTGAAGAGATCGGCATGGTGGAACCGGGTCCTTGCGTCGCCGAGGTGTCTCCGGCACCAGGACACCATCTCGCGGTCGACGTCGATGCCGTCATAGGACTCGTACGCCACCTGGTCGGCCAGTGCCACGGCGTTCCGGCCAGTGCCCGCACCCAGCTCCAGAATTCGCGCCCCGTCTCCCACCCATCCATGTGCCACACAGAGACGAACTGTGGCCTGACCGTTCTCGAAGACCGACGCGTTGCGCAACAGCTGATTTCCGACGCCGATCCGCATCCGAAGTGAAGCCGGCGGAAGGCGTTCGTACCTGGGGTCGTGACGATGGAGGAACCAGTCAGCGGCATCGAGCACCTGGGGCAGTACCGGCCACCGGGCCAGGACCGGCGTGCTGGGCAAAAATCGCCGGAGCAGACGGTCCTTCATGACCGGGTGGTGTGCGCTGCCCTACTCCTTGCTGGATGGCGGCCGTCTGCTTTCAGGCGGAACTGCGACGGCGCCGGCGGCACGGCGCCCATCGGTTCCGTCCCTACGAGTGTGCCTCTCTGTCGCCACGAGATGCATGCCCGTCCCTTCAGTCGGCACCCAGCCCGGTGACGATGACGAGCGGGGTGCGCAAAATGATCTTGGCGTCGAGCCAGGGCCCGCAGAAGGTGAGGTAGTGGCGGTCGAGCTGCGCCCGCTCTGGGAACTGCACCTTGCTCCGGCCACTGACCTGCCAGAGGCCCGTGAGCCCGGGACGGAGCGAGAGGTACGCCTGTTCGTATCCGCCGTAGTCGAGATCGAACTGCGTGCGCTCCACCGGTCGGGGCCCGACGATGCTCATGTGTCCGGCCAACACGTTGAGTAGCTGCGGCAACTCGTCGAAGCTGAGCCGCCGGAGCACTCGACCGATGCCGGTGACCCGGGGGTCGATGCGACAGGGAATCTTGTGGCTGCCATTGAGGAACAGTTCGTGCAGGTTCGCATCGTCGCGGAGCCGCGCCTCGGAATTGACATGCATCGTCCGGAACTTGAGGAGCGGGAACTCCCGGCCGCCCCGGCCCACCCGTCGCTGACGGAACAGGACCGGCCCAGTTGTCGTCAGTTTGATCATCACGGCGGAGACGACGACGATCGGGAGCGCCAGCACCAGCAGGACCAGCGCCAGCGCCACGTCGACCATCCGCTTGCCCGCCCATGCCGAGCCGATCAACGGCTCCGCTGCGCTGGTGGGGGACGCAGCACGCTGGTTCACGGGGGGACCGAGCCGTGTCGGCGTCTCGGCAGTCAAAACGCAATCCTCACTCATCCCGCGTACTCCTTGCTGATGCCCTGCCCGGGAGGAACCGGGCGTGCTCACCGCCTAGCGGACGAAAAGTTAGCATCCGGCGGAATCTTCCACGCACCTCCTCTGTCTGCGACGACGAAGGCTCTACGGTCGGGATTCGGGGCCGCCGGCCGGCCGGGCGGAGGGGGGCGCCTACCGTCGGTGACTAATCTCTCCTCGTGAGCGTTCGTTCCACGGCGACCCTCACGGCGCGAAAGGCCTTCGAACGGCTGCCCGGGAGCGCTCGGGACAAGCTTCGGCTGACGAGAGCCACGTTCAGCGGACTCACGCAATTGAAGCGGAACCAGGCGATGCTCGCCCAACGCATCGCCCGCCTGGAACGGTCCTCCGGCGAACACGTCAACGCCACAGGACCCCGAGATCCTCGTTTTCCGCCGGGCGTGCTGTCGCGCCTGTGTACGGACGCCCAAATCCACGAGCCATGGTTCGAGGAGTGGTGCGCGGCGCTGGGCGAGAAGAGTCGCTCCAACCGGAAGGTGTGGGAGCACGCCTACCTGGCTCATGCGCTCGACAGCCTCGTACAGCTCCGAGAAGGCCAGCGGGGGCTCGGGTTCGGAGTCGGCCGAGAGCCCCTGGTCGCCCTCTTCGCCGGACGTGGTTGTCAGATCCTCGCCACCGACCTGCCCCCTGATACCGAGGATGCCCGGGGTTGGTACAACACTGCGCAATACGCCGGCGGCCTCGAGGGGCTCGCATACCCGGCGCTCTGTGACCCGGATTCCTTCCGGGAGTTGGTCACCTGGCAGCCTGTGGACATGCGGTCGGTTCCTTCCGGCCTTACCGGTTTCGACTTCTGTTGGTCGGCCTGTTCCTTCGAGCACCTCGGGTCACTCGACGCCGGGCTGGAGTTCGTCGAGCGATCCGTGGCCACCCTCCGGCCCGGGGGCGTCGCCGTTCACACCACTGAGTACAACATCGGTTCCGATGCCGCCACCCTGGAACGGGGTCCGACCGTCCTCTATCGGCGGCGGGACCTGGAAGGCCTCGCGGTCCGGTTGGAAGCCGCCGGGCACGAGATGGCCGCTCTCGAACTTCAACCGGGGCCGGGAGTCCTCGATGAGTATGTGGACCTCCCGCCGTACGTCGATGCCCCGCACCTGCGTCTGCTCTACCACCGGTTCGTGACGACGTCCGTCGCACTGGTCATCCGACGGGGGGCGGACACCTGACCACCCGGAGACGGTCCCGGTCCTTTCTGTGGGTGGCGGCCGGTCTGGTCGCGGCCGAGATAGTCCTGCTTCAGATCGAGAATCCGCTCGGAATCGTCCTTCCACTGGCTGTCCTATCCCTGGTGCTCATCTTCGGCTCTCCCGATCCGGCACTGACGATGGCCTGCATCGGTCTGTTCACCATCAGCTGGGACCGAGTCTCCTTCCGGACGGGTGGCATGACGCTGAAGCCCGCCTACGTGGTGTTCGTGCTCGCTCTCCTGATCGACGTGCTCGAGCAGCGTCGCGTGGCAACCGGAGCGTCACCGGCGTCTCGCGCCCGGGTGACGCTGGTGAGCCGGACCATCGTCGGGTTTCTCCTCCTTCTCGTGGCCGCAACGGTCTACAACGGGTTCCTCCTGGAAGGGACCCGCCAGATCTTCGTGATCGTGTTCGGGGCGCTCGTACCCGCATGGGTGTGCTTCCGGATCGGGCAGTCGCAGGAGCGGCGCTTGCGGCTCATCTCCTGGGCCCTGGCGGGGGCCGGTTTCGCCGCCGCCTTCGGCGTATACCAGTTCGCAGCCACCTACCTTGGCCTTCCCACCGCATTCGCGTACCAGGGTGTCGGCGGGAACCTGGGTCGAACTGCGGGCCTGTCGTACGAGCCGGCATTCTTCTCGATGTACCTCCTCAGCGTTCTTCCTCTGCTCGTGGTGCTCCTGGTCGAACGCCGGGGCGGCGATCACGGTGTCCGGGTACCCCTCCGCGGACTGTTCGTGCTGCTGATCGTGGCGGTGTTCGTCTCCAACGCCCGGGCCGGGTACATCGTCCTGCCTTTCGCAATTCTGGTTCCCCTCGTCAGCCGTGGTTCGCCCGGACCTGTGCGCGCCCGCCCGGTGGCGCTGCTGTGCGCCGCACTCACGGCTCTGGTCATCGTCTCGGTGGTTGCGCGCTTCGACGTGTCGGAGTTCATGCGGACCCGCATCGCGTCGATCACCGACACCGAGGAGGCAGCCTCCAATGCTCCGCGGCTGCTTCTGTACGAGGTCGACCGCCGCATCGCCGCCGACCACCTCGTCCTGGGAATCGGTCCGGGGACCCTCGGCTACGCACTGCCTCGTTATGGACTGCCGTTGACGTATCCGGGCTACGCCGCGGAGCCCACCCGCGCCGTCGCCAACAACATCTGGCTGCAGGCGGTCCTCGACTGCGGAGTCGCCGGGGTGGCGGGCGTGGCGTTGGTGCTGGCGGCCCTCTATCGGCTGGCGCGTCGGAGCCGGGACGCATGGGCCCGGCAGATGGCGGTGGGCTGCCTACTCGTCTTTCTCGTCGGTGGTTCGCTGACATCGATCTTCTGGGACGCCAAGTACTGGGTCCTCATCGGACTGGCCCTGGCCGCGGACATGGCGCCGGGCCGCCGGCCCGGTGGCCACCCGGTCGGCGACTCCGCCTTCGACGGTGTGCCGGCTGAGACCCACGCCAGAACGTCGGGCTGATCACGTCGATGCCGGAAGGGTCGAACCCGGGCCCGAGCATCGCCTTGTGCCACGAGTGGCTCGGGAACTGGACGGGCAGCGAGAGGACGTTCGCAGTCATGGCGGAAGCGTTTCCGACTGCGGAACTCTTCGCCCTCACGGTCAACCCGGAACTGGGGTTTCCCTCCGACGGGCGCTCTCTGACAACCACCTTCGTGGACCGTCTGGCGCCTCTCAGAAGCGCCCGGGCGCTCCAGCTCCCCCTCATGCCTCTGGCGTGGAGGCTCGTCACCCGGCGTCCGTATGACGTCGTGATCACGTCCAGTCACGCGTGTGCGAAGGGCTTCAGGCCCGGACGCACGGCACTACATCTTTCCTACTGCTACACCCCCATGCGCTACGCATGGCTGTCTTCGTTGGATCGGCGGGGCAGGGGGGGCCGCCTCCGCGTCCTGGGCGAGACCTACTTCAGGCGGTGGGACAGGATGTCCGCCCGGTGGGTGGACGAGTTCGCGGCCATATCGACCTGTGTGCAGGAGCGGATCAGGCGGTTCTACGGTCGGGAGGCGAGGGTGATCGCCCCGCCGGTGAACACCGAATTCTTCGTCCTCGCAGCCGAGCCGCAAGAACGAGGCGACTTCGCACTGGCGGTCTCCCGCATGGTCGGGTACAAGCGGATCGACCTGGCGATACGGGCGTGCTCGAAGATGCGCTACCCACTGGTGGTTGCCGGGAGGGGTCCGGAGGAGCGGGCACTCCGAACCTTGGCGGCCGACCTGGGCGGCAATGTCAGGTTCGTGGAGTCCCCCGATGACGACGCACTTCGCGACCTGTACCGCCAGGCCCGGGTCCTCGTCTTCCCGGGCGAGGAGGACTTCGGGATCGTCCCGGTGGAAGCCCAGGCCTGCGGGACTCCTGTGCTGGCCTACGGCCGGGGAGGCATCCTGGACACCGTCGTGCCGGGGGTGACAGGCGTCCTGGTCGCCGAGCAGAGCGAGAAGGCGCTGGCCTCGGGGCTGGAGGACATCCTGAACCGTCCCCTCGACCCTCTCGTGTGTCGCAGGAACGCCGAGCGGTTCAGCTCCGACCGGTTCGTGGCGGAGCTCCGCATGTGGGTCAGGGAAGCCGCTTGCGCCCGGGGGCTGGACGTCGACCCGGGTTGATGGTCGCCAGGGCTCCGAGCACCTGTCGCGCCAGGGTCGCCCGGGTGGGGCGGTTGGGAAGCCATGCGGCGCGGTCGACGGCGGCCCAGTACCGACCCTGGTCCACGAGGTCGATGGTCCGGTCGATCGTGTCCGCGATGGCGGCGACTGACCGGGGGTCGAACACCGGTACCCCGACGGGCCCGAACTCGGTCACAGCAGGGACGGGGCTGCTCATCACGGGCACGCCCGCCACCAGCGCCTCCGAGACCGGCAGCCCGTAGCCCTCGACGAGAGAAGCCTGGATCAGGGCGGTGGCACCGGACAGGGCGTCCTCCAGACCGGCCTGGTCGACCACGCCGAGCACCCGGAGGCCACGGGGCAGGGGTGTCCCAACGGAGAGTTGTTCTGCGGTTCCGCCCAGGAGGTGAAGCTGTCCGCCGGTCGCGGCGAAGCGTGTCCTCGAGAAGGCCTGTACGAGGCGATCGAGGTTCTTGTGGGGTACGAACCGTCCCACGGCCAGGATGACGCGATCAGGT
>Ga0136633_1002511_pt1 | contig 12604 bp, 10 predicted proteins | sample AntDrymeUQ832206_2_FD_105494 | JGI IMG/M metagenome (GOLD analysis project Ga0136633, IMG submission 105494) | Polar desert sand microbial communities from Dry Valleys, Antarctica - metaG UQ83 (22.06) | ecosystem: Environmental > Terrestrial > Soil > Desert | place: Antarctica: Dry Valley... | reverse complement strand
GGGGCATAGGCGGCCGCCCAGCGGCCATCGGCGTGGGCCGCGTCGATGGCCGCCTGACCATGAGGCGTCATGCGGCCTGCAGCGGTCAGGCGCGCCACGTGGTCGCGATTGACCTGCGACCACCGGCCCTTGGGCCGCCGCGGCGTGTAACGCTGCAGGTACGACTGCTCGTCGTAGCCGCGGCGCAGGCCGTCGATCCAGCCCCAGCACAGCGCGATGTCCAGCGCCTCCCCGAGCGTGACCGATGCGATGCCCGAGTGGGTCTTGTAGATCCGCAACCACAGCTCGGGCTGGCGCGCGTGGTTGGCGCGCATCCACCGAGCCAGCGCCGCGGGCGTCGCGAACGCGCGCACCTGGTCGTCGTCGGGAGTCAGGGTCGACATTCGTCTCGCATGTGGGCCAGCCACCGGCACCACGGTCCGTGTCTAGCGCTGGATGCGCGCCGAGCCGCCCTTGGCAAATGCCTCGACGTCCTCGAGGGTGGCCATCGTCGTGTCGCCAGGGAAGGTGGTGATCAGCGCACCGTGGGCCCAGCCGAGCCGCACGCTCTGCTCGGGCGAGGCACCCGACAGCAGGCCGTAGATCAAGCCTGAGGCGAAGCCGTCGCCGCCGCCGACGCGGTCCAGTACGTCCAGGTGCGCAGTCGGTGCGGTCACCTGGTCGCCATTGAACCAGGCCACCGCCGACCACGAATGCCGGTTGGTCGTGTGTACTTCACGCAGTGTCGTCGCGACCACCTTGACGCTGGGATACGCCTCGACGACGCGGCTGATGGTCTCGAAAAACGCGGAGGTGTCCAGCGCGGCGCCCTTGCCGGCCTCGGGGCCGGCCACGCCGAGTGCCTTCTGCAGGTCCTCTTCGTTGCCCACCAGCACGTCGACGTTCTCGACGATGCGCTTGAAGATCGATTGCGCCTTGTCGATGGCGCCCTGCGCCTTCCACAGCTTCTCGCGGTAGTTGAGATCGAAGGAGGTGACCACGCCGTGCTGCCGGGCGGCCTGCATCGCCTCGATGATCAGTTCCGCCGAGGTCGCCGACAGGGAGGCAAACAGCCCGCCGCTGTGGAACCAGCGAACGCCCTTGCCGAAGATGGCGGCCCAGTCGAAGTCGCCCGGCTGCAGCAGCGCCGCCGCCTCGTTGGCGCGGTTGTAGAACACGACCGGCGGCCTGATGCCCATGCCCTGGTCGCTGTACACCGTGGCCATGTTCGGCCCGCGCGCGCCGTCGTGCTCGAAGTGCTTGTAGAACGGCGCCACGCCCATGGCGCGCACCCGCTCGGCGATCAGGTCGCCGACCGGGTACTTGACCATCGCGGTGGCGATGCCGGTGCGCAGGCCGAAGCAGTCCGACAGGTTGGCCGCGACATTGAACTCGCCGCCGCTGACGTGGATGTCGAGGGTATGCGCCTTGCGGAAGGGCAGCCGACCCGGGTCGAGGCGATGGATGATCGCGCCGAGCGACAGGAGGTCGAGTTCGCCGTGCGGGGGGATGGTGAGGTTGGTCATGGTCGCTCAGGGGCCGGGAGAGAAGTCAGCAATCGGTCGGCAGGCGGCAAGAGTCAGGCAGCGGCCATCACGAACGTGTGCCCCACTGCGTGTGGAAGCTGCCCTCGCGGTCGGTCCGACGATAGGTGTGGGCACCGAAGTAGTCGCGCTGCCCCTGGGTCAGGTTGGCTGGCAGCCGCTCGCTGCGATAGGCATCGTAGTAGGCCAGCGAGGCTGCGGTGGCGGGCACCGGGATGCCCAAGCCAACAGCCGCCTGCACCATCTCGCGCCAGGCCTGCTGCCGCTGGCCGACGGCGGCACCCAACGTGGGATCCAGCAACAGGTTGACCAGCTGCGGGTCTCGGCCGAACGCGGCGCGGATGTCGTTGAGCAGCGTGGCGCGGATGATGCACCCGGCCCGCCAGATGCGGGCGACCTCGCCGGGGTCGATCTCGTAGCCATACTCGACCGACGCCATGCGCAGCTGCGCCATGCCCTGGGCGTACGAGGTGATCTTGCTGGCGTAGAGGGCATGCCTGGCAGCGTCGATGAGTGCCGCCCCGTCGCCCGCAAACTGCGGAGGGGGACCGGTCAGCACGCGACTGGCCACCACGCGCTCGTCCTTCTGCGCTGAGATGAGACGCGACACGACCGCGGCGTTCACCGTCGGGATCGCCGCCCCCACGTCGAAGGCGTCCTGGCTCATCCATTTGCCGGTGCCCTTCTGCTGCGCCTCGTCGAGGATCGCGTCGACGAGCGGGCCGCCGGTCTCAGGGTCCTGCTGCGCAAGGACGTCGGCGGTGATCTCGACCAGGTAGGACCGCAGTTCACCGCGATTCCACTCGGCAAAGATGTCCGAGATCTCGCCGGCGTGCATGCCCAGCCCGCGACGCAACAGGTCGTACGTCTCGGCGATCAACTGCATGTCGCCGTACTCGATGCCGTTGTGCACCATCTTCACGTAGTGCCCGGCGCCGTGCGCGCCGACGTATCCGACACACGGCTCGCCATCGTCGGCTCTGGCCGCGATCGCCTGGAAGATCGGGGCCACGGCCTCCCAGGCCGCGCGTGCGCCTCCCGGCATGATGGCCGGACCGAGCAGCGCGCCCTCCTCCCCGCCCGAGACGCCCGTACCCAGCAGCAACAGACCACGCGCGGCCAGTTCGGCTTCGCGGCGGTCGGTGTCCTTGAAGTGGGAGTTGCCGGCGTCGATGAGGATGTCGCCCGCCGTGAGGTGGGGAGCGATGTGGGCAATGACGTCGTCCACGGGTTTGCCGGCCGGCACCATCAGCAGCACCTTGCGCGGCTGCACCAAGATGGCAGCCAGCGCCTCGGCCGATGCGGCGCCTACGGCTCGCCGACCTTCACCAGCGGCAAAGGCCTGGGTCTTTGCGGCATTCAGGTCGTATCCGGCCACCGTGAAGCCGCGACTCTCGATGTTCCTGGCGAGATTGCCGCCCATCACACCGAGTCCTACCACGCCGATATCGCACGTCATTGCATTCCTCGTCGGGACACGGCTAGCGGCAGCTCACCGGGGGTCTTGGCCTCGAATCCGCCCCGTATTGTGTCCTGATGCCGACGAGAATGCGAGGTGCGAGGGGCAAGCACGACAAAGGGCGCGACTCACGCCGCGCCCTTTCGCCGTACGCCGTCAGTCGCCCCGCGTCAGTAGATGTCGGCCCGGAGCGTGACTGTGCGCCCCGGCTGCACCATGACGTCGAAGGCGATCGGCATCAAGCCGGGAGCGTGAATCTCCACGCGGTGCTCGCCCGGTTCGAGATTCAAATGCTGGAACACCCCGTCGAAGTCGTCGACGATGCCCGCGTAGTGGCCGTCGGCGAAGACCTGGGCGTCGCGCGGGGCGTCGGTGATGCGCAGCCCGCCATACGCCACGCCCGGCGACGGGTCGTAATAAGTCTGCGGAATCGCTCCGAAGGGGTAGAGCCCGTCAGCGCCGTAGTACAGGCCAGGACCGATGCTCGGACGGTAGTAGTAGGGCTGCCACGCCCCGTATCCGAGCACGTAGGGCGAGATGAAGCGAGGGGTCACCACGGCGTATCCGCCCCAGTTGCCCCGCCAGCCGGGAGCGATGTAGCGCGGCCGGCCGTAGTAGCCGCGACCGTCGTAGCCGCGCGCACCGTCGTAGCCACCGTATCCACGCGGACCGACGTAGCCACGGGGGACGGCGTACGCGCGCGGCACGGCGTAGCCGGGACGCACCCGATTGCCTGGGTCCACGTAGCGGCCGGAGTACCCCCGGTTGGTGTAGGCGCGGTCTGCATACCCTGGCGCCGGATTGCCGCGCGGCGCGACAGGCGCACGGCCGGCGACAACCGGGCTGTCATTGCGCCGGCTGTCATCGCCACGATTGACGTCGGCCTGCCCGCGGGGAACGCCATAGCGGCCTCGATCGACGATGCGCGGCGTGCTCTGGCGGATGCCCGCTGGAGGCGGCGCCGCATACGGTCTCGGCTGATCGCCGCGGTTCGGTTCAGGGCGGCCACCTCGACCGTCGCGGTCCGGTGCAGGCGCGCCGGCGCGGCCGCCGCGCTCCTGGCCACCGCGCTCCTGGCCCCCTCCGCCGCCACCCGGGTTACGCTGGCGCTGGGCCGTGGCCGGAGAGGCAAGTGCCAGAACGCCGACGATGAGAACTGCGGTGACCACTTGTCTGGACATATGAGAAGTCTCCCGCCTCTATTGATTCAATTGCCGCGCCACAATCTCCTGTCGGCTTTCCCGCAGCATACTCCGCGGTCGTTCCCCATTTGGAGCCAGCCGCAGCGGCACGGCGGAACACCACGTCCTCCAGAGGCGTCACTGAACGAAGATGCCTAGTCGCCGCACATTTCTAGCCTCTGGCCTCGCCGCCAGCGCCGGCGCCAGCGCCTGGGCCAGTCTCTCGTCGTCCTGGGGCGCGCGCTTCATCCGCGAACGCGTGGCCGAAGTGGGCAGGAGCACCCCCGCTGCGCAGCACACGCCAAGGCCGGATCAGTGGGCTGACAACGCCATTACGGTGGCCTGGTTGGGCCACGCGACCGTCCTCATCAACTTCTACGGGATGCGCATCCTGACCGATCCGACGTTTTTCTCGAGGATTGGCGTCAGCCTGGGCGTCGGCACCCTGGGTCCGTTGCGTCTGGTGCAATGCGCCTTGCCACCGGCGGCCGTGCCCGACGTGGACCTGCTCCTGGTCACCCATGCCCATTTCGACCATCTCGACACGCCGTCGTTGGCCGCAGTGCCCGGCACGCCTGCCGTGGTGATGGCGCACGCCACGTCCGACCTCCTGCCGCGACGAGCCTCGGCGTCGGTGCAGGAACTCAGGTGGGACGACACCGCACCGATCCAGACGCCGCGCGGCGACGCGCTGGTCCGGGCCATCGAGGTCCGCCACTGGGGCGCACGCGTCCAGCGCGATACCTGGCGCGGGTACACCGGCTTTGTCGTCGAACGTGAGGGGCGCCGCTTGCTGATCGGCGGCGACACGGCCGACACCGACGTCTTCCGGGAGCACCGCCGCCACGGCCCGTTCGACGCGGCCATCATGCCGATCGGCGCCTACGACCCGTGGATCCGCAACCACTGCACGCCAGAACAGGCCATACGGATGGCCGATGCCGCGGGGGCCCGCCTCTTCGTGCCCATTCATCATCAGTCGTTCAGGCTCAGCCGGGAACCTCTGCTGGAACCCATCGAACGGGCCGACGCGATGCTGGCCAAGGAACACGGCCGGCTGGCGCTGCGCGAGATCGGCCAGACGGTCGTCCTCTAGAACACCCGTGGCGGGGCCGCCCATCGACTCCGGCGGCCGCGGAGCATCAGGGCCGCGGCGGCAGTGGCAACCGCCACGCCCGCATGACGTCGTGCGGCCGGGGGTTCTGACACGCCCGGCTGGTCAGCGCGACCTCACCGTGGCGCGGGCAGCGCCGAATTGCTGACAAACGCGATCCGCGTGCCGTCTGGTGACCACGACGGCACGTTGATCGTCCCCTGCCCGCCGTACACGTAGGCGATCACCTTCGCGTTGCTGCCGTTCCGACCAGCAAACACGCCAACGCCAGGACCACCACTACCGTGCGGGTCGTCATCGATACCTCCACTCCAGGTGTGGCGCACTCTAGCAGGTCGAGAGAGGCCCGCACCTGCCGTGGCAAAGCTCCGTCAGAGCCGGCAACGGGCAGGCATGCCATTGACGGCGTGGCGCACACGCCGTACCGTCGCCGCATGCGCATCCATACCCTCCTGTTCACCATTGTCGTGATCGCCGGCGCCGACGTCGCCGGGCAAACGCCTTCCACACCTCCCAGAGCCTATATAGACGGCAGCGGGCCCGGCTGGCGCACGCTCGGCGCCGCCGACTTCGCGCCGGTCAACGGTTACCCCGACACCTGGAAGTGGGACGGCGAGGTCCTCAAGTCCACGGGAGTGCCGATCGGGGTGATGCGGACGCGCGATCAGTTCCTGAACTTCGAGCTGGTGATCGAGTGGCGCCACATGAAGTCCGCAGGCAACTCCGGTGTCTTTGCCTGGGTGCCGATGAAGGCCCTCGATGGCCTTCAGCCCGACAACCTTCCACGCTGGGGCATCGAGGTCCAGATGCTCGATCACGGCTACCGGGAGTGGTTCCGCGAGCGCAACCCGGGCAAGCCCGACACCTGGTTCACGACCCACGGCGACATCTTCGCCGTAGGCAACTCGAAGCTCGAGCACTTCGAGCCGCGCTCACCCGATGGCTCACGCAGCTTCCCGAGAGCCGATCGCAGCCGGGGCGTCGGCGAGTGGAACCATTACTACGTGCGTGGGATCAACGGCGAGATCCGGCTGTGGGTGAATGGCGAGGAAGTATCGGGAGGCCGCGGCGCTGACCCGCGGACGGGGTTCCTCTGCCTTGAAGCCGAAGGCTCGCCAGTCGAGTTCCGGAATATCCGGGTGCGCGAACTGCCCTGACAATCGCCCTGAGCTCGGCGGCAGCTGGCGCAGCATCATGTGCGCTGGATCGCCGCACGCACATGTCTTGACGTTGGGTGTCAACACACCTACTCTCGCTGCATGCCCGATCGTACCGAGCGCGCGCAGGCAGTGGACCCACGCGGCCACAGTCCCGAGCAGGAGGCGTTCCTGGCCATCGTCCGGACCGCCGCCCAGCTGACAGACCAGATCGAGCAGGTGCTACGCCCGGAAGGGATCGGCACCGCTCAGTACAACGTGCTGCGCATCCTGCGCGGGTCCGAGCCCGGCGGACTGTGCCGGAACCAGGTGCGCGATCGCATGCTGACCCGCATGCCCGACATGACCCGCCTGCTCGATCGCATGGAGCACGCCGGACTCGTCGCACGCACCCGAAGCACCGATGATCGCCGGGTGGTGACCACGCGCATCACCAGTGCCGGTCTGGCCGTGCTCGACCGGCTGCACGACGCCGTCCTCGATGAACACAGGCGTCGGCTGGGCCATGTCGGGAGCGGCGATCTGCGCATGCTCAGCGATCTGCTCGAGCAGGTCCGCCGCGGCGCCGGCGAGGCTGCCGCAGGGTCGCCGACGACCAGTGAGCCGACGATACGTGGAACGGCGTCAGGGTGACAGCAGACGTTCTGCGGCGTCACCTGCCACGAGTTGCAGTTTCTTGAGGAACTTCGGCGTCGCGCCACTGGCGACGAACTGGCCGACGGCATGCCCGTCGGAGGCGTAGCCGGCCAACTGGTACTCGAACAGATGCTGGATGTGCACCTGCCCATCGACCACGGCTCCCACCTCGCTGACGTGGGTGATCCGCCGCACGCCGTCCTGCAGGATCTGATGCTGGATCACCAGGTCGACGCTGGTGCTGATCTGGCGCTGGATGGCCCACAACGGCAGCGCCAGGCCCTTGGACAGCAACATCAACTCGAGACGCGCGACGGCGTGGCTCGGCGAACTGGCATGCAGTACCGCCATCGACCCGTCGTGGCCGCTGGTCATCGCATGCACCATCTCGAACGCCTCGTCGCCGCGGATCTCGCCGACCAGGATGCGGCTCGGACGCATACGCAGGCTGTTGCGCAGCAGATCGGCCATGGTGATCGCGCCCGAACCTTCGTTGTTGGGGCGCCGCGCCTCGAGACGGACACAGTGCCGCACGGCGATGTCGAGTTCGGCGGTGTCCTCGATGACCACGATGCGCTCGCTATGGGCGATCTGGTTGGCCAGGATGCCCAGTGTGGTGGTCTTGCCGCTGCCGGTACCCCCCGAGAACACGATGTTCAGCCGAGCACGGACCGCGTACGCCAGGAACTCGGCCATTTGCGAGGTCAGCGTCCCGTGGCGGATCAGGTCATTGAGTGATCGCACCGCGCCGGTGAACTTGCGGATGGTGACGGCCGGGCCCTGCAGCGACACCGGGGCGATGCAGATGTTGACGCGCGACCCGTCCTCCATGCGGAAGTCCACCATTGGCGCGCGCACGTTGACGCCCCGCCCCGCCGATACCACCAGGTTGTCGACGAGCAGATCGAGCTCCGACGACGTCGCGAACATCGTCGGCACTTCGACCATCTGACCGGCCCGCTCCACAAACACCTGCTGCGGTCCGTTGATCATGATCTCGGTGACCGCCGGGTCCTCCAGCAGATGCCGAATCGGTGCGAGCCCTGGCTTGTCGATGATCTTCATGCGTCGCTCCGCGCCGCGCCTGGCCTCATGACACCGTGCTGGCCGGCCATTGTCAGCGCGCGTAGCCCTGCGCTGGCGTGCCGTCGTCGTTCAGGTGCCCGACCGTCCACAGCAGCCCCCGGGTGACCAGGCCAAGGTAGACGGGGTCTTCCATCATCGCGGTGTTGTGCCCCAGCGAGGTGACAAAGACGCGGGCCTTGCCGTGCGTGTTCGTCCAGATCAGCGGCGAGGTCGTCCTGGACTCCTCGCTGTAGGCCTGCGCGAGTGGCGTCATCGTCGGCCACACGCGTTCGAGTTCGTACAGTTCTTCGCGCGTCGTCACCCAGGTCGCGGGGACGCCGCGCATGATCGGATGTGCCGACGCCACTGTCTCCACGGTGAGCGGACGCTGGCTGTCGTGCCGCATGCTGAAGGCGCCCATCAGTTCCCCCCAGGCGCGCGACGTGGACCGTCGGAAGCTGTGCACCGCGCCGTGCAGGATGACCGCGCCGACACCGCTGTCACGGTGCGCGTGCGCCAGCCGTTCGATCCACGCGACGTCGACGACATGCGAAAACGACATGTTGTAGAGGACGACATCGAACTCCCTGGTCCAGGCGGTGTCCTTGTGACGGTCGATCAGGACCTCGGTGGAGGTGCCGGCTGTGTGGTCGACGGTCCAGGCGATGTTGACCTGCCGGGCCACGGCCGGCGGCACGATGGCCTCCTGCTTGACGAACTCGTGGAAACCGCCGCCGGTCACATAGAGCGCCCGGATCGGTCGCGGCGCCTGCGACGGCGCGACTGCGGCAGCCGCACCGTCGTGCGATGCCGACAGCGGGAAGACCAGGAGTGCGCCGACCATGCCGATCAGCAGCGTCGGCACGGCCATGAGGCGGGCGATTGCCGCGTGCGGGGCGGCCGCGACGGCACGGGGGTGTGGCATGCGGGATCTCTCCGGGGAAGGCGATGCTGTGAGTGGGCCGATTATGCCACCGCCGCTGCCCTCACATCTGTTCGAGGCGGAGCCGCGTAGATGAACCTGAGCGCCACTATTCTCCGGCGCCAGGAGACCTACATCATGCGATCAATCATCTACGCCCTCGTGGCCTGCACCCTGGTCACCTCGCTTCCCCTTCACGCTCAGGACAAGACGGTCATGGTCGGCGGCGCCGCCATGTATCCCTCGAAAGACATCGTCGACAACGCCGTGAACTCGAAGGATCACACGACCCTGGTGGCCGCCGTGAAGGCTGCTGGGCTGGTAGAGACTCTCAAGGGACCCGGCCCGTTCACCGTGTTCGCGCCGACCAACGCGGCATTCGCGGCACTGCCGGCCGGCACCGTCGACACCCTGCTCAAGCCAGAGAACAAGGCCATGCTGACCAAGGTGCTGACCTACCACGTGGTGGCGGGCCGCCACGATGCGAAGTCGTTGATGGAGCACGCGAAGATGCACGGCGGGATGCACACGCTGAAGACCGTCAGCGGCGGCACACTGACCGTGGTGCTGAACAACGATCAGCTGTCGCTGAAGGATGAGAAGGGTGGCATGGCGCCAATCACCATTGCCGACGTCTACCAGTCAAACGGAGTGATCCACGTCATCTCCGCGGTGGCGATGCCCAAGTAGCGGCCGCCGGGGCCGAGGCGGGGGCGCCGTCGGGCATCTCCGCCTTGGTGAACCGCGGCAACAGCTGGTCGCGCATCGCGAGGTGGTACACGGCTGACGCGACCATTGCCGCGTTCTTCTTGACGTCGGTCTCGACCACGCGTTCGTACGTGTCGAGGTTGGTGTGCCACGTGTGGGACTGGTACTCGATGGGGTCCTGCAGCAGTCCGATCCCCGGCAGCCCCGCCGCATTGAACGACGTGCTGTCGGTGCCGCCTGAGCGACGGCTCCGTGTCGCGGTGGCGCCGGCGACGCCGAGATCCTCCAGGGGCGCGACGATCTCGCGCAGGATGCGGCTCGCCTCGATCGGACCGAAGACCGTGGCGCCACGGATGCGCCCGGTACCGGAGTCGACGTTGAGATACGCGCCAAGCGCCTCGAACTCCGGCAACGGCGCCTCCGCGGTGCCGAAGTGCTTGGCCACATAGGCTTTCGAGCCGAGCAACCCCTGCTCTTCGCCCCCCCACAGGGCGACGCGGATCGTGCGCCGCGGCTTCAGGCCGAGCACCTTGATGATGCGCGCGGCCTCCATCATCACCGCGACCCCGACGGCGTTGTCTGTGGCTCCCGTGGCGGCATGCCACGAGTCCAGGTGACCGCCGAGCATGATCACTTCGTCGGCCTTGTCAGACCCGGCGATCTCGGCGATCGCATTGACCGACGTCCGCCCCTCCGGATACCAGCGGTTGGCGATGTCCACCTCGAGTTCAATGGTGCGGCCGTCAGCCATGAGCCTGGCGAGGCGGCCGAAATCCTCATTGCGCAGGACCAGCGTCGGAGGCGCGGTCGCGCCATCGAAGGTCGGGTTGTGGAAGGCGCGGATCTGACCGTGATCACGGCTGGCGTCGTTGATGCGGACACGCGCCCTGTTGGCGACCAGGAACGCATCGACCTGTGCTGCAATCTCGCGCGCCGTGAGTCGCCCGGGGGCCGTGGCCGGCACGACAGGCCGGGTGCCGGTGGCCGGGGGACCGAACTGCGGAGCCCGCGGGTTGACCGGATCGAACATCGCAGCGACATCGTCGGCATCACGCCGGAGTGGTGCCTTCGAGAACGACACCGGGACAGGCGTGCCGGCGCCAACCAGCACGATGCGTCCAGCCACGCTGCCGGCCTTGCCGTCCAGATAGGTCTTCAACTCGGCGGCGCTCGGCCGATCGGGCAGGATCAACCGGGTCGCCTCGGCGCGTACCGGCCCGTCAGTGCCATTGGTCCATGCCAGCACCTCGCCGACCAGTGCGTCCTTGACCGGGGCGACCACGTGGACGGCGAGCCGCTCGTTGAGCCAGCCAGGGTGCCCGAAGTCCCACTCCTCGAGCCGGCCCTCGTCAAAGCCCCACGTCTTCATCTCCGCGACGGCCCACTCCGCGGCGGCCCTGTGGTTGGGTGAGCCGGTCAGGCGCGGGCCGTACACGTCGGTGAGCACGTGGAGGGTCTGCATGATGTGCGACCGATCCCGGGCCTCCGCGCGGATGCGTGCGTTGACCGCGTGGTCTACGGGCTCCGGGCCGGCGGCCACCAGCGCAACGACTGACCCGGTCAACGCCCACAGCATCGGCACACATCGACGACCAGGAAAGGGCATGCCGAACGCTAACACGTCGGCAGGTGGCTTCGGGGCGCGGCGGGTTCGACGGGCATCGCTGGACCGCTACCCGCGGCCAGGGTCTTGCATCCATCAGGTCCGGACGCCAATGACCCTCACTCCCCTCACTCCGCCCGTCGCCGCCCCCTCGGACCACTCCGCCCGTCCTGGCTTCATGCAGGTGCGCGGCGCCCGTGAGCACAACCTCAAGAACGTGGACGTCGATATTCCGCGCGACGCCCTCGTGGTCTTCACTGGCGTGTCCGGCTCTGGCAAGTCATCGCTCGCCTTCGGGACGCTCTATGCAGAAGCGCAGCGTCGGTATCTGGAGTCGGTCGCGCCATATGCGCGTCGCCTGTTCCACCAACTCGGGGTGCCGGAGGTGGATCGCATCGACGGGCTGCCGCCGGCGGTGGCCTTGCAACAACAGCGTGGCACACCGACCACGCGCTCATCGGTGGGCAGCGTGACCACGCTGTCCAATCTGCTGCGGATGCTGTACTCGCGGGCCGGCGACTACCCGGCCGGACAGCCGCTGCTCTACGCGGAGTCGTTTTCGCCGAATACGCCGGAAGGCGCATGCCAGGGCTGTCACGGTCTCGGCCGCATCTACGACGCGACCGAACGTTCGATGGTGCCCGATGACTCGCTGAGCATCCGCGACCGCGCGATCGCCGCGTGGCCGCTGGCCTGGCACGGGCAGAACCTCCGCGACATCGTCACGACCCTCGGCTACGACATCGACCGGCCATGGAGGGACCTGCCGAGGTCGGAGCGCGACTGGCTGCTCTTCACCGACGAGCAGCCGGTCGTGCCGGTGTATGCCGGCTTTGACGCGGCCGAAGTGCGACGGGCCCGCAGGCGCAAGGACGAACCGAGTTACATGGGCACGTTCACGGGCGCCAAACGGTACGTGCTGCAGACCTTTGCCAACACCCAGAGCGCGCTGATGAAGAAGCGCGTGGCGCGCTACCTCGTGAGCAGCGACTGTCCTGCGTGCCACGGCAAGCGACTGCGTCCCGAAGCGTTGTCGGTGGAGTTTGCCGGCCTGGACATCGCCGAGATGTCGGCATTGCCGATGAAGCAGTTGGCCGCGCTGATGCGACCCTACGCCCACGGCATGGCGTCGGGCCGAGACGGGCGCGCGAAGGCACACCCCGAGAAGGCACTCGTGACGCGACGGATCGTCGAGGATCTCGAGGCTCGCCTCGCGGTGCTGCTCGACCTGGGCCT
>Ga0136633_1002510_pt1 | contig 12604 bp, 8 predicted proteins | sample AntDrymeUQ832206_2_FD_105494 | JGI IMG/M metagenome (GOLD analysis project Ga0136633, IMG submission 105494) | Polar desert sand microbial communities from Dry Valleys, Antarctica - metaG UQ83 (22.06) | ecosystem: Environmental > Terrestrial > Soil > Desert | place: Antarctica: Dry Valley... | reverse complement strand
CCAGATCATTCCTTGCTTCGAGGAACGCCTTCCATCCTCTCGATCGGTCGAAGAGCACGATCTCATCGACGGACCGGTGACCTCTCACCAGCGCCGCCGCTCCCGGCTGGAGGACCCAGGTGACCTTCGTCGCGGGGTTCACCCGCTTGAGCGCGTTGATGACGGGCAGCACGTGCACCGCATCGCCGACCGCGCTCATCATCACGATGCAGATGCGGTCGGGCACGCCCACGAGGGCAGCGCTCATTCGACCCCTCTTTCCCGAAGACGCAGGTACTCTTCGTCCTCGGCGCTGAACGAGATGTCACCTCTGTCCCGCCATTTTCTCATCGACCGGAGCAGCCGGTCCAGGTTCGCCATCGCCACCAGCGGCGAGCCAGGCGAGTGGAACTGCACCCGGTCGACGTCCAGCACGTACGCGTCCAGACCCACGCCCTCCCCGGCGGTCATGAGAATGTTCTTCAGGTTCAGATCCTGATGGTGCGCGCCGGCCTGCGCGAGCGCGCGCAGCAGCTTGGCGATAGCGTCGAAGACCATCACGCGGTGCGGCTGATCCGTCACCCTGGCCAGCACCACCGAGAGATCATGCCCGTTGGATATCTCGCGGGTAGCGATGTCGAAGCGACGGAATAACACCCAGGTGGGATATGAGACGTAGGCGAGCACCTCCGGCGTGCTGACGCCCATCGCCCGCAGCCGCAGCGAGGTGACCAGCTCCGTCAGCCCGCGAGTGGGAAGGAAGTAGAGATCTCTGCTGATCTTCGCCACCCACCCGCCGCGCATGCTGTGGCGCACCACCGCTCGCCCGCACCCTTCGGGCAGGGTGACGGCGAAGACCGGCGCCCGCCCGGTGAGCGGCGTCGCATCGGGCTGAGATTGCGCGTACTCGTAGAGCGAACTCCTGCTCTCGAGGACTTTCCTGATTCCCGCGGCGCAGCTCTTCGCCGCGAGCACGCGAGCGTCCCGCACCGTGAAGCGATCGTACGACGAAACAGCGATGCCGATCATTGGCCGTGAGTCGGCCGGGACCGTCTTACCGATGCGATTGCGCTCAATAGTGCCTCGGCCTTCCCGCGGGTTTCTTCCCATTCGTTCTCGCCGACCGAGTCCGCGACGATCCCTGCTCCCGCCTGCACCGATGCTTTGCCGCCGGTGACGATACATGTCCGGATCGTGATCGCGAGGTCCATGCGGCTACCGCCGGCCGCTATGTAGCCAACGGCGCCCGCATAAGGCCCGCGCGCCACCGGCTCGAGCTCGTCGATGATCTCCATCGCCCGGATCTTGGGAGCGCCCGTCATGGTGCCTGCCGGAAAAGTTGCCCGGAACACATCGAGACCCGACAGCCCCGGCCTCAGCTCGCCCTCGACCTGGCTCACGATGTGCAGCACGTGCGAAAACTTCTCCACCTTCATTAACTCGGTCACGCGCACGGTCCCGAATTCGGCTACCCGCCCGACATCATTGCGGCCCAGGTCCACCAGCATCACGTGCTCGGCCCGTTCCTTCTCGTCCGCCAGCAGCTCGCCGGCCAGACGGTCGTCGCCGCTGCCCGCGTCGCCCCGACGGCGCGTTCCCGCGATCGGACGGAGGATGACGCGCGAGCCGGCGACCCGGACCAGGAGCTCCGGTGAGCTTCCGACTATCTCCATCCCGTCCAGCACCAGGTGGTACATGTACGGCGATGGATTTATCGCGCGTAAGGCGCGATACAGCTCCGATGGATCGAAGTCGAGCGGCACATCGATTCTGCGGGAGAGAAGCACCTGAAAGCAGTCCCCCGAGCGGATGTATTCACGGATGCGCTCGACGTGCTCGATGAACTCCGCGCGCCTGTAGCTTGAAGTCTCTTCACGCGGGAGGGAGGGAGAACATTGCGGCATCGGCGGCAGCAACACCGGAGCTCGCAGCCGTGACAGGATTTCCTCGAGCTCCGCGGTCGCTTCGGCGTAGAGCGATTCCAGCTGGGGGTCCGTCGCTCCTCCGGGGATGGGCACGGAAACGACGACGCGCGCGCGGCCGTGGAGGTTGTCGAGTATCACCAGCGAGCGGGTAAAGACGAAGAGCGCGTCCGGAGCTCCGAGAGAAGGCTTCGACCGCACAGGCAGACGCTCGAGCACGCGCGCGATGTCATAGCTGAAAAACCCCACGATCCCGCTCCAGAACTCTCCGAGCTCGGCTGCATCGGCGGGGTGCACCGCCTCGATGAGGGCACCGAGGTCCGCGAGCGGATCCGCCGGTGTCCTGGAATTGTGCCAGCCGCGGCCGGGGGTCCAGTCCTCGACGACTCCGCCCGCCAAACGCCACGCGGAACGCGGCTCCGAGCCCATGTAGGTGTAGCGGGCCCACGTCTCACCTCCCGCCGGCGCGGACTCGAGCAGGAAGGCGAACGGCCCCCGCCGCAGTTTCGCGAACGCGGACACCGGAGTGTCGGTGTCGAGCAGGCAATCCCGCCATACGGGAACGAGACCGCTGTCGCCGGCGAGTCGCTTGAACGCGTCGAGACTCATGATCGCCTCCCGTCCGGCGAGCCCGTGATCCGCGATTGCTCCAACCTGACGTCCAGGTAACTTTCCTCTATGAGACCTGCGTTCGCTTCAGAGCTGGTGATCATCGCCTCCGCCGCGGCGCTGCTCGCCCTGCCCGCCGACGCGCAACAGACGTGGAACGATCCGCGCACCCGCGGTCTCGTGGAGCGCGCGACGGAGCGACGGGCGAGCCAGCTCGCCGACACGGCCCTGGTGGACTACAAGGCGACGGCGCATGGCTACCTGACGTTCCTCGCACAATTTGGGGAAGGATTCACCGAGCCGCCAAAAATCGTCAAGGCGGATGAGCTGGGGCTGGAAGTGTACTGGCGCGCGCCCGACCTGAGCAAGCAGCGCATCATGGGGCGGCGCGACACGCTGCTGCTGCCGACCGACATCAACTATCACCGCGATCATCTCGGGATAGTACAGAACAACTTCAAGAGCATCATCAGGCTGGGCGAGGGCGACGAAGTCCGGGATGTCCCGCATCCGCTTTCAGCCGAGGGTCTGGAGCAGTACGACTACGCGATTCGTGACTCCCTGCAGATACGGCTCGGACCACGGGTCCTGGATGTCTATGAGGTACGCGTGCGGCCACGCGACGACCGGCAGCCGCGCGCTATCGGCGCGGTGTACATCGACCGCGAGACAGGCGAGGTGGTACGCATGGCATTCAGCTTCACCCGAGCGGCCCTGAAGGACAAGGATCTGGAGGATGTTTCCGTCGTGCTGGAGAACGGGCTGATCGACGGGCGCTTCTGGCTCCCCCGGCGGCAGGAGATCGAGATCAGGCGCACCGGCTCCTGGCTCGACTATCCGGCGAGGGGAATCATCCGCGGGCGCTGGGAGATCTGCTGCTACGAGGTGAACAAGGGGATCCCGGGCGAGTACTTCACCGGGCCGGAGATCGTGCTGGCGACGCGCGCGGAACGGGAGCGGAACCCTTTTCCTTTTGCGGGACGGCTTCTGGATTCGCTGCCTCCTGACGTGAGGGCAGTGACCGACGAAGATGTCAGGAAGGTGCAGGAAGAAGCGCGCGCTCTCGTCCGGTCGCAGGCCCTCGCCCGGGGGCGCGGCCTCGCGCTCTCGGCGAGTCACGTGTCGGACCTCGCGCGGTTCAATCGCGTCGAGGGAATGGCGCTGGGAAGCGGCCTTCACCAGCGGCTGGGAAACGGATTCTCCGTCACGGTGTCGGGACGCTACGGCTTCAGCGATCACGAGCTGAAGGGACGCGGCTCGCTCGAGTACAGGACCGGTGCCGGCTCCTCGCTAACCCTGGCGGCGGAGCGGCTCTACCGCGATCTCAGCGAAGAGCCGGAGACGTCCCTGATCCGGAACACGATCGCGGCCCAGGAGTTCGGCAGCGACTACACGGATCCCTACGATGTCCGGCGGGTGGGAATAACCGCGACTCTCGCGCGCAGCGGCTGGCGTCCGTCGCTGGCGCTGGGTGTGGAGAGGCACGCGCCATTGACGGTCAACGCTTCGCCGGCCAGTGGCGCATTCGAGCAGACCGTGCCGGTGGCGGAGCTGCGCGAGCGGCGCCTCACTCTCGCACTGAGCCGCCCGACGACGCTCACCTTCGGCGGGTATGAGCTGGGTGCGCGTGTCGCAGTCATGGCCAGCGACAATGTCACGAGCGGCACGATTTACGGAGACGTTCTTCGACCGTCGCTGATGGTCGATCTCCAGCGTCCCTTTGGCGCGCAGCGACTGGTCTTCCACACCGTCGCCGCCGCCGTTTTCGGCAGCGGCGCAATCGCCCCGCAGCATCACGTCTTTCTTGGCGGGCCTTCGACCGGACCGGGCTACGAATTTCACGAATTCGCCGGAAGGGGTGGATTGAGCCAGCGCATTGAGTGGCGCATGCGGGCGCCTTTCTTCCCGATTCCACTCGGCCGGTACGGACGAGCGCCGGGAACGTTCACTCTCGCTCCCTTCGCCAGCGCGGTCTGGATCGACCGCTCGCTCGCGCTGAGGGAGCCCAGACAGGGGTGGTATCCTTCGGTGGGCGTCGGCGCGGTAACGCTCTTCGACGTGTTGAGATTCGATGTCGCGCGGGGACTGAGGAACGGCAGATGGACGTTCTCGGTCGACGTCGCCCGCGATTTCTGGAGCGTTCTGTAGGCGATCGGGTACGCCCCGGAATGGATCGTCTCCATTTTCGCGGAGGAGCGCCGCTAGAGTGGATGCGTGCGACACTCTCCGGCGCCCAGTCCCGCCGATTCGTGGCTGATGGCGACACTTCAGGAGCTGCTGCCTGAACCGGCGGTCAGGATTCTGGAATCCAGAGCCGGCGCGAGCTACTGGGAGGCCGCGGTCAGGGAACAGCTGGTCACCGACGAGGAGCTGCTCGAGAAGCTCTCCGAGAAAACCCGTACGAGAATCGCCAGCGATTTGCTGGTCAGCTCCGCGGCGCGTGACCTCGTTTCAGAGCGGCTGGCGCGCCGATTCTGCATCCTGCCGTTATCCGTGTCTCCGGTGGTCCTGGAGATAGCCACCGCGAATCCCTACGACCTCGATTGCGAGAAGACACTCGCTTTCGCCACCAGCCGCACCGTTCGCATGGCGCTCGCCCCACCGGCGCGGATAGTGGAAAGAATCGAGGAAGTTTATGCGCCGGCAGACCGCGTCAGCCGTATCCTGAGCCAGTCAGCGCCCGCCACGCCAACGTCAGTGCTGGAGCCCGCCGAAGAATCCGAGGGGCGCATCGTCGGGAAGGAAGCGGAGCGGCCCGTCATCAAGCTCGTCGATCACATCGTGGCTGAAGGAATCTCGGGCGGCGCGAGCGACATCCATCTCGAGGCCGGCGAGCACGGTATCTCGGTCCGGTACAGGATCGACGGTATTCTGCGCGAGGTGATGGTGCTCCCGAAAGCAGTCGGTGTCCCTCTGGTTTCACGCATCAAGATCATGTCCCAGATGGACATCGCCGACCGGCTGCGGCCGCAGGGCGGCCGCGCGCGCGTCGCGATCAACGGAGCGCGAGTGGATCTGCGGGTCTCGACGCTTCCGGCCTCGCATGGTGAAAAAGTCGTGATCCGCATCCTCGACGCGCGGGCAGGGCTTCGGTCGCTCGATGCGCTCGGTCTCGACCCCATCGATGCGCCGCGGATGCGGAAGCTCCTCGACACCCGCGAGGGACTCGTCCTGGTCACGGGACCGACGGGCTCCGGCAAGACGACGACGCTGTACGCCGCGCTCAAGCTGTTGCAGCAGCGCGGCGTCAACATCATCACGGTGGAAGATCCGGTGGAGTACCGGATCCCGGGGATCGTGCAGGTTCAGATTCACGAGAAGGCGGGCCTGACTTTCGCGTCCGCGCTGCGATCGGTCCTGCGCCAGGACCCGGACGTCGTCCTCATCGGTGAAATTCGCGATCGCGAGACCGCGGCAATCGCGCTCCAGGCTTCACTCACCGGACACCTGGTTTTCGCGACGCTGCATACGAACGACGCCTGCAGCTCCATCACCCGGCTTACCGATCTCGGCGTCGACTGCGTGAAGCTTGCGGGAGCGCTCAAGGGCGTCATCGCGCAAAGGCTCATCAGGCGTCTGTGCCCGGCCTGCCGGCAGGTCGCCAATGCGGGCGTGCCCCGAACGCTGGTGGATGTGATTCCTGAAAGCTCGATGATCTACAACCCCGCCGGCTGCGCCGAGTGCGGGTTCGCGGGGTACCGGGGCCGGGTTGCGGTAACCGAAATCCTGGTGACGACCCCCGGGGTCGAACGCGCCATCGCCGCCGGCGAAGCTTCGGACAACCTGGTGAGCGTCGCCAGGGAAACCGGCACCCGGTCGCTGTGGTCCTGTGGCGCCGCGCATCTCCTGAGCGGGACGACAAGTTGCCAGGAGCTTCTCAGAGTGCTGGAGCCTGAGCACGATCGCGCACCTGCCCACGACCCTCGCCGGGGATATGATTTACAGCGCCCCATCATTTACGAGAGCAGCGTGGCCGCTGAAAAGACAAAAATCGTCGCCGGTGTAGTGGAGGTGTACGTCATTCGCCGGCATGGCGGAGACTGGCGCGTGCTCGTGCTTCAGCGCGCGAGCGACACCAAGCGACCCGATTCGTGGGAGACGGTGTACGGGAAGATCGACCGCGACGAGCGTCCGGAACGCGCGGCGGCGCGAGAGGTGCGCGAAGAAACGGGCCTGGATATCGAAGCGCTCTACAACCTCACGGTCAACAGCTTCTACCTCCACGAGACCCGCACCGTCCAGATGGCGATCGCCTTCGTCGCGTTCGTCAGCGACGACTCGGAGGTGGCGTTGAGCGACGAGCATCAGCGTTACGAGTGGCTGACGGTCGAAGATGCGGGCCCGCGCTTCACCTGGCCTCGTGCGGCCCACGCGCTCGCGGACGCGCGGCATTTATTTGCGAGCGGGGATGCCGGGCCGGTGGAGGATGTACTCCGCGTACGCTGATAGAGAACCGCAAGCAAAGGAAAGGCAAAACGCAATCGTCCGCAATCGTCCGTCTCGATTCGACCAGCTTTACCGACGCTTCACCGTAGTCAGATTATCAGTTCCAGCCGGCGCGTTGGGCTTGACCCGCACACTCTTCGCCGGAATCCCGACGTAAACGTGGTACGGTCGGACATCCTTGGTGGCCACCGCCATGGCTCCGACCATCGCCTGCTCGGCTACGTGAACACCGGCGAGGACGGTGGCGTGATAGGTGATCCTCACTCCATCGTCGAGACGCGTGAACGCGTCGGTGACGTCCTTCTGATCCACGATGCTGTGAGTGTGGCTGTAAATGTTGGCATAGTCGCTGATCGAGACGTTGTTGCCCAGCGAGATGCCACCGCGGTCGTCGAGAAGCACGTGCCGGTGCACGACGACGTTATCGCCGACCTCCATGTTGTATCCGAAGGAGAACTCCACGTGCTGGAATGCCTTGAAGTTCTCACCGCAGCTCTTGAAAATGTGCGGCGCCAGCACCCGCCGCAGCTGAACACCCAGCTCGACGTTCTGTCCGCCCGGAACGGTGCGATCGAAGGAGTACCACAGCCAGAGCAGCGGCTTCACCCTCTGGAAGCGCGCGTCGTCGCACTCGGCGTAGTACTCCGGCTCGAGGGTGACGTTGCGCGGATCGAGCGAGAGCAGGGCCAGCCGGGTAACGCGGGGAAGCTTCGTGTCGGCGACCGCCGTTTCCCAGTTCGCGGCATACTGGGGGTAGGCGATGTCTGCGAGCGCGCGCCGGCAGACCTCCGCGCGATTCGAGCCGCCCGTGATCTGAGCTTCCAGCGATTCCAGCCATTCGGCGGCGACGCCGGCGGCGGGGAGCGAAGGCAGCTTTCTAAGAGGTAGAAGGGCCACGCTACTGCCGGTCTCCGGAGCGGGAGGCGCGAGCCCGAACGAGAGCTCTCTCCCTCTCGACGCGCGTGAGAATCTGCTCCCAGGTCGCGCTCTGCTGGTCCTGGAACGTAACCGTGAGCGGCTGGTCCAGGTCCACCTCCTCGTCGTAAAGATAGAGAGCGCTCTGAGTCTCGCGCTGGCGCAGGCGCTGCTCCCCGAAACCGGAGCTGAGCGGAATCACCTCGAGTGCGCGAAAATTGCGGCCGCTGCTCGTGATCACGAGCTCCATCGGGCTGAAGTGAACGTCGGGTGCGACACCGTAGAACGAGACGTACCACAAATCCGGCGGCTGCCCCCCGCGCCGGCGCGTAACCGCCGCGATCGACTGCTTGTTGCTCTCCTGGAGCTCGCGGAGGGCGCGATATGAATCCGCGGTGAGAAGTCTTATCAGGTTCTCCTCGAGTGGTATCGCGCGGACGATCAGTCCCTGAAGCTCGAGCCGGATCGCTATCTCGTCCTGGCGGAGCGTTCCGTACCCTGGTGGGACAGTGCTCTTGCCGGTGGTGTCGTCGCCGGGCGCGAGAACCGCGCCCGGATGCAAGCTGCCGACCGGCTCCGGACCAGATGCGCAGGCCGCCACCGCGACGACTGCCACCGCGATCGCGATCGGGTTCACCTGGTACCGGTCTCCGGCGCGGACCCGACGAGCTGCATGATTGCCTCCAACAGCTCCATCCGTCCGGCACCCGTTACAACGCTGAACGGAATGATCTGTTCGGCCTCGATTGAAAGAGCGCGCGAAATCTCGCTGACGCGAGTCGGCACCGCTGACCTGGCGACCTTGTCGGATTTGGTCAGGGCGACGAGCGTCGGGATCCCGACCTGCGCGAGAAAGTCCAGCATAGACCGATCATCTTCGCTCGGGTCGCGTCTGATGTCCAGCAGCAGCACCAGCCCGCGGAGCTGCGTGGTGCGGCCCAGATAGCCCCCGATCAGCGGACGCCATTGAGCTTTTTTTTCCTTGGATATCCGGGCGTACCCGTAACCCGGCAGATCGACGAAGAGGAACTGGTTGTTGATGCGGAAGAAATTGATTTCCCTCGTTCTGCCGGGTGTCTTGCTCACCCGGGCGAATGACCTCCTCCGCACCAGTGAATTGAGGAGCGACGACTTCCCGACGTTGGATCGGCCGGCGAACGCGATCTCGGGGAGACTGGACTCCGGGCGCCACCCCGCCTCCTCCGCTTTCCCCCCGATGAACTCTACATTGCGGATGACGAGCGCTTCGGGACCGGAACCCGGTTGCTTCACCTCAGTGCGTTACTGAATCGTAGAGCGGCTCGCCCTCGGACGTTGTGTCGGCGGGCTGCGGGCGCAGCGCGATCGAAAGGACTTCATCCATCGTCTTCACCGGATGGAATCGCACCGTCGAGCGGACTTCCTCCGGAAGCTCCTCGATGTCACGCGAGTTCCCGTGTGGAATGATCACGTCGCTCACCTTGTTGCGGTGAGCGGCGACGGATTTCTCCTTGAGACCTCCGATCGGGAGCACCCGCCCGCGCAGGGTTATCTCGCCGGTCATCGCGACGTCCCCGCGCACCGGCACGCCCGTGAGCGCGCTGATCACCGCCGTAGCGATCGCTATCCCGGCGGAGGGGCCGTCCTTCGGCGTGGCGCCGGCCGGCATGTGGATGTGGATATCGCGCGTTCGGTGAAAGTCGGCGTCGATGCCCAGCGCGCGCGCCCGCGCGCGTGCATACGACAGGGCCGCGCTCGCCGATTCCTTCATCACATCGCCGAGCGTGCCGGTGAGCTGCACCTTGCCGCGGCCCCGGACGACGCTGACCTCGATCTCGAGCACCTCTCCGCCCACCTGGGTGTACGCGAGCCCCGACGCAACGCCGACCTTGTCGTCGAGCGATGTATCGTCGGGATCGAACGGCGGCGAACCCAGGAGCTCCTTGAGGTCGGAGACCCTCACCGTCTGAAGCCGGCCGTCAGCCATCACCTCGGACGCCTCCGCCCGCCTGCGCGCGAGCTTGCGGGTCACGCGCGCAATGCGCCGCTCGAGCTCGCGCACACCGGCTTCGCGCGTATAACCGCGCATGATCGCGGCGAGCACGTCGGTCTCCAGCACGACCTCGTCCTTCTTCAGTCCGTTTGCCTCGATTTGACGCGGCAACAGGTATTGCCTGGCAATCGCGAGCTTCTCGTGGTCCAGATAACCGGCGATACGCAGGATCTCCATCCGGTCACGAAGCGCCTCGGGAATCCCGGCCAGAGAGTTCGCGGTCGTGATGAAGAGCGCCTGCGAAAGATCGTAGTCGACCTCGAGATAGTTGTCGTTGAAGGTGGTGTTCTGCTCGGGATCGAGCACCTCGAGCAGCGCCGCCGCGGGGTCGCCGCGGAAGTCCTGCCCCAGCTTGTCGATCTCGTCCAGGAGAATCACCGGATTCACGACTTCGGCGCGCCGCATCGCCTGGATGATGCGACCCGGCATTGAGCCGATGTAGGTGCGCCGGTGGCCGCGGATCTCGGCCTCGTCGCGCACTCCCCCCAACGCCATGCGCACGAACTTCCTCCCGAGAGCGCGGGCGATGGAACGGCCAAGCGAGGTCTTCCCGACACCCGGTGGCCCGACCAGACAGAGAATCTGGCCGTCGAGGCGGCCGACGAGCGACATCACGGCGATGAAGTCCAGGATGCGGTCCTTCACCTCGTCCAGCCCGTAGTGATCGGCATCGAGGATCGCGCGGGCGTGCGCGACGTCGAGCACCTCGTCGGTTCGCTCGGTCCACGGAATGGCGACTATCCAGTCGACGAAATTGCGGGCAACCGTGAACTCGGGAGACATCGGCGGCATGCGGCGCAGCTTTCTCAGCTCGCGCATTGTCCTCTCCTCCACCGCGGCCGGCAGGGACTTCTTCCGCACCTGCGCCTCGAGCTCGGTGAAGTCGTCGCTGTCCTCCTCGCCGAGCTCGCGGTGGATGACCCGCAGCTGCTCCTGGAGGTAGAACTCCCGCTGGTTCTGGAACATTGCGCCGCGAACATCGTCGTCGATCTTGCGCTCGAGCCGCAGCAGCTCGATCTCGCCGGTCAACAGCTCGCCCAGCAGCTCGAGAAGGTGCTTGAGGGTGGTCGCTTCCAGCAGCGATTGACGCTGCTCGAACCTCACCGCGACGTGCGCGGCGATCCCGAACGTGCGTCGCTCCGCGGTTTCCGTGCTCTGGAGTATCGACACGATCTCGGCGGGAATGCGGCGGTGGAGGCCGACGTACTCCTCGAAGGAGTTCATCACCCGCCTGCTCAGAGCTTCGGTCTCCGGATCGGCGATTTCGCTGCCGTCGAAAGGGAAGGGCGTCGCCGCCGCCCGCAGCACCGGGCCCGAGGGGATGTAGCGAGTCACCCGCGCCCGCGCGATTCCCTCGACCAGAACTCTGGTGGTGCCGGTCGGGAGTCTCGATACCTGCACCACGCGTCCGACCACGCCGGTGCGGTGCAGATCGGCCGCGGCGGGCTCGTGCTTTTCCCCGTCTCTCTGAGAGACCAGCAGGACGATCTTGTCTTCCGCCAGCGCAGCTTCGATGGCTGCCAGCGACGCGGGCCGCCCCACCAGCAGGGGGATCACCACGTACGGGAAGATCACGACGTCGCGGAGCGGCAGGACCGGGATGCGGTCCGAAGTCGCGATGCTCTCGTTGTCCCGCTGGAAAGTTTGCGGCACTATTTCTTGTCGTGGAGAGGCGCTACGCCTCCTTCTTTCTCCTCATCGGAGAGATCTCGAGCAGAGGCTGAGTACCGTTGGTGATGCACGACTCGGTCACCTTCACCTCGACGACATCCTCGCGCCCCGGGAGGTCGAACATCACTTCCATCAGGACCTCCTCGAGAATCGCGCGGAGGCCACGCGCGCCGGTGCCCCGCTTGAGCGCCTTGGTCGCGATCGCCGCCAGGGCGGCTTCGTCGAAAGTGATCTTCACATCTTCCAGCCCGAACAGCTTGGCGTACTGCTTGGTGAGGGCGTTCTTCGGCTCCTTGAGGATGCGAACCAGCGCTTCTTCGTCGAGGCCCTCGAGCGCCACCGTTACCGGCAGCCGGCCCACCAGCTCCGGAATGAGACCGTAGCGGAGCAGATCATCCGGCTCCACCTCGCTGAACAACTTCGTCTGCTCGAGCTTCTTGTCGCGCGCCTTGGCGCCGTTGAACCCGATCTGCCGGCGGCCGGTACGCGCCTCGATGATCTTCTCGAGGCCGTCGAAGGCTCCGCCGCAGATGAAGAGGATGTCCTTGGTGTTGAGCTGGATATACTCCTGCTGCGGGTGCTTGCGACCGCCCTGCGGCGGAACCGACGCCACCGTGCCTTCGATGATCTTGAGCAGAGCCTGCTGCACTCCTTCGCCGGAGACGTCGCGTGTGATGCTCGGGTTCTCCGACTTGCGCGCAATCTTGTCGATCTCGTCGATGTAGACGATCCCGCGCTCGCACTCCGCGACGTTGAAATCACCCGCCTGGAGCAGGCGGACGAGAATGTTCTCCACGTCCTCGCCGACGTAACCGGCTTCGGTGAGGGTGGTGGCATCGGCTATGGTGAAGGGGACATCGAGAATGCGGGCGAGGGTCTGGGCGAGGAGCGTCTTGCCGACGCCGGTGGGGCCGAGCAGGAGAATGTTGGACTTATCCAGCTCGACATCTCCCTCCCGGCCGCTGGAGGCGTTGATCCGCTTGTAGTGATTGTAGACGGCGACTGCCAGGGTTCGCTTGGCCCGCTCCTG
>Ga0136633_1002509_pt1 | contig 12605 bp, 13 predicted proteins | sample AntDrymeUQ832206_2_FD_105494 | JGI IMG/M metagenome (GOLD analysis project Ga0136633, IMG submission 105494) | Polar desert sand microbial communities from Dry Valleys, Antarctica - metaG UQ83 (22.06) | ecosystem: Environmental > Terrestrial > Soil > Desert | place: Antarctica: Dry Valley... | reverse complement strand
CGAGTGGCGCTTCACCCGAGTCGACCTAGCTCGGCTGCTGCAGCGCCTGAACGGCCGGGATCATCTGCAGTCGGCTGCATGAGGATGAGCGAATACGTGCCCGAACTTACGACCCAGAGCACTAAGGTACCGCCCCAAGCAGGGGAGCAACCGATCACGTCCAGGGGGGCCATCGACGCCATTGCCCGGCGCATGACCGCCCGACATCGTGCCCAACGCCATGTCGGATTCAGCCGTGCCTTCGTCATCACCCGGAGACTCCGCCGCACACTCGCGTCGCGGCCAGTCGCTGGTGGAGTTCGCCCTTGCCCTGCCGATGCTTCTCGTCCTTCTGCTCGGCATCGCAGACTTCGGTCGCGTCTTTGCCGCAGGCATCACCGTCGAAGCCGCAGCCCGCAATGCGGCAGAAATCGTCGCGCAGGAATACCTGCGCAACCCGCCGGGCCCGATGAGCGATCCGGCGCCAGCAGGAAACGACCTCTATTACAAGGCCCTTCATGAGCTCGCAGCTCGGACGGCCTGCCGCGAGACACGGACGCTGGCCGGAGTCAGTTACACCGCCGATAACCCGGCGAGCCCGTCCGTGGATGAAGAGTCGTGCGGCGCCAAGCCGCTCATTCGCACCTGCGTCCACGACGCGGCCGACACCCGATGCGGCAACGTCCCGTACGGCGTCAGCGTGCCGGCGTCCTGCACCGCGCTATCTCAGCCAATGAGCTCCACCATGGACGGCGGGACGGAGCAGAGTCGGTACGTGGAAGTGCGCATGTGCTACCAGTTCACGACGCTGATCAACATCGAGAATCTACAGCTGCCCTTCGGCTGGGGGCTTTCGATCGGCGATGTCTGGCTCGAGAAGGATCGGGTCTTCGCGGTTGGGTACTACCCACCCCCTCCCACACCGGTTCCGCCTACAGCGCCGCCACCTCCTCCCCCGACGGAGGCGCCTTCTGAATCCCCGTCCCCCACCCCATACCAGCCGAGCAACCGTCTCCATCGGTTACCGACAGCCCGACGCCGACCGCCGAGCCGACCGCTGAGCCGACGCCCACCCCGACTCCGAATGAACCGACTCCAACGCCCGAGCCTGTCCCATGAGAGATCGAGGAAAGGGTCACGGCCAAGCCCTCGTCGAATTCGCCCTGATCGCGCCTCTGTTGTTCTTGTTCCTCGGCGGGATCATCACGCTTGGAGTCGGCGTCTTCTACCAGCAGCAGGTCGTTAACGCCGCCCGCGAAGCGGCCCGGTACGCAGCGATTCACAGCGAAACCTCCCAGTGCCCCACCGTGTCCCACCTGGAGCCGTACGCTTCGATGCTGCCGCCAGAGGTCGTGGACTACGACTGCGATCCACCCAACCTCCGCTGGCCGGAGATGAGTAGCCATGCCAGGTCACGTGTATTTGGTCTGGACAGCTCGCAGGTGCAATTCGCTGCATGCTGGTCTGGCTATTGGGACAACGACATCGCCGGCTGGGATGCGGCTCCGGAGGCGGCGGACGGGACACCGAACGAGTTCCGCGATTGCACGATCGGCGGTATCGATCCTCGGGTGAACTCTGGCGCGGTCCCCTGTCCGCCGCCCCTGACCACGGCACTGGACGATCAGGCCAGTAGCCTCGCGCATTCGGGCATCGCAACGGCGAACCAAGTAACGGTGTTCGCGTGCTACATCTGGACGCCGCCGTTCCTCGGCGACTTGATCGGCGGATCCATGACCATGCGCGCCGTTATCACCGAAGCCATGCAGCACCAGCAATGAGGCCACCGACACTGCGGCGACGGCGCCGATCCGAAGATCACCGGGGACAGGCGATCATCATCGTTGCCATTTCCATGGTCGTCCTGCTCGGCATCGCGGCGCTTGTCATTGACCTCGGGATGTCGTGGATGCTTCGGCGACATGAGCAAAATGCCGCTGATCCGGCCGCGATCGCAGCTGCCCGCTACATCGAGGACAGCGACTATGCGGCGATGAGAACCGCTGCCTGCTTCTACGCCCAGGAGAACGGCTTCTTCGAGGGGGACACCGGCTGCGCCACTGCCCTTGCTCCGGCGAACAAGAACCTACAGGTACTCTGGCCTCCGAGCGGGCCGCATGCCGGCCCGTTTGCCGGGCGACCGGAGATGGTGCTCGTGGTCATCCGTGACACACATCCCTCCTTCTTTGGCCGAATCTTTGGCCAGTCTGAGGCAACGGTAACGACCGGGGCGGTCGCCTCTCGCGAAACGGTAAGCGCCAATTCCAACTCCCTGGTGGCTCTTGACCCGGAGAGCTGCGCTGCGGGCAAGCTCCACGGCAACGGCGACATCACCATCGAGCCGGTCGTGAACCCTGACACTGGGGTCCCCTATAGCGGCGGCTACGTCCACGTGAATTCGTCGTGCGCAACCGGCAGCTACAACAACACGTGCTCCAACGGAAGCGGCGCCTTCCACCAGGGTGGAAATGCCGGCGCGGAGATCATCTCACCGCACATCTATATCCACGGTACCTGCCAGGCCTCCGGCGGAACCGTCTCCAGTCCCGTGACTGAAGGTGCGCCCCAGATCGGCGATCCGCTGGCCGGACTGCGTGGGCCTCGGCAGGAGGACTATCCGGGAGGGTACTGCCCGAAGAAAGTGGGCGGCATGATCGTGTACAACGAGGTGCTTCCAACATCGACTGGCTGCCAGTTCAATACGAATGGCATGACGGCGGATCTGACGCCTGGCGTGTACTACGGCGGGTGGAACTTCAAGGGCAATAGCGTCACCCTTCGGCTCCAGCCCGGCGTTTACATCATCGCGGGCGGCGGGATCAAGGTGAGCGGAAGCGCCACGGTCAGTTCGATCGGTGCCGATCCGACGACGGATCCCGCGCGAGTCCTGATCTACAGCACGGACAACACCGAGGACCCCACGTGTACGCCAGCCCAGGCCCGCTGCGTTCAGGGGCCCATCGGACTCTCCGGCCAATCAAGTCTCAAGACTTGGGGCATGGACTCGGGTCCGTGGAAAGGTCTCCTCACCTGGCAGGACGGGCAGGGCTCGAATCCCTCTGCCCCGATCACGCTGGTCGGCCAGGGATCCATGAACGTCGCTGGCACGATCTACGCGCCGCAAGCTCACGTCAAGCTGGAAGGCAACGGAGCATCGACTGCCAGATTGGCAGTTCAGGTAATTGCGTGGACCTGGGACGTCGGTGGAAACGGCGATCTCTATATGCCCTACGACCCGTCAGAGCTGTACCGCATCACCCAGAGAGGACTTGTTCACTAGCCCCCTCTCTAGCCTGGCCTGGGATGTCCCTCTGCGGCCAGGCGAATCCCCAGGGTCACGGCCTCCCGCGCATCCCGGGCGCGGTGAACGCGCGGACCGCCCAGGCGGTGCTCAGACTCGACGCGCCATGAGCTGAGGGCGACCACGTGGCGCCCCATCCGCAGCGCCAGGCCGATCTCCGAGAGCGTCCCGTGGCGGCCGCCGACCGCAACCACCACATCGGCCGAGGTGACAACCACCAGATTGCGCATGACGCCGAGACCAGTCGCGATCGGGATGCTCACGAACTCGTTGGCCTCGGACGCATCGGCGCCGGGCAGGAAGCCGATCGTGAGTCCGCCCGCGCCTCGTGCGCCGCGGGAGGCCGCGCGCATGACCCCGCCCAAGCCTCCGGTGACGACGGTCGCACCGGCTCGAGCCAGCTCAAGGCCGATCTCCTCGGCCCACTCGAGGATGCGACGCGCATCCGGCCCCTGGGGATCACCGTCGCCGATAACGGCGACGTACGGCGGGCGCGGCTCCCTCGCGCGCTCAGACACCGGCGGATACCGCGAGCCTGATCGTCGCCAGCGGCCCGTAGTGCGCCTGGCCCCGGCCCATGTAGCTGCGCATTGACTGAATCCGGTCCGTGACAAGCACGCTCTTTGGCGCCGATGCCGACGCAAGCCACGGCCGCAGGTCCACCGGCTGTCGTCGTGCCCGCGCCAGCGTCACATGCGGTCGAAAGCTCATTGGCGCTTCGAGGCCCAGCGCAGCGGCCACATCGAAGGCAAGGCTCGCCAATCGGCCCTCGCCATCCTCGACGCCGTACCACGCGACTCGGGCGCGTGCCGGCGTAGGAAAGGCTCCGAGACCACCGGTCGTCGACTCCAGTGCCGAGTGCGACTCGGCCACGGTCGTCAGGCGCTCGACGAAGCCCGCGACTGAGGCCGGTTCAACCGAACCGAGAAACGCGAGCGTGACGTGCCAACCCTCGGGGTCCGTCCACCGTAGACCGTCGTGGCCCCGCCATCCAGCGACAGCGAGCCGGAGTTCGGCGCGCAAGGCTTCGCCAATCGGAATCGCGACGAAGCAGCGCCAGCGATCGTCGGTCATCGGTCCGGGAGGCGCGCATCGACGATCGGCAGCAGCTCGTCGAGCGAGTGGATGACCGGCACACCGGCGGGAACGTCCTCTGCGCGATAGCGGCCGGCACGGTCGATCAGCACGCCCGCGATCCCCACCCCACGCGCCCCTTCGATGTCGGCGTCGACATGATCGCCGACGTGGATGACGGTCTCAGCCGGCACCGCGGCCTGGTCGAGCGCCCATTCGAAGATACGCGGGTGCGGCTTTTCGAAGCCGATGCGGGCGCTGGCGGCGATGAAGTCGAACTGCCGCACGAGGTCGAGCGCGTGCAGCAGCTCGGGCAGGTACCAGACCCAGTTGCTCACGGCCCCCACGACGAGCCCCCGCTCCTGGAGCGCGGTCAGCGCGGGATAGGCGTCGGGAAAGATGTGCCAGTGGCTGGTCACCATGAAAAGCTCGCTGAGGCGCCGATAGAACGCGTCCGGCATCGGCTGCAATCCAAGCTCAGCGATGGCGGCCGCGTCGATCTCGACCGTGCGACGGAAGCTCGTCTCCTCGCTCGGCTCGAATCCGCCGTCCATCCCCCATCCCCCGTGGTGATAGGCACGGCGCAGCGCCGCGTGAAGGTCGTCGATGTCGACGTTGAGCCCGAACTCCTGGAACGCCATGACGTACACGTGCTCCCAGGAGGGATTCGGGCGCATCACGGTGTCGCCGATGTCCAGGAACACGGCCCGCAACGGCGGTTTCGCGTCGTTCATTGCGCCGCCAAGCCTAGCGCAGCCGATAGCGCCGCTCAGCGACGCTATCCATGAACGAGCATGTCAACCAGGTGTCCGCGCAGAGGGTCTCAGGCGGCGGAGACGCCCATCGTACGCAGGATCGAGTAGATTTCCGTGCGGTATCGAATCCCAGACGAGTGGCGGGAGAGCCAGAGGATGTAGTCCGAATCATGCCGCGCCAGGTCACGCAGGCTCCAGCCGGTGTAACGACCGAAGGTCATGACACTGCCGGCGGCGGCGGCCACCGGAGGCGGTCCTGCATGCGGCCGTGCGGTCGACGCCACCGAGATCCCGGCGATCGTCGAGCGCCGGCTGCGGTCGTGGGTGGCTCGTGTCTTGGCGTCGCGAACCAGGGAGTAGGCGCGGTTCAGCTCGGCCATCTTCTCGGCCGCTCGGCGCGACGCGTCGCGATCGGGGTGGTACTTGAAGGCCAGCGCTTTGAAGGCACCCTGGACGACCTCCTGCTCGGCGGTCGGCACCACCTGGAGGACCGCGTATGGATCGAAGATCGGGCCTGGCGACATCGGTCTGGGTCAGGCCTCAGTCGTTGTAGAGCCTCTCCTCGATCAGCTTCTCGGCCGTGATCCGACCCGTCGGATCGAAGCAGCTGTACTCGAAGAGCTTCTCGTACTCGAGGTCGACGTTGTCCTGTCCGCCCCGGTTCTTCTCGAGGCTGGCAACCACCCAGTCCCGATATCGCTGCGCCTGGTACGGGTTGAACTCGATGTTCACCTTGGCGACGATGTTGTACTTGTCATTCAGGATCAGGATGATGTCCGACTCGTAGTTGATGGCCGATGAGCCGCGCAGGTGGTGATTGCGCAGACGCTTGGCCTTCAGCCCTTCACGATCCGCCGCTACGATCGCCACGACCGGGACCAGCTCGGAGAGCGCGATGTCCTTGAGGCCGGACACGATGCGCGTCACCTTCTCCGCCTCGTCGGCGGGCTCGGGGACGACGGGCACCTTCTGAAGGTAGTCGACGAACAGGACCAGGCGACGCTCGTCGTCACTGCCACGGTGGTCCTTGACGAGCGCCCGCAGGTTCTCGATGGTCGAATGCGTCGCGGTACCGCGCATGAGGAAGAGGTTGGAGCCGTAGCGCGCAATCCGCTCGAGGGAAGGGCGAAGGCGAGGATTGGCACCCAGCTTTGCGCGGGTTCCGGTCTCGGCGGATGTCGTATACGAGCTGACGACTTCCTTCTTGACGTCCTGGATCTTCACCGCGCCCGACTTCTTCGGCAGATGGCTGAGTGCCGACTCCATGGCGACCATGCGCTGGATGAGGTACTCCTCGTCGTGCTCGAAGCAGACGTACAGGACGGTCGCCTGGCCCGATGCGGCCATGTTGCGCGCCATCTGGAGCGCCATCGTCGTCTTGCCCTGGCCCTGCGCGCCACCGATGAGCATGAGCTCGCCGGGCCGAAGGCCGCCGCCGATGGTCTTGTCCATGGGCACGAACCCGGTCGCGATCGGGACGAGATCCTCGATCCCCCCGGATGCAACGCGCTCGTTCAGGCTGGTCAGCACGTCGAGGGCGGAGCGCGGTCGCAGCGTGCCCTCGCCGGCGTCGAGCTTCCAGTCGGGATCGGACTTTTTTGGCTGGGCGATCTGCTCTTCGATCATCTGGTTGCAGGCTCCAAGTGCTCAGGCTCGTCCACGCTCCGCGCGGCAGGTGTCTGCGCGCAACACGCCAGCGAGTATACGGGCCGCCTCCTCCGCCTCCAATGACCCGAAAGAGCTACTCCGTGGCGGGTGCGGTCACGAGCGCCGCATTCGCGAGCGGCGATGGTTCCGTATCATCAGGATTCGCACGAGCAGAGGAGGATCCGAGTGAAGTGTCCGCGAGACCAGGTTGAGCTCCGGATCGAAACGCATCACGGCATCGAGGTCGACCACTGTCCCGACTGCAACGGGCGCTGGCTCGACCATCACGAGCTCGACCACCTCGAGGCCACGGTGCCGTCGACCGAGGAGGAGCGCGTCGCCACCATCCAGTACGCGCGCCGCGACTCCGAGCTGGGGTGCCCGAAGTGCGACAAGCCGATGATGGCGTTCAACTATCGGGCCTACAACCTTGAGCTCGACGTCTGCGAGGAGCAGCACGGCTTCTGGCTGGATCCAGGGGAGGACGGCCGCGTGCGCGACATCATCGAGGAGCGGGTGAAGAACCTGCAGCGTTCAGCCAGTGCGGAGGCTGCGTGGGACCGCTTCCTGGACGGGCTTGGCGGTAAGGGCCGTGGCGGCTCCATCTGGGACCGGCTGTCGGGAGGCCGCTGATCGCCATGCCCCCGTTTCGCCCGCGCCCATTGACGGTTGCCGAGCGCGCGACCCAGGACTTCCTCCTGGAGCAACCCAGGGGGCAAGGCGCCGGCCTCTGCGCACAGATCGACCATGCACGCGTGATCGGGGAGTGCCATTGTGTCTGCGCGACCATCGATCTCGCCGTCGATCCGGCGGCGCCCAGATGGAACCGGCGGCCCGCCGATGGTCGAATTGCCGCGTCGGCTGTCAGCCGGCCGGATGCACCCCAGCACCCCGGTGAGCTCCTGCTGCACGTCATCGATGGCAGGCTGGCCGAGCTCGAGATCGCCGATTGGAGGGGTGACAATGAGCTGGCTGAGTTCCCGCCGGTGCGGACGTGGGAGCCGCCGCGAGCCGGTGGGCCATGGCCGGCCGGACCGGAGCCAGAGTCACAGCTTGGCGACGACGACTGAGGCTCCCAGCCCACGGGTGTAACGGAACTCGTTGGCCGCTCTCTTGCGCCCACGGGCGCTCCAGCAATCAGGCGGACCGGCAGCCTGGCCAGAGCTTCCAGGCATGCAAACTCTCCAATGCTTGGCGGATACCCACAATCCACGGCGAACAGGCAATCGAGGCGCCCGGAGCGGATGGGTCTGCGCCGATCAGTGCCAACCCAGTTGGCGTCATGACCGATGAGGCTCGCTTGCTCGGTCCCTTAGCCACTCCTGTTGGCATTTTCGACCGAGGAAGACGCTCTTGCGCTGGTCGTTGGTCGTAACGCCAACGTGGTTGGCGGATCCCGCCGCCACGGGGACGAACCGTCTGAGTTCGCACGAGGCGGTGGGTCATTCGCCGGCGCGAGGCGTTGGACAGTCCAGATTCACACTACCCATGAGACACGACGCTTCAACGGCCTGCTCGCGTGCGTAATGGTTGCGTGGCGTGAATCGGGACGATTCGGCTCGGGATCGGCATGAGGCCCGCCGTGGTGGCGGGCCTCAGTGGATCCGGTTCGCGCGAAGGAGTCGGATCTAGGCCGGTTGTGGGGCCGGACCGGGGCGTCGGCGCTTCGCCCCGTCCTCCTCCGCCTCGGGCTCGAGGTCCGTATCGGCGCCATCGGCGTCGACAACGGGGCTGATCTTCTTCGGCGTGGGGCCGTCGGAGCGCGGCGGGACGACGCCCTCGAAGAGCGACTCAAACTCCTCGGACTCGATCGTCTCCTTCTCGACGAGCAGGGTGGCCAGCCGATCCAGCACGGCGCGGTGCGTGGTCAGCGCCTGCTTGGCACGGTTGAAGGCGTTGTCGATGATCTCGCGGACCTCCGCGTCGATCTTCGCCGCGACCTCGTCCGAGTAGTTGCGCTGCTCGCTGATCTCGCGACCCAGGAAGACCATCTCCTCCTTCTTGCCGAAGGCCAGCGGGCCGAGCTTCTCACTCATCCCGTACTGGGTAACCATCGCGCGGGCCAGGCTCGTGGCCTTCTCGATATCGTTCGAGCTGCCGGTGGTCGTGTCGCCGAAGACGATCGTCTCGGACACGTTGCCGGCGAGCATGCCGGCGATCTTGTCCTCGAATTCGGTCTTCGAGTGGAGGTATCGGTCCTCGGTGGGAAGGCTCATCGTGTAGCCGAGGGCCATGCCGCGGCTCACGATGGTCACCTTCGTGACCGGATCGCACTTGGGAAGGATCCGCTGCACGACGGCGTGACCGCCCTCGTGGTAGGCGATGATCTCCTTCTCCACCTCGCTGATGATCCGGCTCCGACGCTCGGGGCCGGCGATCACGCGGTCAATCGCCTCGTTGAACTCGTCGTTGCCGACCGACTTCTTGTTGCGGCGCGCGGCGAGGATCGCCGCCTCGTTGACGAGGTTGGCGAGGTCCGCGCCCGAGAAGCCCGGGGAGCGACGCGCGATCGCCTCGAGGTCGACGGCCTTGTCGAGCGGCTTGCCCTTGATGTGCACGTTGAGGACCTCGCGGCGTCCCTTGATGTCGGGCCGATCGAGGACGACCTGGCGGTCGAATCGGCCCGGGCGCAGTAGCGCCGGGTCGAGGACGTCCGGACGGTTGGTGGCCGCCACGACGATTACGTTCGTGTTGGTGTCGAAGCCGTCCATCTCGACCAGGATCTGGTTGAGGGTCTGCTCGCGCTCGTCGTGCGAACCGCCCAGCCCCGCGCCGCGCTGGCGACCAACCGCGTCGATCTCGTCAACGAAGACGATGCACGGCGAGTTGCGCTTGGCCTGCTCGAACAGGTCCCGCACGCGCGAGGCACCGACGCCCACGAACATCTCGACGAACTCGGAGCCGGAGATGCTGAAGAACGGCACGCCCGCCTCACCGGCCACGGCCCGCGCCAGCAGCGTCTTGCCGGTGCCGGGCGGCCCCACGAGAAGGACGCCGCGCGGAATGCGGGCGCCCAGCGAGTTGAACTTCTCGGGGTACTTGAGGAACTCGACCACCTCGGTCAGCTCCTGCTTCGCCTCGTCCACCCCGGCGACGTCGTTGAAGGTCACGACCGTCTTGTTGCCGAGGAACATGCGGGCGCGGCTCTTCCCGAAGCTCATCGCCTGGTTATTGGTGCCCTGCGCCTGGCGCATCATGAAGAAGATGAACCCGCCGATCAGGAGGACCGGCAGCAGCGCAGTGATCAGGAGCGTGAGGATGCCGCCGGCGGCGCTCTCCTCGACGACCTTGAAGTTCTGGCACGCCGTGCTGTCGGGGCCGGCGGCGCCACAGATATCAGAATACGGATCGGTCAGCTCCGACGGCGCAATCGCCGTCCGCTCCTCCCCTCCACCACTGAACGTGGCGATGAGGCGCTGGCCCTCCTTGGTGACGGTCTCGATTTCTCCGCTGCGAGCGTCCTCGATCAGCTGGCCGTAGCCGTACTCGGCAGCTGCTTCGTCATTGCCCATGAACGTCCACAGCACGGCCAGTCCAAAGACGGCCAGGACGACGAGCACGACGCTGTTGCGAACGATGCGGCTTGTCAACGTGAGTCTACTTTCGCCTCCGTGCGTTTCGGCATGCGGCCTTCGGCCGCCACCGGTCCCGAGACTGCACGTCCCGAGCCGGGCAAGTATAGGTGCGGCCGATGTGCCGAACAAACGCACCGATCTCGACCAAACCTATCTTGAATACGGGTCAGGTCGCCGCTTGGCTCACCAGACGGGGCTTGCATCGCGCCAGGTCGCACCCTCAGCCTGCCTCAGCCGATGCGGATCCGTCTGCCCTTGACGACCCCCACGCGACCGCCGCCCAGCTCGATCGTCACGCCTCCCTTATCGCCGGCCGCCGCCGCCAGCAGCGCATCCACGCGCTCCGCGGCCGGCGCCGGGTCGCCGATGGCCAGGCGCAGGACCCGCCGGGCGAGGGCCATCGGCGGAGGATCGCGCCAATCCATCACGCCTTCTGTTGTCCGCCTCGCCAGCTCCGCGGCCGCAAGCTCGTCGAGCAGCGTGTCGTCGCTGGCGGCGAGGCGCGCGAATTGCCCGATGCGATCCACGGCGCCCGGTCGCAGCTCCTCGAGCAATGGCAGGAGCTCGGCACGCACACGGTTGCGCAGGTGGGCCGGATCCTCGTTCGACGGATCAAGCCGGTAGCCGATGCCGGCTGCGTCGAGGTGCGAGCGCAGGGTTGCTCGCCGCTCGGCCAGCAGCGGCCGGACGATGCGACCACGTCTGGCCGGAATTCCGCGGACCCCGGTGAGCCCGCTGCCACGCAACAGGTTCATGAGCACCGTCTCCGCGGCGTCATCGGCGGTGTGCGCGGTTGCGATCAGCGCTCCTTCGGGCGCCACGTCTCCAAGGAATCGGTAGCGAGCCTCGCGGCCGGCGTCCTCGAGTGAGCGGCCCTCGGCGCGTGCCAGCGCCGCGACATCGGTTCGGCGAACCTCGCACGGCAGCCGCAGCGCGGCGGCCATATCGGTCACGAAGGAAGCGTCATCGATGCTGTCCGGTCGCAGCCCATGATCCAGGTGAGCTACGGTCAGACGCCACTGGCGCCAACCGGTTTCGACAATACGGGCGGCGGCATGGAGCATGGCCATCGAGTCGGGACCGCCGGAGACAGCGAGGACGAGGTGCGCGTCGTCGGGGACGTCGAGGGCGCGCGCGCCGTGATCGACGGCGGCGGCAAGCTGACTGCGGGGATCAGCCACCCGAGGCGAGCGCGGCCGCGTCGGTCGGGTCGATCCGTCGGAGCTCGGCGACCTCATCGAATGCCCTGTCCGGCGACACGATCGCCTCGATCCGCTCCTCGAGGCAGGTGGCGACGTGGAGGAGGTCACAGGCCTGGAGCGAGGGGTATCGGCGAATCAGGCCTGGGAGGCGCTCGACAACGGCCTGGCCGATGGGCAGGACAGGCGCAAACACATCGAGCGCGTGCAAGGCGAGCGTCGCGGCCTGGTCCGGTTGACAAGCGTGCATGAACCGATGCGCGATCTCCTGGATCACCTCAGCCGAAGTCACCGCACTAAGTTCACCCGTAGCGACCCGTCGAACAATCACGGCGCTCGGCTGCTTAATGGTAGCGGAGGGCGGATTCGAACCACCGGCCAAGGGCTTATGAGTCCCCTGCTCTGCCACTGAGCTACTCCGCCACGCGATTCGTGCTCAGATCGACAAGGGGCCTATCGAATGAGCACCGTCCGAGGATACCGACAGTCGATAACTCCGGCAACTCGCTCAGCACAGCGCTCAGACAGTCGATAACTTGGAGGAGCGTGGATGACGAGAAATCCAGACCGATGGCCGCCTGCCGGCGGCGTGACGAGGCTGCTTCACGCCCCGTTGCCGGCCGTCGCGGCGAGCAGCGCTTCGGCCTGCTCGAGGCAGCGACTGGCGCCTTCGGCGCGGTAGAACTCGATTGCGCGCCGGAGGTGATCTTCGCCCTCGGCGATGCGCCCCTCGGCGATCAGCTCACGTGCGGCACGGAGCCGCGCGTTCGCTTCGTCCGGACCGAGGCCCATCTCCGAGAAGCGCTCCGCCGCTTCGGCGAACGACCCATCGACGACGGCCAGCATCGCACCTGCCCATTTGCTCGCGTCCTGCGAGGGCGCCAGCTTCTCGCGCAGGTTGTCCGCGTGTCCGAGCTCGGCAGCGACCCAGGCGAACTCACGGTATGAGTAGAGCGGCCGGCCCGCGGGATTGGACATCAACTCGGTAGCGACCTCGTGAGCCTGGTCGACCAGGCCGAGCTCGGCGTAGACGCGAGCAGCCACGGCAAGTGCCGGCAGTACCGTCTGTGGCTCG
>Ga0136633_1002508_pt1 | contig 12605 bp, 13 predicted proteins | sample AntDrymeUQ832206_2_FD_105494 | JGI IMG/M metagenome (GOLD analysis project Ga0136633, IMG submission 105494) | Polar desert sand microbial communities from Dry Valleys, Antarctica - metaG UQ83 (22.06) | ecosystem: Environmental > Terrestrial > Soil > Desert | place: Antarctica: Dry Valley... | reverse complement strand
TATAGAACTCGGTGATCGCGACGAGCAAGAACGTGACGCCGAGCCCGATCAGCGCCGAGCCGTACAGGTTCCAGAAGCTGAAGTCCCCCCCGTCGTAGACCATCGTGACTGGGATGAAGCCGATAGCCGAGAGGACCGTGGCCACGAGCACGCTCCGGTAGAGGGCGTTGATGATCGCGTTCGGCCCGCTCCCGACCCGGGTGAAGAACGTCCCGATGATGGACGCGACGATCGAGATGCCGCCAAGCGCAAGCGGGTAGAGCCAGAGCTGTTCGGTCTCGAGGCCGATACCCAGCAGCATGACCGCGACCGCGGTGACGGCGTAGGTCTCGAAGAGGTCTGCGGCCATGCCCGCGCAGTCGCCGACGTTGTCGCCGACGTTGTCCGCGATCACGGCGGGGTTGCGCGGATCGTCCTCGGGAATTCCCGCCTCGATCTTCCCCACGAGATCTGCGCCGACGTCGGCAGCCTTGGTGAAGATGCCGCCGCCAAGCCGGGCGAAGACGGAGATGAGCGAGCCTCCGAACGCGAGCCCGATGAGGTCGTCGACCGCAGATTCCGGCGTGTTCCCGATCCAGTCCGTGAGCACCCAGTAGTAGCCCGCGACGCCGAGCAGACCGAGCCCGACGACGAGGAGCCCCGTAACCGAGCCTGCCCGGAAAGCGACGCGGAATGCGGGCTGGAGCCCTTCGCGCGCTGCCTCGGCGGTGCGCACGTTCGAGCGCACTGCGACGTTCATCCCGATGAAGCCCGCGGCCGCCGAGAAGAGCGCGCCGACGAGGAAGCCGAACGCCGTCCCCCAGCCGAGCTCGTTGTAGAACCCGAGCAAGAAGAACGGAACGACGGCGACGACCGCGATCGTCGTGTACTGCTTCCGCAGGTACGCGGCGGCGCCCTCCTGGATCGCGCGTGCGATCTCCTGCATCCGCTCGTTTCCGGCCGGCTGCTTGAGGAGCCACCAGGTCAGGTACAGCCCGTACAAGACCGCCACGGCTGCGCACGCGAGCGCGAACCCGACGGCGTGGTCAACGAAGAAGTCCATGGTCCTCCGGTCGTCCGCGCGTCACAAACCAAGCGCCGAGTCGCCTCGGCGCGGCGGATTATGTATCACAAGCTCGAGTCCGTGAGGCTTGCGACCGTCAGCGCGATTCGGACGTGTCCGTACCCGAGACCGCCTTCGCGTACGCGAGCTGGAGGTTCAACCGCGCCTGCTCGAGGTCGCGGATCAGCTTCTCGTCCACCCCGCCCTCCTTCAGCACCGGCTCGAGCGCCCGTAGCGCCTCGATCGCCAGCCGAGCCTGCGACAGGTCGAGCGCTTCTGCGGACACGCGACGGAACCCGAGCGACGCGGTTGCGGAAAGGGCGTTCAAGAGGATGTCGGCGACGCCGACCCGGTCCAAGGCGTCGCGCAGCTCTTCCTCGGTCGGGAGCTCGGCCGAGCCTCGAGACTCGCTCTCAGCCACCGATCCGCTCCGTCGCCTGCACCTGCTCGGCGTAGATCTCCTCGAGCGCGGCGCCGTCCTCCAGGCGCTCGAGCTGGCGCTCGGTGGCGTTCTGCTCGGGGACCGCGAGATACGGCGCCGCGCCGATCTCCTCGGCGACCGGAAAGACCCAGCCGATGAGCTCCTCGAGCCGCTGCCGCGCGGGGATCGGCTCGCCGCGGTCGAAGTCGAGCAGCTCGCCGGGAAGGCCGTACCGAATCGCCCGCCAGAAGTTCTCCTCGATCAGTCGGTGCGGAAGCGGCTCGATCGGCTCGCCCTGGTCATAGGCGCGGGCGACTCGCGCGACGAGCGAGGCAGCGAAGGCGGCGAGCGCTTGCGCTTCGCCCAGATCGGGCTGCCCGTCCGCAATGCGAATCTCCACGGTCGGGAAGGCCAGATGCGGGCGGACGCTCCACCAGATCTGCGTGTGCTCCGTGATCGAGCCCGTCTCGTAGAGGAAGCGCACGAAGCGCTCGTACTCCGCCCACGAGGCAAACGCGTCGGGCACGCCGCAGCGCGGAAAGAACCGCGTGAAGATCTGCGTCCGCACCGTATGCAGGCCCGAGTTGACCCCCTCGACAAAGGGCGAGCTCGCCGAGAGCGCGAGGATCTCCGGGAGAAAGTTCCGCATCGCGCTCATCACCGCGAGCGCGCGATCCGCACCGCGGATGGCGACGTGCACGTGTAGGCCGAACGTGTTGTTGCGCCATACGACGTAGCGCAAGAGCTCGTCGTTCCGCCGGTAGTGCGGCGTGTCGATGATGCGCTGCTTCTTCCAGTCCGCCCACGGATGCGTACCCGTCGCGCCGAGGAGGATGCCCATCGGCTCGACGAGGGATTGGAGCTGCGAGCGTCGCTCGGCCATTACGGCAGGGACGTCCGCGAACGTCTCCTGCCTGCCCGTGCGGATCTCCACCTCCGATGCGATGAGCTCGCCGACGAGATGCTCGGCGAGCGCGGTGTCCGCCGCTGCCGCCTGCACCTCCTCGAAGCGATTCGTGAGGTCGAGCGACTCGGGGTCGAGAAGCGCGAACTCCTCCTCGACGGCGATCGTGAAGTCGGTCGCGTTCTCGAACTCCTCGCGCGCGCGCGCGATCTGCTCTGCCGGAGAGAGCCTCTGCTCGTCGCCCATCGGGGCACTAACTTAGATGAAGTGTTGTCAGCGCCTCAGAGCGAGTAACCGCTCGGCGACGCCACTCCAGCTCCAGCGCTCGACTGCCGCGCTGCGCGCCGAGGCTCGGAGCGCCGCGCGCTCGCCGGACGGGAGGGCGAGGAGCGTTGCGAGCTTTGCTCGGAGCTCGTCGACGTCCCCGTTCGGGAAGGACACGAGGTCGCGCAGCGCAGGCGGGTAGACGGCCTCCAAGCCCTCCGCGATCTCCGCCAGCCCGGAGTGGCGCGCGACGAGGGGTGGGCACCCGGCAGCGGCCGCCTCGGCCGCGACCATCCCGAACGCCTCCGGGAAGATCGACGGGACGACGCACGCATCCGCCAACGCGAGCAGGTGCCGGAGATGACGATGCTCGAGTGGACCGGTGAACAGCGTCTTGTCCGGATCGGCGATCCGCTCGAGCTCGTTCCGGTAGTCGCCGAAGCCGACGACGACTGCGCGCGCGTCGATTCCGGCGAGTGCCTCGAGCAGCAGGTGAACGCCCTTGTTGTAGAGCAGCTTCCCGAAGTAGACGACCGTCGGCTTGCCTCCCGCCAGAAACGCCGCCAGCCGCGCGGCATTTCCCTCGTCGGGAAGTCGCGCGTTCGCGTTGCCCGGGTTTGCCGGATCCTTCCGTGCCTCCGCGATCAGCTCGGCGAGTGCCACGTCCGGCGGTTGCGGCAGCCACGCGTCGACGTCCACCCCCGGCGGGATCTCGTGGACCTCGCCCTCGTACCCGCAAACCTCGCGCAGAACCGCCTCGATGTGCGTCGACCCGACGACGACCGCGTGCGCGCGGTTGAGCACCTCGAGCCCCCACTGCTCGAGCTCTCGGTTTCCACGCATCGAGTACTCGAGCTCCGAACCATGGGCTTTGACGACGTACGGCGCATCCGTCGCTCGACCGACGGCGCCTCCGAGCAGAACGTGGTTGCAGTACAGGAGGTCAGCGGGGAGGTGCTCGCGCACGGCCGCGGCGTTCGCCTCCACCCAGCTGTCGAGATCGTCGCGTGCGCAGTCCTGGAGAAGCCTCGGCTCGTAGCCCTCGTACTCGTCGAGGACGAAGACGGGCAGGAGCGATCCGGCGTCGGGCCGCTCGACCCGCGCGCTGCCGACGTCGGAGCGTTCTGGGTGCGAGTCCTGGCAGAAGACCGTGACGTCGTGACCCTGGAGACTCCACTCGCGGGCGAGCTGTCGGGTGTAGACGTTGGAGCCCGTTCCTCCGAGCAGATAGCCGTGCCAGATGAGGATCCGCATAGCCGCATCCTCGCGCTTCCGAGCGCGACGGGCGCTCGGCGCCGGCTCGTCAGGCGAGGTGGAAATAGAGCGCGTAGAGCAGCTCGACCGCCGGGTTCGACGTGTGCACCTGTACGTCCCCAGGCGTATCGAGGAGCGCCTCCGAGTAGTTAAAGACGATCTTCACACCCGCGTCGATGAGCGAGTCCACGGCGTTCTGCGCACTGTCCGCCGGAACTGCGATGACGCCCACGATGATGTTCCGCTCACGGGAAATCTCGCCGAGGTCGTCCATCGAGCTGACGTATAGATTTCCGACTCGCTGGCCGACCTTCTCCGGATCGTTCTCGAAGATGGCCGCGATCGTGATCCCGTGCTCGGCGAAGATCGGCGAGCTGGCGATTGCCCCGCCGAGCCGGCCGGCACCGACGAGCGCGATGTTGTGTTGGCCCTGCGTGCGCAGGATCTTCCGGATCTCCTCGAGCAGCGCATCCGTCCGATAGCCGACCCCGCGCTTCCCGAACCGCCCGAACGCCGAGAGATCCCGCCGGATCTGGGTCGCGTTGATGTTCGTGTACTCCGCGATCTCCTGCGAGGAAATCCGGTCCTTTCCCATCTTTCGCGCCTGAGTGAGCACCTGGAGGTATCTGCTCAGGCGGGCCGCAACACCCACTGTCAACCGCTCTGCCAAGACCCCCCCTCTCGTTCCAGCTTGTGACAAATCGTCACGATTCTGCCTGCCGCCCCTCCTTCCACGTCGAAGGAACCGCTGCGCGGAGTCGCTCCCGCAGTGCATCCGGCTCGACAAAGTACGTGAAGGCGCGCTTACCGTCGATCTCGACCACCGGCAGATACGCGCGATAGCGAAGCTCGAGCTTCGCGTCACCGCCGATGTCGACCACGTCGAGCTCGAACCCGAGCTCGGCCTGCGCGGCGCGAACGACCTCGAGTGCCGGCTTGCAGAGGCCGCAGTCCCCGGCGCTGTAGACGACGACGCGCGTCACCTACAAGGAGGGTCGAGGCTAGGGGTAGAGGCCACGAGTCGTCGTGGCCTCGGCGACGCGCTGCACCGCAAGCCCGTAGGCCGCCATGCGCATGCTCGTCCCGATCCGCTCACGGGTCTGCCAGGTCTCCTCGAACGAACGAGCGACGATGTCGTGGAGCTTTGCGTTGACCTCGTCCTCGCGCCAGAAGTACTCCTGGAGGCCCTGCACCCATTCGAAGTACGAGACGACCACGCCTCCCGCGTTCGCGAGGACGTCGGGCAGCACCAGGACGCCCCGGTCTTCCAGGATCGCGTCAGCCGCCGGCGTCACCGGACCGTTCGCGCCCTCGCACACGATGCTCGCCTGCACGCGGTCCGCGTTCTCCTCGGTCACGACTTGCTCGAGCGCACAGGGCGCGAAGATGTCGCACGGAAGCTCGACGAGCTCCTCGTTCGTTATCGCCTCCGCGTTCGCCAGCCCCTCGAGCGTGCCGCGCTCTTGCTTGTGCGCGATGGCGGACGGCACGTCGATGCCGTTCGCGTTGTAGACGCCGCCGCGCGAGTCGGAGGCGGCGACGACCTTGGCGCCCTCGGTGTGCAGAAGTCGCGCGAGGTTCGCGCCGACGTTGCCGAAGCCCTGGATCGCCACGGTGTAGTCGCTTACGCGCTTGCCCTGCTTCACGGACAGTCCCTGGATGCAGTAGAGGGTGCCGCGGGCCGTGGCCTCTTCGCGTCCGAGCGAGCCGCCGATCGAGAGCGGCTTGCCGGTTACGACCCCGAGCACCGAGTGGCCCTTGTTCATGGAGTAGGTGTCAAAGATCCAGGCCATGACGCGGCCGTCTGTGCCGACGTCCGGCGCGGGGATGTCTCGCTCCGGCCCGATGTCGTTGATGATCTCGCTCGTGAAGCGGCGCGTCATGCGCTCGAGCTCGGAGCTCGTCAGGGTCTTCGGGTCGCAGACGACGCCGCCCTTGGCGCCTCCGAAGGGCAAGCCCATCAGGGCGCACTTCCATGTCATCCACATGGACAGGGCCTTGACCTCGTCCCTCGTCACGCTCGGGTGGTAGCGGATGCCGCCCTTGGACGGTCCGCGCGCGATGTTGTGCGTCACGCGGTAGCCCGCGAACACCTCGATCGTGCCGTCGTCCATGGCGACAGGGATGGAGACCTCGACCGCTTTCTTGCACTGGGACAGGACGCGGATCAGGTTCGGATCGATCGCGAACACCTGACCGACGCGTGCGAGCTGTATCTTCGCGAGCTCGTATGGGTTCTCGCGGAGGTGCGAGACCACTACGGCTTCAGACATCGAACGCCTCCTAGCTCATCTCGACGGCGCGAGAATACACCTGTCGCGGCGCACGCCAAACCTGCCTCCTAGCGGACGAGATAGCTCACGGACTCGACCTGCTGTCTCGTGCCGTCCTCGGGCCGTGCGACGAGCCGCACAACGTAAGCCCCGCGCCGCAGGCGCTCTCCGCGCGGCCCCCGTCCCGTGAGACCGAACGTGTACCGGCCCGGCAGGAGCTCGCGGCGTAGGGAGAGGACTCCTCGGAGCTTCCGCCCTCTCCAGAGCTGGACCTCGAGCTCGCCCACGGGACGAATCGCCGGATCCGTTCCCTCGGCGATCGTGCCCGCCACAAAGCTCACTACGGCCGGGGTTGCGTCTGTGATCCGATCGCCGGTCTTCTCCAAAGACACCTGCGAGAGGAGATCGACGGTCGGCGGCCTCGACACGATCCAGGGCACCCGAACGACCGGCGAGCCACGGACGACGAGCTCGAGCTCCCCGGTCGCAACGCGCCCGGGCTCGAAGTCCTTGATCTCCAGGTCGAGCAATACGTCGCCGGCCTCGTTCGGCCGGAGCAGCAGGCGCTCCCGGCGGGCGGTGAGCTCGAGGCCTGCAGGCGTGCTGCTCGCGCGGATCCTGAGCGGCACGCGACGTGTGCTCAGGTTGCGCACGCGGATCGTCCATCTGCGCTCGGCCGCCCGTCCGGTGGACACGACGAGAGACAGAACATCCGGCTCGGCCACGACCTCTTGTTGCACGGCGGCGTGGAGATCGAGCCTCCCCGCCGTCGACGCTGAGCCGTCCTCCACGACCCGCGCCGAGCCCACCAGGAGTCCGCGCAAGCCCAGCGCGCTTGCTCGCGGACGCGCCTGGGCAAGAACCGCCGCCGCTCCGGCGGCCACGGCGGCCGAGACGCTCGTGCCGCTGATCGTCCCGTAGCGCACCTCGGCCTCGTCGCTTCGTCCTGGCTCCGAAGTCGGAACCGACACCCCGGGGGCGACGATCTCCGGCTTCGCGCCTCCCCCGAAAGCGAGCCCCCGCGAGGAAAACGCCGCGACCGAGCCGCCGTCAACGTTCTCGGACACGTGCACTGCTCCGACGGACACGGTCACCGGGATTCCAGCCGCGTCCAGCGCGCGAACGGCACGGGAGAGCTCCGACGGCAGGCCGACGACCGGAACCCCTGTCGGTACCGCCAGCCCGTACGCACCCGCGGGCAGCGGTCCGTCCACGAGAATCGAGCGGGCTCCTGCGGTGGCGGCCTCGTCGACGGCCTGGTCTGACAATCCACCGCGCGCGAGCAACGCTGCTCGGCCCGCGATCGTCCCTGCACCTCGGGCGTCGAAGTAGCTGCCGATCCCTCGTGCGCTGACGGCGCGCTGGATCGCGACCACACTCGCGGTGACGGTGCGCGTGGGTGCCCCACCGAGCGGCAGGACTCCGTCGAAGAGCACGCGCAGTCCGGCGCGAACGTGAACGCGCACGGTGGGCGAAGCCGGCCGTCCATCGGATGCCGCGACGGTGAGGGCGAGTGGCGCGCCGCCGGGTCCCGCGATGCTCCCGAACGTGGGTCCCGCGCGGCCGTCGTTCCCCGCCGGCGCGATGACGAGCGTGTCGAGTGTTGCCGCGCCCCGGATCGCGCGAGCGAGCGGTCCGTCGGGGAACGATGCATACGGCTCCGCGACGCCGACGAGCGCGACTCGAGCCGCGTCGTGTGCGTCGCCATCGCCGTTCGGATCGACCGCGGCCTCGAGCCCCGCGAGCACTTGATCGGTACGGGAGTACACGGCGTATTCGCCCTCGGCGTCGGGCTGCCATCCCGCGACCCTGATCGGAAGAAGCGACGCGCCCGGTGCGATGCCGCGCAGTCCACCTGGTCCCCCGGACCCGGCGACCACTCCGGCGAGCTCGGTCCCGTGCCGCTCCGGCCGCCGCGGGATCGTCGGATGCGGTTGCGCGATCGCACCACTGCCGGGCGCGATGACGTCGATGCCCTGCCTCAGGCTCTCACGGAGGAACGGATGGGACTGATCGACGCCCGTGTCGAGCAACGCGACGACGACTCCGCTCCCGTCGAGCCCCGGAACTCCGAGCCCGGGCACCGAAGTGGGAACCGCCACCGGAAGTAAGGGGGTGACATCGGTGGCCGCCGGGTATGCGACACGAACCGGATAGACGCCGACGACCTCGCGATCGCGCTCGAGAAGCTCGAGCGACGTCGGGTCGAGCCGCGCCGACACCGCGTTCAGTACGCGAACGTAGCGGTACTCGGCGGCGATCTGGGCGCCGCTCGCGGACACGCGCCGCAGAAACTGCTCCTGAGCACCCTTCGCCGCAGCCGTCCAGCGGCGCATCTGTACCTCGGTCGCCGCGCCGCCGGCAGCCCGCACGCGAGATGCGAGCGACGGCCCGCGGAGGAGGACGACGTAGCGCTGCGCCGTGGAAACATCGGCACGGACTCCGAGGACGCCCTGCCAGCCGGCTTCGTCGATCGCGGGAATCTGGGCCGGCGCGGCGCCTGTTCCCAGCACCGACACCGTCAGGACGAGCCCGACCGCGGCGGCGAGCGCGCTACGTGACCGAGGCATAGGCGTCTATCCCGAGGTAGCCAGGTGCCGGAAGTCGCTCGACGTAACGGGCGGCCGACGCGATCATCGCTGCATTGTCCGTGCACAGCTCGAGTGGCGCGAACCGCGCCTCGGGGAGCTCCGCTCTGAGCGTCGCGTTCGCCGCGACTCCGCCGACCACGGCGATCTTCTCCAGCCCGGTTTGCTTCGAGGCCGCGCGTGCGCGCCCGACGAGCGCGCTCACGATCGCGGTCTGGTACGACGCCGCGAGATCAGCCTTGCGCCGCCCGACTTCTTCTTCTCCGAGGTCGCGCAGTGTGTAGAGGAGCGCCGTCTTGAGACCCGAGAACGAGAAGTCGAGACCGCTCAGCCGGGCGACGGGAAAGCGAAACGCGTCGGGATCGCCGCCGCGCGCGAGGCGTTCGAGAGCCGCGCCGCCCGGATACCCGAGCCCCAGCAGTCGGGCGCCCTTGTCGAATGCCTCTCCCGCCGCGTCGTCGAGCGTCGTCCCGAGGCGCTCTGAGCGACTGCGCGCGCGAACTGCCAGCAAGAGCGTGTGTCCGCCGCTCGCGAGGAGGCAGAGGAAGGGCGGCTCGACAGGGTCCGGCTCGAGGTAGAGCGAGGCAACGTGGCCTTGCAGGTGGTCGACGGGCACGAGCGGAAGCCCACGTGACCATGCGATCGCCTTGGCGACCGAGAGCCCGACGAGGAGCGCGCCGACGAGTCCGGGGCCCTGAGTCACCGCGACGGCGTCGATGTCGTCGAGCGAGGTCTCGGCTTCCGAGAGCGACTCTCGCACGACGGGCACGACGAGCTCCAGGTGATGTCGCGAGGCGACCTCCGGCACGACGCCCCCGTACTTCGCATGCAAGCTCGCCTGCGACGAGATGACCGACGAGAGCACCGTCCCCTCGTTGCTCACGATCGCCGCTGCAGTCTCGTCACAGGACGTCTCGATCCCGAGGATCACGACGCTTTCTCTGACGGCGTTGCCTCCCGCCACATGATCACGGCGTCTTCTCGATTGTCGGTGTAATAGCCGCGCCTGATGCCGCGCGCTTCGAAGCCGAGCCGCTCATACAGGCGAATGGCCTTGACGTTCGACACGCGGACCTCGAGCGTGAAGCCCCTCCGTTGATCGGGCGCCGTCACCTCGAAGAGACGCTCGAGCAGGGCTTGCCCGACTCCGCGGCGCCGAAAGGCCGGTGCGACCGCGATGTTCATCACGTGCCAGGCGTCGACGTAGCGCGAGGCGATCGCGAAACCGACGAGATCGTCCTTGTCGAGATACGCGCCGACTGCGAGCGCGCCGGGCTTTCGGAGCTCGGCGGAGAACATCGAGCGCGACCACGGTGCGGGATACGACTGGCGCTCGATCACCTCGAGCGCATCCAGGTCGCGCGACCCGAGGGAACGCAGCTCGATCTTCATGCTCGCAACTCCACGTCGGGCAGTCGCACGTAGATCGGACCGACGTCCTCGGGCACTCCGAAGCCAGCGGCCAGCGCCGCGTGGAAGCGGGCGCGTGGCAGGTGCAGCTCGTCGTCGTCCGGCGGGATGACAGCGCCGAGGCTCTCGAGCGTGTCGCGATAGCGCACTGCACCGCTGCCGACGCAAACGGTTCCCGGCTCCACCTGGACAGCATCCGGGGCGAGGGCGAGCGGCGCTCCGCTCGCCCCTGACACGAAGACCTCGCGACGGCGTGCATCGACGACCGCAAGCGGGTCCTCGATGCCGGCTTCGAGGGCTCCCGCCGCCAGGGCGTCGAGCGTCGACACGCCGGCGACGGGCACCTCCAGCGAGAGTCCGAGCCCGCGGGCGACTGCGATCCCGATGCGCGTGCTCGTGAAGCTCCCCGGCCCAGTTCCGACGACGAGCCCATCGAGCTCCGCCGGCGAGCGGGCCGCATCGCGGAGCAACGCGTCCGCGTCCGCTAGCACCGTACGCGGCAGCGAGGTCCGCTCTCCCAGGACCTCGCCGTCTGCGACGAGCGCGCTCGTCGCCACATCGGTCGCGGTATCGAAAGCGAGAATCAGCACGGTACGAATCCTTCTAGCAGCGTGCCGTCGTCGGCTGTGAGGACGACCTCCCGCCGAGTCCCACCCGCGTGGCGCAGCTCGACCGCTGCACGAGCAGGCGGAAGAGCTTCACGTCCCGCCTCGGGCCACTCCACGAAGACGATCGCGTCCTCGAAGTACGGCTCGAGATCGCCCCACTCCGCGAACGAGACTCCACTGAAGCGGTAGAGGTCGAGGTGCGAGACGTCCACTCGGCCTGGATAGCGGTGCCCGATCGTGAACGTCGGACTCGTCACCGGTACGGAGACGCCGAGCGCGCGGCAGGCGCCGCGGACGAACGTGGTCTTGCCGGAGCCGAGCTCGCCCGAGACCAGCACGACGTCGCCGAGCCCGAGGCGCTCGCCGAGGCGCGCGGCCACCGCCTCCGTCTCCTCCGCCAACTCGGTGGACAGCGTCAGCTCCACGCGCGCGGCTCCTGCGCGGCTCGAAGGCGCGAAGTTAGAGGCTTGATGTGGGTTGTGGGCACGTCCAGCTGGGGGCCTGCGCACGGCCCATGCCCTCCCTGAAACGCACCCACGACCCACATCAAGCCTCTAGAAGAGACCGAGCTGAACCGACTCCGCCTCCTCGGCGTGCGCACGAACCTCGACCGTAGGCGGCGGCTCGACCGCCTCGGGGAGTGACGTCTCGAGCAGCTCCGGGATGCGTGCGAAGTCCTCCTCGAGCACCTTCAACATCGAGGGCGTGTAGAGCGCAGCCGCGGGATGGTAGATCGGGTAGAGCGTCACGCGGCGAGGGCCGAGCGTCACCTCTTGAGGATGACCGTGGACACGCGTGATCCCAGCAGGCTTGCCCGAGAGGAGCTTCGTCGCGAAGTTCCCGAGCGTCGCGACGAGTGTCGGCTCGATGAGCTCGATCTGGCGGAAGAGATGCGGCTCGCAGGCCGCGATCTCGTCGGGAAGCGGATCGCGGTTCCCGGGAGGACGGCATTTCAAGACATTGACGACGAAAACGTCAGCGCGCGTGAGCCCGATGCCCTCGAGCAGGCGATCGAGGAGCTTGCCTGCCTGGCCGACGAACGGAACCCCCTGCTGATCCTCGTGAAAGCCGGGTGCTTCGCCGACGAACATGAGCTCCGCGTCGGGATTGCCCGAGCCGAAGACCACTTGCGTCCGACCCTGCGCGAGCGCGCACCTCACGCACCCAGACGTCTCCTCCGCGTAGCGCCGGAGGGCCGCTGCCCGTTCGACGGCATCCGTCATCGGACCGCCAGTCTACGGCGCCGCCCGGATGCGTCCGCTCGCCAGCCTCGGTCTAGTGTCCGCAGCCGCAGGAGCCGCCGCAGCAGCCGCCCCCGCTGGTTCCGGCGCCAAGGGACGGGCCGCCGAAGCTCGGCTTTCCCGAGGATGCGCCGTGTACCGCGAAGGTCGAAAACTGCTTCAGCACGTTCGCCCCGCCGCACTCGGGGCACGTGACCGCTTGCTCCGGGTTGCGAACGAGCTCGTCGAAATGCGACTCGCACTTCATGCAGGCGTACTCGTAGATCGGCACGCGCCGAGTGTACTGTCGCGACCGGTGACCCGGGTCCAGGTGCCGGTGCTCGAAGGGCGCGTCGTCCGCCTCGAGCCGCTCGCGGCGGCTCATGCGGACGACCTCTGGGAGGCATCGCGCGACCCCCGCACGTGGCGCTGGCTCAGCGTCCCCCAACCAGAGACCCGAGCAGCGTGGCGCGCGTGGATGGAGCAATCCCTCACTGCAGCCGCGGCAGGCACCGAGCTCCCATTTGTAACGATCAGTTACAAGCGCGGGGTCGTCGGCTCGACGCGGTTCCTCTCGATTCGGCCGGCGGACAGGTCGATCGAGATCGGCTGGACGTGGCT
>Ga0136633_1002507_pt1 | contig 12611 bp, 10 predicted proteins | sample AntDrymeUQ832206_2_FD_105494 | JGI IMG/M metagenome (GOLD analysis project Ga0136633, IMG submission 105494) | Polar desert sand microbial communities from Dry Valleys, Antarctica - metaG UQ83 (22.06) | ecosystem: Environmental > Terrestrial > Soil > Desert | place: Antarctica: Dry Valley... | reverse complement strand
GATCTGGCCCGCCATCTATCCCGAGCTCCTCAAGCTCGTCAAAGAGCACACGAGCACGATCATCTTCGTAAACAACCGCCGCGCCGCCGAACGCCTAGCCAAGCGCCTGAACGAGATGCACGCGGAATCTCTGCTCAAAAAGACGGTCGAAGCCTCCGACGAAGCGGGGAGTTCCTTCGGCGACAGGACCCGTCCGGCCGAGGCCCCCGGCGACTACGCCCCCGAAATAGCGAGAGCCCACCACGGCTCCCTCGCCCACGAGGAGCGCACCATCGTCGAGGAACTTCTCAAGTCCGGTCGGCTCCCCTGCCTGGTCGCGACCTCCTCACTGGAGCTGGGCATCGACATGGGCGCCGTCGATCTGGTCATCCAGGTCGAGTCCCCGAAGTCGGTCGCGCGAGGCCTGCAGCGCGTCGGCCGCGCCGGCCACGAGCTCGGGGCCGTCTCCAAGGGCCGGATCTTTCCGAAGTTCCGCAGCGACCTGCTCGAGTGCGCCGTCGTCGCCCAGCGGATGCGGACCGGCCAGATCGAGGAGACCGTGATCCCGCGCAACCCGCTCGACGTGCTCGCCCAGCAGGTCGTCGCGATGGTCGCCGACGAGGAGTGGTCGGTCGATGACATCCACGCGCTCGTCAACGGTGCCGAGCCCTACGAGGAGCTCTCTCGCGAGCAGCTCGAGAACGTCCTCGACATGCTCGACGGCCGCTATCCCTCGGAGCGCTTCGCCGAGTTGCGGCCGCGGCTGGTCTGGGACAGGACCGCCGGCACCGTCCGTGGGCGCAAAGGGGCGCGTCAGCTGGCGGTCACCAATGCGGGGACGATCCCCGATCGCGGCCTCTACGGCGTCCATCTTCCCGACGGCCGGCGGGTCGGCGAGCTCGACGAGGAGATGGTCTATGAGGCGCGAGCGGGCCAGGTCTTCCTGCTCGGCGCCAGCACCTGGCGGATCGATCAGATCACCCGCGACAGGGTCATCGTCACCCCCGCTCCCGGCGTGCCGGGGGCTGTTCCATTCTGGCGCGGCGACGGAATCGGCCGACCCGTGGAGCTCGGCCGCGCGATCGGGGAGTTCTCCCGCGAGGCGGTCAACGCCGATCCCAAGGACCTCGCGAAGAGCCATGATCTCGACGCCTTCGCGGCCGAGAATCTCGTCGCCTATCTGCGCGAGCAGCAAGCCGCTACTCGGGTCGTCCCCTCGGATCAGACGATCGTCGTCGAGCGCTTCCGCGACGAGATCGGCGACTGGCGGCTCTGTGTGCTCAGCCCCTTCGGCGGTCGCGTCCACGCGGCCTGGGGACTCGCGCTCGCCGCTCGGATCCGTGACCAGTTCGATCTCGAGGCGGATGCGATCTGGTCCGACGACGGGATCGTCGTCCACCTCCCGGACGCCGACGAGGCGCCGGACTCGAACCTCGTTCTGCTCGAGCCCGACGAGGTCGAGGATCTGATCGTCGCCGAGCTGGCGGGCTCGGCCCTGTTCGGCGCGCGCTTCCGCGAGGCCGCCTCGAGAAGCCTGTTGATCCCCCGCGCCTATCCGGGCAAGCGCACCCCGCTCTGGCAGCAGCGCCTCAAGTCCCAGTCGCTGCTGGAGGTGGCCAAGGACTTCCCGCGCTTCCCGGTCACGCTCGAGACCTACCGCGAGGTTCTGCGGGACGTTCTCGATCTGCCGGCCCTGGCCGAGATCCTTCGCGATCTGCGCTCCCGCAAGCTCAGCCTGGTCGAGGTAGAGACCCAGACGGCCTCGCCGTTCGCCTCCTCGCTGCTCTTCGACTACGTCGCCACCTATATGTATGAGGGCGACACGCCGAACGCTGAGCGCCGCGCCGCCGCTCTGGCGCTCGACCGCGACCTTCTCCGCGAGCTGCTCGGCCAGGAGGAGCTGCGCGAGCTGATCGACCCGGCTGCTCTGGCCGCCCTCGAGGACTCGCTTCAACACCGAACCGAGCAGGCCCGGGCGCTCGACCGCGACCAGCTCGAGGTGATCATGCGCCGGCTCGGCGACATGAGCGGCGAGGAGGTCGCTCAGCGAGTCGCCGAGGGCTACTCGGCGGAGTCGATGCTGGAGCGGCTCGAGCGCGAGCGTCGGGCGATCCGCGTCCGTGTCGCCGGCGAGGAGCGCTGGATCGCCGCCGAGGACGCCGGCCTCTACCGCGATGCGCTCGGCGTCTCGCCGCCCGGCGGGCTCCCGGAGACGTTCCTCGAGCGGGTCGAGGACGCATTGACGGCGCTGGTCCGCCGCTACGCCCGCACTCACGGGCCCTTCCCCACCGCCCAGGCCTGCAACCGTTTTGGCGTCGACGTGACCGCGTCGCTGCGTGGCCTCGAGCGCGAGGGAGGGATGATCCGTGGCGAGCTCCTCCCCGGCGGCAGCGAGCGCGAATGGTGCGATCCCGACGTGCTCCGCCGCGTTCGGCGCGCCAGCCTCGCGGCGCTTCGAAAGGAGGTCGAAGCCACCGATGTCCGTGAGCTCGCCCGCCTCCTTCCTTCCTGGCAGAACGTCGATGCGCATCGGCCCGCCGGCGCCGGACCGGATCGCCTTCGTGAGGCGCTCGTTCCCCTCCAGGGCGTCGCGCTGACGCCCGAAGTCTGGGAGCGCGACGTACTGCCGCGGCGGCTCGGCGCCTACTCGCAAACTTGGCTCGACCAGTTGACGACGGGAGGAGAGATCGTCTGGATCGGCGCCGGACCGCTGGGGCGAACTGGGCGGGTCGCCCTCTACTTCCGCGAAGACATCCGCCTCGCCGGCCCACCTCCCGCCAACGCGAAGCTCGATCGGCCCGAGGGCGAGATTCATGATGCGATCCGCGAGCTGCTCAGCACGGCGCCTGCCTTCTGGCTTGACCTGGCGGCGGCGATCGAAGCCAACCGAGAGGAGATCCACTCTGCCCTTTGGGATCTCGCCTGGGCCGGTGAGGTGACCAACGACGCCTTCGCGCCGCTGCGGGCGCCGCGCCTGCGGGCGCTCGATCGACCGGAGCGCCCGGGGCGCCGGTTCTCGTCTCGACGCGCCGGGACCGGGGCCGCGCTGCAGGGCCGCTGGTCGCTGACGGAGGCCCTGCTTCGCGGCGCCCCCGCCGATGGGCCGCGCCGTCGGGCCCAGGCCGAGCTGATGCTCGAGCGCTACGGGATCGTCACCCGCGAAACGGTCCTTTCCGAGGGGGTGCCCGGAGGCTTCTCAGCCCTCTACGGCGAGCTGTCCAACCTCGAGATTCTCGGCACAGCCCGCCGGGGCTACTTCGTCGAGGGCCTTGGCGGCGCGCAGTTCGCGCTGGCCGGAGCTGTCGAGCGGCTGCGCTCGCTGCCCCATCCCGACGGCAAGCACGTGATCCTCGCGGCAACCGACCCCGCCCAGCCTTACGGCGCCCAGTTGGCCTGGCCCAGATCCTTCAGCGCCGCTCCCACCGCCGCTCCCAGCGCCGCACCCACCGCCGCAGGCTCGATTGATGGCGACGGGAAGGAGTCGAAGCGCGGCGGCCGTCGGCCCAGTCGCACGGCCGGCGCCTACGTCGTTCTTCGCGACGGCAACCCGGTCCTCTTCATCGAGCGCGGCGGCAAGGGGATTCTGACCATGGCGCAGCTCGACGAGGATCAGGTCACCGCGGCGCTTGCGGCGGTTGTCGAGGCGGTCAGCGCCGGCCGGCTCCCTCGTCTGGGGATTGAGCGAATCGACGGCGAGGCCGCGATCGGCTCGAGCCTCGAGCCCGCCCTGCTCGAGGCCGGCTTCACCCGTCAGCCGAAGCGGCTCGTCGCGCAGGCCTGAGCCCCCGGAGCCGAGTCAGCTCCAGTCGTCCAGAAGCGGCTCCGGGTCGATCGGCTTGCCGCCGACGCCAGCGTTGATCGGATTCGAGTTGAGTCGCTACAGGCAGGATCCGGCCGAGTCGCGATAATGGGCGCCCATGGGGGAGGAGACCACCATGATCGCGACTCTGCTCGCCCGGGTCCCGCTCTTCAACGGGCTCTCGGAGTCTGAGCTGGAGCGGATCTCCCACGTCGCAGTCCCGCGCGCATTCCAGCGCGGGGCGCGGGTCTTCCACGAGGGTGATCGCAGCGATGCCTGCTACATCGTCCGCGCCGGCGAGGTGCGAGTCACCCGCGAGCACTCCGATGGACGTGCGATCGCGCTGGCCACGCTGAGCAGTGGCGACATCTTCGGCGAGTTGGCGATGCTCGATGGCGAGACGCGCTCCGCCAGCGTCGAGGCGCTCACAGATGTCGAGCTACTCGCCCTCGCCGCGACCGACATGCGCGGCCTCCTGCAACGCAACTCCGACATCACCGCCAAGCTCGTCGTCGCGCTCGCCCGCCGTGTCCGCGAGACGAACGAGCGGGTCGCCAGGCAGTCCTTTCAGACCGTTCCCAGCCGGGTCGCGGGCGTGCTCAGCCAGCTCGTCGCCGAGGAGAGCACCGACACGGTCCATCACGGGATCACGATCCGGATGAACCAGGCCGACCTGGCCCAGCTCGCCGGCACCTCTCGCGAGAGCGTCAGCCGATTCCTCGCCGTTCTCGAGCGGGCCGGCGTCGTCGCTGTCGGCCGCGGCCGAGTCACCGTCGTCGAGCCGAAACGCCTGCGCGCCTACATCTTCTGAGCGCAGTGGCGGCCACCGGGCAACAGGGAGCCGCCGACCTTGCCGCGAAGCGCCACGCGATGGTCGAGCGCCAGCTCCGCGCCCGCGGGATCGCCGATCGGCGTTTGCTCGGCGCCTTCGAACTGATCCCGCGCGAGGATTTTGTCCGTCGCAGGGATCGCCGCCGCGCCTACGCCGACGAGGCGCTCTCGCTGCGTGGCGGGCAGACGATCTCGCAGCCGTACATGGTCGCGGCGCTAATCGAGGCACTCGAGCTGCGCGGTCCCGAGCGCGTGCTCGAGGTCGGTACCGGCTCCGGATACTCGACCGCTCTGCTCGCCTTGCTGGCTGCCGAGGTGATCTCGATCGAGCGGATCGGGGAGTTGGCCGACTCGGCGCGAGCCCGCTTGGCCGCCGCCGGCGTTGCCAATGCGGAGGTGATCGAGGCCGACGGTTCGCTGGGATGGCCTGCCGGGGCTCCCTACGATGCGATCGCAATCCACGCTCGGGTCCCGGGCGAGCCCCGTTCCCTCCTGGGGCAGCTTCGCCCGGGCGGCAGGCTGATCGCCCCGATTGCGACCGGCCTCGACGAGACCCTGACCATCTTCCGCCGCCTCGACGACGATGCAGGCCCTCAGATCCAGCGCGAGGAGCTTTCCCGCTGCCGTTTCGTGCCGCTGATCGGGGCCGAGGGATATCCCGAGGAGGGGTAGTCTCCGAAGGCAATGACCGGCGGCCTCTTCGTCCTCAACTTCTACTCACCGCTGTTCGTCGACCAGCTCAAGCGCGGTCGTAAGACGGCGACGATCCGGCTCGGGGACAAGAGCCGCAAGTATCAGCGCGGCCAGGTCGTCTGGATCACGGTGGGCTACCGGCACGGGCCGCGGGAGAAGATCTTCGCCGCGGTCATCGACGACGTCGAGGTCAAAAAGGCCGACGATGTCTCCCCGCGTGATGTCGAGCTCGACAACCCGGAGTTCCGCCGACTCGAGGAGACGCTTCATTTCCTCGAGCAGATCTACGGCCGCAAGGTGAGCGGCGACGACCTCGTCACGGTGATCCGCTTCTCCCAGATCGTCGAGCGGCCCGTCGGCTCCTTCGGCAACGGCGAGCCGCCTTCGCCGAACTAGCCAGTGCGTCTTGAGTGATCCGGAGTTCAGCTTCCGGACCGTCTGGCTGATCGATGCCCCACGGGAGCGAGTCTTCGCTGCGCTCTGGGCCTCCCAGGACTGGCCCCAATGGTGGCCGGGGCTCGAGCAGGCTGTCGAGAGCGACCCCGGAGGCTCCGACGGCGTCGGTCGCCGCGGCCGCTACAGCTTCCGCAGCGTCTTCGGCTACAGCGTTGCCTTCGACGCCGTTTCGACGCTCGTCGAGCCGCCGTGCCTGCTCGAGGCTGCGGTCAGCGCCGGCTTCGACGGTCGCGGTCGCTGGGAGCTGACCGAGCAGGACTCGGTGACCCGGGTCAGCTTCGATTGGCAGGTGACCCCGGCCCGGGGCTGGATGCGGACCGTCGGCCGACCGCTACGGCCGGTCTTGGTCCTGGCCCACGATCGTGTCATGGACGCGGGCGCCCGTGGCTTGTCGCGGCACCTCGGAGCCCGACTCCTTTCGGCGATCAACAGCTGACGCTACACTCCCCATCGGGCGCTTGGCACTCTTATACGCAGAGTGCCAGCAATCGGGTGAGATCCCGTTGAGCAAGCCAGTTTCACTCGGCCCAACAACGTAACCCATGCAAACCATCAACACTTACGGAGGTAAGTGACGAATGAATCTCAAGCCTCTCGGCGATCGTCTGATCGTCCGCGCGGTCGATGAGGAGGAGACGAGCCCCAGCGGCATCGTCCTCCCCGACACCGCCAAGGAGAAGCCGCAGAAGGGCGAAGTGCTCGCTGTCGGCGACGGAAACTGGGACGAGGATGGCGAGAAGCGCATCCCGCTCGACGTGGCTAAGGGGGACGTCGTCCTCTACAGCAAGTACGGCGGCACCGAGGTCAAGGTCGACGGCGAGGACCTGCTGGTCCTGCGTGAGTCGGACGTCCTCGCAAAGGTCGAGTAGTCGACCTCTCTCCAGCCACTCAATCTGATCTACACAGGAGGAAGTAACTGATATGGCTCACAAAGAGCTGAAGTACGACGCGGAAGCCCGCGCCGCGCTGCAGGCGGGCGTCGATGCCGTCGCAAACGCGGTCAAGGTGACGCTCGGACCGAAGGGACGCTACGTCGTCCTCGACAAGAAGTTCGGCGCCCCGACGATTACCAACGACGGTGTCACGATCGCTCGTGAGATCGAGGTCGAGGACGTCTTCGAGAACCAAGGCGCCCAGCTCGTCCGCGAGGTTGCCACGGCGACCAACGACGTTGCCGGTGACGGCACGACGACCGCGACCCTGCTGGCCCAGACGATCGTTCGCAACGGCCTGCGCAATGTCGCTGCCGGCGCCAACCCGCTGGGCCTGCGCAAGGGCATCGAGGTCGCTGTCGACCAGGTAGTCGAGAACCTGCGCACCAAGCAGTCCAAGGAAGTCGACGGCAAGGAGCAGATCGCCAAGGTCGCATCGATCTCGGCCGCTGACGACGAGATCGGCGACATCATCGCCGACGCCATCGAGAAGGTCGGCAAGGACGGCGTAGTCAACGTCGAAGAGGGTCAGACCTTCGGGATGGAGCTCGAGTTCACCGAAGGCATGCAGTTCGACAAGGGCTACATCTCTCCGTACATGGTCACTGACCAGGATCGGATGGAGGCAGTCCTGGAGGATCCATACATCCTCATCGCCAACCAGAAGATCGGCTCGGTCCGTGACCTGCTGCCGATCCTGGAGCAGACGATGCAAGGCGGCAAGCCGCTGGTGATCGTTGCCGAGGACGTCGAGGGCGAGTCGCTCGCAACGCTCGTCGTCAACAAGCTCCGTGGCACCTTCACCGGCGTCGCGGTCAAGGCCCCCGGCTTCGGCGATCGCCGCAAGCGCATGCTCGAGGACATCGCAATCCTCTCGGGCGGCGAGGTGATCACCGAGGAGATGGGCCTGAAGCTGGAGAACACCCAGCTCAGCCAGCTCGGCAAGGCGCGTCGCGTCGTCGTCAGCAAGGACAACACGACGATCATCGACGGTGCCGGCGAGAAGGCTGCAATCGAGGGCCGGATCGGTCAGATCCGCTCCGAGATCGAGAACACCGACTCCGACTTCGACCGGGAGAAGCTCCAAGAGCGCCTGGCGAAGCTCGCGGGAGGTGTCGCGGTCGTCAAGGTCGGCGCTGCCACCGAGACCGAGATGAAGGAAAAGAAGCATCGCGTCGAGGACGCGCTGCAGGCCACCCGGGCCGCCCTCGAAGAGGGCATCGTTCCCGGCGGCGGTGTCGCTCTCCTCAACGCGACCAAGGCGGTCGACACGAAGGGTCTGGACGGCGACGAGACGACCGGCGCGGAGATCATCCGCAAGGCGCTCGAGGAGCCGATTCGCCAGATCGCCCAGAACTCCGGTTTCGAGGGCTCTGTCGTGATCGACAAGGTTCTCGGCATGAAGGCCGGCGAGGGCCTCAACGCGGGGACCGGTGAGTACGGCGACCTGATCAAGGACGGCGTCATCGACCCGACGATGGTGACCCGCTCTGCTCTGCAGAACGCTGCCTCGATTGCCAAGAACATCCTGGTGACCGAATGCATCATTGCCGAGCCGCCCGAGAAGGACGGCGGCGGCGGCATGGGCGGCGGCATGCCGGACATGGGCGGAATGATGTAGCGAGGCCTCGGCTTCGGCTGATGCACAGGGCCCGGTGGTTCGTCCACCGGGCCCTTTTTCGTTGCGCTAAGGCATTGCCGGCTCGGCGAGCGCGCTCTTCGGGTCGATCAGGATCTTGGCGTGGCTTTCGGGGTCCCCGAGCGCCGTGAACGCTGCATCGACTCCCCCCAGGCCGACCTCCCCGGTGACCAGCGCCGAGGCGTCCACTTCGCCTTCGCTGAGCTTGTGCAGGGTGTCGCGGAACTCGAGCGGGGTATAGCCGAGCACGAAGCGCAGGTCGATCTCCTTGTTGATCGCCAGCGCCGGCCGGAAGCGGTCGCTCTCCATACAGACTCCGACGACCACGACCCGCGAGAACAGAGGTGCGCCGGTGACGATCTCTTCGATCACCCCAGGCACCCCGACGCACTCGAAGATCACAGGGCTCTTCGGCTTCGCGCCGAGCGTCTCTGCGGCCCTCCATATGTGCTGCCAGGGGATCGGCGTCCTGCGCAGCTTCTCCATCGTCCCGACCGCCAGGCCGAGCGCTTCTGGCGCTGTCTTCAGATGCCCCGCGTCCGCCCCGGCGTCGAAAGGAGAGCCGTCGCTGGGGTCGACGACGATGTCCGCACCACAAGCGCCTGCGAGCGCACGCCGGCCCGGCGAGAAGTCGCTGGCGACCACCGTACGGACTCCATCGGCCTTGAGCAGGCAGATCACCGAAAGGCCGACTGGACCACAGCCGATCACGATCGCGACGTCCTTCTTGCCGACCTCGCCCCGTCGAACAGCGTGCCAGCCGACGGCCATCGGCTCGGTCAAGACTGCGACCTCCGGCGGCAGTCCGTTGGGGACCGCGAACGTCAGCGACTGCTCGACGAGCATCTGCTCCGCGTAGCCACCAGGAGCCGACAGAGAGAGCCCGGTCGCGTGGACCGCGGATCCCCGGCGCAGCAGCGGCAGCGAGACGACCTGCGTCCCGGCGGCGATCGGCTTCCGGGTCTTGGGCCCGTGATCGACCACCTCGCCACAGAGCTCGTGTCCGAGGACGACGGCCTGGCTCGATCGCATTATCCCGTTGTAGCCGACCGCGGCGCCAACCTCGGCGAGCTCATCGGAGTGATCTCTGGCGTGAAGGTCAGAGCCGCAGATTCCGCAGCGGAGCACATCGATCAACAGCTGGCCCTTGGCCGGGACCGGCGTTGGCAGCTCCGCCAGCTCGAGAGCCGCGTTCTTGCAGGTGACGGCCTTCAATCCGAGCTCCTCCGGGTGGTTGTCAGCCGACGACCAAACAGTAGCTATCCGCCCTGCAGAACCGAGCGCATAGTGGCCGGCTCGACGCCAAGGGATCGGACGTCGGCCGCACCACGCTCGGCGACCATCGGCACCTCCATCAGCTCCGCTTCCTCCCAGGTGGCGAAGGCGGTCTCTCCGGCCAGCCGGCGCAGCCAGACGAGACCGGACTTGACGACCGGAAGCGGCACGTGCAGCAGCGAGCGACGACGACCTGCGGCTTCGGCGATCGTCCTGACGATCTGCGCGTGGGTGAGGATCTCCGGCCCGGCGAGCTCGAAGCGCCCGGGACCGGCGTCGAGGGCGGCGACCGTCGCCTTGGCCGCGTCGAGCGCCCAGATCGGCTCGTAGCTCGAGCGACCAGGGCCCGACAGCGGCAGCATCGGCAGCAACGCCAGGCGTCGCATCGTCGTCACGAAGCGATCGTCGCGGTCGTAGACGATCGACGGCGCGATGATCGTCGTCTCGAGCTCGGAGGCCTCGACGAGCTCCTCCGCCAAGGCCTTCGAGCGGAAGAAGCGGGTCCGTTGATGGCGGCTGGCGCCGATCGCGCTGTAGAAGAGGAAGCGTTTGACTCCCGCCTGCTCGGCGGCGCGCAGGAGGCGATAGGTGCCCAGTGCGTTGATCTCCTCGAGCCGGTTCGGGGGCTGGTCCCGGATCGTTGCGGCCAGATGGATGACCGTCTCGGCGCCACGGACGGCGTGACGGAGGCCGCGTGGGTCGCCGAGGTCGGCGAGCGAGAGCTGCACCCGCACCCGGTTCGCCCCGAGCCGCTTGGGGTCGCGGACCAGGCAGCGAACATCGTGGCCGGCAGCTAAAAGCTCCGGCACCAGCCGAGAGCCAATTACGCCGGTTGCGCCGGTCAGCAAGATCATCAGCCGCAGCCTAGATCACTACCTCCGCCGACCCGCGTGCGCCGCGTCGCACCTCTACAATGTCGCTTCCGCGCGGCCAGGGACCGGTCGCCGGACCCGATTCCAACCCTACGAGAGGGGGTCCCCAATGACATACGTCATCGCAGAACCCTGCATCGGGGAGAAGGACAACTCCTGTGTCGAAGTTTGTCCCGTCGACTGCATCCATCCGACCCCGGATGAGCCCGACTACGAGGAACATCAGCAGCTCTTCATCGATCCCGACGAGTGCATCGACTGCGATGCCTGCGTCGAGGCCTGCCCCGTCGACGCCTGCTTCGCCGAGGACCAGCTTCCCAGCGAGTGGGCGAAGTTCGCGGAGATCAACGTCGAGTACTTCGCCAAGAAGTAACCGACGGACCGGATCAGCCGCCGGCTTGGACGACCGGAAGCGCGGTTCCGCTGACGGGTGCGCCGACCGGCAGCGGCTCCATCGTCCCCGACGGCGCCTGCATCAGCGGTAGCTCGACCGGAGTAGCGGCGATGATCCCGCGGGCCGTTGCCTGGATAGCGGCCGAGGCCGGAGCCTGCGGGTCCGCGATGACCAGAGGCGTGCCGTTGTCGGCGTGGATCCGCAGCTGCTCCTCGAGCGGGATCGTGCCCAGCAACGGCACATCGAGCTCGTCGGCGAGCAGCTGCCCGCCGCCTTCGCCGAAGATCGTGAAGCGCTGCCCGTCCGGCGCCGTGAAGCCGGACATGTTCTCGACCACTCCGAGCACCTCGAGGTCCACTTTTGCGGCCATGTCGGCAGCCCGCTTGGCAACCGTTTGAGCTGCCGGCTGAGGGGTCGTGACGAGCAGGAAGCGCGCTTGCGGGAGAAGCTGGGAGAGGGTCATCGAGACGTCACCGGTGCCCGGCGGCAGGTCGAGCAGCAAGTAGTCGAGCTCGCCCCAATCGACGTCCTCGAGGAACTGCTGAATCGCCTTGTGGAGCATCGGACCGCGCCAGACGACCGCGGCATTGTCCTCGACGAAGAAGCCGATCGACATCACCTTGACGCCCGTCGGGGCGATCAGCGGGAGGATCTTTCGCTCGGCGTTGACCTCGGGCTTGTCGAGGACGCCGAGCATGCGCGGGATCGAGTAGCCGTAGACGTCGGCGTCGAGCGCGCCGACCTTCTTACCCTCGGCGACCAGCGCCGCGGCGAGGTTGGCGGTCATCGTCGACTTGCCGACCCCACCCTTGCCCGATGCCACGCAGACGATGTTCTTGACCTGGGCCAAGGCTCCCTCGGGCAGACCGCCCGGACGACCGAGGCGCTGTTGCAGGGTCGACTTCTCGGAGTCCGAGAGAACGTCGAAGCCGACTCCGACGCCGCTGACGCCGTCGAGCTTGCCGACCTGCTGGACGACCGCCTGCTCGAAGTGGGACTTGATCGGGCAGCCCGGGGTGGTCAGCGAGACGACAACGTCGATGCGACCGCCGTCTTGGAAGTCGATCGAGCGGACCATTCCGAGGTCGACGATCGACTGGCGCAGCTCCGGGTCGATGACTGCGCGGAGGGCGTCCGTTACCTGCTCGTGAGTGGGGGGAGTAGAAGTCATTGCCGTGATTGTCTCAAACGGATGCGGGCGAGGGCCGTGCCTCGTTCGGCGGAGACGGGATCCGGCCCCGAAAATGATTCAGCGGGCCCCATCAGGGACCCGCTGAATCGGGGAGGAGAGGTGGCCTCGAGAGCCGAAGCTCCCAGACCGTTGTCTACCCGCGGATATATGGCGGGCAGATCCCTCCGGACTCGCCTTCTCCTGGAGGCGGACCGGGCTAAGTGGGATCGGAGCTAGGCAGTCAGCCCCTGAACGCGGCCGCTGACCTCGCGCAAGCGCTTCTCAGCCTCGACGCGGGCCTGCTCAGCCTGCTTCTCGGCCTTCTTGAGCTGCGTCTCGGCCTTCTTGCGGTTCTGACGAACCTGCGTCTCGAGGCTGCGACGACGCTGCTTGAGATCGCGCTCCAAACGCGTGCGGGTGCGCTTCGCGCTCTGCAGGGTCTTGCGGCGCGCGGTGCCACCGCGACGCTCGACCTTGGTGAGCTCGCGACGCAGCTGCGTGCGAACGCGCTTCAGCTCGGCCTCGCGCTTGCCCTGGGTGGTGTAGGGCACGACGATCTCGTTGACGCGG
>Ga0136633_1002506_pt1 | contig 12612 bp, 11 predicted proteins | sample AntDrymeUQ832206_2_FD_105494 | JGI IMG/M metagenome (GOLD analysis project Ga0136633, IMG submission 105494) | Polar desert sand microbial communities from Dry Valleys, Antarctica - metaG UQ83 (22.06) | ecosystem: Environmental > Terrestrial > Soil > Desert | place: Antarctica: Dry Valley... | reverse complement strand
TCCTTGATCTTCTCGCTGCGCGAGAGCAACAGCAGCGGGCGACGTAACACTTAGTCCTCCTGGTTCACGCCGCACCTGCGTCGTTGCAGATGGGCCACTCGAAAAGGCTACGCCGTACGCCGGCGGAGTGTCGCGGCACCCAAGACAAGGCTCCCGACGACGAATGCGGCCACGACGGCCAGGTCGTTCCAGACCGCCGGATCGACCGCTCCGAACTTGTCGGAGGTGGTCTGCGCGACGGAGTTCATCGCGTCGACGGCGTAGGACAGCGGGAGTACGTCGGAGATCACCTCGAGCACCCTGGGAAGTTGTTCTCGCGGCACGAACAACCCGCAGAGCAGGATCTGCGGGATGACGATCGCGGGCATGAACTGCACCGCCTGGAACTCGGTCCGGGCGAAGGCCGAGACGAACAGGCCGAGCGCGGTTCCCAGCAGCGCGTCGACCACGGCAACGACGGCGAGCATCCAGGCGGGACCGACCAGGTCGAGGTCGAGCACCCACACGCACAGTGCGACGGCGAGCGCGGACTGGACGGCTGCGACCACACCGAACGCGATCGCGTAGCCACCGAGGAAGTCCACCTTCCCGGTGGGCATCGCCAACAGGCGTTCGAGCGTCCCCGAGGACCTTTCTCGCAAGGTGGTCACCGAGGTCACCAGGAACATGATGATGAACGGGAAGAGGGCGAGAAGTGCAGGACCGAAGCGGTCGAATCCGGGACCGGCGTTGTCGAACATCCACCAGAGCAAGCTCATCAAGAGCATCGGCAGAACCAGCAGCATCGCGAGTGTCCGGTGATCGTGACGCAGCTGGTTGAGAACTCGGGCGGCAACGGCGCCCATGATCCGCGGGTTCATCGGACACTTCCGTGCTCGACCAATTCCAGGAATGCGTTCTCGACGTTGCTCGCTCCGGTCCGTTCGAGCAACGCACTCGGCGAGTCATCCGCGAGGAGCATGCCGTCCCGCATCAGAAGGAGGCGGTCACACCGCTCGGCCTCGTCCATCACGTGGCTGGAGACGAACACCGCGGCGCCACCCTCTGCGAGGCGGTGGAACATGGCCCACAAGTCCCTGCGAAGGACCGGGTCGAGCCCGACGGTCGGCTCGTCGAGGACGAGCAGTCGCGGTTGACCGAGCAGCGCCACTGCCAAAGCGACCCTGGACTGTTGACCGCCCGAAAGTGCTCGGACGACACGGTCCTGCTGTTCGGAGAGGTCGACGGCATCGACGCAACGGCCGACCTCTTCGCTGGAGACACCGAGCACGCGTGCGAAGAACTTGAGGTTCTCCGAGACGGTCAGGTCGTCGTACACACTCGGCGCCTGCGTGACGTAACCGACCCGGTCGCGCAGTTTCGCGTGGCCGGCGGGCAGTCCCAGCACTGTGACCGAACCGCTGGCGACGATCTGCACTCCGACGATCGCCCGCATCAGTGTCGTCTTGCCGCAGCCGGAGGGTCCGAGCAATCCCGTCACCTCGCCCGGCGCGATCGAGAAGCTCACGTCGCGCACCGCTTGGGTGCCACCTCTGTTGATATTCAGGTCGCGGACGTCGACGACCACCTCGCTGCTGCTCACGAGATCACCGGGTCTTCCGCCGCCTCGAAGTTCAACCGGGTGAATGCCAGCGCCTCCATCAGGTCGATCTCGCGCGCGGCTCGAGATCCCGAACGACGGGTGTTGATCTCGATCACGATGTGCCCGGCGAAGTCCTTGCTCGCAAGGTGTTCAAGGAGTTCGACACACGGTTGCGACCCGCGACCTGGCACGAGATGCTCGTCCTTCGCGGAGCCCGTGCCGTCGGTCATGTGGATGTGCCGCAGTCGGTCACCGAGCCGCTGCGCCATCTCCAACGGGTCCGACCGCGAGGTGGCCGTGTGGGACAGGTCGACGGTCGTGTTGGCGTACGTCTGATCAGCGGGGTCCCAGCTCGGTACGTAGACCTGCATCTCCCGCTTCGACGCCCGCCACGGGTACATGTTCTCCACCGCGAACGCGATCCCCGTCTTCTCCTCGAGATCGGCGATGCCCTCCACGAAACCGCGGGCGTAGTCGCGCTGCCAGCGAAACGGAGGGTGTACGACGACCACGTCAGCGCCGACTTCGCGCGCCATCTCGGCGCTCCTCTCGAGCTTCGCCCAGGGATCGGTCCCCCAGACCCGCGCTGTGATCAGAAGACAGGGGGCGTGCACTGCGCAGACCGGTATCTCGTGGTACTCCGACAGGTGCCGAACCGCGTCGATCTCCTGGCTGATCGGGTCGATCCCGACCATCACCTCGACCGCGTCGTAGCCCAGACGTGACGCGAGTTCGAACCCGTTCGCGGTCGACTCTGGGTAGACCGAAGCGGTGGACAGGCCGATCAGGGCGCCGAGAGGGGCCGCACCGTTCCATGCGTCTACAGAAGCCACATCGCTCACAGTTTCAGGGTATTCCCCAGGATGCTGATCTGGTCGAGACGCTCGAGAATCACACCTTCGCGCAGCGCCCAGGGGCAGACCTCCAGCTCGTCCAGCTCGAACAGGTCCATCACCGCGTCGGCTACGAGCGCCCCGGCGAGAAGCTGATGCGCGCGGCGGGCCGAGACACCGGGCAGCTCCGCCGTCTCAGCGGTGGTCATCTGGGTCAGTCGGGGGATCATCTCCGCCAAAACGTCGGCCGCCAAGATCCGACGTACCCGCGCGCCTTCCGCCGACGGTGCCGCACCGCAGATTCTCGCCAGGGAGCGCAGCGTCTTCGATGTCGCAACCGCGTGGTCGGGCTGGCCAGCATGCAACAACGGTCCCGCGTCACGGGCGATGTCAGCGCGCACCTTTCTCTGCAGTTCGCGAACGGCCACCGGACTCGGCCGCTCCTCGCGCAACCAGTCCCTGGTGAGCCTGCCTGCGCCCAGCGGCAGCGAACGAACCGCATCCGGCGCCTCGTCGGCGCCCGCGGCGATCTCCAACGAACCCCCGCCGACATCGAAGACAGCAAGCCGACCCGAGGACCAGCCGAACCAACGGCGCACCGCGAGGAACGTCAGTCGCGCCTCGTCATCGCCGGGCAACACCGTGATGTCGACGCCGGTCTCGTCGTGCACGTGGCGAAGCACCTGGTCGGTGTTCACCGCGTCGCGCACGGCAGAGGTGGCGAATCCGAGGATCTCCTCACATCCCTTGTCCTGCGCGGCTTCGAGCGCCTCTTTGACGAACCGGACCAAAGCGTCCACGCCCCGGCTACTCACTGCACCCTGCTTATCGATGTGCTCCGCGAGATGCAGTGCTTCCTTATGTGAGTACGCCGGAATCGGTGCCGCGCCGTCGTGCGCGTCGACGACGAGAAGGTGGCCGGTGTTCGAACCGATGTCGAGCACGCCAAGTCGCATGGCAAACACGCTACTGGACACGTAGGGTTGCCCTCGTGCCTGAGGTTGATCTCATATTTCCCCGTGCGTGGGTCGAGTTTGCCGACCCCGCAGACGCGTCCCAACTGTTCAAGTGCGACCTGACCTGGCTGACGTCGAACTGGATGTGCATCTTCGGCCAGGGTTGCCAGGGTATCGACGCCGCTCGGCCCGATGACGGCTGCTGCACGCTGGGTGCGCACTTCGCCGACAAGGCAGACGAGAAGCGCGTCAAGCAGTTCGTCAAGCTGCTCGACCGCGAGCACTGGCAGTTCTATGACGAGGGCCGCAAGTCCGCCTGGATCGAGACCGACGACGACGGGGACCGCAAGACCGCTGTCCACGATGGCGCCTGCATCTTCATGAACCGGCCGGGCTTCGAGGGCGGCGAGGGCTGCGCCCTGCACGGACTCGCGCTGCGCACGGACAAGCACCCACTCGAGACCAAGCCTGACGTGTGCTGGCAGCTTCCGATCCGCCGCACCTTCCGCGACGTCGAGCTCCCGGACGGGTCGTCGTACACCGAGATCGCCATTGGCGAGTACGACCGTCGTGGCTGGGGACCCGGCGGCCACGACCTGGACTGGTACTGCAGCGGCAACACCGAGGCCCACGTTGGTGTGGAGCCGGTCTACGTCTCCAACGGGCCTGAGCTCATCGAGATGATGGGACAGGCTGCGTACGACCAGCTCGTGCGGAACTGCGAGGCTCACCTCCGGTCGCGCTCAGCACTCGCGATCCACCCGGCCGACCCTCGCTGATCTCGGCCTCGAGCCCCATCGACAACCATTGCGACGGGCACTCGACCGGTGCAGAGACCGGTCTCACGCCGGGCGGCGCAGCTGATCGTCGGCGAGTGCCCGTTTGAATGGCTGGCCGGACGGCTGGCCGGACAGCAGCGCGACCATCGACGTGAGCACCTGGCGGACGTAGTCGGGCTCGAACATGACGTGCTCCCAGGAGAATCGGATCACCAGCCACCCGCCGATCACGAACGCGTTGTAGCGCTCGCAGTCCTTCGTGAGCGCCCGTCGACGTCCGTGGAACTCGAAGGAGTCGGCCTCCACCACGAGGCGGAGTTTCACATCGACGAGATCCGGCCTGCCGATGTCGTCGACCCACACCTGCGGCAAGGCAGCGAGCCCGACCACTTCGACAGCGATTGCCCGCAGGACGGACTCGAATGGGTTCGCCGCTTTCTCCGAAGCGGTCCGGGCGACCCGCAGGCAGCGCGTCCGGTAACGGTCCGGCATCGCCTCAGCCCTCCGAATCAGCTCACTTCTGGTGACGTCGCGTGCGCGAAGGGCCGAGTCGGCGATGGACAGAGCCTCGTCAAAGGGCATTCGGGCCGAGCAGTCGGTGACGGTCCGCCCTGGGCAGGTCGCCAGTGTGTTCGCGTCCTCCGTCGCAATGTTGACGAAGCGCACACGGAGTCCGCGACGTCGGTGGTCCGCGACATTCCGATTCCGTGGAACGGCGAGGCACGGGCTCGGCGGTGGATGCTTCATCGGCCAGCCGTAATACTGGGCGGCACTGTCCTCGGCGAGCACCCCTGAGAGCCGGTTGGCTGCCCGGATCGCCGCTTCCACGCCCGGAAGCGAGTAGCGGCCGCGACCGTCCTTGACCACAGCCCCGCCACGCACAACGAGCCTGAGCCGGGCGCGTGAGGTCAGACGCAGCAGCGCAGCGGCATCCCCCACACCGCCGAGCCGTTCAAGTGCGTGGTCTGGTCTCATGCGCGCAGCCTGCCGCAGATCGCGAACCGGCGTCGGCGGCCATCCACAGGCAGCCCCCCGGCAACCATTGCGACGGGCACACGACCGGCGCACAGACCGTCTCACGCGGGGCGGCGCAGCTGATCGTCGGCGAGTGCCCGTTCGAGTGGTCGCCGTCAGTTGTCGGGCATCGGCTCGTAGCGGGCGAACGACCGTGTGAACGAGGCCGCGCCATGGGAGAACGAGCGCAGCTCGATCGCGTAGCGGGTGATCTCGACCTGAGGCACCTCTGCCCGGACGAGTGTGTGACCGCTGCCCGCGGGCTCGCTGCCCAGCACCCGTCCACGTCTGCCCGACAGATCACTCATCACCGTTCCCACGAGGTCGTCGGGGACGAGCACGCCGATCTCGTCGACCGGCTCCAACAGGCACACCGCACCGGCTGCGGCGGCCTCACGAAGGGCAAGTGCGCCGGCTGTCTGGAACGCCATGTCGGAGGAGTCGACGTGATGCGCCTTGCCGTCGGTGAGGATGACCCTGATGTCGACGACTGGATAGCCGGCGGTCGCTCCGCGTTCCATCTGGGCGCGCACACCTTTCTCGACACTAGGAATGAACTGCCTGGGCACCGCGCCGCCGACGACCTTGTCGACGAACTCGAACCCCGACCCCTGTGGGAGCGGTTCGACCTCGATGTCACACACGGCGTACTGGCCATGACCGCCGGACTGCTTCACGTGACGACCGTGCCCCTTGGCCGAAACGGCGAACGTCGCCCGCAGCGGGACCTGCACCTCGATCTGGTCGACGACGGCGCCGAAGCGGCTACCCAGTCGGTCGAGTGCGACGTCGGCATGTGCCTCACCCATGCACCACAGGACGATCTGGTGCGTCTCGCGGTTGTGTTCGATCCGTAGGCTGGGATCCTCGGCCCCGAGTCGTTGCAGACCTTGGGACAGCTTGTCCTCGTCGGTCTTCGAATGGGCCTCGACTGCTATCGGGAGCAGCGGTTCGGGCATCGACCATGGCTTCAGGACCAGCGGTTGCTCCTTGTCCGAAAGGGTGTCCCCCGTCTCCGCCCGGGTGAGCCGGCTGATCGCACAGAGGTCGCCGGCTATCACCTCGCCTGCGGGCCGCTGCTGCTTGCCCAGCGGAGTCGACAACGCGCCGATCCGCTCGTCCTCGTCATGATCGTCGTGGCCGTCGACGTGGCCGTTGTCCTGGCTGGCGTCGCGACCGAAGAAGGAGCCGAGGTGTCCCGAGACGTGCACCATCTCGTCAGGCCGAATGGTGCCGGAGAAGACGCGCACGACGCTGAGTCGGCCGACGTACGGGTCCGAAGTGGTCTTCACTACTTCGGCCACGAGCGGGCCATCTGGATCACAGCTGATCGTCGGCCCCGACTTGCCGCGTGGGGTGAACACCTGGGGCAGCGAGTGCTCGAGGGGTGAAGGGAAGCCGGCGACGACCATGTCCAGGAGCTCGGTGACGCCGACCCCGGTCGCCGCGCACACCGGGAGGACGGGAAAAAAAGAACCACGCGCGACGGCACGTTCCAGATCCTTGACCAGGAGGTCTTTGTCGACCCCTTCACCACCGAGGTAGCGCTCCATCAGGGTTTCGTCCTCGGACTCTTCGATCACTGCCTCGATCAGCGTGCCGCGTTGGTTCTCGTGTGTCGGGTCGTCGCCGGTCAGCAGTTCGAGCAGCTGCTCGCCGTCGCGCAGGTAGACGGGCAGAACCTTGTCGCCGAATGCGTCCTGGGCCTGCGCAACCACGGCGTCATAGTTCGCGCGGGCGTGGTCGAGCTTGCTCACCACCACGGCGCGCGGCATCTCCACCAACGTGCACTCGTTCCACAGCTGGCGCGTTGGCTCATCGACACCTGCGTCGGCGGCGATCACGAACATGGCGCAGTCGGCCGCGCGCAGCCCGGCCCGCACCTCACCGATGAAGTCCGCGTAGCCGGGAGTGTCGAGCAGGTTGATCTTCACGCCCCGGTGCATCAACGGGGCAAGCGCCAGACCGACCGACCGCTGTTGCCGCTGCTCGGCGGCGTCGAAGTCGCTGACGGTCGTGCCTTCGACGATGGTGCCCGCGCGGTTGATGACGTTCGCTGACACGAGCAGCGCCTCGACCAGGGTGGTCTTGCCTGATCCTGAGGGGCCGACGAGGACGACATTGCGAATCGCGCCGGGGGTCGTCGCCACGGGTACGTCGCTCTGACGGCCCTGCTTCGCGGTCGTCTTACCAGCCACTTCGTACGCCTCCGTCGGTGCATGTTGGAACCACCATTCTCCTCGCCGAGTCGCAGCACAAGAGTCGTTTCGAAAACCCGCCGGTGATCGCAGAACAGACCCCGCTGTCGGCGGCCGAGAACGCCCTGACGACAATGTTTTGTATGCGCTTGGACCATCTCTCTTACGCAGCCGGCCCGGATGGACTCGCGGGTACCGCCTGGCGAATCGGTGAACTGCTCGGCGAGGAGTTCGTAGACGGTGGCATCCACCCGCGCTTCGGCACCCGGAACATGATTCTTCCGTTGACCGCAGGCACCTACCTCGAGGTCGTTGCCGTGCTCGACCACCCGGCATCTGACAAGGCCCCGTTCGGTCAGGCTGTGCGCGCCCGGTCCGAGGTCGGCGGTGGCTGGCTCGGATGGGTCGTGTCCGTCGAGGACATGACGGGCATCGAGCAGCGTCTCGGTCGCGAGTCGGCACCCGGCAACCGGCACCGGCCCGACGGCGTCGAGCTGACCTGGAAGCAGATCGGCGTGAAGGGTCTGCAGTCGGACCCCCAGCTCCCGTTCTTCATCAAGTGGAACTCTCCGGTGGAGCAGCACCCGAGCGCCGGTGCGAGCGGCAAGATCCAGCTCGACTGCCTCGAAATCGCCGGCGACCCGAACCGGGTCAACGACTGGCTTGGCCAGAGCCACGGCCCGCCACTCGAGGACGTGAAGGTCGACTGGGTCGCCCCGAACGGCACCCCCGGAGTCGTGGCGGCTCAGTTCCAGACCGCGAACGGGCTCGTCCGCATCTGACCTAGACGGTTCAGCTGGTGTGACGGACCGTCAGTGTCGGGGCGAGTAGGCAGCCCCGTTCGTCGATCGGCTTGTGTGACAGCCGTTTCCCTAGCAGGCGCACGATTTCCACGGCAACCTGTTCGAGCGGTTGTCGCACCGAGGTGAGGCCCGGTGGCGTGACTTGCGCCGCGATCGAGTCATCGAAGCCGACCACCGCGATGTCCCTGCCGGGTTGCAGCCCGCAGTCGAACAGTGCGTGCAGAACTCCCATCGCCACAATGTCACTGGCGCAGACGATCGCGGTCGGCTTCTCCGACTCCAGAAGGGCGAGGGCGGCGCGTCGTCCGAAGTCCACAGTGTCGTCGCCGCGGGCGCTCAGCTTGCTCGTCGGCAGACCGTGGGAGTGCATCGCGTCGACCCAGCCGTTGCGGCGGTCCTCCCCGATGAAGGCGGACTTCGCCCAGCCGACCCAGGCGATCCTTGAGTGGCCGCGTGAGACGAGGTGGTCGACCGCCAGTACGACGCCCGCCCGACCGTCCACGTCGACCCACGGGTGCGTGGCCGTCGGCTCAGCCCATGGTCGGCCGAACGCCACGAACGGCGCACCGCACTTGTTCAGCCACCCCGCCTGCGGGTTCCCGCGGTAGGTGTCGGTGATGACAAAGGCGTCGACCGCGGTGGAGCGGAGCAGGGCATCGTAGCCGGCTACCGGGTCGTCCTCGACATCGGACGAGAACAGCAAGACGTGGTAGCCGGCACCCTCCGAACTTTCAACCAGCGAGTGCAGGAACCGGTCCATCAGGGCGTTCGCGGCACCTTCGGCCGCAGGCTCGATCTTGAGACCGATCAAGTGCGACGCACGCGTACGAAGGTTGCGCGCAGCACGGTTCGGCGAGTAGCCGAGGGTGTCGATCGCCCGCTGGACACGCAGCAGCGTCTCGGGCCGAAGGAGGTGCGGGCTGTTCAGCGCGTTCGACACGGTCTGCCGTGAGACACCCGCCTCGTCGGCCACGGTCGCCAGCGTCGGCGCCGTTCCGCTGCGTCGTGGCATGCCGCGATCGTAGCCTCGGAATGTCGCATCAGAGAATGTCGGAGCCGTGTCCTAGCGTCATCCCCATGAAGTCGAGCACAGGACCCCGCGCACCCAGATCCACCTACCGATGCAGCGAATGCGGCTGGGAGACGGCCAAGTGGGTGGGTCGCTGCGGCGAGTGCCAAGCCTGGGGCAGCGTTGCCGAGACGAACGCACCCAAGGGTCGTACGCCGACCAGCCCGGTGACATCTCCGGCGATTCCCATCGGCCAAGTGCCGGTCGAGGACTCCCGTGCGAGGACCAGTGGCGTGCCGGAGCTCGACCGGGTGCTCGGTGGCGGGCTCGTGCCCGGTGCAGCAGTCCTGCTCGCCGGCGAGCCCGGGGTGGGCAAGTCGACTCTTCTCCTCGAGGTCGCCGCCCAGACCGCGCGCACCGGTGTCCGCACCCTCTACGTCACCGGCGAGGAGTCCGCGTCCCAGGTCCGGCTTCGGGCTGACCGGACCCGAGGGGTGCACCATGACCTCTTCCTTGCCGCAGAAACCGATCTCGGCGCCGTCCTCAGCCACATCGAGGCGGTCCAGCCACAACTGCTGGTCGTGGACTCCGTCCAGGCGATCAGCGCAAATGACGTCGACGGCGTCCCCGGTGGTGTCACGCAGGTCAAGGAGGTCGCGGCCGCGCTGATCCGGGTGGCGAAGACCAAGAACATCGCCACCCTGCTCGTCGGGCATGTCACCAAGGACGGCTCGATCGCCGGACCGCGGGTGCTCGAGCATCTCGTCGACGTGGTGCTGCATTTCGAAGGCGAGCGGAGCTCACGACTGCGGATGGTCCGCGCCGTGAAGAATCGATACGGCCCGGTGGACGAGGTGGGCTGCTTCGACCTGTCCAGTGACGGCATCGTCGCGGTGACCGACCCGACCGGGCTATTCATCGCTCGTCACCATGAGCCCGTCTCAGGCACCTGCATCTCGGTCTGTCTGGAAGGTCGTCGGCCCATGCTCATCGAGGTTCAGGCACTCGTCACGCCGTCCGCTTCCGAGCGTCCACGGCGGACCACGTCGGGCGTCGACAGCTCGCGCGCCTCCATGATCGTGGCGGTTCTTCAGCAGCGGGCACAGATCCGGATGCACACCTCGGACGTGTTCGTCTCGACCGTCGGCGGCGCACGCATCAGCGAGCCAGCCGGGGACCTCGCCACGGCACTGGCGATCGCGTCGGCCTGCAAGGACGTGGCAGTTCCCAATGACGTGGTCGCGATCGGCGAGCTCGGGTTAGCAGGTGAGCTGCGCAGAGTCCGTGACCTGCCGCAGCGACTTGCAGAGGCGGCCCGACTCGGCTTCGGGTTCGCGATCGTTCCCAACGAGCCGGGACAGGCAAGCAAACCGGCCCGTGACTTCGAGGGGATGCAGGTCTTCGAGGCGACGGACGTGGTGAACGCGCTCCGGGTGCTCGACCTCGCCGGGAGCCGTGCATCACGGACGCGCTCTGCTGGAGCCCCGTTCGGATAGCCACTTCTACCTGCCGATAATCGAGCCACAGCGGACCTGGCATCCCATACACTGACCCGGAAAAACATTGATTTCTGGGGAGCACCGTGGCACCGACCGACCGCTCGGACGAGAACCTCCGCTTGAGGGCAACGCTGGCCAACATCGCGCCTGGCACTTCCCTGCGAGACGGTCTCGAACGGGTTCTGCGCGGCCGCACGGGCGCGCTGATCGTGCTCGGGAGTGACAAGATCGTCGACTCGATCTCCACCGGGGGCTTCACCCTCGACATCCCGTTCACGGCCACGGGGCTCCGAGAGCTGGCCAAGATGGATGGCGCGATCATCCTCGACAAGGACGCTTCTCGGATCCAGCGTGCCGGCGTGCACCTGATGCCCGACCCGTCGATCTTCAGCGAGGAAACCGGCACCCGGCATCGCACCGCCGACAGGGTCGCCCGACAGACCGGCTTCCCGGTGATCTCGGTGTCGCAGTCGATGCAGATCATCGCCGCCTACGTGGGCGAGACCCGCTACGTCCTCGAGGACTCCGGCCAGATCCTGTCGCGGGCCAATCAGGCACTCGCCACGCTGGAGCGATACAAGCTTCGCCTCGACGAGGTGTCGAGCACGCTGTCGGCCTTGGAGATCGAGGACCTCGTCACGGTCCGAGACGTTGCCGTCGTCGCCCAGCGACTGGAGATGGTGACCCGGATCGCCAGCGAGATCGAGGACTACGTCCTCGAGCTCGGCACAGACGGCCGGCTGATGTCGCTGCAGCTCGACGAGTTGGTGACCGGCGTGGACATGGAGCGCGAGCTGGTGATCCGTGACTACCTGCCCGACGGGCGTAAGGCGCGCAAACCCGAGGCGGTCCTAGCTGATCTCGAAAGCCTCAGCTCGGCCGCGCTGGTCGACGTGGCGGCCGTCGTACAGGCTCTCGGCCTGGGTGCCAGCGAACATCTTGACGGCGCGGTGGCCCCGCGCGGCTACCGGCTGCTCGCGAAGGTCCCCCGGCTGCCCGGCCCCGTGGTCGACCGACTCGTCGAGCATTTCGGCAGCCTGCAGAAACTGCTCTCGGCGGGGATCGACGACCTCCAAGCGGTCGACGGCGTCGGCGAGCTTCGTGCACGCAGCGTGCGCGAGGGACTTTCCCGACTGGCGGAGTCGAGCATCCTCGAACGCTACGTCTGACCAATCCCTCAGTCCCGCTGCTGGCTCTTGCGCTCTGACTGCGCGCGCTCGGTGGCTTTCTTGTCCGGCTTGGCCGTCGGCGTGGGTGTGATCGTGGGTCGTAGCGGGGTCAGCAGCTCGAACTGCTGCTCTGCGGGCTCCGCACCGAGTGCAGCCGCAGTGGCAAAGTAGTAGCCCGGCTGGGCCCAGAGCGTCGTACGCGTGCAGTCGTCGTCTGAACGCTGCCCCGACCACGTCACGTCGACCTTCGTCACGGCGTCCTTGCGGACGATCACGGACTGGGCCTCGATGGCCGCCGGACAGTCCTGAGTCGACCAGATCCGGTCGCTACCCGACGTCAGCTTCACGACCACCGAATCAGGGGAAACCTCCCAGGTACAGGCGGGCGACTCGAGCGTCGTCAGGTTCAGGGTGATCGCCACGTCACTGCCTGCGAAGGCCGTGCTGTCCACCGATGGGTCGACTCTCACGTCGTCGTCAGCACACGGACCAGTCGGCACAGCGAGTGGAGCCTTGGCGCCGCGGGTGCCCTCGGACTCGTTGTCGCGCGCAGCGCCGGTGGGCCGCGAGCTAGGCGACCGACCCGCGGACGGGGAACCTTGCGAGGCGGAGGCCGGGCGCGCGGAAGGGTTGTCTGACTTGGTCGGGTCGCCGCCCAGGAGATGGCTGATGCCGTACACGAGGGACAAGGCGACAACGAGCACAAGCAGCCGTCGCCCCCAATAGACGCGTCGTGGCAGAGGTCCCCGTGGCCTGGTCACCGTGCTCAT
>Ga0136633_1002504_pt1 | contig 12618 bp, 9 predicted proteins | sample AntDrymeUQ832206_2_FD_105494 | JGI IMG/M metagenome (GOLD analysis project Ga0136633, IMG submission 105494) | Polar desert sand microbial communities from Dry Valleys, Antarctica - metaG UQ83 (22.06) | ecosystem: Environmental > Terrestrial > Soil > Desert | place: Antarctica: Dry Valley... | reverse complement strand
GTCACTGGGCCCGTCGGCGCAGACACTGGTGGCGCTGCCATGGGGCGTCGCGCAGGACGGCCTCCAACGCGTCGCCACGCGGCTCGGGGCGGAGCGCGACACGCCGTGGGTGGGCGTGTGCAACGGACGCACCTGGCGTTGGTACGACGCGAGGCGGCCGTACGCACGCGAGCATCTGGGCATGGATCTCGCGCAGGCGTCCATCGACGGACGCGTGTGGCAGGCGCTCTGGCTGCTGGGTCAGCCCGTCCGGTCCGCCCGTGGCACGCGGGAGCCAGACGACCCGTGGATCGAACGATTGGTGGCGTCGAGCCTGGTCGAGGCTGCGGGTACGGCCGGGGCGCTGCGCGACGGCGTCTCGGCGGCGCTCGCCGATCTGGCTCGACACGCGCAGGGCGATCACGACACGCACGTGATGCTCGTGTTCCAGTGGCTCTTCCTGCTGTTTGCCGAAGCTCGGTTGCTCCTGCCGACGTGGCACCCCGCACACCGGCGCAGCTACGCACTGACCACCATCGCCAGGGACGCCGCGATGGCGCGGACGCCGGCGATGGGTGTGCAGGAGAGCCTCGTGGCCATCGGCCGGCTCGGCCGGCGCGGCGCGGCCATCGGCGGTGTCGTCGTCGGGGCTCTCAACGGGCCGCTGTTTGCCGGCACCCTGGCGCCTCGTCGAGGCGCGCGCATCGCCGATGAGGTGTGCGGAGCGATGCTGTCGCGGCTGACGCACGGCAGCGGGCCGAACGGCGGGGTACCCATCGACTTCGCGCAGCTTGGCGTGGAGCATCTCGGGGCGCTCTACGAACGGCTGATGGCCCCACCACCCGCCGATGGTGGCCCTCCCCTGCTTCGAAAGCGCACGGGAGCGTTCTACACGCCGCGTCTGCTGGCCGATGTCCTGGTGGAGCGGACGCTCGATCCACTTGTGCGCGACGCCTCGTCACACGAGATCCTGAACCTGCGCGTCCTCGATCCGGCGATGGGAAGCGGGGCCCTGCTGGCCAGTGCCCTCCGCGTCCTCGTGGCGGCCGTTGAAGCCGCGTGGCTACGGGAGGGGCGCGGTGGACCGCTCGACGTCCCGCGGCGCGAGCGCGAGGCCTTGCCGCGGCGCATCGCCGAGCAGTGTCTGCACGGCGTCGACGTCAACGCGCGAGCCGTCTCCGTGGCGCGCCTGTCGATCTGGCTGCTGTCCATGGCGCCGGACCGGCCACTGACGTGGCTCGACGCCCACCTACGCGTCGGCAACAGCCTGATCGGGACGACGCCTGCGACGGTGCTCGCACGCGCACCGGTGCGCGACCGAGTCACTCGTCGCCACGGGGACGCGCAGCTGACGCTCTTCGACCTCGAGCAATGGCATCACGAGGCAGCCGAAGTAGGACCGCTGTTCGAAGCACTCGCAGCGCAGCCGACCGACTCGGTGGATGATGCGCACGAGAAATCCCGACGATTCGCCAGTCTGCGGGCGCGTGACGTGCTCGCCGCGTGGCGGGCCCGTGCCGATGCGTGGTGCGGCGCCGCCATGGACGACTTGCCCACTGCACCTGGGACATGGCACGCCGTGGACGACAGCCTTCGCGACGGCACGACCTCGCCGCATGCCTTTCGTGGTGAGGCGGCCAGGGTGGCAGACCACGCCGCGCGCTGGCAGGCCCTGGCGCAGGCGCAGCGCTGCCTGCACTGGAGCGTGGAGTTCCCGGAGATCTTCGAGGCGGGGCGCGGCGGCTTCGATGCGGTGATTGCCAATCCGCCATGGGAGATGCTGCGCGGCGACCTCGGCAGCGGCCACGAGCGCGCCGCCCACCGCACCGACCTCGGTCCGCTGCTGCGCTTCGTGCGACGCAGCGGCGTCTATCGCGACAGCAGCGGGCACGTGAACAGCTACCAGTTGTTTCTCGAGCGCATGCTGCACCTGCTGCGGCGCGGCGGACGGCTCGGCTGCCTGCTGCCCGGTGGTGTACTCGTGGACCACGGGGCGGCGGCGCTGCGCCATCACCTGTTCGAACACGCGGCAGTGGACCGGCTGTCGATGTTCGACAACCGGGAGGCGCTGTTCCCGATCCACCGATCTGTGCGGATCGTGTCGGTCACGGCCACCAGCGGCCCCCGCACCGAAGCGCTGCTGCTGGACGACGGCGTGCGGGGCGCGGGTGGCAGGCGGGCCGTCGCGGCCGGGGCAGGCCCGCGGCTGCTGTCGCGCGCCCTGCTCGAGCGCGGCAGCGGCCGCAGCCAGGCCGTCCCCTGGCTGCGTGATGGCGAGGAGGTACGGGTCTTCGAGCAACTGGTGGCGCTGGCTCGACTTGGCGGGCCCGAGTGGGGTCTTGCCTTCGGGCGCGAGCTCAACGCCACGGAAGACCGCGCCCTGCTGCAGGCGCATCGCCCCGCAGGCGCCGCGCTCTCTGTCGTCGACGGCAAGCACCTGCGCGCCTTTGCCGTGTCCCCGCCGCCGGAAGGGCGATGGCTCGCGCAACAGGATGCGGCAAGCGTCCTCACTGGCGAGCGGTGGCGGCACTGGCGCCTTGCCTACCGCGACGTGTCGTCGCCCACCAACGCGCGGTCCCTGATTGCCGCACTGCTGCCGCCGGGCTGCGTGAGCACCCACACGCTGTTCTGCCTGCGGACGCCCGTCGGCCTTGCCACCCAGCTGTATCTCTGCGGCATGCTGAACAGCCTGGTGGCCGATTGGTTCGTCCGCCGCTACCTGGCCAGTCACGTCACCACGCGCCTGATGGCTACGCTGCCGGTGCCGTGGCTGCCAGCGCGCGATGCCGGCCGTCGGCACATCGTGCGGCTCGTGATCAGGCTGATGCGCAACGGCGGCGACGACCAGGCGCTTGCAGCACTGCAGGCCCAGGCGGCCGACATCTACGGGCTGGCCTTACCGGCGCGACGCGTGGTGGCGGCTGACTTCCCGCGCCTGCCGCCAGCGGTGCGCGACCAACTCGTGCGTTGTTGAGGGCATGCGGCGCTGGAGGGTGGGGCCGGCGGTCTGACGCAGCTGCTGTCAGGCGCGTTCAGAGCCGCGAGGCCTGCCAGATCGTCGTGGCGAGCACGACGATCACCGCGAGGGCGGTGCCGGCAAAGAACCAGTCGCGCTCGCGCGCATACTCGGCAAAGGTCAGCAGCACGCGAGCCATGGGCGTGCCCATCAGGACGATCAGGCCGGCCTGCAGCACCAGGTCGGCGGCATGGCCCGGTACGGAGAGCGAGAGCACGAGGCCGACGGCCAGCAGCGCCGTGGCCACCGACACGCCGATGCCGAGCGTGCGCCCCAGTGCTCGCTGGAAGCCCGTCATGCCCGCACCAGCATCGTCACGGCGACAAACACGAGCACGAGACCGAGGAGCACCTTGAGGCTGCGGGTCGGGGCGCGTTCGGCCACCCAGAAGCCGGCACGTGTGCCGACCATCACCCCCAGCACCGAGGCCGCCGCATAAAGCGGCGGAATTTCACCGGCCGCGAAGTAGAGCGGCGCCGACGCCGCCGCCGTGACGCCGATCATCAGCGAGCTCGTCGTGGCTGCGACACGCAGCGGCACGCCGCACCACGACGTCAGGACAGGGACCTTGAGGATGCCCCCGCCGATGCCCAGCAGTCCCGACACGTTGCCGGCCAGGAAGGACGTCACCAGCGCCAGGGGCAGGCGCCTGACCCGATAGACCACGCTGGCGCCGAGTGGTGGCGCGTGGAAGCGCCCACCCAGCCAGCCGGTCTCGGTGTCGGCACCGGCCAGCACGTCGTGTTTGTTGATCTGGCGGAACATCACCGCGGCGATCACCAGCGCCACGAGCCCGAACGTCATGCGCAGCGTGCGCTGCGACAGTGTCTGCGCGGTCAGCACGCCGGCCAGCCCGCCGATGGTGGTGGCGATCTCGAGAACGATGCCGAGACGCATGTTGATGGTGCCATCGCCGGCCCGCTGTGCCGACACGACACTGGACGTGGCGATGACGGTCATCAGCCCGACGCCGGCCGCCTCGCGAAACGGCAGCCCGTAGACCAGCGTCAGGGCGGGCACGAGGAAGACGCCGCCACCGAGACCGAGCAGCGCACCGACCATGCCACCAAGCGCTCCGAGGGCCACCACGCCAGCGATGGCGAGCAGTGTCACGAAGCGGTCCGCACGCCACCGGCGAAGGGCAGCAGTGCGGCGGCCAGCGTGGACATCACGGGCGTCGGCACGCCAAGCGCCGCACCGCGCCGCGACACGTCACCGGCCAGGGCCTCGAGTTCGATGCGTTTGCCCGCCTGCAGGTCGATGAGCAGCGACGAACGGGTGCCGGCGGGCAGCGAGTCCATGTAGCCCCGGACGCGGTCGAGCACGTCGGCGGCAACCGCGACGCCCTCGGCACGCGCGACAGCGGCGGTCTCGGCAAAGGCTGCCTCGAGCGTCGCCCGCAGCGCCGGCGTCGCCCACACCACGCCGGCCGGCTGCCGCGACGCACCGGTGACGGCGGCGAAGGGCGCCAGGTAGATGAACTTCTCCCAGAGTGGCACCCGCGCGTCGGCGACCGCTTCGGCCTGGATGTCGGCCTGCAGGAGCAGGTCGGCCAGGGCCGCGACGCGGCCCGACGGTTCGGGCCCGGGTTGATGGACCTCGCCAAACACGATGCGGCGATGGGTGCCCGTCTGCTCGATCACGCCGGGTGCCCTGAGGGCGGTCGCGATGTAGGTCGGTCCGGCCAGGACTCGCTCGGCTCCGACGACTGCACCCACATGCGCGGCACTCGCGACGCCGTTCTGCAGGGTGACCACCAGCGTCTCTGGCCCCATCAGCGGCGCGAGCAAGGGCAGGGCCGTGGCGTTGTCGTAGGTCTTGACCGCGTACAGGACGACGTCGACGGGGCCGATGTCGCCTGGGTCGGCGGCCGCGCGCGGATGCACCACCAGGTCGCCAAGCGGGCTCCAGATCCACAGGCCCCGCGCCCGGATTGCCTCGAGGTGCCGCCCGCGGGCAATGAGCGCGACGTCCATGCCGGCATGCGCCAGCCTCGCCGCGTAGTACCCGCCCACCGCTCCGGCCCCCACCACAGCAAACTTCACATCGGACATCGCGAGGCCATTCTGGATCGAACGTCGGTATGCCGGGGATGGCGGCGGCGGTGGCCTAGGTCGTCGAGGCGGTCTCGAGCAGCGCTTCGATCTCCTCGAGCGCGGGTACGCCTCCGATCGCACCAGCGCGAGTGCAGCTGAGGCCCGCCGCAGCGTTGGCAAACCGCAGCACGCGCGGCGTGTCCCAGCCCTGCAGGGTCCCGTAGATGAAGCCGGCGCGAAACACGTCTCCGGCGCCGGTCGTGTCCACGGCCTGCACCTTGAAGGCCGGCGAGTGCACCAGGCGGTCGCCGTCGAGCGCGATCGCACCTTCGGCGCCGATTGTCGCGCACAGCAACCCCGCATGCATCTCACGCAACTGCTGCAGTGCGGCGCCGATGTCCTTGGTGCCCGTCAGTCCTGTCGGCACGTGCTCGGCAAAGATCGGCACGGTGACGGCCTTGACCAGGTCGACCGTCCGCGGCGTGAGGCGGTCGATGTCGCTGGTCACCACGAGGCCGGCGTGTCGGGCGATCTGGCCAGCCACGATCGCGGCCTCCTGGTCGACATCGTCCACGTGCAGCAGGCGCGCCGAGACGATCGCGCGCTCGGGAATCTCGTGCGGTCGCAACTGCAGCTTCTCGTCGCGATCCCAGAGCACGATGCGCTCGCCCGTGACCTCGTCCACCATGATCACGGCGTATTGATTGCGAGCATCCTTGATCACCGCGTCAGTGCAGTCGACGCTGTGATGCGCCAGCTCGCGCCGGATGCGTCGGCCGTTGTCGTCGGTGCCGGTGGCGCCGATGTACTTGGCGCGCAGCCCGAACCGCGCACACGCCACCAGCGCGGTGGTCATCTGGCCGCCGCAGCTGATGGTCTCGCGGCTGATCCGCATCTTCGAGAGATTGCCGGTCGCCTGCGGCACGGCCGGCAGCCGGTAGACGAAATCGACGGCGTTGGCCCCGAGGCCAACCACATCCCATTGGGCGTCAGAGGCGCGCGTAGACACGGTCGAGAAGTATACGGGGACAGGGGCTGCTCAGGCAGGCGGCGCCTGCCCGCGGTCCAACACGGCGCGGATCCTGGCCATGAGGTCGGCCGGCGTGAAAGGCTTACGCAGCACACGCGCCGGGTCTACGGGGTCGTGCACCGCCGCCCCGGAATGACTGGTCATCAGCAACACCGGCAGCTGCGGGCGACGGAAGCCGAACTCGGTCGCGAGGTCGTCGCCGCCTCCGCCCGGCACGCACGCATCCGCGACCACGATCGCGAGGCGCGGGTGCTCCACATATCGCAGGGCACTGGCGACGTCGTGCGCCTCGAGCACGGCATAGCCGTACTCGCGCAGGGCCCGGGCCGCGAGGTCGCGAACCAGGGGCTCGCTCTCGACCAGCAGCACCGTCTCATCGCCGCGCGCGACGTCGCCAGTCGGCAGCGGCGGCACGTCGGATGGCGGCAGCGCGAGCGGGAGTGAGACCCGGAACCGCGTGCCCTGCCCGGGGGCGCTCTCGCACTCGATGCGCCCGTCGCTCTGCGTGACGATGCCATGGACGGTGGCCAGCCCCAGCCCGGTGCCGGTGTCGCCATTGGTCGTGAAGAAGGGCTCGAAGACGCGGACCCGCTCGTCTTCGGTCATCCCCACCCCGCTGTCGTGCACGGTCAGCTCCACCGTGCCGGTCACCGGGTCAGCCGCGTCGCGTGGCTCGGCGTCGACGATGCGCGTGGCGATGTGCAGCGCGCCGCCGGCCGGCATGGCATCGCGCGCGCGGGTCACCAGGTTCACCAGCACCTGTTCCATCTGCCCGGCGTCGCAGACCACCCACAGCGCCTCGTCGGCCATCGTGGTGGTGAGCTCGACATCCTTGCCGATGCTGCGGCGCAGCATGCGATGCAGCCCGCGGATCAGGCCGTTGAGGTCCACCGTCTCGACCTGAAGGACCTGACGACGGCCGAAGGCCAGCAACTGGCGCGTCAACTGGCTCGCACGACGTGCCGCGTTGTTGATCTCGTCGAGTTCCGTGCTGGCCCGCTGCCGCATTCGCAGCAGTTCGCCGTAACCCAGGATGACCGTCAGCAGGTTGTTGAAGTCGTGGGCGACGCCGCCGGCCAGGCGGCCGATTCCGTCCAGCGTCTGCGACTGCAGTCGCTGGGTCTGCCACCGGTCGTGCTCGGTGCGGTCGCGGATGATCATCGTCGACACGCGATCCTCGCCGCCGCCGCTGTGCGACAACGAGATCTCGACCGGGAAGTCCTCGCCCGAGGCCCGACGGGCTCGCAGGCTGCGCAGGGGCGCCATGTCATCCATCGACGGCACCAGGCGAGTGATGGCGCTGCCAATCGCCTCCGCCGCAGGCACGCCGAACATCCGTTCCGCGGCCGGATTGACGTACACGATCCGCTGATCAGGGCCGGTGCTGATGATGGCGTCGGTTGCCGCCTCGAGGACGGCCGCCAGTGGCGTCGGCGTGGCGGGCTGCTGCGCGTGCGCGTGCAGCAGCGGCGTCACTTCGACCGCCACCGACAGCACACCGACGATCTCGCCACGCTCGTTGCGCCGCGGCGTGGCCGTGAGCTCGTACGACCGTCGGCCGGCGTCGTGGGTCAGGTCGACGCGGCCCTGGCGGGGCCGGCCGGTTTCGATGGCGCCCCGCTTGATGGCCTCGAGCCTCGCCGCCACCGCGCTGTCGTAGAGGTCCCCGTCGCGCAGGCCGATGATGCCGGACAGATCAGGGCCGTCGGGCTGCTCCACCACCGCCAGGTATCGCAGATCCAGATCCTGTTCGGCGGCGGTGATGCGCGCCGCCTGCAGAAGCTGGCCCCAGGAGCCCAGGCCTGTATTGTCGGCATCGGGTGTGGTGCCGTTGCCGATCGGGCAGGCCGGGTCAGTTGGCGGGTGTGTGGACATGCGCGGCAGGGGCCTGGCGCCGGTGGTCATCGCATCTCGACGATGCGCTCCAGCCTATACCGGCCCGTGACCGGACCGCCACGCAGGATCCAGAGGCGAGCGGCTGCGCCCAGCGCAATCCGGGGCGCCGATGCGGCGGCGCTCCCCGCAGGCAGCGTGACCTGATCGCCCACCGATGCGGCGGTGTAGGCGGGACTGACAAACAGCCCTGTCGCGTCGATGGTCTCGAGCGCGCCGAACACGCGCAGGTCACCGAGGTCCTGGATGCTGCCCTGCCACCGCAGGACGCGGCGGCCCGCCTCCTGCCGCACCACCCGGGTGCCGGCAAGGCCCACGTCGGAGCGGAACGGCGCCACGCCCGTTCCCGGTATCACCGTGCCGCCCCTGACGATCGTGTGGAACAGGTCGGACTGATTCTCGGGCAGCTGCTCGTACACGGCCGGGTCGGCCTGCGCCACCCGCCCGCTCGCCAGCGCGTCGAGCGCCGTCACGAGTGCGATGAAGTTGAACCGGACCAGGGCTCGGTCCGGCTCGGGCCCCGGCCAGGGCCCGGTCTCGATGAGCACCACCCCCGTGCCCCACTTGGTGATGTTGTCGCCGAAGGCCCGCACCTCGAAGGCATCGTCGTACCGCCCGAGGCGGCCTGAGGCAAACGGCCGCAGCGCCTCGACGATCACGGCGCAGGTGCGCTTGGTGAGTTGACGGCGCGCGTCCTCGGACCGGGCCTCGTCGTACGCCACCGCCAGCAGCGAGACGACGGCGGGCTGCGGCGGTGTGCCGACCGAGGTCCGCCAGTTCTGGTTGTGGAGGTTGAAGCCGATCAACGGCTCGATGCGATCGCGCAGCGCCTTGAGCAACTGTCCTTCGCGGGTCTGCAGGTGCAGCGCGTCGCGATTGATGTCGATGCCCTGCGCATTACGGCGCTGGAAGCGCTCGGCGCCGTCGGGGTTGAGCATCGGCACGACGTGCAGGGTCAGGTTGCCGAGCAGCCGCGCGACCAGCGGCTCCTTGCGGTGCGTGATCAGCCATTGACAGAGATCCAGCAGCGCGGAGGTCGCCGTCGGCTCGTCGCCGTGCATCTGTGACCACAGCAGGACGACCTTGGAGCCGCGTCCCATCGTCAGGTGATGGATGGGGCGTCCCTCGACCGAGGTGCCCAGCACCTCGCTGGTGATGAGCCCGTCGCTCTCACGCACCAGGCGGGCCACGTGTGTCTGGACGAGTGCATGCGTCACCAGCGGCGGCGGCGGCAGCGGGACCCGCTCAGCCTCCCAGGTCCGCGCCAGCGCCTCCGGGGCGGGTGGCGGGACGTCCTGGGAAGCCACCACGCACCCCGGCATCACGCACAGGCACACCAGCAACATGCCGGCGCGCAGGGCCGGACGCGGGTCGATGGGGCTGGGCATTGGCGTCGATTCTCGCGAAAAGGGCGTCAGTACGTGCCCGACAGCTGTGGCTTGCGGTCGAGAAACCGTCGGCGACCACTGCGGGCCCTGGTGATCTCGAACGCGTCGAAGAGCTGCCCGGTCACGGTGCGCGCCTCGAACTGCAGTGACTGCGGCGTCACGTTGATCACCTGGTAGAGCTGCACCTGCGCGCCGGTGCGAGTCGCCCAGGACCGGTCCTTGCCGATCTCGTCGGTGCCAGGGCCACTCACCGACACCACATAGACCGGGCCCGCGTCGTCGCGGCGGGGCCCAGCCTCGGAGAGGTTCTCGCCGCGGCCGTAGGCGTGGTCGTGGCCGGCGAGCACCAGGTCCACGCCGTACTTCTCAAACAGCGGCATCCAGGCCTTGCGGAGCGCGGCGTTGTCGCGATCGACCGTCACCGAGAACACGGGATGGTGGAAGGCGACGATGGTCCAGCGGTTCTTCCGATCCTTCAATCTCGTCTCGAGCCAGGCCGCCTGTTCGTCCAGGCGGGTGTCCTCCGCCGAATTCAGCACGATGATCCGGGCCCCCTGGTAGTCGAACGAATACGTCGTCTCGGAGAGAGCCTCGGGGCCGTCCTCGGGAAGCGCGAACTGCGGCCGCCACAGGGAGGTGAGCTCGCGTGGGTCGTCTCGATTCAGCCGGGCGTACTCGTGATCACCGACGATGGGCACCTGCGGCACCATGCCGGTGATCCAGCCGGCGGCGTGGAACCACTCGCCCCACTGTTCGTCGCTCTCGCCGACGTTGACCAGGTCGCCCGTGTGCAGCACGAAACGGGCATGCGGGGCGTCGAGAAGCGCGGCACGGAGCGCACGCGCCCCGAGCCCGCGGACGTCGGTGTGGGCGTCGCCGAGATAGATGAACGAGAACGACGCCGGGGCGACCGATGCCGTGCGGAAATGGAACCACTCGCTCCAGGTGGCGCCGTCACCGACCCGGTAGGCGTACGCCGTGCCGGGCCGCAGGGCGGTGAAGCGGACCTCGTGGTAGTACACGGTGCCGGTCGGCACGGGGACGGCCGTGGTGCGCGCGGGAGAGCGGCGGGCGAGCGACGCGAAGCCCGGGTTGGCGCTGGCCTCGACGATCTCGGCAAAGCTCTCCTGGACCAGGGCGTCGGTCCGCCAGGTCACGGCCTGCGTGCGCGCCGGGTCATCGCGCCACGTGAGGACCACGCGACTCGGGCGTCGGCCGGGATCGGCGGCTGGAATGGGTGCCGGCGCCTGCGCGGGCACGACAATGGACAATGCGCCCAGCGCCAGCGTACACAGCAGGACGCCGTGCATGAGGTGTCGCACGTTCATCGAGTGAGCAAGTTCTGTGAAATCGGGGGCTCCGCGCCTGATGCAGGCGCCGAACCGGCGCATGCGCGCACCGAGAACCCTACCAGAACTCTTCCATGAATGCCCGATTCATGCAATGGCCGAGCCGGCCGACCAGCGCCGCGCTCAGGACGCCCGGAGGCACGCCTGGTCGGGGTCGAGCAGGATCGCGGTCCAGGCAAGGTCACCAGACAGCGCGCCGGATTCCCACAACGCTTCCAGTTGGAGCGGCACCGACCGCTGGGTGCCAAGGTCGATGTGCTCGGCTAGCCAGATCACTTCGTTGAGCGGATCGCGATCGTCAGGCGCCGGCTTCCGGTGGTGCGTGGCCAGGGCGCGGGCGGTCTCGTCGCCTAGGTTCCATCGCAAGGCGCACAGGCCGCCCAGCGGCTCGTGGAGGATCCGCAGGGTTCGCGTGATGGCCATCGACGGGATCGAGAGTTCGCCGCGTGACTCGGTCCGCTGCGCGGTCAGACGGTCGAAGATCAACAGCTTGCCGACGTCGTGCAGCAATCCCAGCACGAAGGCCTGTTCAGGGTCTGCCCCGAAGGCCGGCGCCACCGCCCGCGCAATCGGCCCGGTCCTGACCATGTGCGACCAGATCTTGTCGACCATCTGGTTCCAGGCACCGCCAGGCCGGCACACCAGCCCGTTCATCGCCTTCTCCAGGATGACGGCGTGGGCACTGACCCGTCCCTGGCGGCTCAGGGCCTGGTCGAGCGAGGTGCAGGGCTGGCCGGCCGGGTTGTAGTACGTGCTGTTGGCCTTGGTCAGCAGGGCTTCGGTGAGTGTGGGGTCCTGTTCGAAGTAGCGGACCAGCTCACCGGTCGGGACACGTTCGTCGTCGCACGCCTGCAGCGCGCGCTGGGCGGCAGATGGCAACTGACGCAGCTGCGCCGAAGGGTCTGGCGGTAGACGGTTGAGGAAGTGATACAAGTCCGCCGACCGCTCCCGCGGGTCGAGTTCCTGCCGGAGCGTCTGCACCGCCAGCCTGAGCTGCCCCGCGATGACATCCGCGGCGGGCCGCGCCGTTGGGCTGAGGGGGTCGGCCGCGACACGCGCCGCCGGTTCGACAGGCGTGGTCGCTGCGACCACGACCAATGGCGTTCGGGCAGTTGCGACCTCGCGCCGCGGAGGCGGCGTTGATGCAAGTCGACGGCGGATGGCGCTCCAGAGGCCCACAGGCGAGCAATCGGCAACGTCGGTCTGACCTTCACTGGCGACGCCGTCGCGGCCGGACAGGCGCCAGGGCTTCCCGGGGCTCGAACTTCCCCTGCACCGCCCACGTAGATCGCTGTGACGAGCAGACCTGCTGACGGGTCGGCCGTCAACACACCTCTGCGGAAGGAAAGCACGTGGGTACGCTGAAGGCGCTGAAGTTCCTGTTTGTCGGTCCGCTGATCCTGGGCTTTCTGGCCGTCATCAACCTGATGACCTGGGACGGCCACTGGTGGGTCCAGTGGGCGGCGCTCGGCATCGGCATCGCGTGGTTCATCAGCCTGCTCAAGGTCGTCCGCGGCATCGTCGTCGCCGGCGGCATCGCCGCTTTCACTGCCTACATGATGAACAGGCGCACCTCGACCTCGAACTGGTGAGCGACCCGCGGCTCACCGCCGCGTCCGATCCGGGGAGGGCTGCAGCTGCAGGCCGATGCCGCCCTTCCCCACCAGCCGCTCGAGCTCGTCCAGCGTCGTCGGCAGGAACTCGGTGAAGTTCTCGTAGCCGTCTGGCGTGATCGCGATGACGTCCTCGTAGCGGATGTAGAGCGTCTCCTCGGGTACCCACAGCTGCGGGTCGATCGAGAACACGTGGCCCACCTGCAGCGGGCCGAGGTTGTATCGCCCGTCGTCGTGGACGGCGAGGCCGACCGGGTGCGACAGCGTGCCCCCGCCCGTCTCCACCATCTTGCGCGCCGCCTGCTCGTAGGCGG
>Ga0136633_1002503_pt1 | contig 12623 bp, 15 predicted proteins | sample AntDrymeUQ832206_2_FD_105494 | JGI IMG/M metagenome (GOLD analysis project Ga0136633, IMG submission 105494) | Polar desert sand microbial communities from Dry Valleys, Antarctica - metaG UQ83 (22.06) | ecosystem: Environmental > Terrestrial > Soil > Desert | place: Antarctica: Dry Valley... | reverse complement strand
CGCAGCATCTCGGCCGAGACGCTGGCCAACGCCCTGAGCAGTCAGGCCGACAGCGGACTGCGCCTGGGCGCGCAGCTGGTGTCGATGGGCGCGGTCGACTACGCCGCCATCACCCACGCGCTGGCACGCCAATCGGGGGTGGGGTTCCTGACCCGTGTCGACCCGGCGGGCCTGCGCCTGACCATTGCCGGGCTGTCACGCAACGTCGTGCACGCGCTGGGTGTCGTGCCGCTGGAGGTCGAGCGCGACGGCACCTTGCGCATCGCGGTGGGCGCGCCGTTGCCACGCATGGCGATCGCGGCCCTGCAGTCGGGCACGGGCCTCAGGGTCCGTGCGTATCTGGTCAGCGACCCGCTGCTTGGCGTGCTGCTCGACGCGTATGGCGCCGACGTGGCCGTCTCTCCGGCCGCCGGTGTCGGTCGCCTGTCAGCCGAGCAGGCGGCGCGGCGGATCGCCGATGCCGCTGTTGCCGGACGTGCCGCTTCCTGGCAGCACACATGGGGACCGGGATTTGCATGGGTACGGATCGACGGGGCGTCAGGCAGTGAAGACCTGATTGTTGCGCCCTCTCGGACGGAGCAGACATGGCAGGTGGCACTTACGCAGCGCTGAGCGGTTTACGGACCCGGCTGGAGCAGCTCGATCGGCTCGCCGGAGATATTGCCAACGCCAAGACCGCCGGCTACAAGGCCGAGCGGGTGACGAGCAAGTCGGCGCCGCGGCCCGATTTCGGGCGCGCCCTGCAAACGGCCGTGGATGTCACGCCTGGGCCCGGTCACGTGGACTTCCGTGCCGGTTCGATGGAGAGGACCGGGCGTGATCTCGACTTCGCGCTCGAGGGGCGTGGCTTCTTCGTCATCGACACCGCGCAAGGGACCCGCTACACGCGCAATGGCAACTTCTCGTTGTCGTCGGACGGCACCGTGACCACCGCCGACGGCCATGCCGTGCAGACCGCGGATGGCCCACTGAAGATGGGCAAGGCCGGTGGGCCGATCAGCGTCGCCGAGGATGGCACCGTGAGCGTCGGCGGCCAGGCGGCCGGCAAGCTCCGGGTGGTCGATTTCGACAGCTACTCGGGGCTGGACCGCGAAGACCTGGGGCGCTTCCGCGCGCCGAAGACCGCGACTCCCCGCGATGCCCTCAACACGGCCGTCCGCGCGGGCATGCTGGAAGCGTCCAATGTCTCGGTTGTCGACCGGATGGTCGCCCTCACCGAAGTCGCGCGCGGCTTCGAAGCGCTGCAGCGCGGCATGAACATCCTCAGCACGGAACTCGATGGCCGCGCCATCACTGAACTCGGGCGGCGCTGAGTCCGTGTCAGGGACGCTCGAGGCCTGAGGCCCAGAGTTCCAGGCGCGCGCCGCAGGTCTGGCGCGCCACACAGCAGGGCCCCGCGGCCGTACGGCAGACCGCATGGCGCCACACCGGTAATCGACAGAACGAGGACGACCATGATTCGAGCGATGTACACCGCCGCGAGCGGCATGAACGCCCAGCAGGCCAACATCGACAACATCGCGCACAACCTGGCCAACGTGAACACGGCGGGCTTCAAGAAGAGCCGCGTCGAGTTCGAGGATCTGGTCTATCAACAGGTGACCGCACCAGGCACGCCGACCGATGCCACCGCGGAGTCGCCCGTCGGGATGGAATTGGGTCTGGGTGCCAAGCCGGTCGCGATCTCGCGTGACTTTGCCAGTGGCAACCTGCGTTCGACCAATGCGCCCTACGACGTCGCCATCGAGGGTCGTGGCTTCCTCCAGGTGACGCTGCCCGATGGTCAGGCGGCCTATACCCGTGCCGGCAATCTGCACGTCAACCAGGAAGGCGCGCTGGTGACCAACGACGGGTACGTGCTGGAGCCGTCGGTCACCATTCCCGCCAATGCGGTGTCGGTGACCATCTCCAAGGACGGCATCGTCTCGGCCTCCGTGGCGGGGGAGAGCGCCACGCAGCAGGTCGGCACCATTCAGCTGGCCGCGTTCCAGAATCCGGCCGGACTGCACGCGATGGGGAGCAATCTCTTCGGGGTCACGACCGCTTCGGGCGACGCGATCACGGGCCTGCCCGGCACAGAGGGACTCGGCACGTTGCAGCAGGGGTTTCTCGAAGAATCCAACGTCAGCATCGTCGAGGAGATGGTCAACATGATCCTCGGTCAGCGGGCGTACGAAGCCAACTCCAAGGTCATTCACACGGCCGACGAGATGTTGTCGCAGGTGAACAACCTTGCCCGCTGACGCCGGCGTGCGCGCGACGTGGCGCGCTGCGCTGCTGGCCGCGGGTGGGCTTGCCCTGGCCGCCACCAGCGTGGCTGCGCAGGCACCGGCCGACGTGGAGGCCGCAGTGGCCGTCGCCTCCGAGACCGTACGCGCGGTCTTCGGCCCGGGCGCGCACGTCACGGTATCGGCCCCGGTGCTGTCGCTGGTCGGGGAGGCGAGTGCGGTGACGCGGGCGGTGCCCGAGCCTGCAAGCCGCACGGCTGGTCCAGTCCGCTTCGTGCTGTATGGCGGCGCGGCCGGGGACGGGCGCCGGGTCGGCAGGTTGACGGCACGCGTCGATGTCGCGGCTGCCCACGTGCGTGCCCGCCGGCAGGTCGACGCGCGAACGGTGCTGACCCCCGAAGACATCGAGCTGGTGGACGGCGATATCGGCCGGCAGCCGTTGCGGGCACTGCTGCCGCTCGAAGGTGCGAGCGGCGCCACCACACGCAAAGCGCTGCTGCCTGGGGAGATCGTCACGCCGGTCGTCCTGGCGGCCCGGTCCCTGGTGACCTCGGGCGAAGAGGTGTCGACGGTGGCCCGGCTTGGCGGGGTCGAGGTCCGCGGACGGGCCATTGCCGCGCAGTCCGGTGCGCTCGGCGAGACCGTCATCGTGGTCAACCCTGACAGCCGGAGGCGCTTGCGCGGCCGCGTGGTCGGCCAGGCGCAGGTGGAGGTATTGCATGGTGATTAACGTGAAGGCCCTGCTGGTCGTGAGCTGCCTGCTTGCCGCCGCTCCGACGTTGGCCGAGACGCCGCCCAGGCTGGCCAAAGACACGTACGACCAGGCCGTGGCCCGGCACTTGGAGACGGCGCGTGCGCTCGCACGCGCGACCCCGGCGCCGACCGAAGAGGCCTCGATCGAGTGGATGACTGGTCTGGCCTCCGACCGGCGTGCGAGCCGGGTCAACGACCTCATCACGGTGCGGGTCGTCGAGAACATCGAGTCGTCGGCCAGCGCCGATTCGCAGCTGGACAAGTCCAGCAGCGCGAGTGCCAAGGTGCCGACGCTGTTTGGCCTGGAGACCAAGCTGCCAGGGGTGATCGATCCAACCAACCTTGCCAGCGCCAGTGCTGACACGGCCTTCAAGGGCAGCGGCACCACGACGCGCGCGTCCATGCTCACGGCCACCATGACCACGCGGGTCAGCGACGTGCTGCCCAATGGCGACCTCGTGCTCGAGGGCGTCCGCGAACTCGACCTCAATGGCGAACGGCAGGTCGTCGTGCTCACCGGCATCGTCCGCGCCCAGGACGTGCGCCGCAACAACCAGGTGCTGTCGACGCAGGTCGCACAGCTGCGCATCCAGTACTACGGCCGGGGCCTGATGAAGGACAACCTCAAGCCGGGCTGGCTGGTGCGCGTCATGAACAAAGTCTTCTGAGGAACTACCGATGACCCGATCACTCTGCGCCGCCCTGCTGGCCGTTCTCTTGGTCGGCGCCGCGCCTCTGGGCGCACGCGGCCCTGCCTCGATGCGCGTGAAGGACGTGTCGTCGCTGGTCGGCGTCCGGCCGACGCCCCTCATCGGCTATGGCCTGGTCATCGGCTTGAACCGGACCGGTGATAAGCGTCAGACCATCTTCTCGAACCTCTCGCTGGCCAACACGCTCGAACGCTTCGGTGTGGTCGTGTCGCCCGAGACGATGAAGGTGGAGAACATCGCGGCCGTGATGGTCAGCGCGGAGTTGCCGCCCTTTGCTCGCCCCGGCGTCCGGCTGGACGTGACCGTGTCATCGATCGGCGACGCCCGAAGCCTGCAGGGCGGCACGCTCGTCCCGACGCCGATGCGCGGCACCGACGGCTCGGTCGTCGCGCTGGCACAAGGGGCGCTCACCCTTGGCGGCTTCGGGGGCGGCTCCGACGGCAACAGCGTCCAGGTGAATCACCTCACCGCTGGCCGCGTGCCCGGCGGCGCCATGGTGCAGGTGCAACCACGGGGCCTCGTCCCCGCCGGCGATCAGGTGATGCTGGCGCTCAACAGCCCAGATTTCTCGACCGCGTCGCGTCTCGCGGCCGTGGTCGATGGGGCCCTCGGCGCCGGTTCGGCCCGGGCCATCGATCCCGCGACGGTCAGCATCACCGTCCCGGCGCACTACAAGGGGAACATCCCCGAGCTGATGGCGCGGATCGAACCGTTGCAGGTCGAGTCGGACATGCCAGCGCGCGTGGTGATCAACGAGCGCACCGGCACTGTGGTCGTTGGCGCGCTGGTCACGCTTGGCGCGGCTGCTGTGGCGCACGGCTCGCTTGCGGTCAGGATCTCCACCCGCTTCGACGTCTCGCAGCCAGGCGGCTTCGCCCCTGGTCGCGCCGAGACGGTGGTGGTGCCCAATACGCAGGTCGATGTCCGCGAGAAGGACGCCCGGCTGATCGCGCTCGAGGAAGGTGCCACGTTGGACGCGGTCGTCCGCGCCCTCAACTCGCTCGGCGTGACGCCGCGCGACATCATCGCCATCGTCCAGGCCCTCAAGGCCGCAGGCTCGCTGCGCGCCGAGATCGTGATCATCTGACCATGCCCAGCGACAACAACCCGGCGCTGACGTTCCCGACCCCCGGACCCGACCGGCTGACGGCACGCGATCGCGCGGCCGCGCCGGCCGCCGAGAAGGAGAAGCTGGGTGAACTGGCGGCGCAGTTCGAGTCCACGCTGATGCTCGAGATGATCAAGCAGATGCGCAAGTCGTTGCTCGACGAGAGCGAAGGCGACGGACTTGGCAAGGAGACCTACAGTTCGACCATCGACCAGGAACTGGCGCTCCACCTGTCCAGGGCCGGCGGGATGGGCCTGACAGCGACGATGGTCTCGGCCTGGGAACGCCAGCAGACCGCTGTCGCTCCCGGATCGTTGGTGTCGCCGACGGTGCCGACAGCGATTGCCGTCGAGCCGCGGCCTACGGGCGCCGTCGGTCCGACCACGGCCGTGTCGCTCGATCGACACGTCGCGGCGGCGGTTCATGCGGCCGAGGCCGGTGCCGATTTCTCCCTTTCGCTGGAAATAGACGGTCAGGTCAGTTCTGGCTACGGTTGGCGTGCCGATCCGCTCAGGGGACATCAGCGTTTTCACGGCGGCATCGACCTTGCAGCCAAGTACGGTACCGCTGTGCCGTCGGCGGCGGCCGGTACGGTCGTCACGGCACAGGAGCAGGGCGGCTACGGGCTGACGGTGGTGGTCAGACATCCGACCGGAGTCGAGTCTCGGTACGCGCACCTCGCAGCACTGGACGTGAAGGCGGGGGACAGCGTAGCCCAGGGGCAGCAAATTGGACGGGTGGGTAGTACGGGCCGGTCGACCGGTCCGCACCTGCATTTCGAGGTGACGCAGGCAGGTCGGCGCATGGACCCGGAGCAGTTCGTCAGGAATTTGACGAGTGACACTAAAGGTCAGTGAAGGACTGCCGATTCCTGGTTCAAGCGACGGCTTTCCCGCCGGGTGCGACAGGAGTAGACCATGAAGATTCAAGGCGATCGTTTCTCGGGCGTACAGGACGCAGGCCAGACGCAGCAGCTCGGTCAGACCGGTCAGCAGCGTGCACAGCAGGCGCGTGGGGGAGTGGATGCGGGCGACCGTGTTCAGGTCTCTGCCGACGCTCGACTCTTCGGCCAGGCCGTCGATGCGGCAGCCAAGGCGCCCGAGATTCGACAGGATGTCGTCGAACGTGCCAAGGCCAAGCTGGCCGCCGGCGAGATCGGCAATGACCCGGCTCGGCTCGCCGACCGGTTGATCGACAGCTTGCTGTCGAAGTAGGCCGCGCGAGCGCGTGGCCGGAACGGGGAGCGTGGGTAGTGACTGACTCATCGCGATTGACGACCTCGGCGGACGCCCTCGCCACCGTCCTGCACGCACTGGCCGAGGCGCTGGCGCAGGCGCGACCCGACGACGTGGCCGCCAGCCAAGCCGCTGTCGAGGCCGGCGCCCTGGCGTTCCGCGCCGCCGTGGCCGAGTCGGCCGCGTCGGATCAGCGGGCGGCGCCCGACCTGGCGACGGCCGTCACTGGCGCGCTCATGCGCTGCCGGCGACTCGGACGGTCGCTGTCACTGCTAGCCGGTCCGACGTCACCATCAGCTGACGCGCCACACGGCTATACCCCTGTCGGACGCCTCGTGTCGTCGGCCGACGGCACGTCTTTGCTGACTGCGAGAGGCTGATGTCGCTTTTTGGAATGCTGGGCACGGCCTCGCGTGCGCTTGAAGCGCAGCGCTTCGGCCTGGACGTCGTCGGCAACAACCTGGCAAACGTCAACACGCCCGGCTACAACCGGCGCATCGCTGACCTTGGTGCGCTTCCGCCATCGGATCGCTACTCGGCTGGCCGTGGCGTCGAAGTGCTCGGCGTCCGTTCAACGCGCGACCGCCTGTACGACCAGCGTCTGTACGACGAAGCCCCCCTCGAGCAGCAACAGGCCGCGCTTGCCGATTCGCTCGGTCTGGCTGAAGTCGCGCTCGGCGGGGCGGGCACGTCGATCGACTCCGACCTGGCCAAGTTCTTCGATGCCTTTGCCGAACTGGCCGAGGCGCCGACCTCGACGACGGCGCGTCAGCAAGTGGTGACCGAAGGCGACGCCCTGGCGCGATCGTTCACGAGCATGGCCACGCGGCTGAACGACGCCGCGCGCGCGACCGACGCCCGAGTCCGTGAAGACATTGCCAACATCAACGTGCTGACCAGTCGCATCGCCTCCCTCAACAAGTCCATTGCCGCCTCGCCCGCGTCGCAGACGTTGCACCTGCGCGACCAGCAGACCGAGACGCTCAAGGCGCTGTCGGGCCTGGTCGGCACGCAGGTGCTCGAGCTGGCGGATGGCACCGCGCAGGTGATGACTCGCAACGGCCGGCCGTTGGTGATGGGCGCCGACTCGTACGCCCTGCAGGCCGTGAGCCTGCCGCCGTCGGGGTACGCGGCGGTGCAGGCCGGTGGGGTCGATATCACCGCAGAAGTGTCGGACGGGCACCTGGCCGGTCTGCTCCAGGTGCGCGACGGTGCGCTTCCGGGCTATGTCGCGCAACTGGATACGCTGGCGCACGGCCTGGCAACCACGGTGAATGCCTTGCACGCCAGTGGCTTTGACGCGAGTGGCACGGCCGGCGGCAACTTCTTCACGCCCCCCACCGGCGTGGCCGGCGCGGCGGCCGCGATGGCCATCGACCCGGCCCTGCGCGCCGACCCCTCGCGCCTGGCCGCGGCCGGCGTGGCGACGCCGGGCGACAACGCCATCGCCCGTCAGTTGGCCAACACGCGGGACACCGCACTGGCCGGCGGCAAGACACCCGATCAGGCCTGGACCTCTCTGGTGTACGCGGTCGGCAGCGACGTCAGCCGGGCCAAGACCGAACAGGCCAGCCGCGCCGACATCGTCAACCACATCGAGCAGGTTCGCGACAGCGTCTCGGGCGTGTCGATCGACGAAGAAGCCGCGATGATGATGCGCTTTCAGCGGGCCTACCAGGCCAATGCTCAGTTTTTCACCGTAATCGACGAGACGCTTCAGACCCTGTTGTCGCTGAAGCGCTAACGCGAGGCCGCCATGTACCGCGTCACCCACAACACCCTGTATCGCAACTCGCTGCGCGATATCCAGAGCACCGCCGAGGCGTTCGCGCGGGCCCAGCAGCAGGTCTCGTCAGGCAAGCGTCTGCAGCGGGCCAGCGACGACCCGGCGGCGGCCGCCACCGGGCTGCGAGAGCGCGCGGAGATTCGCAGCGTGGATCGCTACCGGCAGGCCAACGACTCGGTGGATTCACGACTGCGCGTCACCGATACGGTGCTGAGCGACATCGTGACCAGCATCACGAGTGCACAGACCAAGGCGGCGTCGGGTCGGAGCACGGTGCTGACCGCCGAGCAGCGCGAAGCCGTGGCGCTCGAGGTGGAGGGCGCCAAGCAGGGCATCTTTGCCGCGATCAACACCAGCTACCGCGGAGTCTACCTGTTTGCCGGCGCCGACAACACGGCGCCGCCCTACACCAAGACCGGCGCGACCGTCTCCGCCTACCAGGGCGATGCCAACGTCGTCCAGGTGGACATCTCCCGGACATCGACCGCCGCCATCACCGTGGCTGGTGATTCGATCATGCAGGGCAGTGCGGGCGCGGATCTTTTCGAGACGCTCGATGCGCTCGCCACAGCGGTGCGCGCCGGCGACATGCCGGCCATCGACGCCGGGATGATCGAACTGGAACGCGCGTTCAACCGCGTGACCGCCGCCCAGAGCGGTGTCGGTACGACGCTGAGTGCCTTGCCGGGCGAGAAAGCGCGGTTGGACGACTTGCGTCGGGCCAGTGACAGCCGACGTTCGCAAGCCGAGGAGATCAGCCTCGCCGAAGCGATCTCGGAAATGACGCGGGCACAGCAAGCCCAGGAAGCCGCTATCGCGGTGGCCGGCACCAACCAGAAGACCTCGCTGTTGGATTACCTCCGATGACCTCACTGCCAGCACCAGTCGACCTGCCACGCGTGGAGACGGCCTTCGGCACGTTCGACGTGTCGCCCGACGCGATCATCTCGTTTCCAGCCGGCCTGCCCGGCTTCGAGGAGTGTCGGCGGTTCCTTGTCCTGTCGTCGCGTGAACTGGAACCGTTCAAGTGCCTGCAGTCGGTTGAAGGGCCGTCGGCATCGTTTCTGGCGGTGCACCCGCAACGCGTGTGTCCCGATTACCGATGCGTGCTGTCGGACATGGATCGCGCACGGCTCGGCGAGCCGGACGAGGAGGCGCTGGTCTGGCTGGCGCTCGTGACGGTGCTCGACGACCAGACATTGGTGAACTTGCGCGCCCCGGTCGTGGTCAATCCGGGCAAGATGCTCGGCTTCCAGCTGATGCCATCCAACAGCCTCTATCCCCTGCGGTTCGAACTCGCAGAGCTGTGCTGAGCGAGGAGCCTGTCAGTGCTGGTCTTCACGCGCCGTCGTAATGAAGCGATCATCGTGGCCGATGGCATCGAGATCCGCGTGTTGCGGGTCACCAAGGATGCGGTCCGCCTCGGCGTGACGGCGCCCGCCGACGTGCCCGTGCACCGGCAGGAGGTCTATGACCAGATCCGCGAGGAGAACCGTCGAGCGGCCGCCCCGGCAGGGCTGCCAGCCGGCCTCGCGCAACTGGTCGCGCACTCGGACGGCGGCTCGTGAGGCTCGACGACTGGCGTAACCTGCCGGCGTCGGCGATGCTCCCGGTCTACGACACCGAACGCGCACGCTGGGCCACCGGCCTGCAGTGGGATCTGGGCCCGTCCCTCGACGTGCTGGAGCGCGCGCGCGCCGACGGGTCGCTGCCCGGTCTGGTCGTCCGCGGCCCCGGGCAGAGCGTCGTCGGCTGGAGCTACTTTCTGCTGCAGCACGGCGTGCTGCAGATCGGTGCGCTGCACGCCCGGACCGCCGATGGCGTGCGGCTCCTGCTCGACGCGATTTTCAAGACGCCCGAGGCGTCACTGGCGCACGAGGTCCTCCTGTTTGTCTACCCAGACAGCCAGGCGTGCGAGAGCGCCCTCCAGCGGCGGCGTTTCTCGGTCACGCGGTACTGGTACCTGCGTCGCACCCTCGATCGCTCCTGCGCCCGTCCCGTCGACCCCGACTTGCGCCCGATGGACGACCGCGACGGTCCTGATCTCGTGCGGTTGTTCTCCCGGGCCTATGCGGGATCGCCGGGCGCGCGCTGTTTCGCGCCACACGGGCGCCTCGAGGAATGGGCGCAGTACCTCGGGCAGTTGACCCGTGGTGCGGCGCTCGGCGAGTGCCTGCCCGAAGCCAGCATGATCGCGTCAGGACCGTCGGTGGGTGCGCTGCGCGGCGCTGCCGTCGTGACCTCGCTCTCGAAACATACGATTCATCTTGCCCAGCTCGCGGTCGACCCGACGGCGCGTCGTCAGCGCCTGGCCAGCCAGATGCTCGACGCGACGCTGTCCTGGGGTGTGAGCCATGAGCGGGCCGTGGCGACGCTGCTGGTCAGCGAGGCCAACGCCCCGGCGCGCGCGCTGTACGACGCGCGCGGTTTCGTGCAAATCGGGTATTTCCTGCACGCTGAGCGTGCGCTCGGCCGTCGAGTCCTCGCCCCGCCAGCCGCGATCAGCGCCTGACCCCAGCCCTGCCATCGGCCATCGAGGTGGCCGCCAGGGTCACCCTCGCTGGGTGAACAGGCCGGACGGCGACCGTGGCTGTTGGAGGGTGCGACGGTAGGCGGCCAGGGTGGCTTCGCCGGTTTCGAGGCTGTGCGCCGCCGCGCGCCGTTCGACATCGGCCTGCTGCAGCACCGCCAGACTCTCATCGTCGAGGGCAATGGTTCGCGCCACCAGCGCAGCCGCGCGGCGATGCCGCTCGGCGACGCCGGCAAACCCGGCCAACTGACGAAACGCGGGCAGCGCGCCGGCGATCTGCTGCCGGAGCGGCTGTACCTGCTGCTCGAGCGCCGTCAGAGCCGCGAGGTGGCGCTGGCGCTCCAGCGCCAGGCTGGTCAAGCTGTCGGGATCGGCGGGGTGGGGAAGGGCGTGCTGGCGGGCCGCCAGTCCTTCCAGCGCCGTCAGGATCGCGAGTTCGGCATCCATGCCGGTACGGTAGTCGGCCAGCACCGTTTCCTTGTCTGCATTCACGGCGACAGCCTCCCCGACCGGCACGCGCATCAGGCTGCTGATACCGGGCCCTGGCTGGAAATCTCTGCCCAGGCGTCCCGCAGCGGCGTCAGCAACTTGATCGCCTCATCGAGGCCAGCCACATCACGGTTGGCGTTGGCCTCGTAGCACCGACCCAGCACGTAAGTGTAGAGGCCGTCGAGACGCGTTGCAACTTCGCCACCTGCCTCCATGTTCAGCATGTTCTGCAGTTCCTGGATGATCGCCAGGCCGCGCGAGAGGGTCTTGCGCTTGGCGATCAGATCGCCGCTGTCCATGGCGTCACGGGCCTGGCCGAGAAACGTGATGGCGCCGTCGTACAGCATCACCACGAGTTCGACCGGGGTGCGCGATTGCACTTGCGTCTGCAGGTATGCCTGGGCGCCTTTGTTGTTGGTCACGGGGTTCGGGCTGAGGGGAGCGTGATAAGCCAGAAGGGTCGACATGTTGGGTGTGCGTATCCGTGGGTTAGAAGCTGCTGACCGAAGAACCGAGCGAGCTCAACTGGCCTTTCGAGGCGTTCAGTTGCGCAATAGCCAAATCGGCAGCAATGAACTCTTTCTGCATCGCCTCTTTGCGAATCAGGAGCCGGCGCTCCATCTCCGAGATGCGCTCAGTGATCTTGGCAAGCTGTCCGGTCAGGCGCGTCTGGGCGGTCGGGATGAGCCCGCCGCTGGACGTGTAGGCGCCGATGGCGCCCTTGACCGTATCGAACACCCCGTCGGCCGTGCCTCGACCCTGGAACAGCGAGACCACCGCGTCGCGATCGGTGGTCAGCGCCTTCTGCAAGTCGGCGCTGCGGAACTCGAGCTGGCCCGTGCGGTTGAGCGTCAAGCCGACCTGGCTGAGCGACGTGAAGGTCGCGCCAGCACCGACGTCGGTGCCGACGACGCGGCTGAGGCTGTTGCGCAGCTGCCGCACCAGCGGATCGCCGCCGATGTTGTCGCGCTCCTTGTTGCCGTACGCCTTGGTCTGGGTGTCGAGGAAGCCGACCAGATCGTTGTAGGCGCTGGTGAACGTCTTGACCAGGTCCTGGACCGAGGACAGGTCGGCGCGGATGGTGATGGTCACCGGGTTCGGCGTGGCTTCCTGCAACGTCAACGACACGCCGGGAATGGCGTTCTCGATGACATTCGAGCTGCTGTTCACGGGGACGTTGTTGATCGTGAATGCCGAATCCTGTGCGGCCTGGGGGTTGGTCGCCGAGAAGCTCACGCCGCTCCCGCCACTCAGGCTGTTGGTGACCGAGAAGGCCGAGGCGGCGCCAGTCTGCCGTCCCGTCAGCACGAGCTGATACGCCGCGCCAGACCGGACGACCGAGGCGGTGACGCCGATGTCGGCCGTCTGGTTGATCGCCGCGGCCAGACCCTGCATCGTCACGTCGCCGGCGAGGGTCACGACCTTGCCGCCGATGGTCAGCGAGCCGGCGTTGGCAACGATGGTCGTGTTGTCGTCGGGTGTGGTGCCGTTGGTGACCGAGACCTGCGCCTGCGCCAGCTGGGTGACCTTGACGGCGTAGGTGCCGGTGGCGGCGCCGTTGCTGGCGGTCGCCTTGAGGGCTGACTCGCTGGACACCGAGGCTGTGGCGCCGCTGAAGGCGGTCCCCGATGCCAGGTCAGCCGAGGCTGCTTCCACGGCGCCGAGTCGCGTCGCGAGCGTACCGAAGGCGGCGCGTTGCTTCTGGAGCTGCGCCTGCTGCGTTTCGAGCTGGACGACCGGCTGCCGTTCCTGGGCCGACAAGGCCGCAAGCACGCTGCTGAAAT
>Ga0136633_1002502_pt1 | contig 12629 bp, 13 predicted proteins | sample AntDrymeUQ832206_2_FD_105494 | JGI IMG/M metagenome (GOLD analysis project Ga0136633, IMG submission 105494) | Polar desert sand microbial communities from Dry Valleys, Antarctica - metaG UQ83 (22.06) | ecosystem: Environmental > Terrestrial > Soil > Desert | place: Antarctica: Dry Valley... | reverse complement strand
TCAAGCGCGGAACAACTCAAGCATCGTCTCTTTCGTACCGCGCCTTGAACCGTTCGACCACCCCAGGCGCGAAGCCCGACATTTCTGTTGGTTCGCCGGGGAGGCCGCCCGGGCGGCTGCGGTAATCGGAGGCCCCGACCGCGGTGACGAGCATGCAGGCCTGCGAGGTGTCGAAGGCGGCCGACACCGCATCGTCGAAGAAGGTCAGCCCCGTTCCGCCCAAACCGGCGGCGAAGGCCGCGAGCTGCAGCCGGCCGGCGGCGAGTCCGGCCTCCAGCTGCGCAGCGCGATAACCGCGGTCACCGAGTGCGGTGAAGACCTCCTCGAGGTCGACGCAATGGAAGACACTGAAGGCCGAGTCGCCCCCGAGCGGTTGTCCCAGACACAGTCGTTGGGCCTCGGCGCGAGCCGCAGCGGCGGGCTCCGCGGCTATCGGCTGCAGGGTCCCGTCTCGCCACTCGTGTCGGCCCGACGCAACGCCGGCGGCTGCGTGCACCGAGACGAAATGCGACAGCAACGTCATACCGGCCCCTACGAAATCCGCCGGCACGGGTCGGGACGCGACTCCGAGACACCAGTCCGCTAAGTCGCTCGAGATCTCATCCGGTCGGAACATCCGCGTGCTGCCCCGCCGGCGAACTAGTTCCTCGATTCGGTCCCCGCTTCCGGCCTCGGCCGAGCCGGCGCTCCCCGTCACTTGCTCGACGGCGCCTCGTCCGATCTCGGCCGCGGCCTCTCGCCAGTGCCGCACCGCCTCGCCGTCGGACAGGTCGCCGGCGCGCTGCGTCCTCGTCACTTCGGGAAATTCGAAGGGCCTCGGGGATGCGGGCGCCGGCTCTCCGCCGACCAGTTCGGTGCCCCCCAATGCCTCGGCTGGCGACGCCCCGTGGCCGAGGGTGACGACGGCCACCGGGAACTCGCTGACGCCGTCCAGTCCGAGCTCCTCGCTGATCTGTGAATCGACGAAGCCGAGATGGACGCGAGCCGAGATACCGGCCGCGTCGGCCACCGCCAGGGTCTGCGCCAGCATGCTGCCGGCGTCCCAGTAGATGTGTCTAAAGCCGCGCGCCGTGTACTTCCACCCGGTGCTCCAAGGCAGCCCCGTCAGGACAAGCGAAACCGATGATCGCAGCGGAGCGTCGTCGGCCAGCGCGTCAGCGAGGGCGGCCCGCCGGTCTCCGGTGCGCACTGTCTCCAGAGTGAAGTCGCCAGGACCGAAATGGTGGATTCCCGCGGCGACATCGCCGATCGCACCGCAAACGACGTACATCTCGACCGGGTGCAGATTGCCGGCGGCCGGCGCGGCGCGAAACCAATTAGCGACCTGCCCGTCGCTGGACCGCACCCTGGTCACCCCCGCGGAGTAGAAGAGCAGCCGCGCCAGGAGCCTCGCGTCCAGCTCGACGTCTCCTGCCGCCGCGTCGCGCTCCCCGGACAGCACCGACGCCGCCGGTCCTTGCGACTCACCCACCTCGCGCGGGAGGGATATGCGTGGAGCGTCCGGGTAACGCTTGAAGGGAGCGGGACGGTTGGTCATGTCCATCGGGGTGAATCCCTCGGGCCGCAGGGTAGAGCGCGGCCCCTGCGCCGCGTCGCCGAGCTTGGTTCCCTCGTGGAACTCCCGAGTGGTTGCGGCGGGTTGGTCGGTCACGGGCTTTATCCTGACTGCGCTGTCGGCTCTTCGCCTGACGGCTCATCGCTGTGCGGCGGGGCCCCCATCCCCGCCGCGCTGGTGCCATTCGGGGGATAGGAACAGTTACATCGATTTTTGACGGGGAGTAGCGCAGTTCGGCAGCGCACCTGCTTTGGGAGCAGGAGGCCGCGGGTTCAAATCCCGCCTCCCCGACGTGAGTTAGACCTCGCGCCGTGAATACCTGCTGATCGTGAAGAGCAGCAGCAGCGGGATCAACGCGAGAGTCAGGAGCGCGGGGCGGATGAAGGTCCCTGGTCCCTCGCCGAGCACCACCGATCCGAACGCGCCGGCCAGCGCGGACGGGAGCACGCGACCCAACGGTCGGTAGATCCCGATGAGCGGGAGCAGGAAAAGCAGACTCAGTGAGATCCCGACCGTCGCGAGCGTGCTGCGGACGAGGGAGCTGGCGAGTGCAACGACCGCCACCGCGAAGGCGAGATACAAACTGCCGAACGCGGTCGCGGTGGCGACCTTGCTGAACGGCACCGGCCCCAGCAACACCGTCGTCTCGTACCAAGCCGCGAGCGTCCCGATCATGAAGCTGGCCACCGCCGCTGCCGCGATGACCGTGTAGCGCGGGACCATGAGCGTTCGAATCGACTTCACGCGGGTTCTGTAGAAGGTCGCCAGCGTGGGGGTGGCGTCGATGCACAACGCGCCGGCCGCGACAGCCACGACGATGATCAATCCGAGTCCGGAGATCTGCGCCGAGTACTCCGCGAGGCCCTGAGCTGGGACCTGTTTCGGAAGCTTGATCGCTCCGTCGCCGAACTCAGACGCCAGCAACTGAGGCAAGTAATGGATCGAGATGGGCCCGGCCAGTCCGAAGAACACGAACGGGCCGGCCAGCACCATCCATCGCCGGGTGCGAATGAGTCGCAGCCATTCGAGCCGCCAGACGGTCATCCGCGGGACCTGGCTGGCACGTCTGGCACGTCTCGCTCGCTTGGCGGCGGGGCGGCGGTCATGGCGAGAAAGACCGACTCGAGGTCGGGGGACTCCGGCATGATCGACACCACCCGGGCCCGCGCCGCGTGGAGCGCTCCGGCCAGCCCTCGTTCGGCCGCGCCGGCGGACGTCGCTTCGATGCGGAGGGTCGTCGGCCCGGTGGCGACGCTTTCGGTCACCCATTGGAGAGCGGTAAACGCGGCCGCGACCGACTCGGCGGATCGTCGTACCTCCACCGTCCAGACGGGCCGCGCGAATCGGGCCAGCAGCCCTTCGAGCGGGCCCTGGTGGATCAGCCGGCCGTCGGCCAGCACGCCAACCGTGTCGCACACCCGCTGGACGTCGGCGAGAACGTGACTGGAGAAGATCACGGTCGACGACTCTCCGGCCCGGCGAACCAGGTCGAGCACCTCAACCCGCCCCGCGGGATCCAAGGCCGAACAAGGCTCGTCGAGAATCACGACCTCGGGTCGGGCGACGATCGTCGCGGCCACCGCGAGCCGTTGGGTCATGCCGCGTGAGAAACCGCCCACCCGCCGCTTGACAGAGTCGGCCAGCCCGGCCTCATCGAGAAGCGTGTGCACCTCGTCGGAGCTCGGCGGGTGACCGGCGAGACGTCCGGAGAGGTCGAGCAGCTCCGGAGGGGTCAGCCAGGGCTCGAAGGTCGGCGCATCCGGACACATCGCCCACCGCTGACGGGACACCTTGAGATTGACCGTTCCGGACGTCGGCTGTCGAAGGCCGCCGAGAATCGACAACAAGGTGGTCTTTCCCGCGCCGTTCGGGCCGACCAGCCCGTATACGCATCGCTCGGGTACCTCGAGGTCGACGTGGTCGAGGGCCGTCCGGTCCCCGTACTGCTTGGTCAGTGCATTGGTGGAGACGATCACCGGTCGCTGCGCCCAATAAGGAGGTACACGATCCCGCCCAGCGGTATCGACACGCAGCAGATGACCATCCACGCCCACTTCGGGAGGTGATTGGTCGACTCCGCCCGCACGATGTCGACGATGCAGAAGATGGCGAACCCGGCAGCCACGAACACGATCGGCAGGAGGGCGGCGAGGTTCATCCCAGGATTCTGGCCGGTCACCGGCTTACAAAAGGCCGTCAGAGGGTGGTCGTAAGCTTGCGGGTCCAATGAAGACAGAGGTCGAGCCCCTGGAGGGCAACAAGGTCCGCCTATCCGTCGAGGTGGACGCGGGGGAGTTCGACAAGGCCGTCGACGCGGCTTTCCGTTCACTCGCTAAGGAAGTGAATCTTCCCGGCTTCCGCCCCGGCAAGGCGCCGCGGCGGGTGCTGCAGGCCCGGCTGGGGGCGAACGTCGGGCGTGAGGAGGCGCTACGCCAGGCTCTCCCCGAGTACTACTCCCGCGCCCTGCGCGAGACGGAGGTCGACGCGATTGCGCCGCCCGACATCGACGTCAAGTCGGGCCAGGAGGGTGACGGCCCGCTGTCGTTCGAGGCCGTGGTGGAGGTTCGGCCCACCGTCGCCATCCCCGGTTACGACGGGCTGCGGGTGACGATCCCGTCGCCCGAGGTGACCGACGAGGACGTGCAGGCCCACCTCGACCGGCTGCGGGCGCAGACCGGCGAGCTCAAGCAGGTAGATCGTGCTGCGGAGGAGGGCGACTTCCTCACCATCAGCGTCAACGCCGAGAGCGGAGGTGAGCCGGTCGGCGGATGGGCCTCGGAGGACGAGATGCACGAACTCGGCTCGCCGCACGCGGTCCCCGGCCTCGACGACCGGCTGCGCGGCGCGAAGTTGGGCGACATCTTGACCTTCGAAGTCGGGGAGGGCACCGACGCGGTGGCGGTCCGGGTCGTGGTGAAGGACATCAAAGAGCGCGAGCTGCCGGAGATGACCGACGAGTGGGCGCAGGAAGCGTCGGAGTTCGAGACGGTCGAGGAGCTCAGGGCCGACATCACCACGCGCATGGCCGGCCCCAAGTGGTTCCAGTCGCGCATGGCTCTCGAGGAGGAGACGACCACCGCGCTGACGGAGCTGGTGCAAGACGAGCCGCCTGAACCGCTGGTCGGTTCGGAGATGGAACGCCAGCTTCATCAGCTGGGCCACCGGCTTCAGAGCCGCAACGTGACCATGGGCAACTACCTGGAAGCCACCGGCCAGAGCCAGGAGACCCTGCTGGCTCAGCTCCGCGAATCGGCCGTGAGGTCGGTGAAGCTGGACCTCGCGCTGCGGGCCCTCGCGGACAACGAGTCCATCGAGGTCACCGAGGAAGACGTAGATACCCACCTGACCCGAATCGCGGAATCCGCAGGCGTGGATCTGGCGCAGGTGCGCCATCAGCTGGACGAGGAAGGCGAGGGGCCCGCGGTACGCTCGGGCATCCGCAAGACCAAGGCGCTCGAGTGGCTGTTGGAGCACGTCGCCGCGGTCGACGCCGACGGTCGTGAGATCGACGCGAAGGTCCTCTCCACCCCGCCCGAACTACCTGGGAACGCCGAAGATTCTGGGAACGCCGAAGTACTCGAGAGTGAAGGAGAAGCGGAGTGACGGTCCAGCCCGCCTACAACTATCTGGTTCCCACTGTCGTCGAGCAGACGAGCCGTGGTGAACGGGCCTACGACCTGTACTCCAAGCTCCTACAGGAGCAGATCATCTTCCTGTCGACGCCGATCGATGACACGATCGCCAACCTGGTGTGCGCCCAGATGATGTGGCTCGAGCACGAGAACCCCGACCGCGACATCGAGCTCTACATCAACTCACCCGGCGGCGAGTTGACTGCCCTCTTCGCGATCTACGACACGATGCAATACGTCAGCCCCGACGTTCAGACCGTCTGCTTCGGTCAGGCCGCTTCGGCTGCTGCGGTTCTTCTGGCCGCCGGCACCCCCGGCAAGCGCTACGCCCTGCCCCACGCCCGGATCCTGCTGCACCAGCCCTACGGAGGGGCGGCCGGACAGGCTGCGGACATCGAGATTCAGGCGAAGGAGATTCTGCGTATGCGGGACACCCTCGACCAGATTCTGTCCAACCACACGGGCCAGGACCTGGCCCAGGTCAAGAAGGACACGGACCGCGATTTCATAATGAGCGCCGATGAGGGCAAGGCATACGGCATCATCGACGACGTGATTCGTAGGAACCAGCTCGCCGAAGTGCCTGTGGCCGCCGGCGTCGCCTGAACGGACCGGGGGAAAAGCGCATGGCCAAATTCGGCGAAGGCAGTGAGGTCGTCAAGTGCTCGTTCTGCGGCAAGACGCAGCGGAACGTCAAGAAGCTCATCGCGGGACCGAGCGTCTACATCTGCAACGAGTGCATCGATCTGTGCAACGACATCATCGAAGAGGACACCGAAGGTGACGAGCTCCACTTCGATGAGCTGCCCAAGCCCAAGGAGATCTTCAACTTCCTGAACGACTACGTGGTCGGACAGGAGCACGGCAAGAAGATCCTGTCGGTCGCGGTCTACAACCACTACAAGCGCGTGCAGTCCGGCACCTACCGCGATCCCGAGATCGAGTTGGCGAAGTCCAACATCCTTCTCGTCGGACCGACGGGGTGCGGCAAGACCCACCTGGCCCAAACGCTGGCCCGGATGCTCAACGTGCCCTTCGCCATGGCCGATGCGACTGCGCTGACCGAGGCGGGCTACGTCGGTGAAGACGTCGAGAACATCCTGCTGAAGCTGATCCAGGCCGCCGACTACGACGTCAAGAAGGCCGAGACCGGGATCATCTACATCGACGAGATCGACAAGATCGCCCGCAAGAGCGAAAACCCGTCGATCACCCGCGATGTCTCAGGTGAAGGTGTGCAGCAGGCGTTGCTGAAGATCCTCGAGGGGACCACCGCTTCCGTCCCGCCGCAGGGAGGTCGCAAGCATCCCCATCAGGAGTTCATCCAGATCGACACCACGAACATCCTCTTCATCTGCGGAGGAGCGTTCGCCGGCCTGGAGCGGATCATCGAGTCCCGCATCGGCCGCCAGGGCATCGGGTTCCGCGCCGACATCCGCAGCAAGGAAGAGCGCGACCTCGGCGAGGTTCTGCAGCACGTATCTCCCCAAGACCTGCTGAAGTACGGCTTGATTCCGGAGTTCGTCGGCCGCCTCCCGCTCATCGGCACGGTCTCGAACCTCGACCGCGAGGACCTCGTCCGGATCCTCGTGGAGCCGAAGAACGCCTACGTGAAGCAGTACAAGAAGATGTTCGAGCTCGACGGCGTCGAGCTCGAGATCGAGCCGGACGCTCTCGAAGCGATCGCGGACCAGGCCCTGCTGCGCGGCACCGGCGCCCGCGGCCTGCGGGCCATTCTCGAAGAAGTGTTGCTGGAGGTCATGTACGACCTGCCCAGCCGCGACGACATCGGCCGCTGCGTCATCGATCGCTCGGTCGTGCTGGATCGGGTCGCCCCGACTCTGGTGCCCCGCACGCAGGCCCCCCGCCAGACCCGCCCCAAGCGCGCCGCCAGCTAGCCATCCGAAGGCAATAAGCGCCATTTCTGGCGGCTAACGCCTTCAGCTGGGTCTTAAGCGACCGCGGATGCGGGTTTCCCCAGGTCGGGGCGGGGATAGGTTGCCTACATGCGCAAGATGATCAAGTGGGGCTTCCTGGCCGCCCTCGCCGGAGCCGGTTTCGCCGGGTTCCGTAAGTACCAGGAGAACCAGGACGTCGAATCGGCGGCCAAGGAGGCAGCCAAGGTGGGCGCAGGTGCCGCCGGTGCGGGAGCCGCGTTCGGGCTACTGCTGGCCCTCAAGGGCAACCGCAAGGCCCGCAAGCGCGCCAAGAAGCTGGCCAAGGGTTCGGCGAAGCTGGCCAGTGTCCTGAGCGTCATGAACTCCGCGGCTGACGCAGCCCGGCCCAAGTTCGAGCACGCTCGCGACGCGGCTCGCCCGAAGTTCGAGCACGCGGTCGACGCGGCCCGGCCCAAGTTCGAGCATGCGGTCGACGCAGCTCGGCCCAAGTTCGAGCACGCGCTGGACGCAGCCCGGCCCAAGTTCGAGCACGCGCTGGACGCAGCCCGGCCCAAGTTCGAGCACGCGCTAGACGCAGCCAAGCCGACAGTCGGCCGGGCGGCCGCCCGCGTAGAGAAGGCAGCAGCCAAGACCCGCAAGCTCGCCGCTTGAGGGGTAGGTCCCCGAGACCTTCGGGGGCCGCTGGTACGGTTCGCGCGAATTCATCCGCGAACGCAGGAGGACTGAAGTGGAGATCTTGACGCAGGTCGGCGGGGAGTTCCTGTCCCGGTGGGGGCACTACCTGTCCGGTGTGACGTGGGTTGGTCTCCTCTACTACTTCAACGTCGTCCAAGTCCCAGCCTTCGCCGGCTTCGAGGCTGGACCGCGCACCGAGTCGATTCGGAAGCTGGTGCCGCGCGCCCTGTGGTGGTTCCGCTGGACCGCGGTAGCCACGGTGGTGACCGGGCTTGCCATCCTCGGCTTCCAGGAACGCCTGACCGACATGGATTTCTGGAAGACGCCGTCGGGATTGAGCATCGGCACCGGGATCCTGTTGGCGCTGGTGATGTTCGTGAACGTCTGGGGCATCATCTGGCGGAACCAGAAGATCGTGATCGCCAGCGCGGAGCGCACGGCAGCCGGAGGCGAAGCCGATCCGAACGCGGCGGCCGCGGGACGCAGGGGCCTCACCGCCTCGCGCACCAACGCCCTGTTCTCCATCCCCATGCTGTTCTTCATGGGGGCCACCAGCCACTTCGCCCCGGTATTCGACGGAGCGGACGGCGGCGGCCGCGCGCTCTACTGGATCGCGGTGCTCGTGATCATCGGGGTCTTCGAAGCCATAGCCGTTATGGCTCCGGCGGCCGGCTCAGGTCTGGCAGTGCACTTGGACAATCATCGGAACACGATTATCGGCGGCTTCGTGCTGACCGTGATTTTCTACGCGCTGTTCCAAATCGTCAACGGATGAGACTTCGGCGCTTAGTCGCATTCGCGTTGGCCGCAGCCGCCCTGTCGGGCGCGTGCGGCGACAGCGGCGGCACCCCGGCGGCCACAACCCCGGCGGCCGGCGGTGACTCGGGCCCGGTGATCATCAAGGGAAACCAGTTCCGGCCGAAGCAGGTGACCGTAAAGGCGGGCGAGACGGTGACGTGGGAGTGGGATGACGGCACCGTCCCCCACGACGTGGACGGCGGCGACGCCTTCAAGAGCGAGATCCAGGAGAAGGGCACCTTCGAGCACACCTTCTCCGAAGCCGGCGAGTTCGAATTCAAGTGCAATGTTCACCCCACCATGACCGGCTCAGTCGAGGTGACCGAGTAAGCGCTCTTTCAGTGTCATGAACATCGAGGACGCGCTGGCCTGGCTCGATGGGCACCTCAACCTCGAGCGGATGGCCCGGCCCGGGCGGCGCCGCACCCGTACGCCGAACCTCGACGGGATCACCGCCTTGACCCAGTTGATGGGCGAGCCACAGCACCAGTACCCCGTGCTGCACCTGACCGGCACCAACGGCAAGACGTCGACGGCGCGCCTTTTGACCGATCTCCTGGTGGCCCACGGCCTGTCCGTGGGAACGTTGACCAGTCCGCATCTGGAGCGGATCAACGAACGGATCACCTGGAATGGTGAGCCCGTCGCCGACGACGCACTAGCGGAGTCGCTGACCGCCATCGCAGAACTCGAGCCGCTGGTCGGCGCGGAGCGTCCGAGTTTCTTCGACGCCCTCGTCGCGGCCGCCTTCCGATGGTTCGCCGACATCGCAGTCGATGCGGCCGTCGTCGAAGTGGGAATGGGCGGACGTTGGGATACGACGAATGTGGCAGATGGGCGCGTCGCAGTCGTGACCGGGATCGGCCTCGATCACATGGAATATCTCGGCCCGGACCTCGAGTCCATCGCCCGGGATAAGTCGGGCATCGTCAAGCCCGGATCCACGCTGGTCCTGGGCGAGGCCCGCGAGCAGCTCGTCGCGATATTCGACGACACGCCGGCCGAGGCCACCTGGCTCATCGGCCGGGAGTTCGCTTGCGAGGAAAACCTTCCTGCAGTTGGGGGTCGCGCCGTGTCGATCCGCACGCCCGGTGCGCGCTACGACCAGGTCTTGCTCGGCCTCCATGGTGCGCACCAGGGCCACAACGCGACGTGCGCGCTGGCCGCGGCGGAGGCCTTCTTCGAAAGACCGCTGACTGAGGAGGTCGTCCGGAGCACGTTCGCGGCGGCGACCTCGCCCGGCCGAATGGAAGTGGTGGGACAGCGTCCTCTCGTCGTGTTGGACGGAGTGAAAAACCCCGACGGCGCCCGCGCCGCGGCAGCGACACTCACGGAGGCCTTCGGCGATCGTCGTCGCATAGTGGTGTTCGGTCAGTTGCGGGGCCGGGACACGGCTTTGATCGCGAGGGAGCTCGAGCTGGAGAAGGCGGGCCTCGTCATCGCCTGCGAGCCCGACTGGCCCCGGGCGTTGGCTGCGGAGGAGACCGCCGAAGCGGCCCGGGCGGCGGGGTGCAACGCCGTGGAGGTCGTAGCTGATGTAGCGAAGGCCGTCGAGCGCGCGCTGGAGGTCGCAGAGGTCGACGACCTGGTCTTCGTCACCGGCTCGCTTTACGTAGTGGGCACCGCCCGCACCGCCCTATCCGACCGCTTGACCGAGTGACCTTTGTCCCATTAAGGCCCGTTCCGAGTCGCCCGATATCTAAGACAACAAGGCAGGACGACCGGCCCAGCCCCGGTCGTCTTGCCCCTTTTTTTGGCCTAGGTTCCTCCGGCCATGAGTTCGCGGACACTTGTCATCTGTAAGCCCGACGCCGTGGAGCGCGGCCTTTCCGGTGAAGTTCTGGCCCGGTTGGAGCGCAAGGGGCTGAAGCTGGTCGCCGCCACGCTCCGCAAGATCGATGAGGAAACGGCGGGACGCCATTACGAGGAGCACACCTCGAAGCCCTTCTACGGCGAGCTCGTCTCCTTCATCACCCGCAGCCCGGCCCTGGTTGCGGTGTTCGAGGGACCGGGGGACAACACCTGGGAAGTGGTCCGCACCGTGATGGGGCCCACCAATCCCGCCACCGCCCCTCCGGGGACAATCCGGGGCGATTTGGGCATTCTCATGACCGAAAACCTGGTCCACGGGTCGGACTCGGCCGAGTCCGCGGCCCGTGAAATCGGGATCTTCTTTCCGGACTTGCATTAGTCGAATTACACGCGTGTGGTAAGCACTCCATTTGTATATCTGGCAATAACCTCCTAGCCTTTCCGGCTGATCGTGTGCGGGAGCGGCTCGCCTCCGGGCACGATTCGAGCCGGGAGGCAACGCCGACGTGTCAGACAACTTCCTTAGCACCATCCTCGGTCGGGACATGGCCGTGGACCTTGGGACGGCGAACACCCTCGTCTACGTGCGCAACCGCGGCATCGTCCTCAACGAGCCGTCGGTGGTCGCTATCAACGTCAAGGACGGCCGGCTGCTGGCCGTAGGCGCCGAGGCCAAACGAATGGTCGGCCGTACTCCGAGCCACATTCAGGCCATCCGTCCGTTGAAGGACGGAGTCATTGCGGACTTCGAGATTTGCGAAAAGATGCTCCGTTACTTCATCCACCGGGTCCACCAGCGGCGCTTCGCCAAGCCCCGCATGGTCATCTGCGTTCCGTCGGGAATCACCGGCGTCGAGAAGCGGGCCGTGCAGGAAGCTGCCGAATACGCCGGAGCGCGTAAGCCCGCCTACATCATCGAGGAACCCATGGCCGCAGCGATCGGCGCGGGCCTACCGGTGCACGAGCCGACCGGAAACATGATCGTCGACATCGGCGGTGGCACCACCGAAGTTGCCGTCATCTCGCTGGGCGGCATCGTCACCGGCAACAGTGTCCGCATCGGCGGCGACGAGATGGACGAAGCCATCATCCAGCACATCAAGAAGGAGTACAGCGTCGCTCTCGGAGAGCGCACCGCTGAAGAGGTCAAGATCCTGTTGGGCTGCGCGTTCCCGCCGGCCGAAGGCGAGGACTACGCCGAGATCAAGGGCCGAGACCTGGTGACCGGCCTGCCGAAGACCATCGTGACGAGCACCGAGGAGATCCGCGAGGCCCTCGAGGGCCCGGTCTCCGAGATCGTCGACGCAGTCAAGGGCACGCTCGACAAGACGCCTCCCGAGTTGGCGGCCGACATCATGGAGCAGGGCATCGTCCTGGCCGGCGGTGGCGCGTTGCTCCGGGGCCTGCCCGAGCGTCTCCACGACGAGACCGGGATGCCGATCGTCGTCGCCCCCAACCCCCTCTATGCGGTGGCCATCGGCGGCGGGCAGTGCCTGGAAGAGTTCGGCGCCCTCAAGGACATGCTCCGCCCACCCGACCGCCTGTAGCCCCGCGGGGCCGCCCCGGCCCTCGGATGCAAGGATGTCGGTAGGTCATGGCTGTTTCTCGACGGGGGGTTCGGCCCCGGTTCACGCTTTTGTTGCTGGTGCTGACGTCTGTCACCCTGCTGACCCTCGACTTCCGGGGCGATGGGGCACTGTCGGGCGTGCGCGGCGGGGCCCGGGAGGTGCTCTCCCCCCTGCAGGGCATCGCCGGCGCCGTCACTCGGCCGCTGGGTGACATCGTCCAGGGCGTAATCCACCGAGGGGACCTCGAGGCGGAGAATGCTCAGCTGAGGTCGCAGCTCGAGGAGGCTCGTGGCGTGGCCGCGGAGGCCGAGGACGCGCAGCGCGAGCGCCGAGCGCTGCTCGACATCCAGGAGCTGGACTTCGCGGGCGACATTCCGAATGTCCCGGCCCGCGTGATTTCCAACACTCCATCCAACTTCGAGCTTGCGGTGATCATCGACCGCGGCACCGACCACGGCATCGCCAAAGACATGCCGGTCCTGGCCGGGGCGGGGCTCGTGGGGAGGGTGACCGAGGTGAGCAGCAACCGCTCCGTCGTCCGACTCCTTACCGACCTGACGTTCAGCGTCGGCGTGCGTCTTACATCGTCGGGCGACGTGGGCATCGCGACCGGTCGCGGGCGCAATGACCCGATGCGAGTCGATCTGGTGGACGCGACGACGAACGTGGGCCGGCGCGAGCTGGTCGTGAC
>Ga0136633_1002501_pt1 | contig 12629 bp, 9 predicted proteins | sample AntDrymeUQ832206_2_FD_105494 | JGI IMG/M metagenome (GOLD analysis project Ga0136633, IMG submission 105494) | Polar desert sand microbial communities from Dry Valleys, Antarctica - metaG UQ83 (22.06) | ecosystem: Environmental > Terrestrial > Soil > Desert | place: Antarctica: Dry Valley... | reverse complement strand
CTGGATGCCGAGACGGTGAAGCGTCGGCGCGCGGTTGAGCAGCACCGGATGCTCGCGGATCACCTCGTCGAGGATGTCCCACACTTCCTTGCGCTCTTTTTCGACCCACTTCTTGGCCTGCTTGAGGGTCATCGACAGACCCTTGGCGTCGAGCCGCGAGTAGATGAACGGCTTGAACAGCTCGAGCGCCATCTTCTTGGGCAGCCCGCACTGGTGGAGCTTGAGTTCGGGCCCGGTGACGATCACCGAGCGGCCCGAATAATCGACGCGCTTGCCGAGCAAATTCTGGCGGAAGCGGCCCTGCTTGCCCTTGAGCATGTCGGACAACGACTTGAGCGGGCGCTTGTTGGCACCGGTGATCGTGCGGCCGCGGCGGCCATTGTCAAATAATGCGTCGACGGCTTCCTGGAGCATCCTTTTCTCGTTGCGGACGATGATGTCCGGAGCGCGCAACTCCATCAGCCGCTTGAGGCGGTTGTTGCGGTTGATCACTCGGCGGTAGAGATCGTTGAGATCCGAGGTCGCGAAACGGCCGCCGTCGAGCGGCACCAGCGGGCGAAGCTCGGGCGGAATGACCGGGATGACTTCGAGGATCATCCACTCGGGCTTATTGCCCGAATCGATGAAGCTCTCGACAACCTTCAGCCGCTTGATGATCTTCTTGGGCTTTAATTCGGACTTGGTGACCGCAAGCTCGTCGAGCAATTCCTTGCGCTCGCCCTCGAGGTCGAGGTCCATGAGCATGATCCGCACGGCCTCGGCGCCGATCCCGGCGGAGAAAGCGTCCTCGCCATATTCGTCCTGCGCGGCGAGCAGCTCATCCTCGGTCAGCAGCGCATATTTCTCGAGCGGGGTCAGGCCCGGCTCGATCACCACATAGCTCTCGAAATAGAGGATCCGCTCGAGCTGCTTCAACTGCATGTCGAGCAGCAGGCCGATCCGGCTCGGGAGCGACTTCAGGAACCAGATGTGCGCGACCGGGGCGGCGAGTTCGATATGGCCCATCCGCTCGCGGCGGACCTTGGACACGGTGACTTCGACGCCGCACTTTTCGCAGACGATGCCCTTGTACTTCATCCTTTTATACTTGCCGCACAGGCACTCGTAATCCTTGATCGGACCGAAGATGCGCGCGCAGAACAGGCCATCGCGCTCGGGCTTGAACGTACGATAATTGATGGTCTCGGGCTTCTTGATCTCGCCGAACGACCAGCTGCGGATCTTGTCTGGCGACGCGATCCCGATCTTGATCTGGTCGAACGTGTCGGGCTTGGCGACGGGATTTGCGAAGTTGGTCAGCTCGTTCATGTTTTCGTCCTTCTGACCCCCCGCCGCGACGGGCGGGGGGCTAGGGAAATATATTATTCGGCGGCGATGGCGATCGGCTGGCCATCTTCATCCTTGGCGACCGTGTCGAGTTCGACGTTGAGGCCAAGGCTGCGCATTTCCTTGACGAGCACGTTGAAGCTCTCCGGAATGCCCGCCTCGAACGTGTCGTCGCCCTTGACGATCGCTTCATAGACCTTGGTCCGGCCGATGACGTCGTCCGACTTCACGGTCAGCATTTCCTGAAGCGTGTATGCGGCGCCATAGGCCTGGAGCGCCCACACCTCCATCTCGCCGAAGCGCTGGCCGCCGAACTGCGCCTTGCCGCCCAGCGGTTGCTGGGTGACCAGGCTATACGGCCCGATCGAGCGCGCGTGAATCTTGTCGTCGACCAGATGGTGAAGCTTGAGCATATAGATATAGCCCACGGTCACCTTGCGATCGAAGGCATCGCCGGTGCGGCCGTCGAACAGGGTCACCTGACCCGATGTGTCGAGCCCGGCCATCTCGAGCATCGCCGAGACGTCGGCCTCGCGCGCGCCGTCGAACACCGGCGTGCCCATCGGCACTCCGCCCACCAAATTCTGGGCAAGCTCCATTACCGCCGCGTCGTCGCGGTCGTCGATGTCGCGCGTGTAATTCTCGCCGTAAATGTCCTTGAGCTTGGTGCGCATCGCGACGACGTCCTTGCCGACGAAATCCTTGCCGCGCGAATGGATGCCGTCGAGCATTTCCTGGATCTGCTTGCCGAGGCCGCGTGCGGCCCAGCCAAGATGAGTCTCGAAGATCTGGCCGACGTTCATCCGCGACGGCACGCCGAGCGGGTTGAGCACGATATCGACCGGCGTCCCGTCAGCGAGGAACGGCATGTCCTCGTTCGGCAGGATGCGGCTGATCACGCCCTTGTTGCCATGGCGGCCGGCCATCTTGTCGCCCGGCTGGAGCTTGCGCTTCACCGCGACGAACACCTTGACCATCTTGAGCACGCCCGGCGGCAATTCGTCGCCGCGCTCGAGCTTCTCGACGCGATTCTCGAACTTCTTGACGATCACGTCGACCGCGGCGTCATATTGCGCCTTCAGCGCCTCGAGGTCGGCCTGGCGCTTGTCGTCCTTGACTGCGATCTTCCAATATTCATGACGGTCGGTCGCTTCCATCATCGCTTCGTCGATGGTCGCACCCTTCTTGATCGTCTTGGGCGCCGCGGTCGCGACCTGCCCGACGAGCATTCCAGACAAACGGCCAAAGGTGGCGCGGTTGAGAATCCCGCGCTCGACGTCGGCGTCCTTCTTGAGCCGCTCCTTTTCCTCGGTCTGGATCGCGCGCGAACGGTCGTCGATGTCGATCCCGTGACGGTTGAACACGCGCACTTCGACCACTGTCCCGGCGACGCCGGGGGGCAGGCGGAGCGAGGTGTCGCGAACGTCCGATGCCTTTTCGCCGAAGATCGCGCGGAGAAGCTTTTCTTCCGGAGTCATCGGGCTCTCGCCCTTGGGCGTGATCTTGCCGCACAAGATGTCGCCCGGCTCGACCTCGGCACCGATGTAGACGATGCCCGCCTCGTCGAGGTTGCGAAGCGCTTCCTCGCCGACGTTGGGGATGTCGCGGGTGATGTCCTCCGGCCCGAGCTTCGTGTCGCGGGCCATCACTTCGAATTCCTCGATGTGGATCGAGGTGAACACGTCGTCCTTGACGATGCGCTCGGAGATGAGGATCGAATCCTCGTAATTATAGCCATTCCACGGCATGAAGGCGACCAGCACGTTGCGGCCGAGCGCGAGCTCGCCGAACTGGGTCGAGGGGCCATCGGCGATGATCTCGCCAAGCTCGACCGTGTCGCCGACCTTCACCAGCGGACGCTGATTGATGCAGGTGTTCTGGTTCGAGCGCTGGAACTTCATCAGCGTGTAGATATCGACGCCCGACGTCCCGGCATCGACTTCACCGGTGGCGCGGATGACGATGCGCGACGCATCGACCTGGTCGATCACGCCGGCGCGGCGCGCGGCGATGGCCGCACCCGAATCGCGCGCGACCGTTTCTTCCATCCCGGTGCCGACCAGCGGCGCGTCGACCTGAAGCAGCGGCACCGCCTGGCGCTGCATGTTCGACCCCATCAGCGCGCGGTTGGCGTCGTCGTTCTCGAGGAACGGGATCAGCGAGGCGGCGACCGATACCAGCTGCTTGGGGGAAACGTCCATCAAGGTGATGGTGTCGCGCGGGGCCATCAGGAAGTCGCCCGAACGACGGCTCGAAACGATTTCTTCACCGAAGCGCATGTCATCGGTCAATTCGGCATTGGCCTGCGCGATCGTGTGCTTGGCCTCCTCCATCGCCGACAGATAGACGACCTCGTCGGTGACCTTATTGTCGATCACCTTGCGGTACGGAGTTTCGATAAAGCCGTATTTGTTGACCCGGCTGAACGAGGCGAGGCTGTTGATCAGGCCGATGTTCGGGCCTTCCGGGGTCTCGATCGGGCAGATGCGGCCGTAATGGGTCGGGTGGACGTCGCGGACTTCGAAGCCGGCGCGCTCACGAGTGAGCCCGCCCGGCCCGAGCGCCGAAACGCGGCGCTTGTGGGTCACTTCGCTGAGCGGGTTGGTCTGGTCCATGAATTGCGACAGCTGCGACGAGCCGAAGAATTCTCGAACCGCTGCGACCGCGGGCTTGGCGTTGATCAAATCGTTGGGCATGACCGTCGACACATCGACGCTGCTCATCCGTTCCTTGACCGCGCGTTCCATGCGCAACAGCCCGACGCGATACTGGTTTTCGAGCAATTCGCCGACCGAGCGTACTCGGCGATTGGCGAGATTGTCGATGTCGTCGATCTCGCCCTTGCCGTCCTTGAGGTTGACCAGTTCCTGGACCACCGCGAGGATATCCTCGCGGCGCAGCGTGGTCACCGTGTCCTCGGCGTCGAGGCCGAGGCGCATGTTCAATTTGACGCGGCCAACCGCGCTGAGATCGTAGCGCTCGCTATCGAAAAACAGTCCATAAAATAGCGCGTCGGCGGTTTCGCGCGTCGGCGGCTCGCCCGGGCGCATCACGCGGTAAATGTCGGATAGTGCCATGTCTCCGTCTTCGGCCTTGTCGGCCTTCAACGTGTTGCGGATCCAGGGCCCGGTGTTGATGTAGTCGATGTCGAGCAGTTCGAGCCGGTCGGTGCCGGCCTTGTCGAGCATCTCGAGGTTCTCGGCCGAGATTTCGTCGCCGGCCTCGACATAGATCTGACCGGTCGACTCGTTGATCAGATCGTAGGACGAGAAGCGGCCGTAGATTTCCTCGGTCGGGATGATGAGGTTCTTGAGGCCGTCCTTCAGCGCGGCATTGGCCTTGCGCGGGGTGATCTTCTCATTGGCCTTGAAGATGACCTCGCCCGAATCGGCATCGACAACGTCGTGAGTAGGCTTCTGCCCGCGCCACGCGTCGGTTGCATAGGGAATCTGCCAGCCGTTGGGGCCGCGCACGAACACCACGCTGTTGTAGAATTGGTTGAGGATTTCCTCGCTGGTCAGGCCGAGCGCATGGAGCAAGGCAGTCACCGGCAGCTTGCGCTTGCGATCGATGCGGACGTTGACGATGTCCTTGGCGTCGAATTCGAAATCGAGCCATGAGCCGCGATACGGAATGACGCGCGCGGCGAACAGATATTTGCCGCTGGCGTGGGTCTTGCCGCGGTCATGGTCGAACAGCACGCCTGGCGAACGGTGCATCTGGCTGACGATGACTCGCTCGGTGCCGTTGATGATGAAGGTTCCGTTGCCCGTCATCAGGGGCATGTCGCCCATGTAGACGTCCTGCTCCTTGATATCGATCACCGACTTGGCCTCGGTGTCCGGTTCAATCTCGAAGCTGGTCAGGCGCAACGTAACCCGCATCGGCGCGGCATAGGTCAGCCCACGCTGGCGGCACTCGTCGGTGTCGTATTTGGGTTCCTCGAGCTCATAGCGATCGAAGTCGAGATGCGCGGTGCCGGCGAAATCCTGGATCGGAAAGACCGAGCGAAGCGTCTTCTCGAGGCCCGAGACATAGGAGGTTGCGGGATCGGAGCGCAGGAACTGCTCATAGCTTTCGCGCTGCACCTCGATCAGGTTCGGCATGTTCGAGATTTCGTGGATGTTGCCGAAGATCTTGCGGATGCGTCGCGACGTGGTGGAACGAGCCTGGGACGGCGCGTCTTTCGCTTTGGTGGCCATGGGTATCCCTGCGCTGGCGGAGCGAACGCTGACGGCGCGCCCCGCGAATGAAGTCCCCCCGCGATGGCGGGAGTCCAGGCGACTTCGACCTGAGCCGAAATCCGAGTGATGGAGCGCTTCCCGCCTTGCCCCTCACCATCCGTTCGAGCCGCTGCGCGGTGTCGGCTCGTGTCCCGGTGAGGACGGAAATGACCCCGGACGCACGGCAAGGTGCGGCGGAGCCGTCATTTATTGGATAGGTTGGATATACGCCTTTTGGATCGCGGTGCAAGAGGGCGGTTACAAACTTGTCGCCGCTTGAACAGTTCCCTTCACTCCCAGCTTGAGCCGGCAGGAGTTGACCATGCCCATCCGCGAATTCCACGCCCATATCTATTTCGACGCCGGCCAGCTCGCCGCGGCACAAGCGCTCGCAGATGAGGTGCAGCGGCGCTTCGCCGTTCCGATCGGCCATTTCCACACGAACCCGGTGGGCCCGCATCCGCGCGGCTCGTGCCAGATGACGGTGCCGACCGATCAATTCGGCGAGGTCGCGACCTGGCTGAGTGTAAACCGTGCCGGGTTGACGATTTTCGCCCACGCTTCGACCGGCGACGACCGCGCCGACCATAGCCGCAATATAGTCTGGTTTGGCACGAGCGAGCCACTCGATTTGTCGATCTTCGACCAAGACGGGACCGCGCGAACATGAGAGAGGGGCGGCTCGTCGCCGAGCCGCCCCCCACCGACGCCACCGGTTGCACTCAGTGGCTTCGGATTTAACTGCTACGAGTGCATCAGCACCGTATCGACGACGTGGACGACGCCGTTGGATTGAGTGACGTCGGCCTGCGTCACGATCGATTTACCGCCCTTGGCGTCGGTCAGCGTCACCTTGCCGCCAGCTTCGGTCGCGGTGAGCTTGTCGCCCTGGACCGTGGTCAATTCAGCCTTGCCATTGCCAGCCTTGATCGCCGACGAAATTTGCGCCGCGGTCATGGTTCCGGGAACGACGTGATAGGTCAGCACCTTGGCGAGGTCGGCCTTGGCGGCGGGCTTGAGCAATCCGTCGACGGTTCCGGCGGGCAACTTGCCGAACGCGGCATTGGTCGGCGCGAAAACCGTGAACGGCCCCGGGCCCGACAATGTTTCGACCAGACCGGCGGCCTTGACCGCGGCGACCAAAGTGGTGTGATCGGCCGACATCGACGCGTTCTCGACGATGGTCTTGGTGGGCAGCATCTCGGCTCCACCGACCATCACCGGCGTGGTTGCGGCCATGCCGTTCATGTCGCCCATCGCGCCATTATCCATCGCCATTTCATTGTCCATGACGATGTCGTTGGTCATCGCCGTGTCATCCTCGGCCTTCGAACAAGCGCCGATGGTCAAGGCGGCGGTAGCGGCCATGACGGTCGCGAAACGGGTGATGCTCATGTGGGATAGCCTCCTGTTGGTTGCGGACAAACTACGTTCGCGGCGGCAAAAAGATGCCACTCGCGATCGAATTTCCATCAACAGGAAAAGGGCGACCCCTTGCGGAGCCGCCCTTCCCAATCACGGGCGCTTCAAGACACCCGCAAAAACCTTGGCGCCCGGATGTGATCCGGGGTCCGAATTACTTGAGTTCGACGGTTCCGCCGGCTTCCTCGATCTGCTTCTTGATCTTTTCGGCTTCGGCCTTGTTGACGCCTTCCTTGATCGCCTTGGGGGCGCCTTCGACCAGCGCCTTGGCTTCGCCGAGGCCAAGCTGGGTGATCGCGCGGACTTCCTTGATGACGTTGATCTTCTTGCCACCGTCGCCGGTGAGGATCACGTCGAATTCGGTCTGCTCTTCGACTTCGGGGCCGGCGGCGGCGGCGGGGCCGGCGACGGCGACCGCAGCGGCGGCCGAAACGCCCCACTTCTCTTCGAGCAGCTTGGCCAGATCGGCGGCTTCGAGGACGGTCAGTGCCGACAAATCGTCGACGATCTTGTTAAGGTCTGCCATTTTAAGTCTCCTTGGCGGGGCGGTGCCCCTTGATGTCGTGCGTTGTTGAAAATTAGCGAAAAATCAGGCTGCCTTGGCCGCATACGCCCCGGTCACGCGAGCAAGCATGCTCGCGGGCTCGATGACGATCCGCGCGATCTTGGTGGCGGGCGCCTGGATAAGGCCCACCAAAGTCCCGCGCAGTGCATCGAGCGACGGCAGAGCGGCGAGCGCCCTGATGCCGTTGATGTCGAGCAGCGTATCGCCCATCGCGCCACCGACGATCTCCAATCGATCGTTGGTCTTGGCGAACTCCACCGCGACCTTGGCCGCCGCGACGGGGTCGATCGAGGTGGCGAGGGCGGTCGGGCCGGTCAGCATGTCGCCGATCGGTCCGTAGCGCGTCCCCTCGAGCGCGATCAGTGCAAGCCGGTTCTTCGCAACCTTGAACTGGGCCCCGGCGTCGCGCATCTTCAGGCGCAAGTCGGTGGACTGGGCCACCGTCAGACCGAGATTGCGGGTGATCACCACCACGCTGGTCTCGGAGAAGACGCTCTTCAGCTCGGCTACCAGATCGGCTTTTTGGCTACGATCCATGCCATACTCCTTTTCGGTCAGGGCAAGGCCCTGGCCGAGGTTCAAACAACCCCGTCGCCGGCTGGCGATGAGGCATATTGTCCGCAGGGGCTGGATCAAGGGCGACGGCATCAAGCCAACGCACGACCGGAAGGCGCCAGGCGCTTTTCCGTCTAAATTCCGGTCCCCGTCTAGGCCGCGAATTAAGGGGCGAGCCCCAGCGACTGTCTCGGACGAGCGTCCGGCGGCGAACCGTCGGACGAAAGCGCCTATAGCCGATTTTGCAGTCCGGGCAAGGGCTTGAAACCGGTTCTGCTCGCCGCACGTTGATCAGGGGCAAGCAATGGAGATCGGTATGGCCGGTGGCTGGACGCGCGACGGAGCGGTGCAGGATCAGATCGACGACACGGTCAAGGACGCCGTGTCACTTGCGCGAACGCTGCTTCCAAGCGGGGAGGGCGCCGAGGAGTGCGATGAGTGCGGGGACGTCATCCCGCCCAAACGCCGCGCGGCGGTGCCCGGAGTGCGCACGTGCGTCGCCTGCCAGTCAAGGCGCGACGTCGCGGTCCGCCATTCGGCGATCAATCGTCGCGGGAGCAAAGACAGCCAACTGCGCTAGCCAAGGAAGAAGTCGTATAACAGCTTGAGGTTGAGAGCGATGATGACCGCCGAGATCGCCCAAGCAGCAACCTTGAGCCAGAATGGATTGACGAATTCGCCCATTTTCGTGGAGTCACTGGTGAAGCGGACCAGCGGAACCACCGCGAACGGCAATTGGAGACTGAGAACGACCTGGCTCAATATCAGCAGGCTGGCGGTTCCGCTCGAGCCATAAAGCGCCGCCACGACAACCGCGGGTACGATCGCCAGCATCCGCGTAACCAGTCGCCGAAGCCAGGGTGGTAGCCGGATGTCGAGAAATCCTTCCATCACGATTTGACCGGCAAGGGTGGCGGTGATGGTCGAATTCTGGCCCGATGCAAGCAAGGCAACCGCGAACAATGTGCTTGCGAAACCGACCCCGAGCATCGGCGTCAGCAATTGATAGGCATCCTGGATTTCGCGAACGTCATATCTTCCGGCTTCGTAGAATGTCGAGGCGGCGAGGATCAGGATCGAGGCGTTGATGAACAAAGCGAAACTCAGAGCTACCGTGCTGTCGAGGGTGGCATATCTGATCGCCTGGCGCTTGCCGCCGGGGTCGCGCTCGAAAGCACGGGTCTGGACGATCGACGAGTGAAGATAGAGATTGTGGGGCATCACCGTCGCGCCGATGATTCCGATGGCGATGTACAGCATCGCCGGATTGGTCACCACTTCGGCTCGCGGGATCAGCCCGGCGGCGATACTGGCGATGCTCGGCTGCGACAAAGCGAGTTCGATGGCGAAGCATCCCGCGATGATCACCAGCAGTGCAATGATGAACGCTTCGAGCCGCCTGAACCCGCGTTGCTGGAGGGCAAGGATGAGCAGCACGTCGAGCGCGGTCAGGCAAACCCCCCACACCAGCGGGATTCCGAACAGGAGCTGGAGTGCGATCGCGGTGCCGATCACTTCGGCGAGGTCGCAGGCGACGATCGCGAGCTCGCACATCACCCACAGGAACATCCGGGTCGCCTTGCCGTAGTGCGCTCGGCATGCCTGGGCGAGATCGAGGCCGGTGACGATTCCGAGCTTCGCACTCAGCGACTGCAGGACCATCGCGAAGATGTTCGAAAGCAGGATGACCGACAACAAGGTGTAGCCGAATTGTGAACCACCGGCGAGGTCGGTCGCCCAATTGCCGGGATCCATATAGCCGACCGCGACGAGATAGCCGGGGCCGGCAAACGCGCCGAAGCGACGCCAGAAGGGCCCGCCGACGGGAACGGGAATGGAGCGGAAGGCTTCGGGCAGGCTCGGCCTGACCGCCGGCGATGCCTGTTTGGAGCCAGGGTCGTCAGCTGCCGCGACCACTGGCGGGGGCGTCATTGCGTCCGCTTCATCATGTCCACGCGGCGAGCGCCCCTTGTGTATCACTCATGCAAAACGGCCGGCTCGCAGGTGCGAGCCGGCCGTCGTACGACCCTTATCCGGCGGTGCTCAGCCGGATCGTGCCGTTGACGCCATCGGGGAAGAAGCCCCCCTGAGACGCCGCGGCCCCGGTCAGGTAAACGATATTCAGAACATCACCGGCAGTCCGGCTGTAAGCCAGGCCGTTGGCATCGGTCGGAGCGATGTTCGACATATTGCCAAAGCTCACTCCGGCGACCGTTCTGGGGCCGATCGTCTGAACACCTTGATCGTCGTCGATCGGATTGTCGAGAGTGTCACGGGCATTGGAAATCCCCTCAGTCGCGGTGCGAAGCGACGGGGTCGCAAGACCCTTGCCATAAAGCACCGTGCGAATGAGACTCGCGTGATACGCCTCGACCGCGAGTAGCCCGGCAGCGGCCTCGAGGAAGACCTTGCTGGTGATCAAAGGAGCGGCGCCCTTGTAGGCGGTGACGCCGACATCCTCAAAGATGAACGCCGCGAGGAGAAAATTCTCGTCGTTAGCGTACGCGTCGAAGGATTGTCCGGGACCGACTAGGCCTGCGGCTCGCGCGGCATTCGAAAAGGCACTGGTCGGACTCGTACCTATGTCGAGAGTCGGCTGGGCAGTCGCCGCGGCGCCAAGCGCGGTGCGGAGGAACACGACGTGAGCGCGTTCGTCGGCGGCGATTTCATTGGCATATTGCCTGACGAGCGTGTCGGTAAAAGGAACCTGCTTGCCGCCTGTCACCTGACCTCGCCGGCCGGTGCCGCCAAGAATGCTGTCAGGCAAACCGGTGCCAGATGCAGCAAAGGCGTAGAATTGCGCTTCGAGATATTCGAGCTGGAGCGCGAAATTGAGGATGTCGCCATCGCCGAGCGTCCCCGTTGGCGTGGGGGTCGGTGTCGGGGACGGGCCCGGAACCGCGATCGGGTCATTATTTCCGCCACCGCCGCCGCCACCGCCGCATGCGCTAAGCAGGGTTGCGCCGGATAGGATCGCGGCCGACGAACCGTAACGCAGGAATGCGCGTCGTGCCTCGCGCCGCTCATCGCAGGCTTCGAGAATCTTAAAAGCTTGATCTTCGTTATTCATTTTTGCCTCCCGGGCATGGAGCAATGGAACGGGCCTAGTTCGCCGCGCTCGTCCTGATGTTACCGTTGACCCCATTGGGGAAGAAACCGCCTTGGGTGCGCGCCATGCTAGTCAGATAGATGATGTTGAGCACCTGACCCGCGGTTCGGCTGAAGGCGAGGGCGTTAGCATCGGTCGGAGAGATATTCGACATGTTACCGATCGGGCGGATACCCTGATCGAGGTCGGTCGAACCGTCGAGGCTGTCGCGAGCATTCGAGATCCCCTCGGTCGCATCGATCAGCGCCGGCGTCTGGATGCCCTTGCGGAACAGCACCGTGCGGATCAGCGAGGCGTGATAGGCTTCGACCGCGAGCAGCCCAGCGGCCGCTTCGAGGAAGGTCTTGTTGGTGATCAACGGCGAGGCGCCCTTGTATGCCGTTACGCCGACATCTTCGAAAATGAATGCGCCAAGCAGGAAGTTCTCGTCGCTGGCGTAAGGATCGAAGAAAGCGGGGGCGGGGCCAATCAAGCCTGCCGCGCGCGCGGCGGTCGAGAAAGCGCCAGTCGGCGAAATACCGATGTCGATTGTCGGCTGCGCCACGGCCGCGGCTCCGAGCGCGGTGCGGAGGAATACGACGTGGGCGAGCTCATCGGCGGCGATTTCGTTGGCGTATTCACGAACCAGCGGGTCGGTGAAATTGACCATCCGACCGCCGGTTGCTTCGCCCCGGGTGCCGGTGCCGGTAAGCAGATTGGCGGGAAGACCCGCGCCAGTTACTGCTTGGACATAGAATTGTGCTTCGAGATATTCGAGGTTGAGCGCGAAGTTGAGGATGTCGGCATCGGTGACCGTGCTCTGTGCATTGAGCGGTTGTCCGCCCAGCGTCATCACTACCGGAGCCGCGACCGCCGCGGTCGCGGCAAGGCGGAAGAAGCCGCGCCGGTCTTCGAGGCGCCGATGACGTGCCTCCAATGTCTTCAACAGCAAATTTTCTTGGGGCATGTGGGCACTCCTTGCCTGAATCTCGAGCGTCAAACCCGATTTTTAGACAAAGGTTCCACTAGAACTCAATGAAAATATTTTCTTTTTTATGAAGTGCATCCAACCGCTTTTGCGCGCGTATCTGGCGTTCGACCTGGGCCGGAGCATGTGCCCCGGCCCATAAACGGTGATTGCTTTCCTTTACGCGCCCGCCACCTCGGCCGTGTCGATCTTGACCCCCGGGCCCATCGATGAGCTGAGTGATACCTTCTGGACGAACTTGCCCTTTGCGCCGGATGGCTTGGCCTTGACTATGGCGTCGACGAACGCGTCGAAATTGGCCTTGAGATCGCCTTCGGGAAAGCTCGCCTTGCCGATTCCGGCGTGGACGATACCGGCCTTTTCGACGCGGAATTCGACCTGGCCCGATTTCGCCGCCTTGACCGCTTCGGCGACGTTCGGAGTGACCGTACCCAGCTTCGGATTGGGCATCAGTCCCTTCGG